>Ga0256835_1000020_pt1 | contig 165011 bp, 142 predicted proteins | sample PIR30metaG_FD_185972 | JGI IMG/M metagenome (GOLD analysis project Ga0256835, IMG submission 185972) | Hydrothermal vent microbial communities from East Pacific Rise, Pacific Ocean - PIR-30 | ecosystem: Environmental > Aquatic > Marine > Hydrothermal vents | place: Pacific Ocean: East Pacific...
ACAGGAGAGGCCGTTCCCGACTTTCCGTCATCTTTCCGGAAAGTTCTCCCACCGCGTGAGGAAGGTCGGCAAGGGAACCGACACCGTATACCCTGAAAGTATACCTTACATCGGTGACCGCCGACGCGGCGCTGTCCGCCGCCTCGAATAACGAAACGCCCCCGGCGGCGCCGGGCTGCTCCGGAGGAAGGGCTTCGCGGGAAGATCCATCTCCCCCCCCGCATGAAACCATCGATATGACGATTGCGGCGACAGCCGCGCATAATATGATCCTGCCGTGCATCTTCTGTACAAACCTTTCCTGCCGGTTCAGTAAATTACCTCTTCCGGGTATTTCCAATATCCCCCGAAATCATCCTCGTAACCGACGGGAAGGTATTCGCCGGTCCGTGGAAGCTGCCTGTATTCGCCCACGTAGGAGCGGTTTCTCACCACGTCTATAGCCTCGATGAGCCTGTCCACATCTTCCTCGGTGCTGTAGCAACCGAAGCTCATCCGGACCATTCCGGGCATCCCGGACTTGTCTCCTCCCAGGAAGTTTTCCCTCCATCTCGTGGTCTCGTCGTCCGAAAGACCCAGGAGTTCCACTACGTACGGATGTGCGCAGAAACATCCGTTCCGCACCCCCACCCCGCATTCGAAGCCGGCGACGGCGGCCAGGAACGCATGGTCCACCCCCCGGAGGTTGAAGGGTATCACCCCGACCTTCTCGCCCGCCATGTCCGGGTTCGTTTCACCGTACACCCTGACGTCTTCCATGTCTGCGAATCTGCGAAGGGCATACTCGGTCAGTTGCCTCTCGTGCTCGGCGATAACGTCCATACCCACTTCCATCAGGGACTTCGCCGCTACCGCCATGGCTACGGCCCCCATCACGTTGGGACTTCCGGCCTCGTCCCTGTCGGGCATGCCGGCCCAGTAGACCTCCTCGGGGGTCACCACATGCACCGTTCCTCCACCGCAATAGTCCGGGGCGCTATGCAGGAACCCTTCCCTGGGGCCTACCAGGGCACCGGTCCCGTACGGCGCGTACATCTTGTGGCCCGCCAGCGCCAGGTAATCTATATGATCCGGCGCATCGTCCGGCTTCATGTCTATCTTCCTGTGGGGCGCAAGCTGGGCGGCATCCACCAGGATCTTGGCGCCTACGGCATGGGCCTTCTCCGCAAGCCTGTGGATCGGCTGGATGAAACCGGTAACGTTGGAAGCCCCGGTCACCGCCACCAGCGCTATCCTGCCGGCATACTCGCTCATCACCCGGTCGAAATGCTCCTCGTCCAGCCTTCCGTCGGCTTCCACGCGCACATGCACCGTCCTGAAGTGACCCCTCCAGGGAAGATCGTTGGAATGGTGCTCCATCCTGGTGGTGACCACTATGGAATCCGGGGGAGCATCAAGCCTGTGGGAGAGCTTGTTTATGGCCTCGGTGGCGTTCTTTACGAAAATGACCGTATTGGACTCCATGTCGGCTCCCACGAACTCGCCGACTATCTCGTGGGCCATGTCGTATGCGTCGGTGCAGAGCCTGGACTTGAATCCCGTGCCGCGGTGAACACTGGAATAAAACGGGGCCAACTCGGTAATCGCTTTCAGTACGGATTTCAACGGAGGCGTGCTTGCCGCGTTGTCCAGGTTCACGTAACGTTTGCTGCCTCCCTGAAGAAGCGGTACCATGGTATTTATCCCGTATATGCAGTCCCGCATGCTCATTTCTTCTTCCGTTTCATCGTTTGTCGGAACCGGTTCCGGCCGAACCGTCGCCCGGGCCGGAAACGTCGATTCCGTAAATCATGCTCTCCACGTCGTCACTCACCCAAAGAATACCGTTTCCGTCGATTGTCACCCCCGCGGCATGAGGCACCAGGCTTCTTTCCACTCCGGCCACCATCCTGCCCGACGGAGCATAACACTCCACGCTGTAGTCACCATCGCCCACGGCCACCCATATCCTGCTCCCGGAATCTCTCGCGATATCCATGGTGGTCCTTCCACGACCGCCGAGCCTGGTACCGGAGTTCCTCACCAGAAAGTCCGGAATAGTGTAGACGTAGACCCTGCCTTGGGACCTGGAAGCCAGGTAAAGATAATCCATCGTAGCGGACAATCCCGTCACCGACGAGACCGGGTTGTCTCAACCCCCGCACATGCTCATGGAACCCAGCCGTCCTCCGTTCGTGTCATACCAGATCACGTATCCGTCGCGTGATCCGTCCCACATACCTACCCAAAGCAGGCCGTCGCGACCTCCGTACGCCAGTCCGGTAACGTGGTACGTATCAGACGGCGGCCTGCATGAAAAGGAATCGACGGCCATTCCGTCGGAAGGATCCAGGCGGAACAGCGTTTCGGTGTCGGAATCCAGGGCCCAGAGACTGCCGTCGCCCCACGCGAGGCCGGTCACCCCGCCGCCGGGGGAATCGAACTTCCGAACCAGCGTTCCAACCCCGAGACCGGGCTCTCCGCCGGCGGTTCGCCCCTCTCCGCAAGCCAGGAAGAAAACAACCGCCGAAACGGTGAAAAGGAATAGGATTCTCATAGTCTTCTCCAAGACAGCGATATTCGTTATCAAACCGAAACGTAAGTGTTTTCTGAAAAGGCTTTGACCCAGGACGTAATTTACATCAACGGGCGCCTACCGTAAATACTGGAACGGTCGGGCGAGCGGGACTTGCCCCGACCCGCATATTTGCGCTATCGTTAACGTGAAACGGTTACACCGGGAGGCCCGGCGGGCGGAGGTGAAGTAAAACATGGACGTAACGGAACCACGGGAATTCGGACAACTCGCGGGAAAGACCCGCTCCAGGGCGGTGACCGTAGACGGTTCCATGACCGCTTCGGCGGTGGGATCAGGCGGAGTCGAGGTTTTCTCCACTCCATCCATGATACTCCTGTTCGAGCAGGTCGCCAGGGACGCGGTACAGGAACATCTTCCGCAGGGATACACCACCGTGGGAACCAAGGTCGACGTGAAACACCTGTCGGCGGTACCGGTGGGTGAAAAGGTGACGATATCGGCAATCGTGGACTCCGTGGAAGGGCGCAAGCTGATTTTCCGGGTGGAAGCCTCGGACAGGCTGGGCCCCGTGGGCAAGGGAACCCACGAGAGGCTTATCGTCCACCTGGCGAAATTCATGGAAAAAGTTTCGGGAAAGTACGGCGGATAGGCCCGGAATAACGGCTTCTCAGTCCTCCCGTGTCACGTCTTCCAGGAACAGGGACAGCGCCGCCTCCACCTCCCCCACGTCCACCCATGTGTCGAAACACGGGCCGTTACGCCACTGGTTGAGCACGCCTACCGTGGTAATGGACTGCACGTCCATTATTCCCAGGGACAGGTCCACCGGGCAGGCCACGGCGATTATGAGTCTGGGTTTTTCCCTCTCCACCACCATCCTCGCGGCGGTCCCTCCGGAAACTATCGCAAAACCCGTGCCGTACTTGTCGCGCAGGTCCAGTATTCCACCCACCGGGCACTTGCCGCACCGGCGGCAGGCATCCGGAGAGAAGGTCAGCCTCACCGGGCACTGGTGGTTCTGAAGACAATGCGGTACCAGAATAAGGGTATCCGAGGGTACGAAGCCCCGTGAATTCGCGGATAGCACCTTCCTGTTGTTGACCGCGATCACCATGGACTCCGGCACGTACTTCCCCACCACGTGCAGGGACTGGAGTATCTTAAGCGTCCAGTACGACAGCCTCAGCGCCAGGTTTCCCGTCACGAGGCCGGCTCTGTACAGGAAAGCCGTAACCTGGAAGAACAGCGGAACCGCCGGGACGGATGCAATCGCCGGCCCTGATCCCGCGCCCAGGAAACGCAGGAGCAGGAACAATATCGCCGCCGCCGGCAGGGATAGCGCGAACAGGCCGGCATGAAACGCCAGGATGGCCTTTTCAGGGCTTTTCAAGCAAGTCCCCGGTGCGGATGCCGCCGCCGCGCATGAATTCGCCCGCGGTCATCACCTTTTTCGATTCGGGCTGCAGTCGCAGTATTTCCAGGCAATGCCCGTCACCGCAGCCGACCATCAGGATTCCGCCTTCCGCGGTCACGCTTCCCGGCGGCAGTTCTCCGTCCCGTAACCCGGCGGACACTATCTTCAGCAGCCTGCCCTTCAAGGAGGTCCTCGCCCCCGGAACGGGCCGGAACGCCCTTACCATCCTCTCCAGGACGTGGGCCGGAAGATTCCAGTCAAGCCACGTTTCCTCCATGGAAATCTTTTCGGCGTAGGATGCTTCCCCGGACTGTGGCACCGGTTTCAACTCGCCCCGGGCATAATTCTCCAGGACTCCCGCCATCTTTTCCGAGGCCAGCAGCGCCAGCCTCTCCTCCAGTGAGCCGGACGTGTCGTCCTTCCTTATTCTTTCCCTGAAGACGGCCAGCAGAGGCCCGGTGTCCCACCCGGCGTCGGTAAGCATAAACGAGACCCCCGTCTCCTCCCTGCCGTCGAGTATCGCCCTGGTCACCGGGGCCGCCCCCCGGTACATGGGAAGTAGAGAAGGATGCACGTTGACCACTCCCAGGGGAGCCGCTTCCAGGAATTCCCCGGGCAGCCACGCTCCATACGAAGCGGTCACCATCACCCGGGGGGAGAGTTCAGCCACCCTGCCGATAAACTCCGCGTCCAGGCGCCGGGGCTGTAATACCGGCGGACCGTTCAGCCCTTCCATGAAGCGGTAAACCGGGGGCTGGGCAAGTTTTCTTCCCCTGCCCGCGGGTCTGGGGGGCCTGGTAACCACCGCCAGTACCCTGTGGGGTGAAGCCAGCAATGCCTCCAGGACCGGGACGGCGAAGGATGAAGTACCTAGAAAGACCAGATCCAGGCGTTCAGTCATCTTGGAAATCCTCAGAAAATCCTGGTGTCGCCGCCGTACTCCCGCCTTATGTCCGCGAGCCTTTTGCGCAGGAGTCGTTTCTTTATGGAGCTGAGCCTGTCGATGAACAGTATGCCGTCGAGATGATCATTCTCGTGCTGAACGGCCCGGGCCGCGTACCCTTCCAGTTCCAGTACGAACTCGCAGCCGCCGAGGTCCAGGGCTTTCACAGTGACCTTATCCGGCCTCCTCACGTTCTCGAATACGCCGGGAATACTGAGGCAGCCCTCCTCGTCGTTCACCATGGGACCCAGGGTCTCCACTACAGGATTCACGAAGACCCGCCTGCCGGCCAGGCCGAGTTCGTCGGAGTCGAGAATAAAAACCCTGACGTTCTCTCCGGCCTGCGGCGCAGCGAGTCCCAACCCCCTCTCGGCGACCAGTATCCTTTCCATGTCGGCCACGAGGTCACGCAGGAAGTCGCCCCCGGTTGCCGGGTCCACCTCCACGGACCTGGTTCTGAGAATACCCGATCCGTAGTACTGGAGTTCTCTACCCATGAATCGGCCTCCGGGTGTCAGTCTTCCTCTTTTCTCTCGACCCTGTCCAGGGTCAGGGAGTTCCTGTCCACTTCGACTTTTACGCCGTCGGCGATGCGGATCGTCACGATGTCACCCTTAAGGTTGGTTATCACACCGTGAATACCTCCGCTGGTGACCACCCGGTCACCCTTGGAAAATGAATCACGCATTTCCTTCAGCATCTTCGCCTGCTTCTGCTGAGGTCTTATCATAAGGAAGTAGAAAATGGCGAAAATGGCTATCATGGGGATGAAACTGACTATGCCTCCTCCGCCCATGCAGGTCTGAGGCTGCTCCTGCACGTCACCCCGGGCATCTCCACCGGCCGGCTGCTCCTGGGAAACCGCCCCGGACTGAGAACTCCGGGAAGGGGATGGCGTTCCGGACTGCCCATCCTGGGCGAAAACCGATGCAACCGATACAAGGAGGATAAACATCATCGTTCTTCTCATTACAACTCCAATCGTAGATCCGTATTATCTTCTGGGCCTGCGGAAACCGGAACGCATCCCGATCCAGCTGCCGGCGGCCCCCGAGAAAGCCCCCAGGGCCAGGATCAACAGGATCCAGTTCCCGGGAAGAAACCTGTGGGGAACCGTGGAAGAAAGCATCGACGACACGGCCCAGGTGAGAATCAGGCTCCCGGCGGAGCCGGCGATTCCCGTCACCATTCCCTCCCCCACGAAAGGAAGCCTGATGAACCAGGCGGGCGCACCTACTATACTCATTATCTCCAGCGTGAGCGCCCTGTGCGCCACCGCCAGCCTGACGGTGTTGGCCACCACCAGCGACAGGCTGATCGCCAGCACCAGGCCCGCGAGAAACACCAGTTTTTCCAGCACCGAGACCGCGCGGGTGAGACCGGGAAGGTATTCCTCGCCGTACATGACGTCGGCCACGCCCTCCATCCCGGATATGGTCCTCGCGATGGTTCCCACCTTCTCGGCGGTCCTGTACTCCAGGAGCAACGATACCTGTATGGAAGCGGGAAGATGGAAACCGGGGCCCAAAAGTTCCAACATGTCCGCCTGCTCGGGCATGTCGGCCCGGAATACGGCTTCCGCTTCGCGCGGAGACACGTAGTAAACGGAACGAACACCTTCCATGCCCGATATCAAGTCGGCGAGACGCAGGGCCTCGGCTTCGTCGACCCGGTTCTCCAGGAAAACTTCGATTCCTACGTTCTCCTGCTCGCTGCGCAACGCGTATTCGAGGTTCCAGGAAACCAGCAGGAAGATATCGAAAACCATGAAAGACAGGCTGACCATCAGCACGGTGACCAGGAAAGTGGGCAGCTTGCTCCTGATATTGAGCATGCCTTCACGGAGCGCGTTCTGCAATATGTGAATCACAATTGATCGTATCCGTCCCAGTACGAGGGATCGACGATCCGCCCCCCGTCCAGGTATACGAAACGGGCGGCTCCCGCAGGTACCTGCCTGGGATCGTGGGTGGCGAGCATCACCGCCGTTCCCGCCCTGTTTATCCCCACCAGCAGGTCGATGACTTTCCTGGAGACTTCCGGATCAAGGTTACCGGTGGGTTCATCGGCCAGAAGCAGTACAGGATGGGCCACCATGGCCCTGGCTATCGCCACCCGCTGCTGCTCACCCCCGGACAGCTCGTTGGGAAAGGAATTCCTCCTGTGGCTGAGTTCCATGTCGGCCAGCAACTCGAAGACTCTTCTCCTGACCGCTTTGGGCGGCGTACCGGTGACCTGCAGGGGTAACGCGACGTTCTCGAAGACCGTTCTCTCGGGAAGCAGCCTGAAATCCTGGAATACTATTCCCAGCTTGCGCCTGAGAAGAGGAAGATCCCCGCTTCTTATTCCGTCGGAAGAGAAACCCACGACCTCCACGGTGCCCGTGGTGGGAAGATCACCCATCCAAACGTGCCTGAACAGCGTGGTCTTCCCCGCTCCGCTGGGGCCGGAGATCACCACGAACTCCCCCTCTTCCAGCCGGAGATCCACTTTCTCCAGGGCGGGCCACGAACCGTAGTACTTTCTGACATTGTTGAAGGAGACTATCACGAAGGATCCTCCACCCTCTCGAAGTATTTACTACGCTCCTTTTTCGGCAACGATTTCCCTTCGGGAATTCCGGTCACCCTGACCGCCAGTATCCGCCCGTCGGGTTTCGTCACGTTCAACAGGTCGCCCGTCTCCACCACGTACGATGGTTTGAGCTTTCCGCCGTTCATGGTGACAAAGCCGCCGGAAAGAGCCTTCCCCGCCGCGGAACGGGTTTTGAAGATACCGACGAGGTTCAGGTAGACGTCAATCCTCAACGTTTTCCTCCCCCACGAGATAGACCACCGGGATCTCTTTCTCCAGGGAATCCACCAGGGCGCGGTACGTGTTCATGTAAACCACCTGTTCCACCAGGTCCCGGAGTTCGGCCCCGGTGTACCCGCTCCAATCCATCTCGACGCCTTCCTCCAGCAATTTCACTATAACCACCGCTCCCCTGTCTTCCAGCACGATGGGCTCGGTGTACTCCCCGGGTTCCAGGTTCTTCACCGCCTCCGCCAGCACCGGATTCCAAAGATACAGCGGCACTATGCCGAGGTCGCCCCCGGCATCCGCGGTGGTTCTGTCCCTGCTGTATAACTCCGCCGCCTCATCGAACGTCAGATTTCCGGAATCGAGTTTCTCCACTATCTCCCGGGCCATGGACAACGCCTCCAATACGTCGGTACTGTCCATTTCCACCAGTTTCAGAATGTGACTTACCTCTATGCCGCCGTCGTCCTCCAGGCCCTCCAGCCTTATCAGGTGAACCCCGAAAGGAGTTATGACTGGCATGCTCACTTCTCCCGGTTCCAGGGCGCGTGCGGCCTCTTCGAAGGTAGCGGTCAGTTCCCCCTCTCCGAACACCCCCAGGTAACCGCCGTTTTCCGCGGAGTTGTCGTCGGAATACTCCATCGCGATGTCCTCGAAAGATTCACCCGCGAGTATGCGTTCCCTCAAGTCCGTCATCACGGAACAGGCTTCCTCCACGTCGGGTCCCGTGGGAAGAATCGGCAGGTATATCCATGCTATTCTCCTGGGCATCACCATCTCCTCCACGACATCCCAGTTCGAGGCCAGGTAGGTTTCGGGGCTCAGGGGAGTTTCGGCCAGGGCGGCCTGCATCTTCCGCCCCAGGAACGCCTGGGCGGCCTGCCTCTCCGCGAGGAGTTCGGAAAGTTCGTCCACGTCCATGGAGGCGTAAGCCGGGTTCTCCCTCAGCTCGGTCTCCAGCAGCGCATCCAGACGATCGCCTTCCGGGTAATACCCGGCGTCGATACCCGCCCGGACCACGAGACGGTTCTCCACCAGTTCTCTCAGGGCGGCGAGATACAGGGTATCGGAAATGAGGGTTTCGAAGTCTCCCACCGGGCTCATGCCCTTCCCGAGAAGCAGTTCGAGGACCTGCGAATGCAGTATGGGATGCTCACCCACCACCGCCACGATCTTCTCCACGGGAACCAGGGCGCCCGCGATCACCAGCACAAGCACTAGAATCATTGCATCTCACCCCCGGAATTCACGGTATCCGTTCCCACCGCCGCGCCTTCCATCTTCAGGGCGGAATCGTCGACGAAAACTTCCATCTCCCCCCGGGCCACGCGGAGCAGGCTGTCCCTGGCGGCGGCCATCCGGTCTCTGCGAATGTCATCCGCCACCGAACGAACCACCCTCTGGGTATCCTCCAGCCCCCTGGTCTCGGTGACCATGAGTATGTGCCACCCGTAGGGGGTTCTCACCGGACCGCCCAGGCCATCGAGCAGGACGCTCTCCCTGCTCATGCCGTAGGCCATGAGTTCCCCGGCGGTGAGGAACCCGAGGTCACCGCCCAACCCGGCCTTCTGGCCCATGGAGAGCCTCGTGGCGGTCACCTGGAAATTATCGCCCCGATCCAGCCGCCCGTATATGGAGTCGGCGGTCGCGCTGTCCCCCACCACTATCTGCCAGTAGTGCCTCTCCACCAGGTAGACCTGGGAATCCCCGCGCATCACCGCCATGACCGCGGCGCTGTCGGGAAGCGGGATACCGGAGTACACGTGGTCCAGCATCCTCTCCTTGAAGTACTGCTGCTCCGCCCTTTCCCGGATGACCCTGCATTCGGCGGAGTTGCCTATTCCGCGCTTCCTAGCCAGTTCAGCAAGAAGTTGATCCTCCACCCATTCCCGCAGGTCCCGCCCGTCGAGGTCCAGGAGAAGCATGTCCTCCACGTAGAGAACTCCGTCACCCACTTGCGCCGCCGGAACAGGGAGTCCGGAACCCGGGACATCCGCGGAAACTTCCTCCGGAAGAAGTTCGAGCCTTTTGGACGAACCCATAAGGACCGCGGCCGTCAATACCGCCGCCGCTGCCGCGAGCCCCCACACCATCCGGGTCGAGGCGCCGCTGTCAGAATTTTTCAAGGAACCTTTCCGGGTATAGAGTTATGTCGTGGTACTGCCTGAGGGAATCCACCTTCTGCATGAGGACTTCCTCCTGCATGGCCTGGGTGAGTTCCATCGTCACCATCTCGGTGATATCGTCCAAAGTGGGTTCCGGATCCAGTGGAGCGCTCTCCAGCACCTTTATTATGTGGTAACCCGCATCGGTCTTCACCACGTCGCTGACTTCTCCGTCATCGAGCCTGAACGCGGCCTCGTCGAATTCCATGTAACCGGACTGACCCCGTACTATCCACCCAAGGTCGCCTCCATTCTCGGCGCTGGGGCCTATGGAGTACTGGGACGCCAGGGCGGAGAAATCGGCGCCGGCCCGTATCCTGGCCAGGATGGAAGCTGCGAGGTTGTAATCGTCCACCACTATGTGCTGAACGTGAATGCGCTTCTTGTAGGTTTCCAGCCACTGGTCCACGTAATTCTCCACCTCCAGCCTGGAGGGCTGTATACCGTCAACCAGCTTATACATGTATGCTTCGAGGAGTATCTGTCTCCTGGCCTGCTCCAGGGCCCGGCTCACCTCCGGGTCCGACTCCAGGCCGGACTCGACGGCGGCTCTTACAAGAAGCTCCTCCCGTACCCAGGACTGGAGTATTTCTTCGGCCGAGGCCTCGGACGTCACCCCCAGGTATTCGGCGTTCTGTTCCCCCCCTATCATGTAGATCACGTCGTCCCAGGTAAGTTCCGCGTCGTCGACCTTGGCCAACACCTGCGACGACGCGATTCCCGAAAGAACCACCGCGCAGGCGAACAAGAGTATTCTCGTCATCTTTTCCTCCAGTCCCTTCGCATCATTCGAATTCCCATGGATCCAGGTTCCTGACCCTGGCGCTGTCTATCTCTATGCCGTACTCGTCTCTCAGTTCCCGGAGATACTCCCGCAGCCGCACGTCTATCGCCGCCAGCCGGCAATCCCTGAGAAGAACCGGCAGTATCAGCGAGGGATCCGTTTCACCCTCCGGAATGATTTCGGTAACTTCGAAAAAGACGAAGACCTCATCGCCGGGATAGGGCACCGGCCCGGTGAATACGCTCTCCGGAGCGCTGAAAACGGCATCGCCGTATCCTTTGAACATCTCCTTGGGACAAGGATTGATAGGAAGCGGAAGGCCTTCCTCGTCCGTGTGGGTGATGAACCTTTCCAGGTCATCGAAGGAGTCCACCTCGCCGTCGGGCATCCATTCCGCGGGAACGTAGGCCACCAGCGCCGACCTCAACTCGGGAATCCTGTACAGGTCCCTGTTCTCCCGGTAGAACTTCACAGCCGCGGCGCTGTCTACCTTTTCGATCCCCGAAAGCACGTTTCGGCGCAATACCGCGTCCGTCATGGTGAGTTCCAGTTCGGATTCGGGCCATTCGATCCCCTCTTCCGAGGCGAGAGCGGCCATTCTCTTCATATAGGCCACCTTCCTGACGTAGGACCACAGGTCCAATTCCGGATCCAGCACGGGAGGCGGCAAGCGATAGGCGCGGAATTCATCGGGAACACCTTTGAAGAAGTTCTCCTCCCGGAACAGCCGGGCCACCCGGACCACTTCTTCAGCGGTCAGCACACCGCCGGGAAATTCCGCCACCGGCATGGAACCATCCGTGGAATCGAGATCGGAGAACACGTATTCGCCGTCTTCCACGGAGAGGTGCCCGGCAAGCTCCCTGATTCCGGCGGACAGCAGTTCGACACCGGTCATCTCGTCCAGTTTCCAGGCAAGGTAGTACCTCGCCACTATTTCCATCGGATATTCCGATTCCTCTCCCCCGGTCGTGTCGGCCAGAACAACCGCCCACGCTCCGAAGGCCGGAATCACTGCGGGTCCCTTCCCGGCGACTTCCAGTACCTTCGATGCGAATACCGGGTTACCGGCGAAGAACCTGGCGTATTCTCCGTCGAATTCCAGGTAGCTTGATCCCTCCAGGCTCCACGGCGCAAGGGTCATTTCCGATTCCGGCTCCGAAGGCCCCTCATCCCTCCACCGGGCCGCCGTCATCGCCGCCCGGGCGCTGTCCTCCATGAGCGCCACGAACGCGTTTATACGGGTGGACAGAATCATTTCCATGTAAGCCGTGTCAGGGTCTGTCTGCAACAGCTCGCCGAGTTTCTTTTCCTTCCATTTCCCGGCAAGCCAGGCATCCCCGGATACCTCCATCCACTCGTCAAGGTCGGGAGATTCCGTCTTCCCGGCTTCCATCAGGAGCATCTTCCTGAAAGCCAGTTTCGTTACGAGGTCGAACTTTCCCCCGGGTTCCAGAACATCGACCTGGTCGTCGGGAAGCATGGACCGGAATTCCCTGTGAAAGTCGTCCTCGGTTACCCGGTAACCCTTGCCCCATGCAAGAGGAGCGTCATCTCCGCCACCGCAGGAGAAAAGAATCAAAACCGCCGCCAGCGCGGGGAAAACCCAACGTACAAAGTGAAAAGACAATCTCTACTTCCCTTCGATCTTCAAAAAAACCTGCCCGGAATATAAACGACACGGCTTCACCGAACTAATTCCCGTTCCCGGCGCTTTCCCCCAGCAAGCGCAGGACATTCAGTATTCCGGCCACCCGTCCTTCCGGTTCCAGTCCTGCAAAATCCACCCGGAGCATGACTCTTCCGGTCTTCTCGATCTCGACCGTCATGCCCGGGTTCCGGGGCAATCTTCCCCGGACAACGTTCTCCGCCGGAAACACGAACCTGCATTTTCCTCCGGCGGCCACCACTTCTTCGGCTCCCGCCCCGCGGGCCAGCAGCGCCACTCTCGCCCTTTCCACCACGTTCTTCACGGGTTCGGGAGGCTCGCCGTACCTGTCCTCCAGGTAGGAGCGCCAATCGTCCAGGATATCTTCGCTACCCGCGGTCCAGATGCACCTGTAAACCCTGACCCTCTCGGTGACATCGGGTATGTACCACGGCGGTATGAACGAATCGCCGGGAATCTCCACCCTGACCTCTTTTTCCGGGGCGCTCCCGCTTCCGCCGAGCGCCGCGGCCTCCTCCCTTATCAGTTCCTCGAACATGGAGTAACCGATGGAAGTGATCTGGCCGTGCTGGGAAGAGCCCAGCAACTCTCCGGCCCCCCTCACCTCCAGATCCCTCATGGCTACGTTCCATCCCGATCCGAGTTCCGTGAACCTCCTTATGGCCGATAACCTGCTCCTCGCCTCCGGAGTGAGTTCGGTTCCCTGGCGGACCACCAGGCAGCAATACGCCTGGTGGTGGCTTCTGCCGACTCTTCCCCTGAGCTGGTACAGGTCGGCGAGGCCGAAGGTGTGAGCCTGGTCTATGATTATCGTGTTCACCCTGGGCAGGTCCAGGCCGGACTCGATTATGGAAGTGCAGAGGAGCACGTCGTACCTGCCCAGCATGAAATCGTGCATGACCTCTTCCAGTTGTTTCGCCCCCATCCTGCCGTGAGCCGTCACCGTCCTGACTCCGGGAAGCATGGAATCGAGTTTCTCCTTCATGTCTCCTATGGAAGCTATCCTGTTGTGCACGAAGAAAACCTGGCCGTCTCTCTCCAGTTCCCTCTTCACCGCCCTGGAAATGATTCCGGCATCGAAAGGCACCAGTTCGGTGTGAACGGGATACCTGTCCCTCGGCGGGGTGGTTATCAGGGATATGTCCCTGAACCCGGAAAGCGCCATGTGGAGGGTTCGGGGAATCGGCGTGGCCGTCATGGTGAGGGTATCCACATCCGCCCGGAGTTCCCTGAGCCGCTCCTTGTGGGCGACTCCGAAACGGTGTTCCTCGTCCACCACCAGGAGGCCCAGCCTGTGAAACCTGACTTCACTCCCCAGGAGCCCGTGGGTTCCTATTATCACGTCCACCTCGCCCAGGGCGAGGCGTTTCAGTATCTTTCTCCGCTCGCTTCCGGTCCTGAACCTGCTGAGCATTTCCACCACCACCGGAAACTCGGCGAGCCTGTCCCTGAAAGTATTGTAATGCTGCTCGGCAAGCACCGTGGTGGGTACCAGGACCGCCGCCTGGAAACCCGCTTCCACTACGCGGTACGCCGCCCTGATCGCCACTTCGGTCTTCCCGAAACCCACGTCTCCGCATACCAGCCGGTCCATGGGATGTTCCGACTCGAAGTCCTTCATCACGCTCTCGATGGTCTTCAACTGGTCAGGGGTCTCCTCGTAGGGAAAACTCTCCGAGAGCACCCTGAAACCGTGTCCGGGCGGCGGCAGGGGCGGCCTTCCGGCAACTCTTCTCCTGGCGTAGAGCGCCGCAAGCCTGCCGGCTATCTCCCTGGCCTTCTTCCTGGCCGTCGCCAACCTGTTGTCCCATGCCTCGCCGCCTATCCTGTCCAGTTTGGGTTGAGACCCCTCCGGAGCCTGGAATTTCTGAACCGTGCCTATTTCGTGAATCGGTACCAGCAGCCTGTCCCCGTCCCTGTAACGTATTACGAGGCAGTCCAGTACCGCTCCCGAAGTCTCAACCTTCTCAAGCCCCTCGAAACGTCCTATGCCGTGATTCCGGTGCACCACGATATCTCCCGGAGAAATCTCGGTCACATCGGAAAGCCCCTCGCCTCCCCTGTATCTCCTTTTCCTCTCCGGCCTCCGCCTTCCCGAGAGCAACATCCTCTCGACCAGGACCGCCAATCCTTTTCCGGGCATTCGAAAACCTTCGTGGAGAGATAATACGCCGGTCTCCAGGCGCATGTTCCCGGGTATCATGTCCAGGAATGTCTCCTCCTCCGCCCCGGTGTCGCACTGCACCGCTATGCGCATACCACGGTCGAGGTCGTGCCGGAAACTTCTCAGCATCTCCTCCACGTGCCCGGTAAAACCTACCTGCGGAACCGTTTCGTAATACACATCCACCGACTCTCCGGGAAAGGACACGAATTTCACGGTCCTGCGTTCCTCCAGCATGCGTCCCAGCTCTTCCTCCCGGAACACCAGGTCGTGAAAAGGAAAGGGAACCCCGGCGGGATCGTAGTTTTCACGGTAATACGAAACAGTCTCCCGCAGCGCGTCCCGAACGGCATCCGGTTCAAGGAGCAGCACCGTGCCGTCGGAACCCACGTAATCCAGTATGCCCGCGCACTTATCGGTGAACACGGGAAGGTAATACTCTATCCCGGGAAAATCGGTGGTAGTCCACAGTTTCTCGCTCAGGGGGCTGTCTTCGGGAACCGCCTCCATCGCCCTGTTCCAGTGCTCCGGAAACAGCAACGCCTCCCTGGCGGGCAATATCCTGCAACGCTTCACTTCACCGATGCTCCTCTGGGAGACCTGGTCGAAAAAACGTATCGATTCCAGGGTATCACCGAAAAATTCCAGCCTGACCGGATTTTCCAGGCCGTAGGATCCGATGTCGATTATCCCGCCCCTACGGGCCCATCTCGCCTGCTCCCAGACCCCTTCCTCGCGCCTGTAACCCGCCGCCGTGAGCCATTCCTCCAATTCTTCCATGGGGATGGTCATTCCCTTTCCGAGTTCCATGCAGGAAAAGTCTCCGGGGGGAGGCACCTTCTTCACCAGGGAAGCCGCGGGCGCGACCACCATGCACCTCTCTCCGGATTTCAGGGCGGCCATGCATTCTATCCTGTCCGCCACCACCCCGGGATGCGCGGGTTCACCTGCGAAAGGAAGCGTCTCGTACGGAGGGAAGTAATATGCCCGCCCAAGTATTCCTTCCAGGTCGTCCCGGAGATTTTCCGCCAGGGAGATTCCGGGAACCACCAGGACGGTGGGACCGGCGAGCCTGTGCACGGAAGCGGCGGCGAAGGAAACCGCCGACGAGCATAATCCGCCCACGGTGGTCGATCCTGATGCCGCGAGCCGGGTAAGCAGTTCGTCGAAAACACCGTCCCAGAAAAACTCGTTCCTCACCCATCCATGATCCATGCCGGAACTCTCCACGGGCTATTCGCCCTCTGCCGAAACTTCTTCTCCGCGGGACATGGGCAGGTTACCACCCGTCATCCTGTTCCAGATCTCCTCCAGAACGGACAGCTGGGCGAGGAACAGTTCCAGTTCTTCCCCCTCCAGCGGGTCGGCGGGGGGAACTATCTCGGAAGACGGATTAACGTAAGCTCCGTTCTTCTTCATCTCGAAGTGAACGTGGGGACCTGTGGAGAGGCCGGTGCTTCCCACGTACCCTATCACGTCACCCTGCCTCACGTGGGTGCCGACCTCCTGGCCCCGGGCGAAACGACTCATGTGACCGTAACCGGTTTCGTAGCCGTTGGCATGCCTTATCCTCACGATGTTGCCGTAGCCGCCGCTCCAGCCGCGGAACGTTATCACGCCGTCACCCACGGCGTATATCTCCGTTCCCATGGGAGCCGCGTAATCGATACCCCGGTGAACCCTGGTATATCCCAGGACGGGATGCATGCGGGCATCGGAATAGGGAGAACTTATTCTTCCGAAGGGCACCGGCATCTTGAGGAACATGGTCCTCAGTGACGCTCCGTTTCCGTGGTAATAATCCAGCAGCACCACCGTCCCGGAAGGCGCCGGCGGCTCCGCGGCGTGGAAGAACGGCAGGGCCTCGGTCATGCCTCCCAGGGAGAACACGTACTTGGCCGCGATTATTCTGCCGAAAGACGTCTCGTTCGACGCCGGGTACCTTATCTCTTCCAGGAGCACCCAGATGCTGTCGCCGGGCCGGACGTCGTAATAGAAATCGATGTCGTAGACGAACAGCTTGTTGGCCAGGTTGTTCTCGAAGTTCTTTATGTATGCGACCCTTCTCACGGAGTCCCTGGCGGTGACCACACGGCCCGTGGGGGTCAGGTCGCCGGGTACTCCGTTCCCCGCTATGCTTTCCCAAACGGTGCTTTCCACCTCGAGAACGACCGCCCTGAGTCGGCGGTAATTCTCCTCGGGCACCCATCCCCATCCGACCGGAGTCCCGGTGCTGTCGAAATCAATGCTGTAACAACCCCTGCCGTTCCTCGGCCTTCCGAGAACCCTGCTCAACCTGCCCCTGGTGTAAACCGATTCGAGAGTATCGCCCACCCTGACCGAGGTCCATCCGAGGCTGTCCATGAAAATATCGCAGCAGTCCAGGTAGCGGGAACCCTCCACCCCGGTTTTGAACAGGAGTCCTCCCAGGGTTCCTCCTTCGCCCACGCAAGCCGTCCTCACCTCCAGCGTGTCCGCCAGGACGGCGGAGACGGAATCCCTAAAGTCGGCCAAGCCGTCCATGTACCGCCGGAAAGTCCACGACCCGCCGGCTTCACCGTTATAAGGTCTGCGAAACAGGAGCGTGGCGCCCACCGCAGCCACGAAAAGCATCACCACCAGTGTTTTCGATCTCACCGCGTCCCGTTTCCTCCCCCGGTTCCGAATATCCTGCCGAACAGGGATCTGATCTTGCCCAGATAACGCGGAGGAGGCGGCTTAACCGCCGGCTCCCGTAGTCGTTCCATCATGCCCTCCAGGTCTACGTTTTCCCGGATCAACCTTACTATCCGGTCTATCTTCGGGGTTTCGCCGGGCTCCACCTTGAATACCCGGCGGTTCAGGATGGAGATGGAATCACCGGCGCTCTTCTCGGTGTGATACAGTGGTATCCCGACCTCGTGGAAACCCCGGCCCAGAGCCCGGGCCTTCTCCTCGGACCCGCCGCAGAGTACCACGGCGCCGGGACCTTCACCGAGAATACCGGACAGTTTCCTGGCTACGATGGCATCCAGTACCTCTTCCCTGCCGGCCGACAGGAGCAGCACGCTTCCCGGGCCGGCCGCTATCTCGTCCAGTATTTCCCCGGTTCCGCCGAAGCCGGCGATGAACCCCTCGACGCTCCCCGCTCCCGGTTCCGCGTGAAAACCCAGTTCACGCCCCATCATGCCCAGGGAAGGCCTGCACAGGTCGCCTACGTACGGTATGTAGCCGAAAACGGTGATCCCGAGCTTCGCGAACCAGGGATCCAGGTATTTTTTCACCTTGTCGAGCTTGCCCTCGGCCACTCGGTTTATCACCACTCCCAGTATCGGGACCGATTCCTCCCTGAACAGACTGCTGCAAAGAGTGAAGCGGTCTATGGTGCTGCCTATCCCCGCTTCCAGGATCATGAGCACCGGCAAACCCAGCAACCTAGCAACCCCGGCGTTGCACATGCCGAACACCGATCCCACCCCGGGATGTCCGGTACCCTCCACCACCACCATCTCCGACATGGAGGACAGTTTCTTGTAGGCTTTGACGACACGTCTCTTCAACCCGGGGGGACCGCCGCTCTCGATGTACTCCCTGGCGGCGCCGGAAGTCATGGTGAACGGCGCGGAGTACTCGAACGGCACGTCAAGCCCCAGCGAGGAGTTGACGAGGAACGTATCCTGCCCCACGGACTTCCCGTCACGCAGAAGGGTTTTCTGCCCCAGCGGCTTCATGAAGGTGACCCTGCCTTCGAGCCTTTCTCCGAACCACGCTATGAGCCCCAGGCTGAGCATGGTCTTCCCCGCATCCTTGTCGCTGCCGGCTACGTATATCCCCTTACTCATCGGAACCCTTTCCAGGGCGGCCGAACAGGCGATCCCCGAAGTCACCCAGCCCGGGCAGGATGAAAAGATCAGCGTTCAATTCGCGGTCCACGGATACCGTTATGATCGTGAGGTTTTCGTATTCCACCAGGGCCTCCAGGCCCCGGGGAGCCGCCGTTATGCTTACCAGGGTCACGTGTTTCGTTCCCTTTTCGAACACATAGTTCACAACGGCCTTCGCGGTTCCGCCCGTGGCCAACATGGGATCCAGGACGATGGTGTTCCTTCCCGCGAGATCCGGAGAGGAATCGTACAGCCACCGCGGCTCGCCCGTTTCCTCGTCCCTCCGGACGGCCACGAACGCCGTTTCGGCGCCGGGTATCAGTTCGAGAAACGGCGGCAGCAGGCCCAGCCCAGCCCTCATCACCGGGACCAGCACCGGTGGTTCCGCGACCTTCTCGCCCATGATGGTCTCCAGGGGAGTATCCACGCTCACGGGGACCGTTTCGATTTCCCTGGTGGCTTCCACGGCCAGCATGAAACCCAGCCTGTACGCAAGGGCTCGGAAACGGTCCGGAGTGGTCCTCCGGTCCCTCATTTCGGTAAGCAGGGACCGGGCAAGGGGGTGTTCGAATTGTATGGTTTCCAATGTTTGCTCCGGTATTATGTTTGATGTTACGCGGGGTGAAACATAAGCACCACGACGTCGGTCTGCCAGTTTCAACACCGAAGGGAGATAGTGTCTTGAAGCTTCTCAGAAAACTCGGCGACAGAGGCCTGGTCTACCAGACGACGGCCGAGGAGAAACTGTCGGAACTCCTGGACAAACCGCCGCTGACTTTCTACATAGGTTTCGACGCCACCGCCGAAAGCCTCCACCTGGGACACCTGGTCCCGCTGATGGTGGCGAGGCACCTCCAGGAAGCCGGACACAGGCCCATAATAGTGGTCGGAGGAGGAACGGCCATGGTGGGAGATCCTTCGGGAAGAAGCACAGAACGCACTTTCGAGGAAGCTGAAACCATCTCCGGGTGGGCGGAGTCGCTGAAAAGCCAGATCAGGCGCTTCGTGGATTTCGATTCCCGTGACGATCCCGCGCTCCTGCTGGACAACCGCGACTGGCTCTCCACCCTGGGGCACATAGAATTCCTGAGGAACGTGGGCCGTCATTTCAGCGTGAACAGGATGCTGACCGCCGAATCCGTCAAGAAACGCCTGGAAACCGGGCTCTCGTTCCTGGAGTTCAGTTACAGCCTCCTCCAGGCATACGACTTTCTGTACCTCTTTCGCGAATACGGCTGCACTCTCCAGGTGGGAGGATCCGACCAGTGGGGCAACATCGTGGCCGGCATAGAACTGGTAAGAAGAACCCTGGGAAAAGAGGCGCTGGGGCTTACCTGTCCCCTGGTAACCACGACATCGGGTGAGAAGATGAGCAAGTCCCAGGCGGGAGGAGCCGTCTGGCTGGATCCCGACCTGACCAGTCCCTACGATTATTACCAGTTCTGGATAAACGTGGACGACAAGGACGTGATCCACTTCCTCAAGCTCTACACCTTCATTCCCATGGAGGAGATAGCCGAACTCTCCCTGCTTCGGGGCGCCGATATCAGGAAAGTAAAGGAAAAACTGGCTTTCGAAGCCACCTCCATAGTACACGGCCGCGAAGAGGCTGAAAAGGCCAGGAAAGCTTCCAGGGCCCTCTTCGGAGGAAAGGGCGCGGCAGACGAGGCCCCGGGGCTGGAAATACCAAGGGCGAGACTCGAACAAGGGGTTTCCTACATCGACCTTTTCGTGGAATCCGGCTTGTGCGGCAGCAGGAGCGAGGTGAGAAGGCTTGCGTCCCAGGGCGGCCTATACGTCAGGGATCGCAGGATAGAAGACCCGTCGGTGAGGCTTGAGCCGGAAACGACCCCGGAGAAATTCCTTCTCAGGGCCGGCAAAAAAAGATATCGCAGAATAGTCATAACCGGCTGACGGGTGCGGCGCCGAAACGCCGCACCGCATCTATCGGAATATTCCCGTTACCTGGATCCCCGGGAACCTTCGGAACGTCCTCCCCTGGTACCGGAACCACTCCTGGAGGAACCCCCTCCCGACGACCTGCCGCCGGATCTGAGCACCATGTTCTTAACGTGGTCGATCTGTCCGGCGAGCGAGGCGTTTTCCGCCCGAAGGCTGTCCACGGTCGCTTCCAGGGATTCCAGGCGCTGGAGCAGCCCTTCCACGTCTTCCATGGTTATTTCCCGCGGTTCCACGGTCGCGCCTTCTTCAAGCCCGGACTCCATGGAAAGATGGGACAGTCCGCCTCCACCGGCCTCAATCGACTCCATTATCGCATCTATCTTGTCCTCAATGGAGTCGATTCTTTCCGTCATGCCGGAATCGAAATCGGAAGCGGCGGATTCCAGGTCGTCCATTCTTTTTTCCATCTCACCTATTCCGGGCACCTCGCATGCTCCCATGAAGAGAAGCGCGAGAACGACCGGCAAGTATGCGTATTTCATCGAGATTCCTCCCTTTCGTCTATCTCCCTTATCACCTGCGCCGTATAGGTATACAGATCCACGTCGTTCATCTTCCAGCAGTCCGGAGACAACCCGGCCTTCAGACAGGTATGGGCCAGGAGCGTCTCCCGGTCCCAGCCCTCCTCCGCAGCCACCTGGGGAAGCAAGGTGCCCGCCCTGTTTCCCCGCCTGATGTAAACTCCGTGTCTGCCGGGAACGACTTCTTCCGGCGACGACGGGACCATCGGACTCAGCAGGGATATCTCTATGTCGAGTTCGTCCACCTCCCCGGGACGGACCGGTGGAAACCTCGGATCCCCGGTAGCCGCTGCGGCCGCCATTTCCACCACGGTCTCACCCAGCGTACCTTTTCCGATGAAATGACCTATGCAACCCCTGAGCATGCCGTGCTTCTTCAGGGTTACGAACACCCCGCCCCTCCTATGGAATACTTCGTCGGGAGGCACGTCGGGCAGCCTGTCGCCGGACGCCGCCGCTTTCACCGCCCGCCTGGCGAGTTCCAGTAACTTTTTCCCATCTTCTCTCGAAACCATCCACTACCTCCCGGTGCTGCAGAAACCGGCGAAATAACCCACTACGGCCGAAGTATCCCCCGAGGCTTCCGCCGAAGTGGTCCATGCGATCGCCCCGAATTCTCGTGAACCGTTCAGGATCGCGTAACGCATAAGGGTTTTCATGGGACCTATCCCGCAGGCTTCGCCGCCCGAGGCCGCCGCCCGCTCCAGGGCTTCGGGATCCCCGCTGAGGAAGGCATCGATGATCAGTCTGTCCTTGGCTTTGGCAATTTCCAGCGGTTGATAGTGCGACAGGTCGCTGGAAGCGACCACGAGAGCGTGGTCCCTGCCACGCAGCGCCTCCAGCAGGGCGGCGGCCAACTCCCCGGAAAAATCCGGATCCGTCGAACCCTGCAGCACCACGGTGATTTCGGCGGCGGGCCACTTAACCTGGATGAAGGGTACCTGGACCTCGGCGGAATGCTCCGCCACGTGGGCGCGGGGTTGGTACACCAATCCGGCGCCCAGGAGTCTTTCCGTCACCACGCGGTCCACCGGCGCAACGCCCAGGGGAGTCATGTAACCCTCCCCGTCAAACACGGATGCCCCGTGCACGGGATACCTGTGCGGAGGCGCAACCACCACCACCGTGTCCACGTGGTCCGGAGCCTTCGCGAAAGCCGCTCCCGCAGTACTTCCGGAGTACATGTAACCCGCATGGGGGCTTACTATGCCGGTCACCCCGGGATCAGAGACGACACCGGCCGTTTCCAGGAAACCCTCGACCATTCCACGCAGGGTTTTTTCGTCCCCGGGATAGAACATTCCCGCAACCGCCGGTTTCCTCACCATATCATTCAAACTCCCGATTCATCATATCTTCCATGGAATAAAGTCCGGGAGGCTTTCCCGCCACGAACCCGGCGGCTTTCAGCGCTCCCAGCGCGAATGTCCTCCTGCCCGTGGCGGCATGAGTCAGAACCAACCTTTCTCCGTCACCGAGAAGATGAAGCTGGTGTTCACCGGGAACGTCTCCGCCCCTCAGGGAATGGAAACCCAGTTCATCCTTCCGCCTGGGCCCCGCGGCGCCATGCCTGCCCATGATTCTCCGGGACGGACCCATAACCCCCTCCCATGCGGACGCCAGTTCCAGGGCCGTTCCGCTGGGGCTGTCCACCTTGCCCCCGTGATGTATCTCGACTATCTCCAGGGAGAAATCCTTTCCGAGCATACCCGCGGCGACTTCGAGAAGCTTGCCCAGAACGTGTATGCCGCGGCTCATGTTCAAGGAGTGGAAAACGGGCCGCTCGACCGCCCATTTCTCCATGAGATCCATGTGTTCCTTCTCCAGTCCGGTGGTGCCCGTTACCAGGGCCGCCCCGGTGCCTTTCAGAAGGATGTCCAGGTCTTTCCAGGCCGATGGGATGCTGAAATCGATCACCACGTCCACTTCTCCGGAAAGGGGTACGTCCGGAGGCGTACCGGGAGGCGTGACGTCATATTTCGCAACAACGGAATCTCCGGCCTCGGCGGCCACGGCCCTGCCCATCCTGCCTTCGCTGCCGAAGATGCAGATTTTCATCCGGCCAGGCCGGCCCTTTCCATGGCCGCTTCCAGGCGGGGTACCAGTTCTCCGGACATGGCAAGCAGGGGAAGCCTCACCTCCGAAGTGCATATTCCCATGATTTCCAGGGCTTTCTTGACCGGTATGGGATTCGTCTCCAGGAAAAGGGCCTTCATCAGGGGATACAGCCTGTCCTGGATCTTCCTGGCTTCCTCCGAATCGCCTTTCATCGCGAGTTCCATCATCGAGGACATCTCGCCCGGCGCTATGTTGGAAACCACCGATATCACACCTTCCGCTCCCAGGGCCACCTGGGCCAGGGCTATGGGATCATCCCCGCTCAGAATCGTCATGTCGCAGAGGGATCTTATGGCCGATACCCTCTCGGCGGAGCCGGCTGCGTCCTTTATGGCGACTATACCGGGATGTTCGGCAAGCCTGGCCACGGTCTCCGGAAGGATGCCCACTCCGGTCCTCCCCGGAACGTTGTAAACTATCACAGGGCGATCCACCGCATCGGCTACCCTGCTGAAATGCTCCACCTGGCCGTCAGGCGTGGGCTTGTTGTAGTAGGGGGTTATCAACAGCAGGCCGTCCACCCCCAGCTTCGAAACGGCCAGCGAAAGGTCTATCGAAGTCGCCGTATCGTTGGTTCCGGTACCGGCTATGACGGGAACCCTGCCTCCGGCGATCTCCAGAACCTTCTCCACCACCCCCAGGCGCTCCTCCACGGAAAGCGTGGCGGCCTCCCCGGTGCATCCGCACGCCAGGAGCCCGTCTATACCTTTCTCCAGTTGGAAGCCGACCAGTTTCTCCAGGGCCGGGTAATCTACCGATCCGTTTCTGAAAGGCGTCGCGAGAGCCGTTATCGTGCCCCTGAACAAACCTCTACCCCTTTCCACCCGTGAACTTGCCGAAGAAGGGCCTCAGCATCTCCAGCGGAAGCGGGAAGATGGTGGTCGAATTGTTTTCCACGGCTATCTCGGAAAGTGTCTGCAGGTACCGGAGCTGGAGGGCGGCCGGGTGAGCGTCGATGATATCGGCGGCGTCCGCCAGCTTTTGCGCCGCCTGGTATTCGGCCTCGGCCCTTATTATCTTGGCCCGCCTGTCCCTCTCCGCCTCGGCCTGCTTCGCCATGACCCTCTGCATGTCCTCGGGAAGGTCCACGTGCTTCACTTCCACGGTGCTGACCTTGATCCCCCAGGGATCCGTCATCCTGTCGAGAATATCCTGGAGCTTGGCGTTTATCTCGTCTCTCTGCGAAAGGAGTTCATCCAGGGAAGCCTCGCCCAGGACACTTCTCAGGGTGGTCTGGGCCAGCTGGCTCGTGGCATACACGTAGTTCTCCACCTCCAGCACCGCGCTTTTGGGATCTATGACCCTGAAGTAGACCACCGCGTTTACCCTGACTGAAACGTTGTCCAGGGTTATAACGTCCTGGGGAGGCACGTCCATGGTCACCACTCTCAGGTCGACGCGCCTGATGTGATCAATAAGAGGCCATACGACTATCAACCCGGGGCCCTTTATTCCTATAACCTTGCCCAGTCTGAATATAACGCCCCTCTGGTACTCTTTCAGCACCTTGAGAGCCGACAACAGGAAAAATGCCAGAACCACCAGAACCGTTACAAAAGGTCCCATCAGGGATCTCCTCCCTCTTCCGGCCCGTCCACGGGACGAACCTTGAGCAACATGGAATCCCCGTCCACGCTCACGACCTCCACAGGGGTTCCAACCCGCAGTTCAAGCCCTTCCCTCTCGGGAAGACACCACCACAGTTCCCCCCTTATTTCAACCACGTACCTGTTCCTGAACCCTTTAGTCTTCCTGATGATACCGGTGCTTCCTATCATGGACTCCTTACCGGTCATCCTGGGAGTCTTCTGGGCCTTCAGCCCCAGGTAGAGCTGTACCAGCCCGAGAACGAGCACCACCGCTCCCCCGGCCATCACCGCCGGGAGCAGGTCGGAATTCATGGAAATGAATTCCGTACGTATCAATCCATCCTCCAGTCCGTGGCGGTCTCGATACCCTTGAGCTTGAGATCCAGTTTCGTGGGGTTGCTCGCTGCGGATATACCCGTATCCTTGTCTATCTTAGCATTCTTTATAAGTTTGTAGATGGACATGTCGAAGGTCTGCATCCCGTACTGCGCATAACTCTTCTCCATGGTCTCCGTGATCAGGTAGGTCTTGTCGGGATCTATTATGCACTCGGACACGGTAGAGGACTGCACCAATACCTCCGACGCGAGAACCCTTTTAGTGACATCTTCCCTGGAAGGCATCAGCCTTTGGGAGATGACTCCGACGAGAAGCTGGCCCAGCTGCAGCCTCACCAGGTGTTGCTGTTTGGAAGGGAAGACGTCTATGATCCTCGAAATGGTCTCCATGGCGTTGTTGGTATGCAGGGTGCTGAGGACCAGGTGCCCCGTCTCCGCCCCGGTCAGGGCCGTGGATATGGAGGTGATGTCCCTCATCTCGCCTATCAGGATGACGTCGGGATCCTGCCGGAACACCGATTTAAGCCCCGTGGCCCAGTCCTTGGTGTCTATTCCCACTTCCCTCTGGCATACCGTCGATTTTATGTCGGTATGAAGGAACTCGATGGGGTCCTCTATGGTGACTATATGGGCATTCCGGCGTTCGTTTATGTACTTTATCATGGCGGCTATCGTGGTCGACTTGCCGGTACCGGTGGCCCCGGTTACCAAGATGAGCCCACGGGGCTCCATGGTCAGCTTCTTAACCACTTCGGGAAGCCCAAGGTCGTCTATATTCGGAATATCCAGGGGAATCTTCCTCATGACCAGGGCCGGGGTGCCCTTCTGCCTGTAAATGTTGACCCTGAAACGGAACTGGCCCTTCAGGGAATAACCCAGGTCCAACTCCTCGCCCGCCACGAACTTTTTCTTCTGCCGCTCGTTGAGCATCTCGATTATGAGTTTGTTTATATGTCCCTGCCTCAGGATAGAGAAATCTTCCAGGTGTATTATGTGCCCCGATTTCCTGATTATAGGCTTGGAACCTACCTTAAGATGCACGTCGCTGACGTCGTCTTCGAGAACGGCGTTGAGCAACTTATCGATGGTTTTCTCATCTGCCATACAAACAGTTCTCCCTTACGTAGTGTATAACCGACCCGGGCAGAAGATACCGAGTGTTCCGCCCCTCTGCAAACCTTCTCCGAAGCCTGCTGGAGGATATATCCACCCCGGGAATCGTGAAAGTTTCCACTGCTCGAAGCAGCTCCCCGTCACCACGGGGAGCGAAGCCCGGCCTGGTTCCCGCAACCAGCTTCGCCAGCCCGACAATCTCTTCGGGTTCTTTCCAGTTGTCCAGATCATTCAGACTGTCCATGCCCATGATGAAACAAACATCCATGCCCCCGGAAACGAGTTTCCGCAGGAGCCTCACGGTCCAGGACGGCCCCCCGGGAGGCTCCAGGTTCCCCGTCCTCAGCTCCGGAGCGTCCTCCACGGCCAGTTCCGTCATTGCCATCCTGTGCCGGAAGGGAGTCACTTCCTCCCCCTCCTTGTGGGGAGGCGTGCGTGCCGGAACCAGTATCACCCCGTCCAGCGAAAATTTTTCCAGGGCTTCCATCGCCAGTACCAGGTGCCCGAAATGCGGCGGATCGAATGTTCCTCCAAGTATTCCGGTCATTTCACAGTCGCCCGAGTTTCTCCAGGACGTCTCCGGTACGCTCCAGGTCCAGTCCCCCCTCGTCCAGGGCCCTGCGGTAGTACTCACCGGCGGTGTATTTGTTACCCTTCGCGAAATATACGTCACCCATACAAACCAGCACATCCCCGGTGCACGAGGTTTTTCCGTAGTCGTTGAGCGCCTCCCGCAGGTACAGCAGGGCCGCGTCGTACTTCTTTCTCCTGGCGTAAAATCTTCCGATGAAAAGAGCACGCCTGGCCAGGAGGTCGTTGACGGCGGCCATGAGACTGTCGGCCCGGTCCGCCAGCGGGGAAGCCGGGTAGTCCTCGTAGAAGGCCTTCAGCCTGTCCCTGCAATTCAGTACCGGGGTAAGGTCCTTCCTGTAGTCGTTCCTTTGTTCCCACCAGATCCTGGCCGCGTGGAAAGCGCAGTCATCGGCCCATTGGCTCCTGGGATACTCGTTCAGCACCCGGTCCAGGTAGAAGACGGCGTCGCCCCGGAGGCCCTCGCCCGCCTTCGAGAGCCCCAGCCTGTACAGGTAGAAATCCATCCTGGAGGAACCGGGATATTCGAACATCAGCTGAGTGTACAACCTGGAAGCCCCGTGGAAGTCATTTTCGGCGAAAGCCTTCTCCGCCAGTTCCTCCAGTTCCCGGATTCCCAGGCCGGCGGTATTGTACGTCCTTCCGCAACCTACGAATGCGGTTGCCAGGGCCAATGCGACAGCGAACTTAAAACCGAACCGCATCGTCACTCCCATCACTACCGCCGGTCCCGTATTCCAAAGAATCCCTTTTCGCGGCCGCGGCCAGCGCCGACCGGGAACGGGAAGCCGGCGAGACCGAACAGGCCTTCCTGTACCACGACAGGGCCCTTTCCGCATCGCCCCGGCCCTCTTCCATCAGGCCGAGCATGTAAGCCGCTGTGATTCTCTTGCCGGAAAAGCTCGAATCCCATACCTCGAGAAGTTTTTCCCGGGCCTGAACGATCCTGCCGGCTTCCAGGTCCGCGCCGGCCGTCTCCAGGAGGAGATCTATCCTCCTGAGCCTCATGTCGGGCTCCATGCCGCCCAGCCTGTCCAGTTCCGTCAGCACCGCCAGTTCATCTTCCCTGAGATCGGTATGGGGAAGAAGCGCGGCCTTGGCCCTCAGCACGTCTTTTCTCAGGTCAGTCCTGGTCCTGGGTATCCTGTCCAGTTCCACCAGGAAACTCCTCGCCGTCAAATCCAGTATGCTGTCTCCCTCCGGGGTGCCGGAAAGGCTGTCCGTAACCCCGGAGAGCAGTTCCAGGTGCGAGGCGGCATACGAACCCCTGAAAAGCCATTCGGTTTCGAACAGGTCTCTCATACCGTATTCCAGGGCCTGGTCGAAACACCGGAAAGCCTGCAGCGAGTCGGAATGCCTGACCATTTCCCAGCCCAATCTTCGCCAAAGTTCGCCGATTTCCCTGGGATCGATATCACCGTCCCGAGCCGAGAGCGCTTCCAGCGCCGCCCCGGCCTCCGACCGATGACGCGACGCCTCATCGGTCTGCGCCGCCAGCACCGCTATCTTGGCGAACTCCAGGAGCAACCGGGGCTGGCTGTCGCTCTCCGCCAGCGCCTGACTGAAGAACACCACCGCCTCGGCATAATTTCCGGACCTTGCAAGCATCCTGGCTTCCTCCAGCGGATCCGATGACCCGCTTTCATCTCCACCGCATCCCCCCATTAAAGCCGGCACGGTGAAAATCAAAGGTAAGAATCGGCTTTTCATGGAAGAACAGTCATTCGGCCCTGCTCGAATAAAAGAGATAGATCAGACTGGCGACGATACCGGTGACCACCACGGGTTCCAGTATGCCTCCACCCACGTCCTCCGGAAGATCTTCCGACAACCAATCCCATTCCCCGGAACCTTTCGCGGTTTCGGCTTCACTCCATGAAACCCTGTCATTCCTGCGACCGCCGGTTCTCAGGTTGTCCAGAACCGCTCCATCGCGGTCCAGGAGAGTGAACATCAGTTCGCACTCGGCTATCCTGTCCACCTTCTTCGTCCCGATCACCCATGACCTGCCCACGTTCCCGTATTCCACGCGTATTTCCATGGGCCTCACCCTGAGCACCGGCACCGAATCGGGCCTCGACTCCCCATCCACCACGCCTATGCCACCCTCGCGGAGTACGGAAAGCACCGTCTGCCTTACGAACCAGTTGCCCGGGTGCTCGCCCTCCATCTCCACGTAAACCCGGTCGACCTCCAGCGCCTCCAGGTGCTCCGCCAACCCCTGCAACGCCGCCTCAAGGGCATCTTCGGCAAGCTCCATGTTGGTCGGAACCACGGCGAGAACAGCTGTCATAAGAATGGCATGCATATCACAATTCCTTTTCTTGGAAATCCGTGCTCATACGGGTCGGTTCTCCTCTCCGGAAAATGCACCGACCGTATATAAAAACTAGGGTAGCCGTCGCCAATCCTTCATTCCACCGGCTCCACCATAAGATCCGGGCCCTCCCAGTCCATCACCCTGCATCTCAGGACTCCACCCACCGGGACATCCACCTCGAAAACGCAGGCTCCGTCCACCTCCGGAGCGTCGAAAACGGAATGTCCCCGGCGTGGAGCATCCACCAGGACCGACAGTTCCCCGCCTTCCAGGAAACCGCCCCACCACGTGTAATGTCCGTCGGCTATCTCCCCTATCCTGGCCAGCCTGGCCCGGACGATCTCCGGGGGGACCATCTCCTCCGGCAGGGCTCTCCGGTATTCCGGGGTCCCCTCCTCGTGCCAATACGGAAAAGCCGCTATGATACGTATGCACTCGTGGGCCGACAGGAAACCGGCCAATGCTTCGAAATCCTCTTCCGTTTCGCCGGGGTAACCAACTATCACCGTGGTTCTTACCGCCACCGGCACATTCCGCCGGTCCAGCCCGGCAAACAGTTCGTCCAGGTCTCCGCCCGTGTAGCCCCTTCCCATTCTACGGAGAATGGAGTCCGCATAATGCTGCACCGGAATATCGATGTACGGCATGATATTCCGGTATTCCTCCACCAACTCCGCGAACCCCGGAACCACGTGGGCGGGATGGACGTAATACAGCCGGAACCAGGTCTCCGGATTGCCGGAGGCCAGTTTCTCCAGCAAACCGCGCATTCCCATTACGCCGTGCCGCCACGCGCCGGTGTCCTGACCGACTATCCCTATTTCCGCCGCCCCCAGTCGCGCCAGTTCCGACGCTTCCCCGAGTATCTCGTCCGGGGGCCTGTTCCTCCCGGGTCCCCTTATCAGGGGAATGGTGCAGTAGGCACAGCCGTTGGAACATCCCTCGGAAACCTTCAGGTAACGAAAGGCCCGGCCCGCAGGCATCGGCATCTCCACCCCGGAACCCGGGCCGAGGAAAGCGGCGAGCGAAGCCGTGTCCGCCGGACCTATAACCAGGTCGAAAGCCTCCAGGCCTTCCGAATCGTCGACCTCATACCTGCCCGGGAGGCATCCCGCCAGCACCAGGAGCCGGCCGTCACCGCCGGATTTCCACTCCGCCGCCTGCTCCATTACCTCCAGGGACTCTTCCACCGCGGGTTCTATGAAGGCGCAGGTGTTGAGCAGAAGCAGGTCGGCTTCCCCCGTTGAATCCGTAACCATCCATCCCGCCGCTGAAAGACACGTCGCGAAGGCATCGGAGTCCGCTTCGTTTTTGGGGCAACCCAGGGTTACGATGCAGGCCTTTTTCAAGTTACATGTCCCCCGGTTCCAACACCAGGTACCCTTCCGGAACCTCCAGGTCGAAGACGCCGGCCGGAATGGTGTCGTAAATGGAAAGATCCTCCAGGCGATACGAAGTGCGATTTCCATTGAAGTCCGTGGTGGAAAAAAAGAACGGCATGCTGTCCGAAAGGGTGAAACCCACTTCCATCAGTCTTATCCCGCCGCCGAAATCGCCTTCCAGGATAACCGACAGGCTGTCGCCGGAACCGGTGACCGCGGCGCAGGCGGTGGAATCGTCGCAGCATCCCAGAAGGTACAGGAAATTACCGGGACCCTCCCCGTCGTATACCAGCACCTGCCTGGAATCGGGGTCGATGGTATACAGGATTTTCCCGTCATACCCGGTCACCATGCCCTCCGGATCGTCGTACGCCAGCTTGAACAGGTCGGGAGGGGCCAGGTGCATGGTTCCCCGGGCGGTCTCCTCCTCCATGGTCAGGGCATGGAACACCGTCTCGGTGAAGAACCCGGTCACGTAACCGGCCTTTTCCAGCTTCGCCACGAGCGGCGAAACCGGGGTTCCCGCCGCCAGCGCCGCCGTAAGTACGAATAAATACATTCCAGCCTCCATGCGGGGATCATTCGGACGAATATACCCGGGAAAGCTCCCGATGTTTCAGGGCGCAGGCACTTCTTCCGCCGGTACCGAGGGATCCGCCGCGGCATCGGTACCCACCACCACGACCACCCCGGTATGTCCCGGAGCCACCGCCTCTATGATGTCGCCACCGGCCTGCACGGGCACCGAGGTATGGGAAGACAGCCAGCCGGAAAGGGAATCGGCGACCAGTTCAGCCTGCTCGCGGGACCCTTCGCTGTACAGGACCAGGGTAATATCCGGGGCCCCGGTGTCCTCGACCGTCACCGGCCTCGTACCCCTGGACGCCATCACCATCTCGAGCCTGTCCACGGTGGAACGCACCGCCGGTATACCCACGATGGCGACCGGCGGAAATGCCGGCCTCTCCGGAGCGATTTCCGTTCCGACCGTGTCCGCAGTCTTCCCCGACAGATCCGAATCTATGCGCCTGACCCCCATCCCGGCATCTTCCCGCAGGGGCGAATCCGGGTACTTGTAGATGAGAGTGTTGAAAGTTTCCCTCGACGCGGTGAGACTCCCCCTCAGGTACTGCTGGCATGCCCTGGTGAAAAGGGCGGTATCGGTTTCACCGGTCATGTACCCCGAGTGGTCGTAAGCTTCATCACCGCCGCAACCCGCGGCCAGCAGAACCACGCAGGCCAGCAAAGCGAGTTCATACCTCACCATCGTCACCTTCCGTTCTTTCCAGTTCCTCGGGGCTCACCAGCACTTCCCTGGCCTTGCTGCCCTGGAATTGACCGACTATACCGGCCTGCTCCAGCATGTCTATCAGCCGGGCGGCCCTGGAATACCCCACCTTGAGCTTTCTCTGCAATATGGATATGGAGCCCTGCTGAGTGGATACGACGATGTCCCTGGCGGTCTCGAACAGCGGGTCATTCATCTCGACATAGGCGGACCCGCCGGCAAGGGATGCATCCTCCTCCGGAAACTCGTACTCGTAGGGAACCTCGGGCTGGTCCCTCAGGTGCTCCACTATCGTCCTGGTCTCTTCCGTGGATATGAAGCTGCCGTGCACCCTCAGGGGTTCCGGAGAAGCGGCGGCCAGGAACAGCATGTCCCCTTTGCCCAGGAGCTTTTCCGCCCCGTTCATGTCGAGAATCGTTCTCGAATCGGTCTTGGACTGGACGTTGAAAGCGATGCGCGAGGGGAAATTGGCCTTTATCACGCCGGTTATTACATCCACCGACGGGCGCTGCGTCGCCAGGACCATGTGTATGCCCACGGCCCTGGCCATCTGGGCCAGCCTCTCTATGGCGGGTTCTATCTCCCTGGAGACCGTGATCATGAGGTCGGCCAGTTCATCTATTATCAGTACGATATATGGTATTCTCTCCCCTTCGGACTCCGGGGACAGCTTGGAGTTGAATTCCCTTATGGACCTCACCCCTATCCTGGCAAGCCTCTTGTACCTGCTCTCCATCTCCTTGACCAGCGCATCCAGAAGCAGGGTGGACTTTTCCCGCTCTATCACCACGGGAGCCCAGAGATGCGGGATGTCTTCGTAAATCGAAAGCTCCAGCATCTTGGGATCTATCATGGCCAGCTTTACTTCCGAAGGTCTCCGGGTAAGAAGGATGGAAGCGATTATCGAGTGGATGCAGACACTTTTGCCGGAACCGGTGGCTCCGGCGATGAGCAGGTGCGGCATGGAAGTCAGGTCGGCGGCGAAGGGTTCCCCCCTGACCTTCTTGCCAAGGGCCACGGGTATTATCTCGTCCCCCACCTCCTCTATGACTTCCCTCAGGTAAACCGTCTCCGGCACCGGGTTCGGCACCTCTATACCCACGGCTCCCCGCCCCGGAACCGGGGCCAGTATTCTTATCCTCTTGGCCCGAAGGGCCATGGCAAGGTCATCGGAGAGAGCCACGAACTTGTTCACCTTTATGCCCGGGCCGGGCTCCACTTCGAACCTGGTTATCACGGGGCCCGGGTACGAGTTGGAAATCCTGCATTCTATGCCGAAATCCATCAGCTTCTCCAGGAGGAGATCTTCCAGTTCTTTCAGCTTCTCCCTGGTCATTCTCACCCTGTGACGCTCGTCGGGCATCTCCAGGCATGATATGGGCGGCGGAACATAACCGTCGTCACCGCAGTCGCTCCATTCGGCCTGCCTGCGGACGGGTTCCGGGGTTCGAATCTCCCGGCGTGTTTCAACCCTCTTCCTCTCTTCCCGGAAGGGCCTCGATTCTTCCGGCGCCGGAACGGGTTCCACCCTGAAGGGGACATCCGGCACAACCTCGGGCTCTTCACGGATCCACGCGCTTCCCGCCCCGTCACGTGAATCTTCCTCCGGGCCCGCGACGTCCCGCTCCGGCTTTCTCCGCGACTTCATTCCTCCAAGCAGGGTCCTGACCTTCAAGGCCAGCGACCGCAGGTCGCCGCCTATGTCCCACCCGGTGAACACCACGAGGCTGGTGGTGAACGCCGTGAACAGCACCAGGAATGCTATGGGAGCGCCGGTCAGCGGCACGAGTATCTCACCGATGCCGGCCGCCACCTTCCCTCCGGGAACCCCGTGGAACTCCGGGACTCCGGCGCTTACCACGAAATCCAGGACCGCGGTGAAGAAGTATCCCGTCACGGCCAGGGCGGAAAGTATTCGGAAGCCGGCCCCGCTGAACCCCAGGCCCAGGAGGCGCGCCCCCGCCAGGAACAGGAACAGCGGCACCAGGACCGACAGCCAGCCGAGTTCGCCGATCATCCAGCTCCGCAGCGTTCCCGGGAACCCTTCCGACGGAACGGCGAGCATCACCGAAACCGCCGTTGCAAGGAAAAGGACCAGGACTATCAGCACGTTCTTCCACCTGCCGGAAGTCCTGCGCCTGCGCCTGCTTCTTCCGGTCCGCTTCCGGCCGGCCACTATACCTGCCTCACCGTCACGTCCCGGGAATCGGAAGGAAACGCCGGGTCTTTCTCGAGCCTGCCGTCTATCCAGTACTGGTACCTGAGCACCTGCCCGGAAACGGTTTTCATTTCCCCCACCCAACTGCCGTCGGGAAGTTTCTGAAGAGGATTCCTGTCCGGATCCCAGTCATTGAAATTACCCACCACGGAGACCCTTCGGGCGTTCCGCGCGGAAAGGCAGAGGAAGTCCACGGTCACCTTCCTGCCAAGGCTTTCCCGGACGGCGTTCTTCAGGGTATCGTAAGGCCTGAAGACCGGGCGTATCCTGGGAGGTATGTCGATAAGTCCTTCCCCCTGCGGATCCCTGGCCCGCCGTTTCTTGGCCTCCCTGGTCTCGAAACAACCGAATCCTCTGAAATAGATGCTTTCGCCGCGACACAACCCCTCGGTCACGACATCGATGAAAGCATCCAGCACCGTCCTGGCCACTTTCCTCCCGACGCCCGTTCTTCGGGCTATCTCTCCGGCCATCTCGTCCTTGGTCATCGTCCCCCCGGCGGCTGCGGCATGAACCCTGGAACATGCCGATTGCATATCTCTTCTTGGCAACGGAACTTGAAGTCAATACTTCACCGGGTTCCACCCGTCAACCTGCGTTCCGGCCTTCTCCCGCGGTCCCGGCCCGGTTATCATTTCCCCATGGAAAACGTTTCGGCGCTCAGGATATTCATCGGCGGTCCTCCCTGCTCCGGCAAGACGGAGACCGGCAGGCGCCTCGCATCCATGCTCGGCGTACCTTTCCTCGACCTCGACGAACTGGTGGAGAAGAGAGCGGGACTCCCGGTGCGAAGAATCTTCGGGGAATTCGGCGAGGAAGGTTTCCGGAACCTGGAAAGCGAGGTGCTCCTGGAATGGTCCCGCAAGGAAGGGCCTTTCGTAATGGCTCTCGGCGGGGGAACTCTTCTGCGCGGAAACAACCTGGAAATCGTTACGACACTGGGAACGCTGGTCATGCTCACCGCCCCGGACAACATCCTTGCCCGCCGGAACGCCTCCTCCCCGGGTAAACGTCCCCTGGCGGAAGACGGCGGGCGGCTGAAGAACCTCCTGGAATCCCGGAAGGAACACTATTCGACCCTCCCCGCTCCCATCGACACCGGCTCCATGACTCCCGAAGAAGCCGCCGGGACCGTACTCGCCCTCGTCACCGGGGAAGACGGCTGAGAGAATAGTACCTCCCCGGGTGTTGCGCCACCGCCCCGGCCATCTCCAGGGCCAGCAGTTCGGACTGCAGCACGGCGTTGCCCACCCCGGTCGCACGGAGAAGAAGGTCGAAGTGCATCATGCCCCCGGCCAGGAGTTCGAGTATTTTCACGCCCGTTTCGCTTTCGGGTCTGAAACCTCCATCCTTCGACGGGGATTCCATCCCGAAGCCGAGGGGTTCCAGCACGTCGGCCGCGGTCAGGACCACTCCCGCCCCGTCCCGGAGAAGCATGTTCGTGCCCACGGAAAACGCCCCGGTTATCTCGCCGGGAACGGCGAAAACCTCCCGTCCCTGTTCCAGGGCGCAGTTGACCGTGATCATGGTGCCGCTCCGCTTTCCGGCCTCCACCACCACTACGCCCAGCGAAAAACCGCTTATGAGCCTGTTGCGTTCCGGAAAACGGAACTTGTCGGGCCGGGTGCCCGGGGGGTACTCGCCGACGATGACCCCCTTTTCCAGTATCCTGCGGGCGAGCTTACGGTGCTCCGGGGGATATATCACGTCCAACCCGCTTCCCAGCACCGCCATGGTTATGCCGCCGGCCCTGAGGGCTCCCTTGTGGGCCTCGCCGTCTATGCCCCTGGCCAGGCCGCTCACCACGGCCACCCCCGCGCCGGCGAAATCAGCGGCCAGGGTCCCGGCCACTTTTCTTCCGTAAGCCGTGCACATCCTCGAACCTATCACGGCCACCGCCGGCATTTCCAGGAAACGCTCCAGGTCTCCCATCCAGAAAAGCGCCACCGGCGGATCCGGTATCTCGGACAGCATGGCGGGGTATTCCGGAGTTCCGTACACCGCAGCCTTCATGCCCGACTTCCGGGCCACGGCCAGGGCTTCCTCCACCCGAAGGCCGTCGGGTCGTCCTCCGGGAAATCTCCTCTCCAGGACCGCCACCGCATTTCCGGGACTTTCCGACCGGAGAATCCTTCGCATGTCCTTACGATTAACTCCGCTCCACATGGAGAGTTTTAGCGCATGTATCACCGGATGGCCTTCCTCAGATTTCCAACCGCCGCAGCCAGCCTCGCCAGGAATTCATCTATCCCTTCGCCGGTTACGGCGCTCAATTCCAGCACGTCTCCCGGCAGTGATTTCACCGCCCTGCGCCTCTCGGCCTCCGTCGCCAGGTCCACCCTGGAGAGTACCGGTATCTCCTCCAATTTCTCCAGTTCGTCCTTGTAAGACAATACTTCCTTCCTGACGATCTCGTATTGCTCCGCCGGCTCCATACGAAGCCCCATCCCCAGGACGTAGACCAGTATGCCGGTTCGCTCCACGTGCCTGAGAAACCTCAGGCCCAGGCCCGTTCCCCGCCCGGCACCCTCCAGCAGGCCCGGAAGATCCGCAAGCACGAAACTGAACCCCCTGTCCATCCTGACCACCCCGAGGGAAGGATGCAACGTGCTGAAGGGATAGTTCGCTATCTTCGGCCTGGCGGAAGTCACCCTGGCCAGCAGGGTTGATTTACCCGCATTAGGTACACCTACCAGGCCGGCATCGGCTATAAGACTCAATTCGAGCCTTATCTTTCTCGAAACACCCTCCCCGCCCCTGGTAGCCTTTCTGGGAGCCCTGTTGACGGACGTTGCGAAGGAAGCATTACCCTTGCCGGGTACTCCTCCCCGGGCCACGACCAGTCTCTGGCCTTCCCGGGTGAGATCGCCGAGAATTTCACCGGTATCCGAGTCGAATACGGTGGTGCCGGGAGGGACTTCCAGGACCAGGTCCTTACCCCGGGCCCCGGTGCGGTTGCCGGAACCGCCTGGTCTTCCCCCGCCCGCGCGGAAAATGGTGCCGTTCCTGAAATCCGCGAGTGTGGTCAATCGTCCGTCCACCGCCAGGATCACGTCACCTCCGGCTCCGCCGTCTCCTCCATTGGGCCCGCCCTTGGGAACCCGGGCCTCGCGGCGGAAGGAGACGATACCGTCCCCGCCCTTTCCCCCGCGCACTTCTATGACCACCTGGTCCACGAACCTGCCGCCCAATCAAAACCTCCCGTTAAGTTCCTTTTCACACGGCCCGCTCTCCCGGAACAGGCCGCCAGGCGTTCTTTTCAGCGATTCACCTTGCAGAGCAGGTACCCGGACACCTGCACGACGGGCTCCAGCGGCCCTCCCTCACCCACGGCGGACAGCAGGGCCACCTTCTTCTCAAGGTCTCCCGGCATGGGATCATCGGCGCAAAAGTACACATAGTCGATCTTCATCCTGCGCAATACCTTCAACTCATCCTCCACGCCATCATCGAAGAGAAGTTCGACGCCGTCCGGATGATTCTGCAACACGAGCACTTCGTGATCGGAAAAATACCTCTCCGGTCTCCACAAGGACAGCAGCCTCGTCCCGGGGGGAAGATTCGCATTGGTCCACTCATGAAGCGGAAGCGCGGGAGGAAAATCGACGTCCCGAAAGCCCGCGGGTTCGGAAGCGGATACGAAATCGACGATGAATCTCAATCTTCCGGGGAAGGACGAAGTCAGGAGCACCAAAGGAATGAGAACGGCCAGGATAATCTCCTTACGGGAAGAAAGGCAATGAAAGCCCAGGGCCGCCATTACGGGCAACAGGAGAAGCGTATACTTTCCTCCCCACGATACCGGGTCGAAAACCACGGAACACACCAATGCGTACAGCAGGATTCCCGCAAGGACAACGGCGGCCCTCATCCGGCTCCGCCGGAAAAGAACCGGGACTCCGGCGATGAAAACCGATGCCGTCAGGCCCCACTGCAGAAACAGGTCCTTGAGATTTTCCGCCGGGGATGCGTGACCGTGCTGTCGCAGCGCATCGAGGGCCGGCACCGTTTCGATCCGCCATGCCGCGTCGGCCGTGAACGGGGGAAGGTGGAAGGGATAGAACGGCTCGCCGGTCACCAGCAGGTTTCTCAGAACGAAAACGAGCGGAACGGCGGAGGCCAGGAGCAAACCCCTGAAAACCCCGGAGCGTTCACCCGATACAAAACCCGCAACCAGGACCGGGACCAAAGCGGCCACCGTCAGGAGAACCGTCCATTTCACCCCGATCGCCACGCCCAACAGGAACCATGCCATGGGTTCGTTTACGATCTTCTTTCCTTCCAGCGCCCACTTTTCGAAAACGTAAGAGAAAAACGCCGTGGTAAAAAATACGGCCGTCATGTCCACTTTCGCGAATGATCCCCATTTGGAGAGGATCGGTGAGGACAACCCGAGAAGCAGGAGGGACATGTACCCCATCCAGCCGAGGCGGAACGACCTCGCCGCCAGAAGAAAAGAAGCCGCCAGCATGCTCACCTGGAATACCTGCAGTATGCTCAATTGGTCCAGCCTGCCGTCGGACAGAGCCGCGGGCCATGTTGCAAGCATCTCCCCCACGGACGGAAAAAACGAGAAAATCGTTTCATCCAGTATATGCATCCTTCCGGCGTCGAGCCATCTGTCGGGTTGCACGGCGTACGTGATGAGGGGATCCACCATGCCGTGAGGCAACGCGGCGTGAAACAGCAGGGAGAGAAAAAGAACCGAAAGCAGGAAAGCCGCCGGGATGAAAAGCCGGAACGGGGATGGTATCCGCGGAGGATTCCTTCGCAATTTCCGCAGTATGTCCAGCATTCCCACGGACGCGGCCGGTATGATCAGGATGGAAAGAAACCACCTGGTCAGAATGCCGAAAAGCGAGAGCGGCAACGTGAGGAATACATGCGCCAGCATCCCCGGCACCACCGCCGGGAAAAACCGGTCGCCTCTCCTCCGGGCCGGAACGAGCTTCGTAACCAGAAGCCCGGTTCCATGAAAGGCCGCCCAGATCAATGCCACGCGAACGGCTGTCCATGCCGCGTGGACCACCCCCGGAAGCTCTTCCAGGATACCTCCCGTTCGTTTACGATTGCAACTTGCTTCCCCGCCATTTATATCATTCCCCGATTACAATGGAAAGCCGGTAACATGAAACGCTCGGGATTACACACCCTGGCAGCGCTGTTCGTCGTTCTTGCCTCCATCTCCTTCTTCCACCCCTATCCCTACGACAACGTGGTGACCAGGTGGGCCCTGGCCAGGCGCCTGGTGGACGACGCTTCCATAAATATCGATCCCTACGCCCGCCACACCAACGACAAGGCTTTCCGCGACGGGCATTACTACTGCGACAAGGCGGTTCTGCTCTCGCTCGCCGCGGCGGCGCCATACGGCCTTACCAGGGTCATCTCAGGCGTGACGGGACGCTCCGTTCCCGACCCCGTCGCAAGGTACCTGGCCGAGAGGCTCCTGGAAACCGGTTCGCTGCTGCTCCTCCTCCTGTTCCTGCACAGGAACCTCTCGGAGAAAAAACTGCCGACGGCGATACCGGTGACGGCCCTGGGAACGGGCAGCATCCTGCTGCCATACTCCACGCTGCTTTACGGCCATGTTCCGGCCGCGATGCTGCTCTTCCTCTGCTACCACTTCCAGGAACGAAAAAGGTACCTGCTCTCGGACATTTCGGGCGCCCTGGCGGTGGCCGTCGAATTCCCGGTATTCGTACCCTTCGCCGTGATCCTGGCCTACAGGGGAAGGAAGTACTGGACCCCGGCAAGACTTTTCCGGGCGACGGCGACGTTGGCCGCGACGCTGCTGCCCCAGTTCCTGTACAACGCCCGCGCCTTCGGCTCGCCCTCGGCCATGGGCTATTCAATGGAGGCCGAAGATGCCTTCGGCGGCATGAAATCGGGCTTCTTCGGGTTCACCCTTCCGTCGCCGCGCTCGCTGTACCTTCTCACCCTGTCCCCGGAGAGGGGCCTCTTTTTCTACATGCCCTGGACCCTTCCGGGGCTGGCGGGCTTCTTCGCGGGGGGAAAGCCCCGCGAGGTACTGCGCCGGAACCCGCTTCCGGCGGCCGTGATACTCTACGTCCTGCTCTTCTCGGCCTACTACATGCCTGACGGCGGATGGGCCTACGGGCCCAGGCACCTCATCCCGGTGATACCGTTCCTGGCCGTGGGCCTGGGCGGGTTCGTCGCCGGAGACGGAAAAAGAACTTTCATCGCGGCCGCGGCCATGTTTCCGGCCATGCTCCTGGCCCTGCTGGGCGCCGCAGGCGAAATCCACCAGCCCGTCTTTCCTCCGGACGGCCCGCTTCCCCTCCCCCAGGTGAAAATCGGCCTGGAGATGATGATGCGGGGACACCACTCCCTATGGCTGCCCGGAACGGCCGGGGTACTGCTGCTGCTTCTCGCCCTGCCGGTCATGCTCTTCCGGGTCGCCCGGAACTCGAAATTCTCGTGGGCCGGAATACTGCTGCTGTCTGCGTGGGCGGCGGTCGGGTGGCTCTCGATGAAACGGGACATGGGCGGAATAGTCGATTACTACAGGGGAATACTGGCTCAGCACAGGGAAGAATGGAACCTGGCGGAAGATTATTACGAAAGGGCCCTGGAGGATCCCAACGCTCCGCCCGTGGTGCGGGAACGCCTCCGTTTCTGCCGAGGCATGTCGGACGGGATGGGCGAAGGCCCCTGAAACCGGGCGGTCACCAGGAAGGCAGACCGTCCGATATGCTTCCGTGATCGGTATCGGCGCCGGGACATAAAACGGAGTATTCGTTATCGCCGAACACGATGTCGTAAACCGAGTGTGTTTCCGGGCACCTCAACTTCCCGGCGTTCATCAGGCATCCCGATGTCTCCAGGCCGTGAAGATCGGTAAACGTCGAATGTCTCGCGTAGTACATCATCTCGGCCCCGGCCACGGAGCGCATGTTGCTTCTGCAGGACACCTCTTCGGCCTGGTCCCTGATGTTCGAGTACTTGGGAATGGCGATCGCCGCGAGGATGGATGTTATCACCACCACCACCATCAACTCGATAAGTGTGAATCCTTTTTTCATGGCTCTCCTCCTTCGCTGCCGATATTCCCGTATAAAAGTAATGCATAAAACATGCCTGATATTTTACTTTGATTTATAGCAGCAATATCGTGTATTTATTTTGATTTCGCGCCTTGAAATCGCACGAACCCTCGCGGTCGTATTGCAAAATGCGGGAATCCGATCTACATACGGGACTTGTCATTCCCCGGATCGAAGGTATCTTTTCCGGTGTTCGTAAAAATCACCCGTTCCACCCGGAGGCCCGTTTGAGAACGTTACCGGCAATCTTCATACCGGCCCTGCTGTGGACCTGCGCCGCCTCCCCCCTGGTCGTCCTTAACGAAACCGGGGAGCCGGACATCGTCAGCCTCTACGTATGGGAATACGGCGGCGGCTTCAAAGGCAAAAACCTGTTGCGCCGGCCCATGCCTTCCGGAACCGGCGTCACGGTCGAGGTACCGGTAGGAAAAATAAACATCCTGGCCTTCGACGAACTGGACAACTCGTACGGAATCGCGGGTTTCATAAAGAAAAGCCCTCCCGATACGGTCTCCCTCGATTTCGACGATATAACATACGGAAGACCCAACCTGGACTTCGGCCCGTATCTTCTAACCGTCACCAACCTCCTTCACGGGTTCGCCCTGGATACGCTCCGGGTGACGTCCCTGGAGGGAAATGACGATACGCTCACGGTGGATGACATCCGGCTGTTTCCCGGATGCGGCGCGGACCTGTGGCTGAAAAAAGGCGAATACCATTTCACCGCAACGGACCAGGCGGGCAGAACCCTGGACGGCGGCGTCGTGAACATACCCGGCGACGACATACTGGGATTCACGGAGGCCGCGGCGGTCGAACCGCCCATCATCGTGGGCGAAGCCGGAGCGGGAGATGCCGGGGTGCTCCTGGAAAACAGGATGCCCTACTCCGATGTAACCGAAATCGTCCTCTACGCCGGAGACGACCCGGTTCTGTTCCTGGAAGGCCTTGAACTCGAGCCGGGGGAATCCGTGCTCCTCCTGGCGGATCCGGGCGTTCACCTGGTAAGGGCCGTCGACGACGCCGGGGCGTCATACGTATCGGAATTCGATTTCTCGAAGGACGTTCCCACCAGAGCGTTCCTGGTCTACGACATGCTGGAATACGATTTCTCCTTTCCGCGAACCGGCGGAGGCGGTTGATGCGGACCGATCTCGTAATGGGCTGGCTGGGTATCGGCCCCCTGCTGTGGGCCACGTTCAGGGTCGCACTGGTCTGGGCGGCCTTCGACGGAACAGGCGCGGTGATTTCCGGTTCCCGGTACCGGAGGAGGAATTTCCGCCTTATGCCCCGGGTGGTCATCGGTATGGTCGCCTATATCCTCCTGGCCCTGCTCCTGTCGTTGCTCCACGCGCTGACCAGGCCGGTCCTGTCGGTGACCGTAGCCGCCGGAGCGGCAATATGGGCGTTGCGGGCCTACCGGGCCGCGAGGCGTTCTCCGCCGTCCTTCAGGCCGATCCGCCTCTCGCCCCTCATGCTTCCGGCCTGGCTGCTCGCCGCCTTCCTGGCCATTTCCGCCCTGACCGTGGCGGGAAGGCCCGAGATGAACTTCAACGACACCCAGGTGACCTACCTCGTCCAGCCCGACAGGTGGCTGAACCACGGACATATCCACTTCCTGGAGGAAACGAAATTCTCCGGTTTTCCCATGATCGCCGAAATTCTGCTGCTGTACCCTTCCTCGCTGGCCACGGACAGGCTGGACCAATTGATATTAGGCCAGGTATTCTCCGTAAGCATACTTCTGCTGCTGGTGCCCGTTTCCATGAAAGTCACGGGACTTGGCGCCCGGTGGATACCCGCGGGAGCCATTTCGATACTCGGATGCACCATACTGCTGATATGGTCGCATTTCGCCAAGCCGGATCCGACGCTGCTCTTCTTCACCACCCTCTCGCTTTCCGCCATGCTCAGGAAGATAACCGACGAGGAACACGCGAACGACCTTTCCCCCTACCTTCTCATGGGCCTCGCGCTGTCGACCAAGTACACCGCGTACCTGGTTCTCCTGCCGCTGACGGTCATGCATCTCTCCGCCTTCGGGAGAGGAAAGGGCTGGAAATTCCACGCGAAGGCGGCCGCCATGGTTTTCCTGCTTCCCGCCGCCTTCGCAGCCAGAACCATGCTGCACACCGGGGCGCCATTCTACCCCCACACCCCGCCGGGCCTTCCGGTCTCGTCCTTCTGGAAAGATCCGCCCGTGCAAATCAACTACAGAATATTCGACGACAAGAGTTCCCATTTCTACCCGCGGGTGACCATGCTCCGCAACGTTTTCGACTACTTCCGCGCCTGGGGTCCTCCCTTATTCCTGCTTCTGGCCGGCCTGCTCGCCACGGCGGGCGGGAAGGTGAAACGCAGGGGTACGGTGCTACTGGGGTTCCTGTCGTACTCCGCGGCGGCCGTAATGTTGTTCAGGCCTGCCTGGTGGGGAGCCAAGTACGGCATCCTGATGGTGCCCTTCGCCGCCCTCTACGGCATGCGCCTGCTTTCGGAGCACAGGAGGGGCCTGGCGGCGGCCACGGCGGTGGCGGTCGTTTCCTACCTGTGTTTCGACACCGCGGTTTTCAACCTCGAACGGTACGACTTTTTCGGAAGAATGAGAATCGTCGAATCCTACGCGAAGGGAAGATGGGCCGCCAGGGGCCTGGAAGCGGTGGAATCCCAGCATGAACTGCCGATGATCATGTGGATGAACGGCCATCTTCCCGAGAATTCCCGCATCCTGTCATTATTCCCAACGAAGAGATACTTCTCCAACCATACATGGCTGGTGGCATGGAGATATCCCCCCGCCATGCGGCTCTTCCTGGACGATTCCATCGACGATGAACTGGAAATACTGGAAGAGCTGAACGTGGATTACGTCCTGGCACGTTACGACGCTCCCGCCCCGATGGATGACGGAAGGCTGATCGCGACGCTTGCCGGAATAGGCAGGGGCGACATACTGGAGCCGGTGCTGCAGCTGAACGGTTTCCTGCTGCTGAAGTTCAATCCCCTCGCCCGGTAAAAGAAAAGGGCGGCCCCGACGGGCCGCCCTTCAGGACGAGATATATCTCTCTCGTTACCTTTCGCTCTGCCAGCTGGTGATACCGTCCACGACGCTGCCGTGCTGGTAATCGGGAGGTCCGCCGGGGGCGGGGCATGAAACGGTGTAAGTGGTGGTTCCGGCGTTATAGACGTAAGGATCTTTAGAGTACGGGCACATGAGGCTTTCGGCGTTCTCCATCACCTTGCTGTCGGCCAATGCTTGGGCATTGCCGTAGGCGCTGTACTTGCCGTAGTACATGGCCTCGGCAGAACCTATCGACCTCATGTTGCTTCTGCAGGCGACCTGCTGAGCCTGGTCCTTCACGCTGGAGAACTTGGGAATGGCTATCGCAGCCAGGATACCGATGATGACCACAACGATCATCAGCTCGATCAGGGTGAATCCTTTCTTCATCTCTCTTCTCCTTTCGGGTTTGAACTTCTACCTTTCACCCACTAAAGGAAGCATGATTCATGCCAGGGCATTTTGATTAATATTAATTCAGCTTTTGTATATATTATGCACGTTACTGCCCGTGGCATTGCATTTTGCAATATGTAGTTCTCAGGGTCCGACGAAGAAACGCCTTTGGGGGTTGTCTTCCACCGTGGCCGCCACCAGGCGGGCGACCGCCTCTTCCCTGCCGATGCCCGCGCCTCCCACATCCTCCAGGCCCCTGGACAGGTCCAGGTCCGGGTTGAAAGCGACAGCCAGCCTTTCTATCCACGGAGAGAAGTTCCCCGTGGAGAGTATCGCGAGGTCGGGCCGCCTGTCGTCCACGTACTTCAGCACCCAGCCGCCGTAGAGTATATCGTTGTCCGTAACGAAGATCCCGGCGTCCGGAGGCGCGTTCCCGTAAAACGCCCGCACCTCTTCCTCCTGGTCGGGAAGGGGCTCCCAGAGAAACACTCCGGCGGCCAGGACCACGGTTCCCAGCGCGGCGGCGGCACGCCGCCCGGCTTTCTCCTCCACCAGCCCGAAACCCATGAACGCCAGGGCCAGCAGCGTGAAAAGCGTAAGTATGCCCGTCTGGGTCGTACCCGACGCCATGGGGTTCACCAGCAGCACGAACAGCGCGTCCATAACCGCGAGGAGGAGAAGAGCGGCCAGTATGCGCCGCCCGCCTTCCGAAACGCAGCGCCAGACCCCGGCCGCGGCCATGGGAAGCAAAACCGGCCACAGCATTCCCCGGAGGGCATCGAGATGGTTCGCGAGAACCCCGCCCGAAAAGCCGCCCATGCCGTCGCCGTATACCTCCCTGTAGCCGGCGGCGGAAACCTGCCTCGCGAACCTGCTCCAGGAATCGGCTCCGCCCCAGTCCACCGGCACTCCTCCCGCGGAACCCAGGGGAAGCGCCAGGTAGAGGCCCAGGCCCATGACCGTTCCCGCGGCGAACGCGAACGGACGGATTCCTTTCCGGCGGTACAGCAGGGGAATGAATGCGCCCATGGGATGAACCGCCAGGGCCAGGCCGAGCAGGAAGCCGCCTTCCAGGTCCGGAGCGGGCCTTCGCAGGAGAGCCGCCGCATAAAGCACCAGGAGCGGGCAGTACGCATCCCACATGAGCAGCCTTCCCGACACGCCCGGCAACAGCAGGACTCCCGCCGCGAACAATACCCGGGGCAACCCGCGCCTTTCCGCCAGCAGCAACAGCAGCAATCCGGACAGGACGGCGAACAGCGCTCTCAGGCACGATCTTCCCAGGAACACCCACGACACTCGCGCGAGAAACGACACCAGGGGAAGCCCCGGCGGATGGTCGACCCCTCCGAGGCGCGCCACCGTCAGGAACTCGCCCCCGTCCTCGACGGGTATTCCCCTCTGCCCCGCGAGATACCCGACCGACACCGTAACGGCGAGGAACAGAGCCGCCGCGGCGGCCTTCGGGAATCTTCCCCGGATCAACGCTCCTCTTCCCCGGCGGAGTATTTTTCCAGCTTCCTGTAGAGTGTGCTTTCGTTCACGCCCAGCATCTTGGCGGCCAGCCTCTTGCGCCCGCCGGCCCTGTGTTCCAGAACGTAAAGGACGTAAGCTTTCTCCACCTCTTCCAGGGTGGGCGCCATCCCCTCCATGAACCCGGCGGTTCCCCGCTCCGGCGGGGCGGCGGTCTTTCCGGCCTTTCTCATGTACCCCGGAACGTCCTCCGGTCCTATCACCTCGCCCCGGCTCATGACGCAGAGCCTTTCCACCACGTTCTCCAGTTCCCTGACGTTTCCCGGCCAGTGGTATTCCACCAGTATTTCCATGGCCTCGTCGGAGATCGTCTTGTGCCGCGCCCCGACGCCGGAAGCATAGTCTTCCAGGAACTTTTTCACCAGGAACGGTATGTCCGATTTCCTCTCCCGCAGCGGGGGAACGTGTATGGGTATCACGTTGAGCCGGTAGTACAGGTCCGCCCTGAATTCGCCGTTCTTCACCATGGCCGCGAGATCCGAGTTGGTGGCGGCTATTATCCTGGTATTGAAGGGCACCAGCCTGGTTCCTCCCACCGGGAGCACCTTGCGTTCCTGGAGAGCCCTGAGAAGCTTGACCTGGAGGTCCCTGGGAAGCTCGCCCACCTCGTCCAGGAAAAAGGTTCCGCCTTCGGCGGCCACCAGGAGGCCCTCCTTGTCCTTATGAGCGCCGGTGAACGCGCCCCTCACGTGTCCGAACAATTCGCTGGCCAGGAGTTCCCTGGAGAAACTTCCGCAGTTCACCCCCAGAAACGGACCGTCCGACCTGGGGCTTCCTCCATGTATGGCCCTGGCCACCAATTCCTTGCCGCTTCCGCTCTCGCCGGTGATGAGAACGGTGCTGTCGGTGACCGCAACCCTCCTGACCTTTTCGAGCAGTTCCAGTATGGGCCTGGACTTGCCCAGTATGGCCTCCGTGGAAAAACGAGCGCCCACCTTCTTCTTAAGATCGGCGTTCTCTTTTCTTATGCTCTTCTCTTTCAGGGCTTTCTCCACGGCCACAAGCAGCTGGTCCACCTTGAAAGGCTTGACCAGGTAGTCGGAGGCCCCCTTGCGCATGGCTTCCACGGCGGAATCCACGCTGGAGAAAGCGGTCATCATGATGCCCACCAGGTCGGGAGCGATCTCCCGCATCCTGGAGAGAACTTCGAATCCGCTCATTCCGGGCATCTTGACATCCACCACCAGCACGTCCGGAGGATCTTCCCCGGCGGCCTCCAGGGCGCTCTCACCGCTGTCGTGGCACGATACCCTGAACCCCTGCTCCTCCAGCAGTATGGAAAGCCACTCCAGCATGGGCTTTTCATCGTCCACTATCATCAGTGAGAGTCGATCACTCATCATAGCCTCCTTCCCTCGAAGATACGGCATCCGGGGACGCTATGGGAAGGAGGATGCGAACCCTGGTGCCCTCCCCAGGGGAACTCTCTATCTCCATGCTCCCTCCGTGATCCGCGGCGACTTTCCTGGCCACGAACAATCCCAGCCCGGTACCTTCTTCCTTCGTGGTGAAGAAAGGATCGAAAATCCGTTTCCTGGCCTTCTCCGGTATGCCCGGGCCGTTATCGGACACGGTCAGCTCGGCCATGCCCTCCTTCTCCCGCGCCCCCGCGAGAGTCACCCTTATCAGGCCTCCCCGGCTGGATTCCAGGGCCTCGGCGGCGTTCCTCAGCACGTTGGTAAGCATCTGCACCAGCCTGGCCTGATTTCCGAACACTATGAAATCACCCTCCAGAGCCATTTCCACCCTGACGTGGGACGCGAACCCCTGCCCGGCCACCTCGACCGCTTCCCTCACCACGTCTTCCAGGGATACCGGGTCCGAGTACATCACCTTGGTGTTTCTCGAAAGCTCGAGGTAACCTTCTATTATCTCGGAAATCCGGGAGGCCTGGTTGCAGATGAGTTCCGTCATCCTGTCGGCCTTCCTCCAGTCCAGCGTACCCATCCTCAGCACGTGGGCGGCTCCGCTCATGGATGCCAGGGGATTCCTTATCTCGTGCGCGAGGGTGCTCGAAAGCTTGCCCACCGCCGCCAGTTTCTCCTGCTCCTGCAGCTTCTTCTTCAACTCGTACGTTTCGGTGATGTCGGTCATGGCCACCAGGGCCCCCGCTTCGACTCCACCGTGGTTCAGGAAGGTTCCCATGCGGCACTCCACCACCCTGCCGCCCAGGCTCACTTCCACCGTGGAGGGCATTCCCCTGGTTCTCCGGAATTCCTTCAGCAGGGTGTAGACACCGGTGTTCATCACCTCGTCACTCCAGTCGTCGCCCAGGCCCAGGATCTTCCTGCCCGCGGAGTTTATGCTTACCGGCCTTCCGGCGCCGTCTATCACCAGTATTCCGTCGGACAGGCTCTCCAGTATCTTCTGCGACATCGTTCTCGCGGCCCGCAGCTGCCGCAGCATGCCGTCGGCCCTGCCCCTCTCCATGATCAGGTGGCGGGAAAGGTAACCGGACACCAACCCCGTCACCATCAGGAAACCGGCGTATATGGACACGAATAGCACGGAATACTGCACCGACGCGTGGGGCATGACCTTTTTCACGCTTTCTATCGCGCCCACCGTCACGCCTCCGTGCATGCGGTCGGTAACGGACAGGTAAGCCATGCCGGCCAGCATGAGGGTATCCGCCGTGGCCACCGCCGCTCCCCCCCTTATTCCGAGATACACTCCTCCGACCACGGCATGCACGAAGAACATAGTGGAGAAAGGACCGTCGAAGCCGCCGGCCATGCTCACAAGGACCGCAATGAGCAGGGAATCGAAGAGTATGACCACCCAGGCCTGCCACTCCTCTTCCCCCCTGAGCCTGCGGACGACGGTGTCCAGCACGGCGGTCAGGATCACGACTCCCGATACGCCGAGGTAGGCGGGTCCGACTTTCTTCCAGCCCAGGAAGAGCACGCCGAAGAAAGCGAAAACGCAGAATACGACGACGCGCCCCACCTGAAGCCAGGCACGGCGCGTCATGGTCAGCCGTCTGACGGCCACGGACTACCCCGGGAGTTCCTTCCCGGGACTACTTGCCGCCAACGGTACTGATAAGATCGAATATCGGGAGGTACATCGCTATGACGATGCCTCCGACTATTCCTCCCAGCAACACGATCATTATGGGTTCCAGGGTCGCGGTCAGGCCCGCCACGGCGGTGTCCACCTCTTCCTCGTAGAAGTCGGCTATCTTCTCGAGCATGGTGTCTATTCCGCCGGTCTCCTCGCCCACCGCAATCATCTGGGTCACCATTCCGGGAAATACTCCCGATTCCTTCAGCGGGTCGGATATGTTCTCGCCGCCGGAAATGCTGGCTCGGGCCTGCATTATCGCATCGGCCACAACCCGGTTACCGGCGGTCTTGGCCGTGATGGCCAGGCCGTCGAGTATGGGAACTCCACTGGAGACCAGGGTGCCCAGGGTCCTGGTGAACCTGGCTATGGACATCTTTCTTATCAGTATGCCGAAGATGGGCATCTTGAGTTTTATGGTGTCTATGACCTTCTGGCCGTTATTCGTCTTGTAGTAAAGCTTGTAAGCGACGGCAAGGCCGATGAAGCCCAGGATGATGAGGAGGATGTTGTGCTGGACGAACTCCGAAAGGTTCACCACGAACTGGGTGGGTCCGGGGAGGGAGCTGCCCATATCGACGAACATCTGCTGGAATATGGGAATTACGAAGAGAAGCAGGGCCATAACCACCAGCACCACCACTATGAGCACCACCATGGGATACATCATGGCCGATTTTATCTTGCCGCGCAGGGCCACCGACTTCTCCAGGTGGTTGGAGAGCCTGTTGAGTATCGTGTCCAGGATACCTCCCTGCTCTCCCGCCGCCACCATGTTGGTGTACAGTTCGCTGAAAACGTTGCTGTGCCTGGCCAGGCCGTCGGCCAGGGTGCCTCCTTTCTCGACGTACTCGGTCACGTCTTCTATGATGTTGGCGAATATCTTGTTGGTCTGCTGCTCACTGAGAATCTGGAGACATTTCACCAGGGGAAGACCGGCGTTGATCATCACCGCGAATTGCCTGGTGAACGTGGCCAGTTCCTTATCCTTAACGCCGGAGCCTATCACTCCGAACGTGGCTATGTCGAAACCGCCCTTTATCTTGGTTACGTTGACGCCCCTCTGCCTCAGCAGCTCCTCCGCCTCGGATTTCTTAGCGGCCTTTATCTTGCCGGACATCTTCCTTCCGGCTTTGTTCGTTCCTTCCCATCTGAACTCAGGCATAGCCGCCTCCCATGTTTATAGAACGTCTCTTCCCGTTGCTATCATCTGTTCCAGTTCATCAACGTTGTGCGACCTCTCCAGGGCCATTTCCATGGTTATCACGTTCTTCTTGTAAAGGTTGAACAGGGCCTGGTTCATGGTGCGCATACCGTGCTTGTACCCCGCCTGCATGATGCCGTATATCTGGTGCAGCTTGTCCTGCCTTATGGTGGACCTCACCGCGGGGTTGCACACCAGTACCTCGGCCGCCAGCGCCCTTCCCGTTCCCCTGGCCTTCGGCACCAGCTGCTGGGTCATAACGCCGATGAGGACGAACGAAAGCTGGCTTCGCACCTGGACCTGCTGCTCCGAAGGGAACGAGTCGATTATCCTGTTTATCGATTCGTAAGTCGAGTTGGTGTGGAGTGTCGCCATCGTCAGGTGACCGGTTTCGGCGATGTTCAGCGCCACCTGCATGGTCTCCCTGTCCCTCATCTCGCCGATGAGGACCACGTCGGGGTCCTGCCTGAGAACGTATCTCAGGGAATTGGCGAAGGACTTGGTGTCGGAACCCACTTCCCTCTGGTTGATTATGCCCTTGTCGTGGTGATGCACGTACTCTATGGGATCCTCTATCGTGATTATGTGACAGCGCCTTGTGGAGTTGACCTTCCTTATTATGGAGGCCAGAGTCGTGGATTTACCGCAACCGGTGGGGCCCGTCACCAGTATCAGGCCCTGCCTCTTATCCGCGAACTCGTTCACCGCCTTGGGAAGCCCGAGTTCGTCGAAAGACAGTATCTCGTGAGGGATGGCCCTTATAGCGCAGGCGATGCAGCTTCTCTGGAGGAATACGTTGGACCTGAACCTGGAAAGCCCCCTGACGCTGAAAGCGAAGTCAAGTTCCTTCTCCAGTTCGAACCGCTTCTTCTGTTCGTCTTTCAGGAGGCTGTAAACAAGGTTCTGAGTATCCTGCGGAGTAAGGGGATCATACTCCATCCTGACCAGTTCACCATCGATACGAATCACCGGAGGAGCACCGACCGTGATGTGAAGGTCGGTGGCCCTTCGTTCCATCATCTCCTTGAGCAACGTCTTGATAATCATCTAGGCAGAGTGTCCTTCCCCGGTGTTCCGACCCGAAGACGAAGTCTTCATCCTCTCCAAGACCTCCTTGACCTCGGGGTCGTCCTCGGCGGTAACCCTCGTCACCTCTTCGAGAGTGGTTATACCGCTCTTCATTTTTTCGACCGCATCCATACGTAACGTGCGCATACCACCCTTAACGCCGAGAACCCTGAGTTGCCCGGCGGTGGCCTTGTCTATTATCGCCTGTTTTATAACTTTGTCGATGGCCAATACCTCGTAAAGACCTATTCTTCCCCTGTATCCCGACCCATTGCAGTTCCTGCAACCTTCCCCCCTATACGTTGTATATCCAGCCATCTCGGCGGGGTCAATACCGGCGGCCAGGTATTCCTCGTCGCTGTACTCGTAAGGTTTCGCACATTTCTTGCAGATCTTCCTCACCAGTCTCTGGGCCATTATCGCCCTCACGGCCGAGGCCACCAGGAACGGCTTTATACCTATGTCCACCAACCTGTTGACAGTACTTGGAGCATCGTTGGTATGTATCGTGGAAAAAACCAGGTGACCGGTAAGGGCCGCCTTTATGGCGATGCTGGCCGTCTCAAGGTCTCTTATTTCGCCCACCATGATGATGTTGGGATCCTGCCTGAGTATGGCCCGCAGCGCGGAAGCGAAATCGTATCCCATGCTGAAATCTATCTGTGTCTGGGTCAAACCCTCTATGTTGTATTCGACGGGTTCCTCGGCGGTATGGATGTTGCGCTCCGGGGTGTTCAGCGAACTCAGCGCCGAATACAGGGTAGTGGTCTTGCCGCTGCCCGTGGGGCCGGTGACCAGCACGATCCCGTAAGGCGAGTTCACTCCCTGCATGAACCTGCCGAGGGCGTCTTCGGGAAATCCCAGCTCCCGCAGGTCGAACTCCAGGCTTCCCTTGTCCAGAATCCTGAGGACTATCTTCTCCCCGTTGACCGTGGGCACGGCGCTGACCCGGAAGTCTATGGATCTGCCGTCTATAGTGGCCTTTATCCTTCCGTCCTGCGTCTTCCTCTTCTCGGCTATATTCATACCCGCCAAAATCTTGAAGCGGCTGATTATCTGGGGCTGCACCCTCTTGGGAAGCCTTCTCACCTCGAAACACTTACCGTCCCTCCTGTACCTGATACGGAGGAACTTCTCGTACGGTTCTATGTGTATGTCGCTGATTTCGGTTCTGACGGCCTGGGCTATCACCGAGTACACGAACCTCACTATGGGCCCCGACGAGAGATCGGCGTACTCGTCATCGAAATCGTCTACTTCCTCTTCTTCCTCCTGTATCTCCAGGCTCTCGACGACCTCGAGTTCGTCCTGATCCTCGTCGTAGTCATCTATAGTGTCCTTGACCGAAACCAGGGCGTCCTGCCTGCCGTAAAGGTCGTTCTGCGCTCTCCGGACCGCCGACGGAGCCGAGGCGTAGACCACCACCTCCTTGCCCACGGCGAACTTCACTTCATCCACGGCGTAAAGGTCACCCGGAGAACCCATGGCCACGTGTATGTAATCCTGCTCCGACTTGAACGGAACCAGGAGGAATCTCCTCGCCACTTCCCCGTCCAACTCGTTCTCCAGGGAAAGATCCAGCTTCATTTCGTTGAGATAGACCGGTTTGACCGAATATATCTCGGCGAGAAATTCGGTTATGAGATCTTCCGGCACCAACCCGGCCAGAACCAGCTGGTCAGCCAGTTCTATCTCCCCCGGTCCGTATTCCGCGGCTATCCTGTCTATGTCGTCCTGGGTCACCATTCCGGATTCCAGGAGCATCATGGCCAGCCTGCTCAGCATCCGTGCCTCCGTCACTCGTTGGCTATTGTCTCTTTGATCACCTCGTCGAAGGTGGTGAGACCCGCTTCGAGTTTCCTTATCGCCGCTTCCCTGAGGTTTACCATCCCCTTGGCCAAGGCTGCCTTTTCGATGTCTATGCTGTTGGCATCGCTCTCTATGAGCTTCCTTATATCCTCGTCTATCGCCATGATCTCGAAGATGCCCACCCTGCCTTTGTAACCGGTGTTGTTGCAGTACGAACATCCCGTCCCGGTGTAAAGCTCGACCCCTTTGAACCTGGCCGGATCCATTCCCGCCTCTTCGAAGGCGCTGTCCGGTATGCTCACCGGAACCTTGCATCTGGAACATATCCTCCTGATCAGCCTCTGGGAAGCTATGCACACCAGGGACGTGCTCAACATGAACGGCTCGGTGCCGATGTCGATGAGCCTGTTAATAGTGCTTGGGGCATCGTTGGTATGGGTGGTGGAAAGCACCAGGTGACCGGTGAGGGCCGCCCTGATCGCTATTTCGCTGGTCTCCTTGTCCCTTATCTCTCCCACCATGATGATGTCGGGATCCTGCCGGAGGTAAGCCCGCAGGGCGTTGGCGAAAGTCAGCCCGACTTCCTCGTTCATCTGGACCTGGTTGATTCCCTTCAGGTTGAACTCGACGGGGTTCTCCGCGGTCATAATGTTGACTCCCACGTCGTTGAGTTCGGTCAGGGCCGAGTACAGGGTGGTCGTCTTGCCGCACCCGGTGGGCCCGGTCACCAGCACAATGCCGAAGGGCCGTCTTATGGCCTTCCTGAAAACCTTGAGGGGTTCTTCCTCGAAGCCCAGCTTGTCCAGGTCGAGTATCACGGCGGAACGGTCCAGCAGACGGACCTCCACCTTCTCGCCGAACAGGGTGGGCAGCGTCGCCAGCCTGAGATCCACGAACCTGTCTCCCACAAGTATCTTCTGCCTGCCGTCCTGGGGCAGGTTGTGTTCGGCTATATTCATACCGCCCAATATCTTCAGTCGGCTGACCATCGCCGACCGGTACTTCCTGCTGGGCCTCATGACCTCGTGCAGGACGCCGTCTATCCGGAATCTCACCCTTACGTATTTTTCGAACGGCTCGAAATGAATGTCGCTGGCTCCCCTCCTGACGGCATCGGCTATCAGGCTGTTGACCAGCTTCACCACGGGCGAGTCGGCAACCTCGAAGTTCAGGTCCTCTTCCTCGAGACCTTCCTCGTCGTCCTCTTCGACGACCATGGACTCGAAGACCTCGTCGCCCACCAGCAGGTTCTCCTCTTCGGAGATGCCCTGTATGCCGTCTTCCCCCTGGGCGCCGACCCCGTTTCTCTTCGACTCCTCCACGGGAACGATGGCTTCCGCTTCCTTGTAATACTTGCTCAGGGCCTTATTCATCATGCTGGACGCACAGACTCTGGGTTCTATGTCCATGCCGAGGGAAAACCTCAGGTCGTCTATGGCGAAAAGGTTGTTGGGGTCCACCATGGCCACCACCAGCTTCCTGCCCTCCCGCCTTATGGGAATGACCTGGTATCTTTTCGCCACCTCGGCGCTCAACAGGGATATCGTGTCCGGATCTATTTCCATTTCATCCACGTTGACGCTATCGACGCTCTGCTGCCTGGCCAGGAACTTGTTCAGGGCATCCTCGGTTATGGCATTTATCTGAACAAGGTGGTACCCGATCCTGTTTCCTTCCTTCTTCTGCCTGTTCAGCGCTTCGTCGAGCTGCTTATTGGTTATGATGCCGGAATTAAGCAGGAGCTGACCCAGTCTTATGTTCATTGAGCCTCCAAGCGAATGCGACGAAAAATCATGTTAGTATATATGATTTTCGTACCATGTAAAATTCTAGGTCAAGGATCAAGGGAACACGCTCCCCGATTTTTTCAATCATTTAGACATGAGCATATAAAAAAAAGGCGGCTTGGCAAGGTTCGGCAACTAGAAATTTATCATAACCCAGACGTTCAGACCGACGTCACGCTGGTCGTAGAGGGAATTCACGCCGTCCTTTTTCCATCCGTATATGCCCGTCAACCCGGCTGTTACCGTGCCGAAATCGTAGTTGAGGGCCGGTTCCAGGCGCCATTCCTCCCTATCCGACTGCAATTGACCGTCCCGGTAGGCTCCGAAGAGTTCCGCCACCGTCCTGTTCCTGGTAATGCTGAGACTGGTCGTGAGATCGCTCCGGAAACTTATGCGCAGCCGGTTCAGTATGGGAAGGGGAATCGCTATGCCTCCCGGAGCGCTGAAAGCGTACTGGACCTTCAGCTGTAAACTGTTGCTCCGGCTCTCGGTCCTCGTCCGGGTACCGGTGAAACTCTGCATCTCCGTCTTGCCCAGGTTGTTGCTGACCGAAATCCGGACGTCGTTGTAAAGAGTGACATTCAGGTTGAAGAGGGGATTCCAATCGGTCTTACCGGTTTCCGTGGTGGGAGTGTATTCGCCTTCCTCATACCTTCCGCTCTCGATATTCTCGAAACTGTAACCCACGCCGGCGGACCCCGTCCTGAACAACTTATCCAATCCCGCCAGGCGGCTGAGGCCGGATATCGTAACGGAAATCGACGGCCAGGTCCTGCTCCTGGTATCGTTCCAGAAAGAAGAGTAGAGACTCCTGTTGTCCGAGGATTTGTATTCCATCCTGACCGACATGCTGGAAACGGGTCTGAATCCTCCGGAAATCTGCAGGTCCCATCCCTTGTTCCGACCCCATGGAATCCCGTCGTCCAGGGTGGGATCCAGTCCGAACCGGTACCTCCAGCGGGGGATGAAGGTCATGTCACGGTACTCGCTCCCCTCGGTCTCGGAGTAGGAGATCACCGGATCGTTTATCATGTTGGCCCAGCGTTCCAGTCTCACGAGGAACCACCGCGGGCTGCCCGGCTCGGCATCCTCGTCCAGCCTCTCGTCCCTCAGCCTCGCCAGGCTCCGTATGGTATGCACCAGGCCTATTCTCAGGTTGAACCTGCGGGACACCGTCACCGAAAATTCCGGGAGCCCCAGGGAATCCGTTCCGGAACCGGTATGGGGAGCCAGCCTGGACTGGCCGTACCTGGCGTCGAAAGACACTCTCGGAAGCAGGTAACCGAAAAGATTCACCTCCTGGGAAAGGCTCACCACCTGGTTCCGGGAGATCTCCCGGCCTATTTGCAGACCCATCCCGTTTTTCCACGGGTAGAACAGGTCCCTCACCAGCCCCAGGGAACCGCTCGCATTGAAACCCTTCCAGGGATTGAAGGACAGTGACGCGCCCGAAGAGAGGGTCCGGGATACGAGCGCCCTCGTCTGCACGGTGTCGCCGTCGGCCAGGTTCCATCTCGTATCCCAGGTGTTGCGCCTGCCCAGGGACCAGGAGACCGACGTAGGTCTCAGTCGGAAGAACTCCAGGACGGGGAGCCTGAACAGCTCCATGCGTCTCAGGTTAAGGGTATACGAAAGCGACCCGTCCGCTGTGCTGCTGGTATCCATGTACATGGGACTGCCGCCCCGATTCGCGGCATAGAGATAAGTGAACCTGAAGGGATCGACGAAATACCTGGCGGGCCATCGTTCCGAGGATCCGTCCTTTCTCAGTTGGAAACCCGTGCTCCAGCCGGTATCCCGGGTCTGCTGAAGCGCGGACTCGTTTTCCGGGAGCCTGACGTCGGAACCCGACTGGAATACCGGCCTGGAGACGCGCATATTCCACGAGTAGCTCAATGGAGCGTATACGCCCCACAAAGGCGGGGTGAAGCGGTCCAGCCTCACGGTGGTACCGGTACTGTACTCCGTGGAAGTATATCCCTGCCCCGCCTTCTTTCCGAGACCGTGAAATTCCGAATCCATGCTCCTGTAGTCACCCTCGATGGAAGCGAAATCCGCCAGGTCCAGGGCGGCCGACACCCTGTGCGCCGCGCCCCTGCCGCCCAGCGGCCGTCTCAGGACTATGTCGTCGATCCACACCACGGCGTCCAGGGAAGCCGCGGAAGTATTGCGCAATCCCAGGCCCAGTTGCATCACCGACGCCATGTTGGGGTTGCCCATCACCACCAGATCGCCTTCCCTCAGGTAATCGAGCCCCTCCCGATCCTTCCGGACCTTCAGCCGCACCAGGGCGTCCAGATCCACGGTCACTTCTTTCCATCCTTTTTCGATGGGAGTGGATACCTCGTAATAGTTCAGGCTGTCGGTTCCCATACGGTAGAATATTTCCCCCCGGACGTCGGCGTCGCCGTGAACCAGGTATGCCAGTTCACCGTAACCGGTGTAGTCCCCGGGGTTATAGAAGTTCTGCACGGCTATGCCTAAATGACCGCCGCGAATGTTTTCCGCCGCCAGCAGGACGGACTGTTCCAGCCTCGGTTCGCCGAATTCGTCCTTGCCGGGGTCCACCCCGGGGGGAGGATCGTTCTTGTACTCGGGGTTGTTCCTGTTATCCACGGTGGAGACCGTGAAAAGTTCCGAGGGAAGCACCGGGATGCCCACCGGTTCCGCCAACCTCACTCCGCCGGGTTCCCACCTGTTACCCACCACCTGCAGGTCGTAGACCTCCACCGTGTCTCCCCTGGTGAAACCCGTCATCCAGATCCTCGCGTAACTCACCTTCTCCCACGTCGGAGCGCCGTGAACGATGGAAGGTACGCTCACCAGTGCGGTGTCGTTCAGGGGTATCTCCAACAGCATCCACCCGTACTCGTTGGGACCGGTGACCACGTATTCGGGGTCGTCCAGGGGAACCTTTATCCTGAAGAATGAATTGGACCGGTCCAGAACCCCGTTCCTGTTCAAATCCTCGGTGTCCAGGTTTCCGTTCCTCTCGGTACCGTTGAGGAGGTGGTATTGTTCGGGATCGGAAGGATAGTCGTCTCCGTCGGGATCGGGATTACTCACGGGGTCGTAGCCCGGCTCGTCTTCGCTGAACATGCCGTCGAGCCCGGTATCCTCGTCGCCGGAAAGCTCCCCGTCGTTGTTGAGGTCTTCAGTGTCCAGTTCCCCGTTGGCCCTGAGGACGATCCGTCCCGCCGTCCTCTCCGGCCAGTAGGAATCCTCGTCCATCCTCTCCCCCAGGTCCAGGTACAGGTTTCCGTTCAGCGCCGCGCCCGTGGCTCTCACGTAGAGACGTACGTGGGTCTTGTCGGTGAAATCGAGCCCGTACTTGTCGATGCACCTCTGCACTCCGCCCCAGGAGAATATTCCGGCCGCATCGTCAGGCTCGAAATACAACGTCAGGGTATTGTTCACCCAGTCGTCGGACTCCTGTTCCGTGGCGTAGGGTATTATCTGGCCCTGACGCCACTTCCTGTACGGGTTGAACCAGTTAACCGTTCCCGGCCGGCTCGTCGCAGGAAGCACGTCCATGGGAAGACCCGGACGGTGCCACGACGCCCTGGACTGTCCCAGCGGGAAGGATATCTCCGTACCCTCCATGTCATCCACGTAGGCCCTGCCCAGTTTGTTCGGCTCCGGGAAGCTGAAGGCCATCTCGCCCGACACCATGGCCCTGCTTCGGGATTCCGTGGTTATTCCCGGGATAAAGTTCACCGCGTCGGTGAGAAATTCGGGCCTGGCTTCCAGTCTCGCGTCCATGTCCGCCACGAAAGTCCTCGTGGATTCCTCGCCCACTTTCGGCCTGTCGCCGGGAGTGCTGGCGTCCTCGAACATGGCGGTGATCCCCACCCACGAACCGGAATCTATGCCGTACACGGCCCTGGTTCCGAAAAGGGTCTTCCTCTGGGACGCGAACAGCGGCAGGTACTCAAAGGTGACCTTCAGGGTGTTGTCGGGATTCTGAGCCGCCTGAGCCGCGTCGCCCATGAGGGTAAGGAGACCTATCTCGTAGATGATGGTATAGTCCACATCTCTGACCAGGGTCCTGGTCTGACCGGCCTCCGTCAGAATAACCTTCTCGCTGCCCGGTATTATGCCCATCCTGCCCAGGGAATAGGTGGTGGACGCCGCCCTGTAGCTCACCGCTATGAAATACTTGCTGTCCACCGGGAGCGGGTTGTCATCATGATAAATCGCCGGGTTCCGCACTTTCAGTTTCGGATCGATGAACGGCCTGGTCCGGGGAAACACCAGGAACCCGTTGTCCCAGTCCACGGCATTCTCCTCGTCGAACAGGTTACCGTCCCCGTTGGTGTCCAGGCCCAGCAACCGGATGAAGGGAACCCCGTCCTGGGTGGGTACCGGGTCTTCTCCCGATCGTTGAAGGTATATATCGCAGTGAAAGGATTCCCTGACTATGTTGTCGGCTCCCAGGAAGTACCTGTTCCTGAGTTCGTAATTCCATGTAGGATACTCTGACAGGGGATTGCTCTCCTTGATGAGTTTCAGGTTCCAGTCACCGCCCCCGGGAGGTATGCTGCCCATGGTATCGCCATGGGCGTTCACGGCCCATATCGCCAGCATGTAGTTGTCGTCCACCGGGCTGTTGAAGCGTATAACCCTGGAGGAATCCTCAAGGACAAAGTCCAGATCCTGTCCCGGAAGCAGTTCGTCCCACCATCCCGTTCCGGTGAGAGAGGTCCCCTCCACGTACCATGCGGCTTCCACCGCCCCGGTCTCCTGGTTGTTGGTGCCGTCCAGGTCGTCCTGGAAAACCCTTATGGATACCAACGGAACCTGCTGCAAGGTATCCGGCAGTGTTACGAAGAAGTAGTTGTCGGCGGGATAAATATCCAGGATGGTGTCCTCCACCATGGTCGCCTGGCCCACGAACTCCGCCGATTCGCTGGACCCGGCTTCCCTGCTTACGATGGTGGTTATCTCGACCGGTCCCACCTGCGCCAGGGCCTTGGCTCCGAACAGTCCCTTGCTTGGAATACTGTACGAAACGAACTCGGGACCGGTGATGGACAGGCTCACATCCCCCATCTCTATGCTCTGTATGACCTCGTCCTCGTAACCCTCGTACCTGAGACTCAGGGAACTCTGGGGGCCCACGCTCCTCCGGCTGTCGTGATCCACGTCCACGTGAATCTTCTCACCTATGGTGCCCTGCAGCTTCACCTGCAGTTCCTGCTCCATCTTAAGGTCGGGGAAAAGAGACCTGCTCTCTCCCTCCGAATGAACGGCATTGGGCCTGTAATGCGTTATTCCCGAAAGGGTGATCTTCTGGTGCCCCGTTATGTCCAGCCGCCCGCCCTCTCCTATCGCGCCGGCCAAGGCCGGCGGCATGTCCAGTGGAAGATAAATGGTGGGGAGCAGGGAAGATCCGTCCCTGGAACTTCTCAGGCAGTTGTCACCGTTTACTTCCCTCCACTTCCGGAGAAGATTCCATTCGACGAACCTTCGGCGCAGGAAACGCAGGAACCCGGCACGCATGCCGGAAACCGGGTAATCTCCCACGGATATTCTCCAGGCCAGAACGTTATCGCCTACGAAGGGCTCAACCAGCTTCCAGACGCGGGACGGCGCGACCAGCATCCTGTTCCGGCAGCCGTCGTCCCAGAGGTAGGAGGGAACCGGTTCCGGCAGCCGTATACCGGCCGCTTCCACCCCCGGAACCGGGACGAAAACCTGGACGGACAACGCGAGCAGCAGGAAAAAGATTTTCATATGCTTATTCTATATTCTCCCGGACCCCGTGGTTCCCACCCGGCGGCTGAAACTGAAGTACGCGGCCTGCGCGTTCTTCGGACGGCTTATTATAATGGTGGCTGTATGAAAAAACTCCATGTCTACGTCGTGAAGGAGTTCATTCCCCCGTTCCTGTTGTCGGCGGGAATCTTCACCTTCGTCATGCTTCTGGACAAGTTGCTGGATCTCCTCGACCTCATAGTGAGCAAAGGGGTTCCGGTAAGGACCGTGGTCGAGGTCTTCCTGCTCCTGCTGCCGTCCATGGTGGCCGTGGTCGTACCCATGGGAGTACTGGCGGGGGTTCTCATGGCGGTCGGAAGGCTGGAATCCGACCTGGAAATCACGGCCATGAAGGCTTCGGGCATAAGTATATTCACCCTGGTACTTCCGCTGATGGCGGTTGCGGGCCTGCTGGCGGGATTGCTGGTCATTTTCAACAACCATGTGCTGCCGGACGCCAACCACATGGCCAAAAACCTCATCCTGGACATAGGATCCATGCACCCTTCGGCCAAGATCACCCCGGGCATGTTCATCGACGATATCGAAAACTTCAGAATAATCGTGGAAGACAAGGACGACCTGACCGGCGAGCTGTACCACGTTGTCATACACGAACGTATACCCGGCTCCGGAATCAGGACGATAACCGCCGTCAGGGGACGCATGGAGCCCCTGTCCGCCAACAGGTTCAGGCTTCTTCTCTTCCGGGGGCAGATGCACGAACCCGACGCGGCGGGCGGCTACAGGAAACTGGATTTCGAAACCTACACCGTGGAAATAAGCAGACCCGAGGAATCCGTTCACAGGGACCGGGACAACCGGGGCGACAGGGAACTTTCGGCGGCCCGGATGGCATCCATGGTGGATTCACTGGAAAAAGAGGCGGAGATACTGGGCGACTCCCTGGAACGTTCGGCCCGAAGCACCATCCTGGCCATCGCGGGAGACACGGTCCTCCCCTCGGGCCGAACCACATTCCTTCCTCCCGACACCGTCGACGCGAGAACCTGGTTCAACATTTCGAGGAACCACCTGGCCAGGCTGTCGGGCGATCTCAGGAACCTCGCCGACAGAAGGGCGTCGCTGATGCGTAACGCCAGCAGGTTCCGGGTGGAAATACACAAGAAGTACTCCATACCTTTCGCCTGCCTGGTCTTCGTGCTTCTCGGAGTGCCCCTGGGCCTCTCCACCAGGAAGGGCAACGCCGGCATAGCCCTGGGGGTCAGCCTCCTGGTGATACTGGTCTACTACATCTTCCTCATCGGCGGAGAGCACCTCGCAGACAGGAGGATCATCCCGCCGTTCCTTTCGATGTGGCTCCCGAATATCCTCCTCGGCGCCCTGGGGGTGTATCTCACGCTCAGGAGCCTCCACGAAGGCAACCCCGTGCCCGTTCGCAGGATCATCTCCGCCATTCGCTCCCTGACCGGCCTTTTCAGGGGAGGATCCCGGTGAAAAAGCTGGACCTGTACATCACCCTCCGTTTCATCAGGATGATAATCGTCTCCGTAGCCTCCTTCGTAGTGATCTTCGTCAGCGTCGACGCCTTCGACCATTTTTCCCGCTGGGTGGACAGGGACGTATCCGTGGGAACGTTCGCCAGGTATTACTTCTACGGTCTGCCCTACATAGTGGTCCTGGTACTTCCCGTGGCCGTGCTTCTGAGTTCTCTTTTCCTGGTCTCCTCCCTTTCCAGGCACAATGAACTGGTGGCCATGCGTGCGGCGGGCATCAGCCTCACAAGGATATTCATGCCCCTCTTCGCGGTGGGAGCCCTGACCTCCGTTTTCGAGCTGGCCGTGGGGGATTTCGTCGTATCCAACGCCACCTACCTGCAATCCCAGGTGAAAAGGGTGGAAATAGACGGCAGGGAACCCGTCGACTACGGAAGAAGAAGCAATTTCGCCCACCGTTCTCCCGGCGGGGCCATCTTCGAAATCGGGTTTTTCGACGGCCGGGGGGAATACATGACGAACCTGACCGTGGAATGGCTGAACGACAGCGCCGGGGTAACCAGGCGGCTCGACATGGACCGGATGGCCTGGAAGGATTCCGCCTGGGTGGGATACGGCGTGACCGAAAGAATCTTCGGACCATCCGGCGCGCTTTCCTACGGTTTCCACGACTCGCTGCCCATTCACGGGATAAGGGAAACCCCCCTGGACTTCGGTTCCAGGCAAAAGTCGCCGGAGGAGATGAACTTCCTGGAACTCAGGAGATACATCGAAAGAGTCAGGCAGGCCGGAGGTGATCCGAGAGGCCTGTTGGTGGAATTCTATCTCAAGTTCTTCTTTCCCCTCTCCAACCTGATAATGGTCATGGTGGGCGCTCCCCTCGCCCTGAGGAACCCGAGGAGCGGCAAGGCCACCAGCATCGGCCTCGCCATACTCCTGGCATTCCTCTTCTTCTCCTTGCTGAGGCTGGGCCAGACGCTCGGTCACAAGGGGGTGCTTCCCCCGCTCCCGGCCGCGGGAGTGGCGGACGCCGTTTTCGCCGCCCTGGGAATCTTCCTCCTGAGGAGAGCTTCCAAGGCCTGACTTTCCGGGGATGCTTCCCCACTTGATGGAAACGAACCGGTCCAACCATATTCCAGGGCCGGTTTCAAGAGTGATTAAACCCGAACCAGAATCGAGGAACAAAATGCCAGAACGCGTATTCAATTTTTACGCAGGTCCGGCCACCCTTCCCTATGATGTCATAAAGGAAGCGGCCAAGGGCGCTGTTAACTTCAGAAACTCGGGCATGTCCGTCATGGAGATTTCTCACCGTTCCCCCCTCTTCGACGAGATGTTCAAGCAGGCCCAGAAAGACATGCTGGAGGTGATGAATCTCTCTCAGGACGATTACGCTGTTCTCTTCCTGGGCGGAGGGGCCTCGACCCAGTTCTACACGGTACCCTTCAACTTTCTCAAGGAAGGAATGACCGCCGATTACGTGATCACCGGCGGCTGGGCCAAGAAAGCGCTCAAGGAAGCCAAGTATTTCGGAAACGCCAATATAGCCGCGTCCAGCGAAGACCGGAACTTCTGCTACGTTCCCAAAACCTTCCAGCTCACCCCCGGGGCCGCCTATGTGCACACCACCAGCAACAACACCCTCGTGGGAACCCAGATGAAGAATTTCCCGGAAACCGGTGACGTACCCCTGGTATGCGACATGTCTTCCGACTTCCTTTCGAGAAAGCTGGATTTCGACAGGTTCTCCCTCATCTATGCCGGCGCCCAGAAAAACATCGGCCCTTCCGGGGTCACCGCCGTGGTGATCAGGAGATCATGGGTCGAGTCGGCCCGGGAAGACGTGCCCACGATGCCGGCTTACAAGACCCACGTGGACAAGGATTCCCTTTTCAATACACCGCCTTCCTTCCCGGTGTACGTGGTGGGCCTGGTGCTGAAATGGATAATAGAACAGGGCGGACTGGAAGCGGTGGAAGCGGCCAACGACAAGAAGGCGGCCCTGCTTTATGACTACATGGACGACAATTCCGATTTCTACAGCGGCACCGCCGACAAGGACAGCAGGTCCTTGATGAACGTGACCTTCAGGCTGCCCAGCGAAGACCTGGAGAAGAAATTCGTTGCGGAGAGCGCCGCGAAGAACCTCATAGGCCTCAAGGGACACAGGTCCGTGGGCGGTTGCAGGGCCTCGATCTACAATGCGATGCCCTACGAGGGTGTCGAAGCTCTCGTGGACTTCATGAAGGAATTCAAGCGGAATAACTAGAAATCAACCTGTTGCGGCGGGAAACGGATCGTCATCCGTTTCCCGCTTTTTTACCAATCATTTCCAGGAATTCATCCTCGTCCACCACTTTCACGCCCAGCGCCACGGCCTTCTTCAGCTTGGAACCCGCGCCGGGTCCCGCGACCAACAGGTCAGTTTCCCCGGATACGCTGCCGGTCACCCTGGCTCCGGCGGCTTCCGCCAGGGCGCGGGCCCGCTCCCTCGGCATCGACAGCGCACCGGTGAAAACGATGGTAAGCCCTTCCAGCCTTCCGCCGCCGCGAACGCCGCCGCTTCCCTTCGGATCGAATCCGACGTCCAGCAACCTCCGCACCACTCCAGCCGTCACCGGATCCCCGAAGAACCTCCGGATGGTCCCGGCCAGGATCGGGCCTACGCCTTCGACCCTCATCAGCGATTCCACGTCGGCCTCCGCCAGGGCGTGGATATCCGGGAACGCGGAAGCCAGGGCGCGTGCCACGGTTCTTCCCACTCCGGGAATTCCCAGGCCGGTGAGGAACCTCTCCAGATCGGCTCCCTTGCTTCGCTCCAGTTCTTCCAGGAGTTTTTCGGCCGATTTCTTTCCCATCCTGGGCAACCCGGCGAGTTCCTCCGCGTTCAGGTGATAGAGGTCTGCGAAATCCCCGACCAGTCCCGAATCAACCAGCTGTTCCGCCAGTTTCCCGCCCAGGCCGTCAATGTTCAGGGCATCCCTCGATCCCCAGTGGAGAATACTCTCCCTGAGCCGGGCCGGACAGGACGGGTTGATGCATCTGTGGGCCGCCTCGGACTCTTCCCGGATCACCGGACCACCGCAAACGGGACACTTCCGGGGGAAACGGAACCGTTCCGCCCTCTCGCCGTCCGGATTGCCCAGTGAGCGCACCACCTCGGGAATAACGTCACCAGCACGTCTCACTATCACCGAGTCTCCCGGCCTGACATCCTTGCGCAGCAGTTCGTCCTCGTTATGCAACGTGGCCCTGGAAACGGTTACACCTCCCACGTTCACCGGTTCGAGCCTGGCCACCGGCGTCAATCTGCCGGTCCTTCCCACCTGAACCTCGATATCGAGGAGCCTCGTAACCGCCTCCTCGGCCCTGAATTTCCATGCCACCGCCCAACGGGGGGAACGGGAAGCCGTACCCATGGCCCGCTGCATTTCCGCCGAATCCAGTTTCACCACCGCGCCGTCTATCTCCCACGGAAGCTCCTCCCTCTCCTTTTCGAGCTTCCTGAAAGCCTCCACCACCTGCCTCGCGCCGAAACAGACGGTGTTCCGGGGATTCACCGGAAGACCGGCCCTTTCCAGGAATTCGAAAAGGGACCGCATGGAATCTATCCCGGGAGGCCATTCCGCCGTTCCGTACGCCACGAAACTCAGGGGGCGGGAAGCGGTCACACGGCTGTCCAGCTGGCGAAGGGAACCGGAGGCTGCGTTCCTGGGGTTGGAAAAGGGTTCCAGACCCCGCTGCACCCTCTTTCGGTTCATCTCGAGGAAATCCTTCTTCCTGAATATCACCTCGCCCCTGACCACCAGCTTCGCCGGAACCTCCCCCTCCAGGCGCAGGGGCACCGATCTTATCGTCCTCACGTTGCGTGTGACATCTTCGCCGACCCTGCCGTCACCCCTGGTTCCCGCCCTCTCCAGAATCCCGTTCCTGTAAACGAGGGCCACGGCGAGTCCGTCCAGCTTCGGCTCGAAAGAGTAGGCCGGAGGAGCGTCGAGACCGAGTTCCCTGGTGATCCTGTTCTCCCAGTCCCTGAACTCCTCCTCCGAGAAAACGTTGTCCAGGCTGAGCATCGGGGGATCCCAGATCACCGGGGGAAAGGCGGAAAGCGGTTCCGCCCCCACCCTGAGCGTGGGGGAATCCTCCGTTCTCAGCTCCGGCCATCGTTCTTCCAGCTCCATGAGTTTCCTCATAAGAGCATCGTACTCACCGTCGGATATCTCCGTGCGATCTTCCGTATAGTAGAGACGGTTGTGGTACCTTATGAGGTTCCTCAGTCGTTCCGCCTCGCGCCTGACATTCTCCGGAACCGTCATTCCGCCTCCTCCGGCGATCTCATGCTCATTGTCAGCTTCATGGCGATGGAGACGCCCGGCTCCGCCACCCCGGAAAAAAGGAAGGCGGTGCCCTGGTGCACCCTCTCGAAACCGCTCTCCGACCTGTTCACCGATTCGATGGGGGCGACCCAGAGATCACACGGGCTTTCCGCCTCTATGACGACCGCCGCCTTCCTGTACAGGTCGACCACCTCCAGGCGCGAAACCCGGAAGACTCCCGAGGCGGCCATCTCATGCTTCCTTCCCCCGTTCACGGCGTAGAACCTGTCGGGAGCATTGCCCGCCAGGAGGTTCAGGCATATCTCGATGCCGACCCTGCGGTACGATGTAGTTATCCATTCGGCTCCGAGACGCAATACCGGCTCCTCCAGCGATACCGAAACTTCTTTCCGCAGAACGATCCCCGGCATGGAGAAATCACCCCTGAAAATCAGCGTTTCTCCGTTTTCCGTCGTGGAAAGACCGTTCGGAATTCCCCGGAGGACTTTCACCGTGTCTCCGCAGGACATCCACTCCGTGAGGCCCGAATCCGCGGGCATCACCAGGCTCGTAAAACAGGTTCTCTTCCAACGATCGAAAATCAGTCCGGAGGCCAGTCCTTCCTCCTTGGAACCCATGTTCGAATGTATGGTGCCAATGGCCCCTTCGGTCGGTCCTTCGTCGGAAATTTCGTCGTGGTAGGCTTCCCTGCGACGGCTCAACACGTCTCCCAGAACCACCGGAGAACCGTCGGGAGTGAAGAACGCCAACTGTCCCACGGTGAGGCCACGGAACGTCCGAACCACGAGCGACATCCCCCGGGTGATGATCCTGGTCTCCCGCTCTCCGTCGCAATCCGTATCCACCGGTTCCACGCCGGGGAAGCCATTCGTCTTCTCGAGGGCGATCCTTTCGGCCAGGTTGATTTCACGCCAGAGGGCCTCTCTCAGGTGGGGAAGGTACACGCCTCCGAACACTCCGTGCCAGTAAGCGCAGTTGCACTGGCTCTTCCGGTAGTGCTCCAGGGCCGATGCGTCACCGGATTTCAGCACCATGTCCCTGGAGGCGAGCACTCTTCCATGCAGTTCGCCGGATTCGGGATACCTTACCAGGAAGTTTCTCCAGGTTCCCCCGGCCAGCAGGTGACCCGCGGAATCCTTCAAACCCGCCGATTCGAGAGCTGCTTTCGCCCTCCCGTAGGACTCCGCGTGATCCGGGTGGACCGTCCACTCGTTCATCTCCCGGTAGCTTCCGGCGGGAACGCAGAAAGGACCCGCAGCAGGCATTCCGGCCGCCCGGGACGGGAGTATGATATCCAGCCAACCCAGGGATTCCAGGATTCCGAAGAATTCGTGGAGCCAACCCCGGTCGTAACACAGTTCACCGGTTCCGGGCCAAACTCCGAACTTTTCACCGTCATCGCCGTAAAAGACCAGGCCGACCCCGGCGTCCCTCTGCTTCTTCAGCCACTCCACCACCCGGCCCGCCGGGGCGAAGGGCACCATGTACCGCATCTCCATGCTGCCCGCAAGCAGCCTGACCGTTCCCCTACCGTCCCCGGTCATGCAGGGTCTGAACATATCCATGCGTCCGACCCCGGCCCTTTCGAGGTGAATGTCGTCCACCACCACCCAACGGACACCGGCATCGGCCAGCACGGAAGCGAGCCACGGTTCCCATACCCGCTCGGTGAGCCAGAGTCCCGCGGGCCTGGCCCCCGATATGGTTTCCAGATGATCGGAAAAAGCTTCCACCTGTTTTCGCACGTCGTCCCCGTGAAACACGGTGAGAACGGGCTCGTATCTTCCGCCGGTCAGAAGTTCCATGCGACCGGAACGGCAGAGTTCGGATACCTTTTCGATGTACCGGGGATGATTGTTCTCCAACCATTCCAGCAAGCTTCCGGAGATGTGCAGCCCGCACTTCATGCCCTCGTGGGAAGCAAGTACATCCAGCATCGGCCGGTAGCACTCCTCGAAAGCGGCTTCCATCACGTGTCGGAAGTTGCCCACGGGCTGATGGATATGAAACACGAAACCGACTTTCACGGACGTTCTCCCCTGTGGAATCAGGAACCTCCGCCTTCGGAAAGCATCCACGGCTTCCGTCGGTAGACCACGTCACCCGGCAGGATTCCAACGGGATCGATATCCACCGACAGTATTCTTCCGGGAAAATCCCCGACCCCGGCCATGAACCTTCCTCCGCCCCTGTCGGAAAGCGAGTATCTCTTCCATCCGGTTTCGCGCCTGACCGCCACGGTTCTAAGGATGGATCCCAGGGGAAAATCGGGCCCCGGCTGAAACTGTTCCGGGTGCAACTCGAGTATTCCCGACTCCTCCGCCCAATCCACCCTAAGCACCGGCACTCCCGGGCGGTACATCCAGGAAAGGTACAGTTCACCATACCGGCCACTGCCGGAAATTCCCATGGCGGACAGCAGCCGCCCGAAAGAATCACCGGAATGTCTCAGGCTGGCCAACGCCCTGGGAACGGCCCTCTCGAAAGACGGTATCTCGGCTGAAAGAAATTCCAGGACCACCGGCCCCTTTCCCAGGACCACCGGTTCGTAGGAATCCGACGCTTCGAGAAACTGGTCCGCCAGGGCGTACTCCGTTCCGCCCGCAAGCTGGGTGGCATATAGGTAGTACTTCTCCAGCGCTTCCAGAAGCAGCTTCATCCGGTCAGCATCATCCCCGGCGGTGAATCTCAGGGTTGTCCATGCGGCAAGAGCATCGTCGAGAACGGGTGAGAGGAACGTGCTGCGGGAAAGCAGCGCCTTGGCGGCTTCGAAAACCACCGCCGTTCCGGGAACTTCTTTTCCCGCGGCAATCGAGTCCGCCCATTCATCCCTGTCATCGATGGCTTCCAGCATATCTTTCGAAATGAACAGGCAACCCGATCCACCGAGAAGCACCGGCATATCCAGAACGCTGACCAGCACGATATCCAGCCTGGCTCCCTCAAAACCGATCACGTTCCACACGCTGCGCGCCAACTCATCGGCCACGGCAGCCAATTCTTCCGTCTCGTCCGGGGAGCCGGAGTACACCAGGACACCCGCCCCGGATGCCATGGGACGATACCCGAAATTCCCCACCGCCCAGGCCAGCGGCCCGGTGATTCCACCGTCCGGAGAAGCGAAGGATACCACCAGCACGGAATCCCTGAAAATCTTGTCCGTTTGCCGCATGGGTACATACACGTCGTAACCCGGTTCACGCGGAACGGCTACTTCGCAATCGTAAGACGCGGGAAAACCACACCCGGGGTAGAACCACATGCCGCACTGGAACGACATCGCCCGGTCCAGGCGCATGCCTCCGGTGATCATGGTATCCTTCCCCAAAGATGTGAAACCGTTCCAACTGCCGGAGTACACCCCCCGGAAAATCCTGTTCGAATCTCCCACGCACAGGATGGAATCTCCCAGATCCTCCATGGAACCGGCCAGCACCTGGAACCCGGTGCCTTCCTCGCCCCTGGGAAACATCATGGCCAGGCGGCTGTCCGCCTGGGTCGCACGGAAATCTATCTCCAGGGTGTCGAGCACGGTCATCCGCCTGAAGGAAGGGCACACGGCGAGGTACAGGTCGTGGTGAACCGAGGGCGGAGGGTCCACGTCGGCGTTCGCTTCGCTGACTATCTCGTCCATGGACCGATCCGAAAGATAGACGGTTCTTGCCAGCCCTGAATCCGGCCCCGAGATCCGGGCCCTTCCCAGCAACCCGGAATATCTCGTCAGGAGAGTGTTCGAGGATACGTCTGCGGATCGCATCGAGAGCACCACCAGTTCGCCCCCGCCCCTGTTCCAGTCTCTCTCTGCGAAACAAGCCTCGTCGGTGTCGTAGACGATCGCGATAAAATTACCCGCGCCGCCGGGAGAAAACACCTTGATGGTGTCGGCGCTCCGGATTCCATCCTCCTCCAGGCTCTTCAGCCTTCCCGCGGCGCCTTCCCCTCCCCCTTCCGCCAGGAACGCCGACAACGTGACCGTCCCGTCCCGTGACTTCAAGACAAGCTCCACGTTGAAGCCGTTCCTTACCACCAGGGAATCGCCGAATTCCTTCCCGGGGTACTCCAGCTCCACGTACACGCCTTTTCCGGCGTATAGATCCACCGTTTTGTCCGAGGAAACCGTTTCCCGCTTCATTTCTCCGCGACAGGAGACCGCAACGATCAAAAAGCAGGCGTACACGGCTGCAGTCAGGCGGATATTCAATGTCACCTCCCGGGGAATCGATTATATATGCCAATACGGTGACGTCCTGCAAAGCCTCGGGCGGAAAGAATCGAAACCGTCGACGAGGCCGTGGCGTGCTTGCAAAATTCCGAAAAACGCGTGAGGTGCCATATGTACTTCTTGCCCGGAAACATAATGCTGGCGGAGCACATCATGAAGGATTACGCCTTCACCGGTTTTTTCGCCATCGCATCGTTTCTTCTATTCATATTCCTGCATCTTCTGGGATCCAGGCTTTTCGTAATGGCCCGGGAATCGGGGAACGTGGGGCCGAAACTCTTCGTGGGCATAATGCTCTTCCTCGGCGTGGCCGGAACGGTAATGAGCTGTTTCGTACACAACCGGGAGGCCTCGCTGCTCCTGGGGTTCCTCTCGGGCCTCCTGTTATGGACCGCGATTCTCGATATCCCCCAACAACTCGGCTGGATATCCCTGGCCGACCGCTGGGTGCCCTTCGCTTTCGTAGGATTGGCCGCCCTTTGGGTGACCGGAATGTTTTTCTACAGCTATCTTCCTTCCGCCCTCTTCGGTATGACCGGCTATTTCACGGTGGTATGGGGAATCGAACTGGCAAGGTTCAAAATCATATCCAAATGGGGACCATCCTCCCCGGCCGCATCCGCCATGATACTGGTCACCGCCGCCGTGGCGGGCGGAGCCCTGGCGCTGGGCACGGTTCACGGCACCATCTTCTCAGGAATAATAGGAGGAGTGCTGTTCGCGGTGTCCATCTGGTCCTCCCTGGAAATAATCTGGGAGAGAGGCATGGCACAGAAGCCGTGGAGCGGCTTTAAAAAATGAGGTAGAACAATCCCGCGTGGACTTCCAGGGGTCCGTGCCCGATGCTTGTATGATATATTTCGTCCGGCAGGGCTTCCCGTATCTGTCCGGTGGCATCCTGGACGGTCCAGGATGACGCCCGGCCTCCGAAAATGCCCGCCACTCCCGATTGCAGGCCCAGGTGATGGGAGAACAGGTATTCCAGAATGACATCGGCCACGGCGGCGACGGTGACCGCCGAGGCGTCCGAAACCACTTCCGGGGACCGTACGGCCTGCATGTGGAACAAGAGGTCTCCCCCGGCTTCCAGCCTCAGGCCCAACTCGGGGCTCCTCAGGGGAATTCTCAGACCTCCCAAAAGTTCCACTCCCACCATAGATGAATGCTCCAGTCCTCCAGCCCGGATCCCTCCCCGTAAGGCGGGACCCCATTTCGCGGTTCCAACCCCAACCCTGAGGCATCCCATCAGCGCTTCGCCGTCGGATTCCAAGCCTTCACCCATCTCCAGCGACGTCCACATTCCGCCGTATTCCATGTACAGCGTAGCCGGGGCGGAGTGTTCCACGGCCACGACCGTGCCGCCATTCACCAAGTACCCCGAGATGAGCCTGGCCCTGGCCGTACCTCCGGAAACCCGCATCACCTGCATCAGCCCCCTGCTTTTCAGCGTCTCGTACTCCGAAGGATCGTCGGGAATGTCACGGGCAACCGCCATGACCGTCATGACGGTTCCCTTCTCCAGTCCGACCGTGGCTCCGATCGGAATCGTGAATACCCGCCTGTCGGAAGCGGTGAAGGTAAGCTGCAGCGGAAAGATTTCCATCAGCGCCCTGTCCGCCAGCATACCAGCCGCTCTGCGCGCCATCTCGTGCACGTCGATGCTGAAGGGACTGCGGCCTTCCCTCTCGACCACATGATCCAGGGTTCCGATAAGGTGTCCCGAAGACGAATAGAAGCGTCCCAGGACTTCGACATCGATTTTCACCATGGTCACCAGGGAATCGTCGATGGAGACCGTGCGCTCCGTGGTGTCGGGATCCAGGAATTCCAGGGCCATGACCACGTCCAGGTCGTAACGCGACGCCAGGTTCTTAAGAGAATCGAGCAGGAGGGCGGGGGAAGTGAGCAGGAAGGCGTCTTCTCCCAGTTCCACCACGTCGAACCTGCCGCTTTCCTCCATTTTGTCACCCGCGGCCTTCATGATATCGCCGTCCGGAACGAAGCCGTCGAAATCTATCGAAACCACGGCCAGCTTGGGCAGGTCGGAGGAAAAAGCGGCGGAGACCGCCATCGAGGTTGCCAGAATAATGGAAAGAACGAAAGTACGATACATATTCACTCCCGGTCCGGCGGCGGTTCCCCGTCGAAAAGGTCTTCCAGTTCGGATACCGGCACGAAAAACACCGTATCCGAGAATTCCCAGCCAATATACTCATCCCAACCGGAAACGAGGGAATCCAGTAATTCAGCCGTTGCGCTGTCGGGCCGACCGTCGGGATCGAACACCAGTTTAACGGTATCGGCGGCCCGGGAAGCAATCGTCATGGTGGAAGCGATCCCGGTTTCGAGGTCGCCAGGGGGTTCCACCGGCGAAATCCCGTCGACGGAAAGTAACCGTGGGGATGCGGAAACCTTGTCTTCCTCCAAAAGCGCTTCCCCCGCCTCCGTCGCTCCGGACAGAAGCATACCGGCCCCGTCGTTCCCGGCCGCGTAAGCGGATGGTCCGGATCCGCGAAGAGCCGGTAATTCCTCCGCCGGGCCTCCTTCGGACTCAACCGGGGAAAATCCGTCCCGGGCCCTTGCCGCTTCCTCTTTCCGTACCTTTTCTTCCACCTCCACCGGAATCGTTTCCGCCGCCGGCCCGTCGCGGTATGCCCCTGGAACCGGGCCTGCATCCGGCGGGACATTTTCTCTCCCGGGGATCACGGACCCCGACAGGAGAATCAGCTTCAAGCCCAGGAGGACCGCGATCAGTCCGGCTGCGGCGGGCAGAATGAACCGCCGGCGTGATTTTCCTTCGCCGATCCTCCGGAAGGTCTCTTCCTCCATTCTCTCGAACACGCTCCCGCCGGGCGGAACGTACGCGTTCCTCCAACTCTCCTCGAGCCTTTCCTGGGATCTTACCAGCGCCCTGCACCGGCTGCACGATTCCAGGTGTTTCTTCACCGTCTTTGCGGTATCATCCGGCAGTTCACGGTCCATGTACCGCATAAGGGTAGCGAAATCCGGGCAATTCATTCGTATTCCTCCAGCAACGCCCCCAGTTCCTTTCTGACTGCGGCCCTGGCCCTGTTCAGCCTGGACATGACCGTTCCGAGGGGTATGTCGAGGCTCTCGGCTATCTCCGTGTAACTCATCCGCCGGTCCACCCTCAGCACGAACACCGCCCTGAGAGAAGGAGTCAGCTTCTCCACGGCCCTGTCCACCGCCCGGGCGAGCCTCCCGGCCTCTTCCGACTCCGCGACATCGTCACGTAACCGCTCACGGTCTCCCCTTCCAACGGACTCGTCGAAAACCGACTCACTTCTTCGCTTCTTTTTCCGGGCGAGGTTGATGGCCAGGTTAGTGGTGATCCTGTACATCCAGGTGAAAAACCTGAAGCGGGTGTCGAACCTGTCCATCGCCTCCATGGCTCTGAGAAAAGCATCCTGCGTCACGTCCCAGGCATCGTCGTCATTGGAACACATCCTCCTCGCAACCCTGTATACCCTGTCGGCGTACTTCCGGAACAATTCTCCGAACGCATCCCTGTCGCCGCTAGCGGCCCTTTCCAGCAGATCCAGATCCGGATTCGGGTCGCGGTCCCCCGCCGCAAGCACCCACAGTGATACAAACGGAATCATGTTCCATTCCCTCTCAGAAACGGAAGAAAAGCTCGGCCCCGAGGCCGGTCTCCTTCCGGAAGACCTCGTTCTCGGTCTCGAAGGAGTAGAGATAGGCGTCCACGTAAGCGTCCAGCATTCCGAACAACCATGCCGCCGAAGTGTACCAGATCAAGTCGAGCCGTCTCGAGACGTGTCTCAGGTACGAGGCATCATCCCCCGACGACCTCGCCTCCAGGGCGGCCAGATGCTCCGCCAGCAGCCATCCCAGCAGGCCCAGTTCGACGGAACCCATGACGATCCCCTTGACCGGACGCTCGTTGTAAAACTGTCCCCACCCCGGAATTACCGCGGACCTGAGCAATGCGCCGGTCGGATTTTTCTTCTCCACCATGGGAATACCCGTGTCCCGGCGCACGCTGTCCCGCCCAGCGGGCACATCATCTTCGCCGGACGAAGGCTCCGTCGCCGCGAACAAGCAGCATACCATGAAAAACAGTGCCGTCAGGTAACGACCCCCCTGGAACTGTTCAGTATGAAATCCGCAAGGTACCCGTCGTCTTCCGGACGGGAGTCGTCCTCCAGGATACGCCTGGCCTTGTCCGTAACGGTTCCATCGGACCTGAACAGGTACCTGTAGAGCCGCCTTAGGTTTTCCAGGCGCTCACCGGATATGCCTTTCCTGCGCAGGCCCACCGAGTTGAGAGAGATTACCGCCAGGGGGTTCCCGGCCACCAGTACGAAAGGAGGCACATCCCGGTTCACCCGGAATCCTCCTCCCACCATGGCGTACTTTCCTATTCTCACGAATTGGTGTACGGGCACCACTCCCCCGATGGTGACATCATCCTCTATCACCACGTGTCCGGCCATGTTCACGGCGTTCGCAAGGATGACCCTGTCACCTATCACGCAATCGTGGGCAATGTGGACGTAAGCCATAACCAGGCAGTCCGAACCCACCACGGTGCGCCCCGATTCCACCGTTCCCCTGTTTATGTTGGCGAATTCACGTATGACGGTACGATCACCGATGACGAGTTCGGTCCTCTCCCCCTCGTACTTCAGGTCCTGGGGATCCGTCCCCACCACGGCGGAAGGACCTATGCGGACATCGTTTCCCAGAGTGCAGGGCCCCCGCACAAAGGCATGCGCCCCCACCACCACTCCGCTTCCCATTCGAACCTCCGGGCCTATCACGGCGTAAGGTCCCACGGTCACGTCACCGGGAAGTTTCGATTCCACTACAGCGGTGGGATGTATCATTTTTTCTTCACCAGCATGGCCATGAGCATGGCTTCCGCCGCCACCTTTCCGTCCACCCTGGCCACTCCCTTCATTTTGCACATGGGCCCCCTCCTCTGAACCATTTCAAGTTCGAAGATCAATTGATCTCCCGGCCATACCGGGTTCCTGAAGCGCACCTTGTCCAGGCCAGTGAAGTATACCAACCATTCGGAAGGATCGTCGACGGAGTTGAAGAGCATCAGACCCCCGACCTGGCCCATCGCCTCGATCACGAGCACCCCGGGCATTATCGGCCTCCCGGGAAAATGTCCCTGGAAAAAGGCCTCATTGATCGAAACGTTCTTCAACCCCACTATCCTCTTGTCGGGCTCGACCTCCAGTATCCTGTCCACCAGGAGGAACGGGTACCTGTGGGGCAGCAGGGACATTATGTCGGTCACATCCCACTTCCCATCCGTCAACAAATCGGTCCCACTCTTCCTGCACGTCCGGTATATCGCCCGGACAAGTTCTATATTGGATGCGTGCCCGGATTTCGCCGAGATGATGTGCCCTTTCAGCCTGGCGCCCAAGAGGGACAGGTCCCCCAGGAGGTCAAGTATCTTGTGTCTGACGAACTCGTCCGGAAACCTGAGGGGCGTGTCGTTCATGATACCGTCGTCGCTCACCACCACCGCGTTGTCCAGTGTTCCCCCCTTTATGAGGTCCTTCTCCTGGAGTTGTTTCACATCTTCATACAGACAAAAGGTCCTGGCGGGAGCTATCTCGTCCCTGAAAGTCTCCGGGGTAATGTCCAGGGACAGGTACTGGGTTCCCAGTACCGGATGATCGAAATCTATGGTGAAACTCACTTTCAGTCCGTCGTAGGGCACGGCGGTGAGGGTGGCTCCGAAAGCTTCCACGTTAACGGGCCTGTCTATGGTAATGACCTTGCAGGGTTTTTCGAGTTCAACGACACCGGCTTCTTCCAGCACTTTCAGGTAACTCCGCACCGATCCGTCGCTGGGTTCGGGAGGCTCGTCGGAATCGATCTCGATGATGCAGTTGTCTATTTCCAGGCCGTACAACGCCGAGAGTACGTGCTCCACCGTATGAACCTCGTAATAATCGCAACCCAGGGTGGTACGCCTCGACTGTTCCTCAACCTGCCTGACATTCTCCAGGAACGCACGTATTCTCGGCCTCTCGGGCACGTCGACCCTTACGAAAACTATGCCGGTATCCGCCGGAGCGGGCTTGAAGGTTATCGTCGTATCTTTTCCGAGATGCAGGCCTATTCCCCTGTAGGAAGCCGGTTTTGCAAGAGTGGTCTGGAAGTCGCTCATTCAACGTTCCCTTCTTCCCCTGATCTTTCGATGAAATCCAATACCCTGCGACGGAACCTGGGAAGGTCCCCGAGGGCCGCACTCATCCTTACTGACTTGTCATGCTCCCTGGCGGGATACCCGGAAACTGTCATCCCGGCCGGAACGTCCTTCATCACGCCCGACTGTGCCGCCACCACCGCCCCGTCCCCGATTCTGACGTGCCCGGTGATTCCCGCCTGACCGCCGAAAGTCACGTTGTCACCCACCACGGTGCTTCCGGCTATTCCCGTCTGGGCCGCCACGAGGCAACCCGAACCCATGATCACATTATGGGCCACGTGAACAAGGTTGTCGATCTTGGTCCCGTCGCCTATGCGGGTGCTGCCCACCACCGCGCGGTCTATCGTGGAACCGGCGCCGATCTCCACGTCGTCACCAAGGACCACGTTACCGTTCTGGGAAACCTTCAAGGGTCCGTCGGGCCCCGGGATGAACCCGAATCCATCCGCTCCGATAACCACGCCGGAATGAAGGATCACCCTGTCTCCCACCACGCACCCATGATAAACATGTACCCCGGAATAGAATATGCAATCACTCCCGATTCTCGCTCCCGGTCCGACGTAACAACCGGAACCGATTCGTGTTCCGTCGCCCATCACAACGTCCGCGTCTATGACGGAACACGGTCCGACGGAAACTCCCTCGCCAAGATCCGCATCCCGATGTACAACCGCGGAGGGATGTATTCCCGGAAATCCCGAGGATACCGGGGTTCCGAATAACACCAGCGCCTCACTGAAAGCCTTTTGCGGATGCTCCACCAGGAGGAGATTCCTGGATGAAGTCTCCACCTTCTCCCCGGTTATAACCGCAAGAGCCGAGGTAGTGGACAGGTACTTCCGGTACGCCCTGTTACCGTAATAGCATACGTCCCCCGGCCCGGCGTCCTGCAAGGTGGATACCCCGGAAACCCGGACGTCACCGTCCGGCCCCAGCAGCACGGCGCCTATTTTTTCCGCCAGGACGGCGAGTTTCATATCAGTATTCTCCACCGGTGGCGAGCCTCTCAAGAACCATGTCCGTTATGTCGATCGCCCCCGATGCATACACCACCAGCCCGCCCGAAGAGTCCAGCACAAGGTCGAAGTCCTCCTCCACGCTTATTTCCCGGACCACCTCGTTTATCCTGGAAACTATGGGAGCGACGAGTTCGGTGTTCCGGCGTTCCACGAGCCCTCCCGGTCCGAAGGTCGCGGCCAGGAACTCCTGCAATTCGGCTGTCTTCTCCCGCAGCAGGGCCTCCCTCTCTCTTCTGTGCTCGGGACTCATTACCATGGTGTATTCCAGGTCGCTCCTTATGGCGTCGATCTCTTCCTGGAGGGAATCGGCGTGGGCTTCCCACTCCTCCATCTCCTTTTCCAGGAGTTCCGTGGCATCCGCAACCTCGCTGAAATTCTCGAAAATCCTGTCCGAGTCCACCACGGCGATGGACTGGGAATACGTGACACCGGCCACGACCAGCATAGCGACAAGAGTTTCTTTCATTGGTTCCTCCGTGATGTGCACGGCCCGGGCTTCCGGAACTAGAACATGGTGCCGAACTGGAAGTGCGGTTCCCAGCCGCCCTCGGGGCCGTCGAACCCGTATGCGTAATCGAACCCTATGACTCCGAGCATCGGTACCTCTATCCTTATGCCCGCTCCCATGCCTCGCCGGAGATCGGAAAAGTCGCTGGCCGACCATGATCTCCACGTGTTACCTGCATCCGCCAACAGCGCCAGTTGCAGTTGATCTATAATTCTCCAGCGATATTCGGCGGTGAGTATCAGCATGGATTTCCCACCCACCTTGTCATATCCGTCCACGGCGGTTATCGCATCCTGCGGATAACCCCTGATACCGTAGAACCCGGTGCCGCCCAGTTCGAACAACTCGTAGGCGGGAGGTTCCCTGCCTCCCAGCGCCCCTATCGTACCAACCCTCGCCCTGAGGAAGAATATGAATTGCCAAAAGGACGGAACGTGCCAGCTGCTGTCGAAAAGGTACTTCTGGAAACCGATGTTGCCGCCGAGTATGCCCCCGGCGAACTCGGCGGTGACCCTGTTCACGGAACCGGTGGAAGCGAACATCTTTCTGTCCTTGCTGTCCCTCGTGAAGGTGATGGTGGTCGAACTGGTCCACCTGGGCCATTCCATGTCCCTGAGCGAATAGTAATAACTGGTGGAATCCCCGGTGATGTCGAACACGTTCACTTTCTCGAGACCGTACCGCACGGAGGCCGAACCGTAGTCTATCCACGGCAGCGGTCTTCCCACCACCACGGCGCCACCGGTCCTCCGCCTGTTGTACTCCTTCTCCTGGAACGTGGTGTGGAACAGCTCCCCGCCCAAAGACAGCGGAGTGTCGAACATCCAAGGTTCGGTGAAACCTATGCTCACATCGTTTCTCTTCTTGGAGAACTGGTAGTTGAAAGTGAGGCTCTGTCCCCTGCCGAAGAGGTTGGTTTCGCCCAATTCCACAAAACCGCTGAAACCGGTATCACCCCCGTAGGCGGCGCCCACTCCGGCCTTGCCGGTGGTCTTCTCGGTCACATCCATCACCAGATCGACGTCCGGAGAATCCTCCAGGTACCTGAAATCCACCGCAACATCACTGAAATAGTTGAGATAGTACACATTGCGGTAACTCCTCATGAGGGCCGACCTCTGGAACAGGTCACCGGGATATATCACAAGTTCCCGCCTTATGACGTTCTCGAAAGTCCTGTCGTTGCCGGTTATCTCTATCCTGCGTATGTGGGCCCTTTTACCCTCCGCCACCACGTACTCGACGTTCATGGTTCCGTTTACGGCCCCCTGAGTGACCACGGGCTCGATGTCGGCGTAAAAATAACCCTTCTCCTGGAACAACTCGTACATCGTCATCAGGGTCTCATGAAGTTTCTCGGCGCTGTACTCGTCCCCCGGCCGCATCTTCATCACCGATACGAGAAATGAGTCACTGAAAGCTTCGCTGCCGGTTACGGAGAGTTCTCCGAAAGTGTAATGGTCTCCCTCGTCCACCGTGATTTCGAACTTCAGGTGCCTGCCGTCGTCGAGCATCGACTCACTGACATCCACTATTCTCATCTCAGGGTAACCGTTGTTCCTGTAAAAGGCGACCACGGAATCCAGGTCGGCTTCGAACTCGCTTCTCCTGAATCGCCCGGAGCGCCAGAACGAGTCCTGCTTGGTCTGCATTCTGCTCCTCAGTTTGCCGTCGTCGAAAGCCTCGTTACCCAGGAACTCTATTTTTCCCACTCTTACATCGGGACCTTCGTCGCACTCGAACACCAGAACGCTTCGGTTGTTGTCGTCGGGATCCAGCCACCGCGGAACGACCTCGGCCATGTGACGGTGCTTCTCGGCGTAGAAATGCAGTACTATGCGTCTGGCCGCCTCCACCTGCGCGGGCGAGACGGTCTGACCGGGAAGGAAGGCCAGGGAATCAAGCACGTCATCGACATCCAGGTGCCCGGGGTTATTGAACTCCACCCTGTCAAGCAGCCTGTTCTCATTCACTGACACCACCACTTCCACCCCGTCGGCCGTGGTATCGGCCAGCACCTCGATGTCAGCGAAATACCCCAGGTTGAACAAGTCCCGCACTCCCTCGGCCGGATCGAACTCCGAAAAATCGTCTCCGGGTCGCAGTCCGAAAACGTCAAGGACGAGTTCAGCGCTTACGTAGGCATTTCCGGCAACCTCCACGGACAGTACAGGAAGAGCCTGTCCGCTTACCGCCATCGAAAGCAGTATCAGGATCGGAATGATGCACTTCAATTTTCGACTCTTCCCTGGACGATGTGTTCGCTGCCTTCGGAGGCCTTCGCCCCCTCCTCGTGTTTCTCGTGTCTGAAAGCGATCCTGCCGCCGTCCCTCACCGCCAGCACGGTGTCGCCCGGGGAAAAGAGCCCCCTGAGTATGGCGTCGGTGAGCGGATCTTCCAGGAGCCTCCGTATGGTCTTTCGTATGTGTCTCGCTCCCGCCTCCGGATCGAAACCCGTCTCAGCTATCAGGGTTATCGCCTCCGGAGCGAGGGCCAGCGAAATGCCCAGTTCCGACAACCTCTCCTCCACCGGGTCCATCTGGAGGGATACTATCTTCTCCATATCGGAAAATTCCAGGGGATTGAAGACCACTATCTCATCCAGCCTGTTCAGAAACTCCGGGTTGAACCTGTTCTTCACCGCATCCATCACCATGTGCTGCATCCTGCGGGCCCCGCCGTCCCCGTCCTCGGGAGCGAAACCCAGTTTTCCGCCGGTAAGCAGATTCCTTGAAGCTATGTTACTGGTCATTATCATTATCGTATTGGTGAAATCTATCTCTCTGCCGTAATTATCGGTCATCCTGCCGTAATCCATAACCTGCAGCAGCATGTTGTACATGTCGGAATGGGCCTTCTCGATCTCGTCCAGCAGAACCACGGAATAGGGTCTCCTCCTGACCTTCTCGGTAAGTTGCCCACCCTCGTCGTATCCTATGTAACCCGGAGGCGCCCCTATCAGTCTCGAACCGGCGAAACTCTGCTGGAATTCGGACATGTCTATCCTTATAAGAGCCGATAAATCGCCGAAAACCAGTTCGGCCAGTATCCTGGCGGTCTCCGTTTTACCCACCCCGGACGGCCCCAGGAAAAGGAAGGTTCCCGCAGGCTTATTCACGTCCCTCAAACCTACCCTGCTCCTGCGTATGGCCGCGGTAATGGTCTCTATGGCTTCCTTCTGACCCACGATGCGCACGGCGAGCCTTTCCTCCAGGTCCAGCAGCCTCGCCGTCTCGCTTCTGCCCACCCTGCTTACCGGTATGCCGGTCATGTCCGCCACGACGGAAGCCACTTCCTCCTCCGTCACCGGGGAGGTATGAACGCCGGACAACCAAACCGCCTTCTCGGCCTCTATGCGTTTCTCCAGTTTGCCCGCCTGTTCATCTATCTCCTGCAGGATGACGACGTCGTCGGCCTCTTCCGCCTCGCTCCTCATCTTCCTGAGTTCCGAAAGACTGCCCATCATCTCGAGCACCTTGCCGGGAAGCGTGCACTGGGCGACCCTGTTCTTGGCACCGGCCTCGTCGAGAACGTCTATCGCCTTGTCGGGAAGATACCTGCCGGTTATGTACCGCGCGGCCAGCTTCGCCGCCGCCTGGACGGCGCCGTCGGTATACCGGGTGCCATGATGCTCCTCGTATCTCTTCCTGAGCCCTTCGAGTATCTCTATGGTCTCCTCGACGCTGGAAGGATCCACCGGAACCGGCTGGAACCTGCGTTCCAGGGCGCCATCCTTTTCTATTTTCTTCCTGTATTCGTCCAACGTGGTGGCGCCTATGCACTGCAATTCTCCCCTGGCAAGAGCCGGCTTGAGCAGGTTGGCCGCATCCATGGCCCCTTCCGCCGCACCGGCGCCCACCAGTATGTGAACCTCGTCTATGAAAAGGATGATGTTACCCGAAGCGCTGATCTCGTTCAACAAATGCTTAAGCCTCTGCTCGAACTGGCCCCTGTACTTGGTGCCCGCCACCACCGCCGCCATGTCAAGCGCCAGTATCCTTTTGTCCGACAATATGCTTGGAGTCTTACCCTGGGCTATCAACCTTGCCAGACCCTCGACTATCGCCGTCTTGCCCACACCTGGCTCGCCGATGAGGATCGGGTTGGATTTCTTCCTTCTGCAAAGAACCTGCATGACTCTGTTTATCTGCTTTTCGCGACCGATGACCGGGTCCAGCTTGCCCTCCCGGGCCAGCTTAGTCAGGTCTCTGCAGAAATACTCGATCCCCGGCATCTCCTGCCCGGACGCTTCCTGCTCCATTTCGCCCTGCGATTCCACATGCTTCGGCAGGGTCTTGACCACTTCCTCCACGTCCTTGAGGTATATGCCCCGTTCCCTCAGGATGTTGGAAGCCTGACACGTGCCTATGGCCAGGAGCCCCATAAGAAGGTGCTGGGTACCCACGGACGGAGCCCCCTCGGCCCGGGCCCTCTTCTGAGCCTCTATCCGAACCAGCTTAGCTTTCGTGGTGAGCCCCATACTGCCGCCTATGGTTATCTCGTTAGCCATGGGGCGCCTCATGAGATTTTCGAGCCGCGTCCTCAAAACCCCTATGCGTATTCCCAGTTCGTGGAGAATCATCAGCGCGACAGCCCCCCTAACGCTGATGAGCCCGTAGAGTATGTGTTCCGAGGCTACCTTGCTGTGCCCGGATCTCTCCGCTTCCGTGACCGCTATTTCGAATGCGGCCCTGGCCTTCTCGGTGAATTTCTCAGCCAATCGATTCCTCCGTTTGGAACACTCTACCGACCACCGCGGCATTTGTTCCAAAAATACTTGTATTTCAGCCGTTCAGCAATCATCAGGAGTTAAACGTCACGAAACCAGCCTGCCGTTCTCCAGCACAAGCCTGCGATGGGCCTTCGCCGCCAATTCCAGGTCATGGGTGGCCACCAGGAAAGCCTGCTTCCTCTTCTCCGCCAGTTCCAGCATGAGATCTTCTATGACCTTGCTGTTCGGCGCGTCCAGGTTACCCGTGGGCTCGTCCGCAAGCACCACCGCGGGAGAGAGGATGAGCGCCCTGGCCACCGCCGCCCGCTGACGCTCACCGCCTGAGGACTCGGACGGAAAGTGGTCCGCCCTATCTTGCAATCCCACTTCTTCCATGAGTTCCGCCGCCTTCTCCAGGGCGAGCTTCCTGGGCTCCCCGGCCAGCATCGCCGGCATGGCGACGTTCTCCAGCAGAGTGAACTCCTCCAGGAGGTGATGAAACTGGAAAATGAACCCGATATACCTGTTCCTCATCGCCGCCCGCCTGGACTCGCCCACGGACCAGACATCCACGCCCCCCACAACGACTCTTCCCCTGTCGGGGGGATCCAGCACTCCGCACACGTGGAGAAACGTGCTCTTCCCGGAACCGCTTGGACCCATTACGGACACGACTTCCCCCGCGGAGATCCGCACGGAAGCGCCCCGGAGGATGGATAAACTGTCGTCACCGTCCCCGTAGGATTTCCAGATGTCCTCCGCCGACAGTACCGTCGGGTCATTCATATCTCACCGCCTCCGCAGGGGGAATCCTTACGGCGGAAATCGCCGGAAACAGGGAAACCAGCAGGCTCGCCGCAAGGGTGGAACAGAACACCAGGAGAATGAAGCCGGGACGCACTTCCCCGGGCAGGGTGTCTATCCAGTATACGCTGCTCTCCAGCCTGATAGGAAAATACCCGTTAATCGTGAATATCGCCGCAAGAGCGAACAGGACGCCGGCCAGCGCCCCGCACGACCCTATCATTCCGCCCTGGAACACGGCTATGGACAGCACCATCCCCGGCGAAGCCCCCATGGATCTCAGCACCCCGCAATCTCTCCTGTGTTCCATGGCTATCATGGTAAGGGTACTCAGGAGATTGAGCAGCGCCACCACCCCTATGAGCGCAAGCACGATGGTCATGCCCATCTTCTCCAGGCCCAGGGCGGCGAAAAGGTTCCTGTGATACGTCACGAAAGCGTTGCATACCATGTATTCCATCCCGCCGGATACGAAAGCCTCGCGCATCGCGGAATTGATCGACGCCGCCGTGGACACCGGGTCCGCATCCTCCGCCAATCCGACACTCAGGGTGGTGGCCCTGACTCCATCCCCGAACATGAGCGAAGCGGTGCTCAGGTCGCCCAGCACCATCGAAGAATTGTACTCTTCTATACCGAAATCGGTGACATCGGCCACTCGTATCGCCATAATGGTGTCCAGCAACAATGTACCCATGGATGAGAATCGAACCGAGTCGGTATACGCCAGCCTCACGGTATCGCCAGCGGAAACCCCCAACCTGCCTGCCAATACCGTGCCAAGCACGATTTCACCTTCTCCGGCCCCCGATAGATCCGGTCCGTCTCCACCCGCCAGGCGCGGCTCCACGTTCCAATCCACTCCCCTGAATTTCGCGCCGGCCACTTCACCGTTCTTTCCTGCAAGCACCACCGTCTTTTCCAGCACCGGGGAAACCCCGTCGACCGAAGGAAAGCGGGACAGGATCTCCACCGCCTGCCGGAATTCCCGGTCTCCGAACAGGCCGCCTCCGGGTATCCGTACCTCGACGGGAGGATTCATCGAGGCAAGATTGCGCATGATGGTGTCGGAAAAGCCGTCCATGAATGAGTTAAGTATCACCAGCGCAGCAACACCTATGGCTATTCCGATCACGGAGAGCACGGATATCGTCCTCACGAACCCGGAATTAGCCCTGCTGAGTATCTGTCGCCGTGCAACGGCGGCGACCAGGGTAATTTTCACCCCTCGGCCCGCCTGAGGTGAGGGAACAGTATCGTATCCCGTATCCTTCCGGTGTCGGTAAGAAGCATCACCAACCTGTCGATCCCTATTCCCATTCCCCCCGTGGGAGGCATCCCCACCTCCAGGGCGTACAGGAAATCCTCGTCCACCGTTCCCTGCCTGTGGGCGCTTCCGGCCGCCTGTTCCTCCAGGATATTCCTTTGAAGAACGGGGTCGTTCTGCTCGCTGAAGGCATTGGCCACTTCCAAACCGGCTATGAAAGCCTCGAACCTCTCGGTCACCGTTTCATCACGCCGATTACGCTTGGCCAGGGGTGACATCTCCACCGGGTAGTCCACCACGAACGTGGGTTCCACTATCCGGTCGGCTACGTAATAATCAAACAGTTTGTCCAGCAGAGTGATACGATCCGCCGATCCGGATTTAAGGCCCTTTTCGGACATGAGTTCCAGCAGGTCGGCCGGCTCCCAGGAGAACAAGTCTTCGCCGCTGGCTTTCGAGAGGGCTTCCTTGTAGCCCAGCCTGCGGAAGGGCGGTCGGATTCCTATGGCGTGCCCCTGGTACGTGAATCCGTCCCCCAGTCCCAGGACGTCGGCCGTGCCGGCGAGCATTTCCTCGAACCGTTTCATCATGCCTTCGTAATCGGAATAAGCCTCGTAAAGCTCCAGCTGAGTGAACTCGGGACTGTGGGTCCTGTCTATACCCTCGTTCCTGAAGTCCTTGCCTATCTCGTAAACCTTTTGGAATCCTCCCACCACCAGCCGCTTCAGGTAGAGTTCCGTGGCTATTCTGAGGTAGAACTTGCTGTTCATGCTTTCGTACAGGGTTTCAAAGGGTTCCGCGGCCGCGCCGCCGTAAATGGGCTGCAGGATCGGCGTTTCCACTTCCAGGAAACCGTTGGAGTCCAGGTACTCCCTGAGCCGGGTTATTATCCTGCTCCTGTTTTCGAAACGCCGGCGGGAGGAAGGGTTGATCAGGAGATCCACGCAACGGTGTCTGTAGAGGAAATCCCTGTCGGTGACCTCGTCGTGAGCGACCCCTTCCGAATCCACCTTGACCACCGGCAGTTGCCTCAGGCTCTTGCAGAGAAGCGTCACCTCCGTGCACTTCACCGTGAGTTCGCCGGTCCTGGTAGTGAAAACCGGTCCCTTTACCTGAACCAGGTCTCCAAGGTCCAGGAGCTTCTGGAGTTCCCACGCCGACTCGTCCAGCACCTTCCTGCCGAAATAAAGCTGGATGCTTCCCGTGGCGTCCCTGAGATCGGCGAAAACGGTTTTACCGTGCTCCCTCCGTGCGGTCAGCCGTCCGGATATCACCACATCCTCGTCGTTTTCTTCCCTGTTCCTGACGGTTTCTATCGGAGTGGGCCGAACCGACCCGGCCGGATACGGATCCACTCCGATACGGCGTAATCTTTCCAGCTTCTCCCGCCTGGAATCCACCTTCTCATCGGCCATTTAATCCTCCGGTTCCCGGGTGCCGTTCATTCTCAGATACTCTTCCATGAAGTCCTGTATGTTACCGGAAAGAACACTCTCGACGTCGGATGTTTCCATCCCCGTCCTGTGGTCCTTCACCATCTGGTACGGATGCAACACATAGGATCTTATCTGGTTGCCCCATGAAACGTCCTTCTTCGTCTTTTCCAGGTTCGCCCTTTCCGCCCTGCGCTTTTCCTCTTCCAGCTGGTACAATCTGGCCACCAGGATCCTCCTGGCCACTTCCCGGTTCCTGTGCTGCGACCGCTGGTTCTGGCAGGTCACGGCGGTACCGGTGGGGATATGAGTTATCCGCACCGCGGAGGAAGTCTTGTTGACGTGCTGTCCCCCGGCTCCGCTGGCCCGGAAAGTATCCACCCTGAGATCCTCGTCGCGCAGTTCTATCTCTATCTCGTCCTCTATGTCCGGCATCGGAAACACCGAGGCGAAACTGGTGTGCCTCCTGTGATTCTGATCGAAGGGAGATTTCCTGACCAGCCTGTGAATCCCGAGTTCCGCCCTCAGGTATCCGTAGGCCCACGGTCCCTTTATCTCGATGACCGCCTCGCGTATTCCTCCTTCTATCCCCCCCTCGCTGATGTCCAGCACCTCGACTTCGAAACCCTGTTTCTCCGCCCAGCGCATGTACATCCTCATCAGCATTTCGGCCCAGTCCTGGCTGTCCTGGCCGCCGGCACCGGAACGTATCGTCAGGATGGCGTCCTTCCTGTCGTGCTTTCCGGAGAGCATCCGCATGAACTCGAGCCTGTCCAGCTCTTTCAGCACGGATTTCATCATGGAGGAACTCTCTTCGGCAAGGTCCCGGTCGGGAGACGATTCCAGGAGTTCCAGGGCCATGTTCAAGCTTTCCAGCCGCTCTTCCAGGCCGGAGACCGGATCGATCCACGCCTGGAGCCCGTTATTCTCCCTGATCGTCTTCATCGCGGCGTCCCTGTTGTCCCAAAAACCCGGTTCCGCCATCATCTTGCGCAATTCACCGCTTCTTTTCAGCATGCCGGGATAGTCAAAGACCCTCCTTTAGTCTCGAGAGCCTGTCCGACGATTCCCTGTAAGCATTCCTTATCTCTTCGACGTTCAACTCGCCTGCCTTTCGGGATTTCGCTCAGAAACTCAGCGGTGCGGAATATAATCAAAATCCGGCCGGGAAAATCTCGAGGTTGACCGCAGCGCCCTTCGCGGTTATTCTGCCGCATCACGCAATTGTGAGTTGGTGTGTCCCAACCCCAACCCGGGAAGGATTCCGTTGGAAGACCTTTCAACCCTGCTCCTCCAGCTGAAGGACGAGTTCAGCAGGCACCTGGTCTTCGGGGTGGGCATACTGCTGATGGGAAGCTTCTTCCTGGGCAGGGCCGCCGAGAAATTCAACCTGCCTGCCATCACCGGCTTCATACTGGCCGGGCTGCTGCTGGGCCCCTCCATGCTGGGACTGGTGCATCGCGACCTGGACGCCACCCTGGCATCGATAACCGAAATCGCCCTCGCACTGATAGCCCTGGTCATAGGCAGCGAGTTCAGCCTCGTGAAGCTCAGGGCCATAGGAAAACCGGTGGTGATCATAACGCTCTTTCAACTCTTCATCACGTTCATCGCGGTAACGGCCCTCCTGGTCGTCGCCGGCATGCATCTCGCCCTTGCGGCCATCCTGGGAGCCATAGCCTCCGCCACCGCACCTGCCGCAACGGTCGCGGTGATAAGGGATCTGAAGGCCAGGGGACCCTTCGTCGATCACTTGCTGGGAATAGTGGCCCTGGACGACGCCGGGTGCCTTATCCTTTTTTCCACCATTGCAGCCGTGGCCTCCAATTCCCTGGGAGGTTCCGCCAGCCTGTCGAATGCCATCTTCCACGCGGTGCTGGAGATAGTTTCATCCCTCCTCATCGGCGCCGTGACCGGTTTCCTCCTGTACGTGCTCACAAGGAACAGGAGGAGAACCAACGAGATGCTGATAATCTCCCTGTCCCTGGTCCTGGTGCTGTCGGCGGTTTCCAACACATTCCACCTGAGCGCCCTCATTTCCAGCATGACGGCGGGAATGGTCATGGCCAACCTCTCCAGGAAAACCTACAGGATAGTGGGAGCGCTGGATTCCCTCTCCCCTCCGCTCTACGCCGCCTTCTTCGCGATAGCGGGAGCCGAACTGGACCTGAGGGTGCTCACTTCTCCCTCCGTACTTCTCATGGGAGGAATCTTCGTGACAGCCAGGGCCGTCGGGAAGATGTCGGGAGTTTACCTCGGGGCCGGGCTCGCCGGTTCCGACCCGCTCATAAGAAAATACCTGGGCCTTGGAATGCTACCCCAGGCCGGAGTGGCCATAGGCTTGGTGCTCTTCCTGGACACCATACCCTACTTCGCCGCGAATCATGATATTACGTCGTCCATGATCAACATCGTCCTCTTCTCGGTACTGGTAAACGAACTCGTCGGTCCCCCGCTTTCGAAGCTGGCGGTAACCAAGGGAGCCAAGCTGGAGTAACAACATGGATTTTTCCAATTATCTCGCGCCGGAATCCTGCTCGCTAAACCTGAAAGCTACTACAAAGGAAGAAGTCCTTGCCGAACTCGCAAGGCTGGTGACCAGGGCGCCGGGCCTCGACGGTGCGAACCGGGAAGCCATCCGAAAGGCTCTGCGCGAGAGGGAGGAAATAGGTTCCACCGGGTTCGGAAACGGGATAGCCATTCCCCACTGCAAGGTCGACGGCATCGACCGCTTCGTCCTCGCCCTGGGAATCTCCCGGAAAGGGGTGGATTTCGACGCCATGGACGGCAGGAGCGTACACGTCTTCTGCGCCATCGTCGGTCCTCCCGACGATCCGGACGTCCACCTGAGGCTCCTGGCGACCTGCAGCCGGGTACTGGGTACCGGAAAATCACGCTACGAGATGTTGAGCAGTAAAACCGTGTATTCCCTGAGAGAAGCATTCCTGTACCACGCCGCCCCGGCCACGGCCCTGGACTGCCTCGGGAACAAAACTTACGACAAGCTGCTCATCATAGTGGTACAGGAAAAGGATACCTACGACGATATCATGGAACTGTTCCTGGGAATGGGATTGCCGGGAGCCGTAACCCATGAGGGCAATCTCATGGGACAGGTTCTTTCCGGCGCCCCGGTATTTGCGGGGTTCCTCGACGTCCTCGGCAGTTCCAGGCCGGAACCCAGGACGATAATAACCCTCGTACCGTCGGCATCGCTTGACGAGATAGTGTCTTCCATCGAGGAAATAACCGGAAACCTGGACAACCACAGGGGGGCATGCATAATAGTACTCTCGCCGGACCTCGTGAGGGGTTCGCTGGAGACCATGTGACCCGAGAAACAACCCGGACAACATTTATAGGAGCATAATATGAACGATCTCAGCGGCAAGATGGACGAACTTTTCGGCAGGATTGTCGAGAACAACTCGTGGAGACAGAAAAGGTGCATCAACCTGATTCCCTCGGAGAACACCCCCAGCCCCCTTGTGAAGATATGCGAGATATGCGATCCCGCCGGCAGGTACGCCGAGCACAGGCGCATGAAGGGCAAGGAGATATACTTCTATCACGGAACCGATTTCATAAAAAGGATCGAGGAAGAGGCGGCGGATGCGCTGAAAGAATACTTCGAGTGTTCCCAGGCCGAATTGAGACCCATAAGCGGGCAGATGGCCAACCAGGTGGTTTTCGAAGCCGTTACGAAGTTCGTCAACCGCTCCACGCCCAAAGGCACGTTCCGTAAGCTCAGGTCGGTCATGAACAACGACCTGGGCAAGGGCGGCCACCTCTCTTCCCAGCCTTTCGGAGCCCTTTTCAACTTCGTCGAGATAGATCCGGAAACGGGAAAGGAGAAATGCGTCAACTTCCCGGTGATGGAGGACAATCCTTACAGGATAGATGTTCCGCGCATGCTGGAGATGGTCAGGGAGGTCAGGCCCGAACTGGTGATTTTCGGCAAGAGCATGTTCATATACCCCGAGCCGGTCGAGGAACTCGCGAATGAGGTTGCGGACTGGGGCGAGGACAGACCGGTGATCATGTACGACATGGCCCACGTCCTGGGGCTTTACGGAGCCTTCCAGGCTCCGCTGGCCGAAGGCGCCGACGTGATTACGGGATCCGCTCACAAAACCTTCTTCGGCCCTCAAAGGGGCGTGGTGGTCAGTAACATGGACAAGGGAACCCCACTGAGGAAGCTCTGGCTGGATATCGTGAGCAGAGCCTTCCCCGGCAGCACCAGCAACCACCACCTGGCGACTCTTACGGGGCTCCTGGTGGCCACCCTGGAAATGAACGCTTTCAAGAACGAGTACCAGAACAAGGTGTTGTCCAACGCGAAAGCTTTCGCGGGGCACCTTGCGGACAACGGCCTGACTGTGGAGGGAGATCCTTCCGAAGGATACACCCACACCCACCAGGTACTGGTGCGGGTGGCGGAACACGGCGAAGGCTCGGAGATAGCTGATCTGCTGCAGGCCAACAACATAATAGTAAACTACCAGGCCCTCCCCGATGATGACAGTTTCCTCTTCTCCAGCGGTATCAGGACCGGGGTCTCCGAGATGACCAGGTTCGGAATGGATGAAGAAGACTTCGGTCGGCTGGCCGAGTTGATGGCCAGGGTGATAATAGGAAAAGAAAACGTGGCCGACGAAGTGGCGGAATTTCGTGGAAACTTCACCGGGATGCGTTATACCCTGCCCCTGGAAAAGAGCATCGAACTCGCGGCCGGCGCCCTGCATTCCGCTTTCCCCGGGGACGAGTACGCCGGAATGTTCGCCGACAACCTCTCCTCGCTGCTGCTGGGCGGGTAACGCGAAAATCAGTACATGTCGTCCTGGATGGACCTTCCCCCGTAATCGGGATCTTCCGTCCAGGACATCATGATCCAGTTCTCCAATATGGGAAAATGCGGCGGCATCACCCTGCCCAGGCCGTTGTCGTAGCGGATGACCAGCCTGTAGCCGCTCATGGCGGTGCCCAGCCTGCCCATTCGTTTTTCCAGCAGGCCTCCCGCCAGCACCATGTGCACCGGGATGCCGGGATACAGCACGCTTTGTGAGCGCAGGACGCCCGACGGCGCGGCGAGATAGGCCCTGACTTCCAGGTTGCCCTCCGTCTGGATATCCCACGGCGCGGACCAATCGTGTTCCCCGCTGTACGACGGATCCGAAGCCACGACTATGTCTCCCAGGGATACCAGGGCCAGTGGTCCCGAGTTTCCCGCCGTTTCACCGTAAATATTACCGGATATGTAAACGTTGCCCGTGGTGACTATGGTCAGGGGTATCGTGGTGGGACGGCCGGATTTTATGTACACCGGCATGGCCCCGTTGGCCACGAAGACCAGGTTCTTATCCCTCCCAAGTTCCAGAACGGAGACCGGCCCCGTTTCAGCGGTCTTGATCTTCATGGTATTGCCGTCCAGGATGATCCTCTTGGCGCCCACGATGAAGGTACCCATGCCGTGCGCCGTCATTCCCAGTCCAGCGAAGTAATTGCCGAGCCTCCGGAAATCCACCACGGGAGCGGAAGGGTTCCAGCTGGGCGCGCCGCCCCTGTGCCTCGTGTAGGGACGGACCCATGTCCTGCTGCCCGGGGGATGCGGCACCCCGGACCGGCCCGCATCGGAAAAAACGAAACCTCCCAAAGGGGTCGTGGACACCTCGGCGACAAAGGGATCATCCGATGAATCCGGGGTCACGCTTCCGAAGTGAATGTCCCCGTTGCAGTGGACCGGTCCATCCACCACCGTGCCGTCGGTAAAGAACCCCGGCGGGATCTCCCTGTCCACCAGAAGCGCATACCTGGAAGGATAATCCGGGGCGTAAGTCACACTGACGTCGGAACCGGCGTCGAGATAGAAACCCCTGCTCCTTATTTGCACCCCACGGATGGCGTTGACGTTTTCCACGTTGTTCCTGGGATCTATTACCACGAGTGCGCTTCCGTTTTCCCACGGAAGGTCGATCCGGCCTTCTTGCGTGGCTCCGGGCAGAAAGGAGGGTCGGGTCGCCGTCGGGAAGAAGGTGTTCTCCGAGAGGTGGTGAACCGCCAGCCTGGCTCCGGCCTCGGCGCAGTAACCGGCGGCGTTTCCGTTCCTCGTGTAGATGTAACTGTTCACGTTGCTGCGGTAGAGCGCGTACAGCGCGGAGGCGAGGATACTCATGACCAGGGTGAAAAACATCACTACGGCGAGGGCCGCCCCCCGGCGGCCCCCGATCGACTCACCCGTGTTCACGCTCAAGCTCGGCACTTCTCCCGACTCACAACATGTCCCTGCCGATGTAGTCGGTGCTGGCCGGATCGTCGTTCATGGTCGGGCGCTCGTCCCAGTACGCCACGTCCCATATCCCTGTCTGGGGGAAGAACGGCGGGTGCCTGGTCATGAGCCTGGGATCGTACACGCAGAAGGTGTAGTAACCTTGATCAGAACCGCCGCCGACCCACGTGGTGACTCCCTCCTCGTCGACGATGTACCCTCCCACTATGGCGAAATCCACCGCGGGGGAGGGCCAGTAGGACGGATCCGATGTATCTTCAAGGACGAATTCTCCACCCAGCACCATGATCACGGCGTCCACCTCGAGGCCTTTGGGGTAGTCTTTATCACTGGTGCTTATATCCCAGCGGGTATCTTTCCAATCGTCGTACCCGGAAACCAGGTCCGGATCCAGGGCTATGTAGAAGTTGCCGTAGATGTTGAGAATGCCCAGCATAACCGCGAGGTCATCATTGGCGAGATCCATGGTATGGTAGAGTATGGGCCCGGAAGCGGCAATGTTTCCTGTGACGGCGATGGTGACAGCCAGGCTGTCGGGAAGCCCGTGCACCCTCCAGTCGGTGCCTCCCCCCATCCCTTCCTCGGTTTTGAGGTAGACGGTGCCGCTCTGACCGTTGTTGATCCACACCACTCTTTTGGACAGGGCGGCCAGGTCGTATGCCTCTTCGGCGGTGGATTCGTCGCGCTTCACCAGCAACGTATCCTTGTGGAGTATCATCCTGGCCCCGTCGGGAAGGTCGAGCACCAGTCCGCCGTTGTAGGCGGCCGTCTTCGTTACTTCCCAACGAACCTTGTCCGGACCGAAAGGCACGGTATCCGCGTTCAGTATGAAGAAGGGCTCGCCCATCGTCATCTTCTCGTACGGCTCCATCCAGAGGTTGCCGTAGTGTGGGGTGGTGGCCTGTTCCTTGATAACCCCATTACTGTAGTAGTAGTAGGGAGCGGCCACGGAGAAGGAATAGAACCAGGGGTCCCTGTCCCTTCCCGGCGTCTCGCTGTACACCCATGGAGGCTCGTTGGAATGGAACGGGCCGTCGAACCTGTAGTCGTCACCGTAAAAACCGCCGCCGGCATGGTTCAGGAAAGTCGCGTAGACGGCGAAGTTCCTGGGAAGTATCAGCGAAGCCAGGCCGTAAGAAAAGTCCTGGTCCTCGGACTTGACCTTGGACATGGCCCTCACCTCGTAAGCGTTGGCGCTGGAAACCTCGTCGTTGTTATTGTGGGGATCCACCCATACCTGGACCCACCCCATGTCTTCTCCCAGGAACTTCCAGTCACCACTGCCTTCGGGGATGAATTTTATGGGCATGTGCCCCTGGGGCACGTCCGCCCCTTCCAAGATCATGTACACGGCCATGTTCACGCCGGCCTCGGCAGTGAACCTGGCCTGTATCTTTTCCTTGGCCCAGGCCTGGGTCTCAGTGTTGGCGCGGAAGAGAGTGTAAAGAGCCGCCACCATGATTGAGAACACCACGGCAGACACCATCACCAGTACCAGGGCCGATCCGCGTTTTCCTCTCGTTTTCAACATGACAATCTCCTAGAAATTGTTTCCCCAAATCTCTATGTTATCCAGATTCCAGCCCCCGAAGTTCGACGTACCCGGTCCGGAGAACAGCCCGAAACGAAGCCAGAAGTACTTGTAGCTGCTATCTTTCAGGGCCTGTTCGAAGGCCCTCGTGAGATCTATTGGAGGATCTTCCTCGAAATTCCACTCCGTATGGTCCGCCGAAACATAGTCGAATACACGGAACCAGTTATCCTGGCTCAGGTTCATGGGATCCGGGGGTAGGCTATCCACGGAGAACCCGACGTGTATGACCGCATCGTCGCCGAAAACCCTGACGCAACGGTATATCCTCATGAGGATATGGCTGTACCCGCCGACACTGGAAACGTCGTAGCTCTCGGAGAGCAGGTACGACGTCTCAAGAGTGTTGTACTTCCCGTCATCGATACGGAGGTCGTTTCCGGAGTACCTGCTGCCGTTGTAGATGGTGGGCGCCGGGTCCGGATCGGGAGTAAAGCTCGGCTTGACCGTCATGCCTATCTGCCATGAATCGTTCTTGCCGTCGTGAATCCACCCGCCGATGTACCCGAACAAGCCCCAGGTTGTCCAGGCATACCCCTGATCGTACTTGAAGGTGGAATCTATGGTGTTGAGATGGTGGTAGTACCATCCGTCGTAGAAAGAACTCATGGCGCCGTGATGCCAGTACCTGGGCTGTATGGCGACATTGTCGGGATGAAGCCCCCATGGGTCCATCCTCAACGTATCGGAGGTACTGTCGGGCAGAAGCATCAGCATGATGTCATCCACCACCCAGCCGTCATCGGTGTTGGCGGCCTTGTCCTTGATGCCGAAAACCCAGCGGAATTTCGCGTACTTGCCCCTGTAACTGTCGAGATCGGCTTCCTCCAGGGTCAGGGTAGGGCTCGTAGAGGAGTATCCCGGGCTGGCTCCCGTGAAGATCGGGATTCCCTCTCCTCCCGGGTAACCCGTGCCGGACGTATCGCTGTACCCGCCGTGATTGAAATCTTTCAATTGCAGCCAGGAAACGGTGGAGGTATCCGAGTACGTGGTATCTATCTGCATGTACCCGCCGGCCGTCACCTTGCTCCTGGTCCAGTAGCAATGCTTGAACTGCAACACCGCGTTGTAAGAATCGGTGTTCAGGTTATCATCGGGGATGAAGACCCACGGACTCTCGAGATACCCGTAAAAATCCTTGCCGACCCCGGGATCCACCCAGCTGTAATCATTGGGATCGTCGAATCCCTCTTCTATCAAGAGAGTTCCGAATTGATGCGAAATGGTACCCGCCGTCCACTTGATCACGTTATAGAAAATCTGCCATCCTCCGTCGGCGGTATACGAATCCGCATCCCAGGCGCTCAGGTGGACCACCCTGTGCTTCGTATCCTCATCCCGGACGCAGATGCCGGACATACCGGGAATGTCCTTCGCGTACGTCAGCACCGTGTCGCCGGGAGAGACGTAGTGAAGGCTGTCCATCACCGACTGACTCCCCGCCTGGCTGGTGTAGACATTGAAAGTGTTGTAGCCGTTGGGCAGTTTCTTGTTGACCGGATGCCAGTCGTTGGCGGGAGTCATGGTTTTGAACTTCTTCTCCATGGCTACGTATCCCATGTTGAAGATGTTAACCGCGTCGTCGGCATTCAGGGTCACCACCGGTATCTGAAGGGTATCGCCGGGGCCGGTATAACTATAGAAGATATCCGGATGCGGGAAGGTCTGTCCCGCCGGCCTGTGCCTGAGGATTATCAGCTGAGTACCATTGCCGCGGAAATCGAAGGTGTCCATCTGGGCGTCGGTGAGAGGCTCTATCGTAAGACCCCAGTCCACCATGTTGTTTATCATCATTTTCTCTTCCACCGTCGGGTTGGGCGTGGTGTCCGCGCCGGCCACGTTGAACACGACGGATCCCCGCAGGGGGTCGGGAGGCGAAAATGCCGGATGGATGTTGTGGTTCACACCGAGGTTCCTTGGAGAAATGGTGGTTGACAGCTCGGTCGTGTAATCGGTTCCCCTGTACTTCGAGGTGAGCTGTATGTCTATCTTTATATGGCGGACGAGGTCCCTGTCGGCCGGGGAAAGAGGCTCGGAGAGCTTCTTGCGATCCTCGTCCAGGTAATCGAAGTTCACCATGGTTATGTTGCTGCCGATCAGCTTGTCCATTTTGTCGTGATCGGTGACCCGGAAGTTGCCGTCGGGAGTAACGGTTATGTTCCTGTAGTCCGTAGGATCCAGGTCCTTGTTGCCGTCGTAGTCGGCGTAGAATTCCAGTTCGGTATCCTCGGCCTTGACTATGGGATGCCATTCATCGTTATCCCATGCCGGTACCGGCATGTAACCGGCATAGATGATTATGTCGGTCAAGTCCTCCAGGGCCAGTCTTCCTATCGTGGCGAGTTCGTTCTGCCGCCTCGCAAACTCGAACTCGTCGGTTCCCCTGGTGAAAAACAGGAAGATGGCGGCGAAAACCACCAGGAGTACCGTTACGACAATCATTATCTCAACCAGGGTCATTCCCCGGGAGATCCTTTTGCCTGCTTCCTTCATATCGATCACCACCTTAGAATATCGTACTAAAGCTCAGGGTATCAGGCCCCGATGCTCCGGTCCAGTAAACGAAACACTGCACGCGCCTGGCATTGGGATAGAGGGGGTCCACCTCGGAGATCACGAAGTACCTGGTGAACTTATCCAGATCCTCCGATGCGGTCCGCCCCAGGGACATGGACCGGATATCCTTGCTCCGGATCTCTTCCAGGCCCTGCCTGGCCAATTCCATAGCCCTGGTCTGATCGTCGACCACGTCGGATTGCTTGAGGATGGTGACGAAGAACAAACCGATGCCCACCAGGAGAATGGCCAGGATGATCGAGGCTATGAGCAACTCGATCAGCGTGAAGCCCCTTGCCGGGCCATCCCCATAATTTCCCAGAGTCATATTTTCCTCCATTCGGTTATCTCAATTCCGTGAAAAGGCGCGTAAGCTCCACGTACCTGTCGCCTTCCTCGCCAACGAATAATTTCATCTCCCTTACCCCCGGCGAGACATCCCGCACGGTTCGCCTCACCTGGAAGAGCGTCTCTCCCACCAACACGGTGCTGTCGAAAACACCCGTTTCCGGAAAATCCCTCCCGTCCCAGCGGTACAGCACCCCCCCCGCAACCATCAACGCACCCCTCCTCTTCTCCTGGCGTTCCATTCTTTCCCGGTAAGTGAGAAGAACCCCCGTGAGCAGCAGAAACGCCGCCGCCATCCACACCGCGGCCACGAAAGATCTTCTGCCCGCGTTCCCCACGGTCAGCTCCACCTTTCCCACCGGATACGCTTACCGCTTCCGGTTCCATATATCCTGTAACCCCAGGAACTCCTGAGCAATACGTCATCGTTTCCGAGCGCCGTCACCGAGGATACTTCCACGAGAAGGCCGTTACCTTCCATGGGATCCACCGCCACCTCAAGGCGTCCTTCCCGGACACGCACCGCATCGACTCCTCCGCCATTAACGTCGCACAGCAGAACTCCGGGTGACGAAGACGGCACGCGTTCTCCGGAGGCATCCACGGTAATGAAACCCGACGCCGGACCCATGGCGGAATCATCCTCCACGTGAACCGCCTCCCCCGCCCGGTTCCGTAACCCGTTCCGTATCCCGTCCAGGTCTTCAAATCCGTTACCGGAGAAAATTCTCCAACGATCCCGGCCGTCGCCCGATGTCCAGCGGAAACACGGCGCGGCATCGTCGCAGGCGATGCTCCATGCAACCATACGGGCACCGGGAATGGAATCCGAATATGTTCCGCCGTCACCGCATATCACCATCGCCGCATTTACCGTGATCGACAACGTGTCAGCCGCTCCGTCGCCGTCGTAATCGCCCACCGCGACTTCCCGCAGGTTCCCGGACACCGGATCCGGCGGAAGGCGGATTTCACTAACCTCGATCGCGCCGTCGGGGGTCAGCTCGAGAAACGATTCGCCGCCCCCGGGTTCCATCGCAAGGAAATACACGTGGACCCCGTCATCGAGCATCTCCGCTTTCAATCCTATCACATCCCGGTCATCCCACGGCACTCCCAGGAGTTCAATGATGCCGGGCGCGTTTCCCACCTGCAGCATGTCTACGCAGATCGAATCCCCCGCCCGGGATACCAGGACCGCTCCTGCTCCACGCAGGGGGAGAACTTCCAGCAGGCTATCCCGCCGGAATGGAAATGTAAGCGTTTCGGGAGGAATGGAAGATGTGCCGGTAACGGTGAAAACCGTTTTCTGCCCGCCCACGGTGAATGAAGGTATCACGGAGTAGTCATGGACGGAACCCTCCAGGAATGACGCCGCCAGGAGTTCGACCGCGCTCTCCTCGGTGAGCACGGCCTGGAAATTCTCTCCCAACCTGTCGCCGTCGCGGAATATTCCCGAGACGAAATCGAACAGGAGGATCACCGAGACCAGCACCGCCGACAGTGATAGAAAAAGCACCGCCGCCGCGTACAAAGAATTGCCGGCGCTTCTTTTCGAACCCGGAGATTTTTCCGTTTTTTTCATGTTAATTAAAAGATGCAAGAATCTTGCCAGTTGTTTTATATTACTATTATTAGGTCATATGTCATGCTCTAGGAGAGGCGGACTGCAGAATCTTGCATACCGGGTGAACGGATGATTCACTCGTTCTCGAGGAGTTCCGCCTCGGTGGTTTCCTTCAGACCCGCACGCCTTATGGTTCTCCGTGCATGTTCCAACCCCACGTAGAACCTCTTCGTGTAGAGTTCGTAATCGTCCCTCACTCCCGGAGGAGTCATGTTCACGGTTATCACGTTGGCCCCGGCCATGAAGCATTTCAGCTGCCCGTCCACGGAAAGCCTTTCGAAAGTACTCGTGGCGGGAATCAGGGTATCTTCGAGGTACAGCCTCATGGCGGCTACGAACCTCAGCCCCAATTCCACGTCGCCCACCGGATGGTTCTCCAGGGGCGTACCTCCTGCCGGCAGGAACAGCGAAACGCTGGACATATCCACGTCCAACTTCTTCATGAGGATCAGGTCCTCCACCAGCGAATCCACGGTCTGGCCCGGTAAACCCAGGAGCGGGCCGGAACCCACCTGGTAACCGTGCTCCTTCAACACCTCCAGCCAACGAATCCTGTCCGCCAGGGTGAAACCCGGCTTCATTCCGGCAAACAACCCGGGGTCGGAGGTTTCATGTTTAAGAATGAATTTCCTCGCGCCGGCATCGTACCACAGGTCCAGGTCATCCTCGCTGTGTATGCCCACGCACAAAAGCACCATCATACCCATGTCGGCTATTCGTCGTATCACGTCGCCCAGCCAATCGGCGTCGTATTCCTCGCTCTCCGCCGCCTGGAGGAAAAATGTCCGGATTCCGTTCTCGGACGCCCGGGCCGCTATTTCAACTATTTCGTCCCTGCTCAGCATGAATCTCTTCTTCGCCCTGTTCTCCACCCTCATACCGCAGTACAGGCAACTGCACCTGCACTCGTTGGCGAACTCCACAACGGCCCTCACGAACGCCCTGTCGCCGAAAATCCCGTTCCTCACCCCGCGGGCGGCGGCGTAGATCTCCCGCGCTTCCTCGTCCGAGGATGTGAGCAGAGCCCTCAGATCCTCCCTTGAAAATCCCCCGTCCAGGCGTTCCCCGAGCCAATAAGAGTCTATCATATTCCCTCGCTGTTCGTTACCGTATTTCAAGGTCGGCAAGACATCTACGGACATCGGGCCTTATGCCGGTCCACAGCCTGAATGCCTCCGCAGCCTGGTACACAAGCATCGCCTCGCCGGTCAGCACCCTTTCGGACGTTCCACGCAAATCATTCCTGAATTTCCAGCCGGGATTGTAGTTCAAGTCCACGAAGGTCCTGTTCCTCAACAAGTCCGGCTTCAGCGGAAAAGGATCGTCGTCGAACCAGCCCAGGGTGGTGGCGTTAACCACGGTCCCCGCCGCATTCTTCCGTAATACCGCCTCCAGTGATTCCAGGTCCATCGCCGGTCCGAAACCCTTCCACTTCCCGGGTTCCCGACAAAATACCGTACACTCCGATCCCTCCAGGCGCAGGGCGCCGTCCACGGCCAGTGCGGCGCCTCCCGAACCCACCACGAAGAAGGGTTCGCACAGCGACATCCCGTAACGCATTTTGCGGAAACCGGTCACATCGGTGTTGAATCCAAGTATGACGCCTTCCCTTCGCAACAGCGTATTCACCACGGGTACGGCGGTGTCGGAAACGATCCGGCCGCAAACCGACGCGGCACGCATTTTGTACGGACAGGTCACGTTCAGCCCGTCGATTCCCTCCTCCAACAGCATCGACAGCCTTTCCTCGAAATCCTCCGGAGGGACCGGATACAACCCGTACTCCCCGGCGATGCCGCCATAACGGAAAAAAAGTGCATGCACCCTGGGGGAAAGTGACATCGAAAGGGGCCATCCGACCAGGCCGAACCGGTACATCCCGGTCGTCTTCTCATCCATGTCGAAGCCCCCGCAGCTTTTTGTAGAACCTGTACAAGACGTCGGCCGACCGTGAACACATGTAGAACACCGGATCGTAAAAGTCCGTTCCCGGGGGCACCAGGCCTTCCTCCAGCATGCGTGACGCCAGGGGGGAATGGGCGTATACCCTTATCGTGCCTATGTTGACGAACGTATCCTTCCATCCGAGCTTCGCCCTTACCAGCAACATGAAAAACAGCTTTCTCAGGAAGGCCGGCAACCCTTCACCCGGATTTCCGTTGAAAAAATTCACTCCGACCTGCAATCCGGCCTTCCTCGCGGTCTCCACCGCCGGAAGGAGGCTTGCAGCCCTCTTCCTCTTGCCCAGGAGTTCCAGGCCCCTGTCCGTGATGGCGTCGGGAGAAAAATCCACCTTCTCGGCACCAGCCTCCCTCATCAGTCTCAACTCATCGGGCGTCACCTTTTCGTCTATCCACGCGCTCCATTTCACGGAAAAGTTTTTTCCGGCCAGGGCTTCCAGCAACCCGAGGAAATATTCCCTGGGAGCATTGAACACCGAATCCACGAACTGGAATCTTCGTACCCCACGGAATTCAAGGTATTCGATATCCTCCATCACCCGGTCCAGGGGACGCATCCTGAAACCGCGCCCCCCAAGGTATCCATACGTGCAGTACGTACACCCGAACGGGCATCCCCTGCGGCTTTGCACTCCCACGGCATCGGGAATTCCGTAATCCGCCACGTCGATCACGGAATAATCGGGAAGAGCAAGGCTTTCCAAATCGACCCTCCCCCAGGGAAGCAGTCTATCCTTCCGCCACCCGTCCGGGCCGTCGCCTTTCCCTTCGAGGTAGGCGAGAAGTTCCGGAAATGTTTCTTCGCCCTCTCCGGGTAGCCCGTAATCTATCCTGGGGAACTTACGCAGTATTATTTCCGGGTATATGGAAAAACCCGTTCCACCCACCACCACCGTTCCATCCCAGTCCTCCAGCACGTTCATCAGCGCGGCAAACGGTTCCACGTACGAATAAGTGTTCGGATAGGAACTGTCGTCTATGTTCCTGAGGGAAAGGGCCACGACATCCGGTTCCGTATGCGCGAGAACCCTCCTCAGTTCGGAGCCGGCATCCACGTGAACGCTGAGATCCGAGCCAATGACGGAATGACCCCGGAGCTGGCCGGCGAGAAAGGCCAGTCCGATGGGATATATGGGCACTTCCCGCCTGCCGGTGGGAGACTGTACCAGGAGTACCTTCAAACCAACCTCTTTTCATTCGGCCGTCTTGAATTATTTTCAAGTATAATGAAAACTTCCTGGACTCGTTTCATAATCCCGGCCCTGTTGCCGGTTCTCGCCGTGCCCTGGAGCATACGGGGCACCCCGGGTATGAATCGTCTCAAAGTACTGGACCGCCTCGCGGAAAACGTGGCCACCCCGGACTACGAGATTCCGACGGGTGCCCGTTTCATACTCCTGGCCGCCTACAGCGGATGGTTAGGCCCGATAAACGAAGTGCGGATGCTCCCTTCGGATGAACTGGATGCATACCTGGCGGAACTGGAAACGGACGGGAAAACCGCTTTCTTCGGCCTGGCCGGGATACCCGGCACCGGTGACGTGCTCGTGATATCCGCTCCACGTCCCGCCTGCCTGCCGGCAGAAGTTCCCCGTCGCACCAATCCCGGAGAAACAGCGACCCTCCGCCTGGAAGGATTCGATGAACTTTCCGACCCGGCCGTGGCGGTGGCCACTCCGGAAATGGAAGTCTTCCGCCTGCAACCCCGGGAAGACGGAAGCCTGTCCTTCGAAACCCGGGAAATCGGCGTTTACTGGGTGGAGGTGATGCAAGCCTCCCCGTCGGGTCCATCCGTGGAACTCCTGTTCCCTGTGGTATGCGGTGGAGATATCCTCGACGCCATCTACGGCGACATGCGCGTTCCTTGCTCCTCCGCATCATGCATCGGCGAAATACTAAAAGAATTGAACGATCTCAGGCTCTCCATGCACATGGAACCACTGGCACGGGACCCGGCACTGGACGAAACCGCTTCCACGAAGGCCGCGGAAACCGCTTGCACCGATGATTTCAGGATCGACATCCGGAAACCGGAAAAACCGCTCCCGCCGGGAACGGGAACTTTTGCCGAAAACACGGGAACGGGAAAGGGATTTCAGGAAGCCTGGTCCATGATAATTTTAAGCCCGTTTCACCTGGAAACCTGCCTGTCACCGGAGTTCAACCGCATAGGAATGGGCGCGGCGGTGGAAAACGACGATTACCGGTGGCGGCTGGTACTTGTACAGATACTGGCAGGCGGGAGTGCGAATTGATCCACGGCCTGGTTGATTTTCTATCGTCCCTTCCAATCCCGGAGGTCGTAACGGTACGACTGTTCCTGCTCGCGGCGGCGACGGCCGTATCCACCGGGCTGCCCGTCCTGCCCGGAAACAAGACGGACATTCCCGTGAAGAGAGCGCTGATAATAACGATGTTCGCGATGAGTTCCGGGGTGACGCCGGTGGTGTTCTCAGTCGCGGCGACCACCGCCGGAGCCGTCTTGAGACATATCATCCACGGAACCGACATACGCAGATGCATATTATCCACTTACGCTCTCATACTCGGATTCGCCGTGGGGACTCTTACCCTGGAAACGTTTTTACCCGATATTCCCAGGTACATGACCGTTCTGCTTTCCGTGCCTCCGGCCTTCCTGCTGGAATTCGCGACGACGACCATACCGGAGGAAGGAAGCTCCGGTCCGTTAAAAACGCTGCTCGTACTCTCCATGCTCTACGCCGTGTCACTGGTCCTTTCAGCGGCGACGATAACCATGACCGACCATTCGGGAACATGGGGGCTCTCGTGCGCCCTCCTGGGTTTGCTGGGAACGTCCGTGATAGGGCTATCCATCGGCTCCAGGTATGAAAGGGATTCGTACCGGATAAGGGAGATAGGTGAACAGAACAGGCTTACCGTGCGGCTCCTGGACTCGCAGTCTTTCGGTGATTTCCTCTCCGGGCTCTGCGAGTACATCTGTCCCGACGGAAACGGCGAAGTGGCCGCCCTGACCGGAACCGAATCGGACGAAGACCGAATCCTGTGGAAACGAAATGGTTTCGGAAAGATCCGGAGTGACCTGGTCCGCGGGAAACCGCCGGGAAGAGGAGAGTTATCGAGCGATTTCATCGTATCGGGAGAAAAGGGAACGGCTTTCGGCCTGGAAGAAGGAGGAAAACTGCTGCTGTTCACCACGGGAAGCGCCGAGACCTACATCCGCAACCTTCCTCCGAGTCTCCTGGAAAACCTGGCCACCCTCCTGTCCCACGCATGGCAGGCGGTGGGTTATTCCATAAGCAGCAGGCGCTCCTTCCTGGCGGCAGCGGTGATGCTGGCCAGGTTCGCGGATGCGAAAGACGACTACACCCACGGCCATTCCCTCCGGGTCGCCAATATTTCCTGTACCATGGGGAGCGAACTGGGTCTCTCCTCCGATCGGCTCCAAACCCTGAAAGTAGCCGCCCTGCTTCACGACATAGGCAAGCTGGCCGTTCCGGTTTCCATTCTCAACAAGAAGGGTCTGCTCACCAGGCGGGAAAGGAAGATAGTCGAATCGCACCCGGAAGAAGGGGCCGGAATAGTGTCCGGACTTCCGGGTTACCGGGAAGTGGCCGAGATCATACTGGGGCATCACGAAAAACTGGACGGAACCGGCTATCCCCGGAAACTGTCCGGCAACGACATTCCTTTCCTGGCCAAGATAGTCGCTGTGGCCGATACCTTCGACGCCATCACCAGCGACAGGGCCTATCATTCGATATCGAACAAGCTGGAAGCCATGGAGATCATAAAGGAAGGCAGCGGCAGGATTTACGATGCGAGGGTAGTGGCGGTGCTCGAAAAAGCCGTTGTCGGTGAAAGCGGGAGACGGTCGTGAGCAGGCCCGGGGACGGGAAGAAATTTTCGTTATACACTTACACCCTGCTTATCCTGTCCATCGCGGCCGTACCGGTTAAACATCCGTTGCCTCCGGGGGTCGACGAATACACGATGCTCATCGTTCTGTGGGTGGCGCTCCTCTACACCTTCTCCATGCAGAGTTTCAGGACCACCGGGCATCCCGTGATCCTCTTTCCGGCCTTCCAGAGTTTCATGGCCGTAAACGGACACACGCTGCTCCAGGAAACGGCTTACTTCCTGGCCACCTTCGTGGGAATGGTCGTGTATACCATCAGAACCGGTGAAAAACGCGGCAACATCCTGCCGTACAGCGCCCGATTCACCCTTTCGGCACTCCTGTCCCTCAGGCTGACCGCATGGATACTGGGACATTTCAGGGAATCCTTCACCGCGGACCATCGCCTCCTCACCCTGGCCCTGGTGGCGGGGGTGCTCCTAAGCGTCTTCTTCAACTTCGCCATTCATTTCCTTTTCGGGTTCAAAAGATCCTACCCGATGCTGAAAAACCTGGCAAAATACCCCCAAACGGTAATGTACCCATCCCTCGTGGTACTGTTTCTGTTGCCTGCGGCGCGAGAGGCCTTGCTTCCTCCACCCAACTCGTGGACCCGTTACTTCCTGGTGGGCGTTTCCACTATCCTGGTGATCCAGACGGGACTTTCCCTCATCCTGGCCAGGATCCGCTTTTCCCATTCCAGGACCAGGTTCCTGGAAGATGAACTGGCGGAACATTCCAACGTTCTCACCGAACCGAAAACCGCTATCGAGGTGCTGAGGAAACTCACCGACTTCTGGTACGGGACCGCGAATCCGGAAGGTGTGAGAATCACCTGGAAAAACGTCTCGCTGGAACATCCCACCGGATTCACTTTTCCGGAACAACCCCGCCTTTCAATCACCGGCTCGGGCGGACTCTCCCTGGAGATATGGCCCACGTCCGGAACCACTCTCGACCGGGATCGCGCGGATATATTCGTCCACCAGGCCGAGACCGTGCTCAAGAGCATCGAATACGGCGAGCACGCCTACAAGAGCGGCCGGAGATGCCTCGAAGCCATGGTGCGCTCCCTGGACAAGTCCGACAGCCGCCAGCTGGGATACAGCAGCATCGTCGCTCACGTGGCTACGAAGATAGGCAAGCGCATGGGGCTTGCCCCTGAAACGCTGGAAGACCTGAGAATGGCTTCGATGCTCCACCTGACATCTTCCATACTGGAAAAAGCCGAAGAAGACTGGAACGAAATATTCACCAGGGACCCCTCCGGCATCAGGTTCCGTCTTCCCCCGGGAGTCGTCCGGGGTATCAGGCACATGAGGGAAAACTACGACGGTACCGGGGAACCGGACGGACTCTCGGGTGAATCCATTCCCATCATCTCCAGGATACTCTCCGTCGCCAGCAATTTCGTATCCGCATCGGACCAGTCGCCGGAAAAAGGACTCCTGGAACTGGAAAGAAGAGCCGGCCTCATCTACGATCCGGACATAGTACTGATACTCGGAGAAATAAGCTCCGAATTATGATGAAAAACCCGCCGCCCCGGAAAAGGCGGCGGATCCTTCCAGGTCATTGCGGAGCTACTGGCTGTACCTCTCTACCCTGTCTATCTTCTCCTCGCAAAGGGAAATGGAGTTGTAAGCCGCGTTTATCATGCTCTGGGCGCTCGCAGCCCGGCTTCCGGTCACCTGGGAGAGGTAGGATATCGCCGTATTCAGTTCCGCTATGGCGCTTTCCCAGACCGGTACGTTCTCCTTGGTCAACTCGGATATCCTGGCCTTATTGGAACCGCTCTGGTAGTAGAAGGCTCCCATCATGTAGTTGGCCAGGGGGTCGTTCGGGTACGCGGAGGATAGGCGCGAGAACACGTTCTGCATCGCTCCTCTCTGCCCGCTGTCCCTGTATATGCTTGCCAGGAGAATGTAGGCTTCCCTGCTTCCGGTCCTGGCTATAAGCGACTCCAGCCTGTTGACGGCGCTGGAAGTCCTTCCGGCCCATGCTTCCACCTGAGCGGTGTACAGTATCCTCTGGGTGTTGTCCGGGTCGGCTTCCAGGTACACCGCCGCATGATCGGCAGCCTTTCCGTACTGTCCGGTCCGTACGTACGACTGTATGAGCCTCTGGCGCAAGCCGTGCATGTTCCCGTTTACGGCCAGTATCTCCTCCATGTAAGGAATCGCCTTCGAGTACTCTTCCGTCTGGAAATAAAGCATGGCCAACGGAAATTTTATGGACAGGTTGTCAGGATTGCCGGCAAGGGCGTTTTCGAAACTGGCTATGGCCTGGTCGAGTTCCCCGAGAACCTGGTAGGCCCGGGCAAGCCCAAGGTACGCATCGGCGTTCTCCGGATCGATTTCCACGGCATCCTCGAAGTAATCCTTGGCCGTCTCGGCATCGCCCCTGGCCAGGTATACCTTACCGATTCCCACCTTGGCGTCGGGATTTCCGGGATCCTCCGCCTCTATCTCCCTGTATATCTCCAACGCCCTGTCCACCGAGTCGACTTCCTCCTCCAGGTATACGTCGGCCAGGAGGAACTTCGCTTCAATGTTCGACGGATCCGTCGCAAGGGCCTGCTTGAGAAACATTATGGCCATGGGCCAATTTTTTATCTGGATGCTGAAGGCGGCCTGGTCCAGGGCCTGCCGCGCCTTTCCCGTCACCATATCCTCCATCTGCTCCACCATGGTCCGGGCCAGTTCCTCCACGGATCCGGAATTTTTCAGAACCGTTGAAGGCTCGGCCGGAATAGTGTTGCCCGAGGCCGGTATGGTTATGTTCCACCGGACCTGATAGGACTCTCCGGACGGAGTGACGCTTCCGAAAACCATCATGTCGGCGTCCAGGGCGAGACCGGCGTTCACAACGAAATCCGGAGGAACGCCGAACTGGAAATGCGAACAGTCGAACCCCTGTTCCTTAAAAGCCTTCTCCAGATCGTTCCTGGAAATCAGCTCGTAATTCCCGTCATCTTTAAGAGCGTCCGCCAGCTTATCGTAAAGCTTGTTGCTGATCCACCTGGAATCGGAATCACCGTAACCGAACGGAACTATTCCCACCCTCGTCATGTCGTCGCCGCCTCCCTGAGCGACAACGGTACCGCAGGCAAGAAGAATGAGGAACAAGGGCGCCAACAACGGTTTCATCATATTTCCTCCACTGGTAAGACATCGCAGGTTGCGTGATATTCTCAAATATTGCCATGAAGACCGTTACCTGCAAGAACCGGTCCGTTCATCTCCAACCACTGGTAGTTCCTTTTTTTCGTTTCGTTCCTTCTGTAGGAAAAAAACAGATCCGGTTCGCACATCGTGCATTCCGGTATGCTCACGATCCCGGTTTCCGGCGGCAGTCCGGACGCGGACATCTGGGCAAGAACCGCGAGTTTCAGGTCGACCCCGCCCTCCGGATGCGCGGCCCCGGCCGAAGCGGAAACCACCTTCCGGCGCACGTCCTCACCCACCCGGTAACATTCTCCGCATATGCAGTTTCCCAGGATCACCAGCCCGGGTGGCTCGGGATACATTTCAATCATGCCGGCCGCGATACCGGCCACCACTCCCCTCCATCCCACATGCATGGCCGCACAGTAATGTCGGGAAGCCAGGAACACCGGGAGACAATCCGCAGTAACTATTCCCGGACAAGGCCCGTCCGCCGGTAATATCATGCCGTCGCCCTCGTCCCGCGGATCCGGGTTCACAAGCACCTTTCCGCCGTGCACCTGTCTGAGGAACAGTACGTCGCCGGTTTCACCCGGCAGGAGCCCGGATACGCCCCTGACGTGATACGTGACCATACCCAGGTCCAGTACGGCCCTGCCCCCGGGAAGGTATTCCGGCGAAACCTCAACCACTCTCAACAGGTCCGCCTCTCCCGTTCAACACCTGCGTCACGCAGCTATTCCTTATGAAGTCCAGCGCTTCGTTCTCGTCGACCATGCGGAAAGGCGGTATGGAAGCAAGGAAAACCTTCCCGTATCCCTTGTCCCTTATCCTCCTGTCCATGATCATGACCACTCCCCGATCTTCCCCGGTTCTTATCAACCTTCCCACCCCCTGCTTCAACCTGACCACGGCCAGCGGAAGCGAGTAACCGGTGAATGAACTTCCACCTCTTTTTTCTATCAGCTCCATCCTGGCCATGACCAAGGGGTGTCCCGGAGACGCAAAAGGCAGCCTGTCTATTATTACCACCTGCAACATGTTACCCGGGAGGTCCACTCCTTCCCAGAAGGATGCCGTACCCAGTATTATCGCGTCGCACGAATTCCGGAACTCGTCGAGAATGACATTACGGGACATCTCCCCCTGCACCAGGAGCCGTAATCCCTTCTCCGGCGGGTCTTCCGCCGCCAGGTCCCTCACCAGTCTCAGGTTCCTGTAACTGGTGAACAACAACAGGGTACGTCCACCCAGGGCTTCCGCCGCCGATTTTCCCCATTTCCAGGTAACCCTGGCAAGTTTCTCGTGGGAATCCGGAGGGGGAAGTTCCCGTGGAACGGACAGCGCCGCCTGGCGGGAATAATCGAAGGGGCTTCCGAAACTTCTGCAGCATGCCTCCGGTGCTCCCAACCTCTCCTTGAAAAACTCGAACCGCCCCGCCACCGTCAATGTGGCCGAAGTCAGAACCACGGTGTCGAAACCGGAATAGACCACTTCGCGAAGCATGGGACCCATGTCCGGGGGCACCGCCCTTATCACCGGATAACGTCCCCCGGTCTCGATAAAGCAACACCATGTGCCCTCGTCCAGATCAGCCAACTCGACAGCGGTGTGGAGAACGTGGGATACCACGCCCGCCACCGGCGCCAGTTCCTCGTCGTCACCGACAGCGGCGAGCAGGGTTCTCGCTTTTTCCTCCACAGAGGCGATGGCTTCCAGGTGATCACCGGGACGCCATGGCAACACTTCGCCATCGCCCGCCGGCACCGTGGTCAGCACCGCCACCGCGCCGGACAATTCCCTGGCGGCTTCCAGCAACTCGGCCTTGGCGACGGTCTTCAATTCGCTGAAAGCTATGCCGTCGAATATCGGAAGCAGCGTATTCTCCCCGAGTGATAATCCAAGACACTCGGCGGCGGCGTCTTCCAGCCTGTGCCCCTCATCGATGACCAACACGTCCGCCCCGGGAAGCACATCCCCCCCGGAGAGTCCGGAAACCAGGAGATGGTGATTGAGAATCAGTATGTCAGCTTTCCGGGCCCGGTTCCTCGCACGGTTGAAATGACATTCTCCCCGGAACCTGCACGAGTTACCGGCACAATCAGGCCTATCCGACCTGAACCGTCTCCAGACGGACGGATCGGGCTCCACGGAACACGAGGAGACGTCCCCGTCCGAGGTGTTCGCGGCCCAATTCGCAAATTCATCTATAGTATCATACATATCCTTACCGTTCATCCATTTACGGATGCACAGGTAGTTGTTTCTGCCCTTGAGAACGAAAACCACGGCCCGGGAATCCAGGGCCCGGATCACCGCCGGAACGTCCTTGCCGGCAAGTTGATCCTGGAGGGTCTTCGTCGCCGTGGAAACGAATATCTTCTTACCGGACAACACAGCCGGAACAATGTAAGCCATGCTCTTACCTATGCCGGTTCCCGCCTCGAAGAAATGGATTCCCCCGGAGGCCATAGCATCATTCACGGCCTTTGCCAAATCCACCTGGAGCCGCCTGGGCGAATACCCGGGAACAGTGGAGGCGAAAACATCGCCCAGGAATATTTCTTCAAGATCCGGGAGGCCGGAATCGCTCATCTCCTCCGTCTCCTGTGTTTCCGTATCCCCTTCAGGATCAACTGGATCCGATTGCCGCCGCGCCACGTGTCCCGGGCCAGGGTGAAGGCCAGATCCACTCTGTCTCCAAGCATCGGAACGTACTCCGCCATTCCGAAACCTATTCCCCTGTAGGTGTTCCCGCCTATTCCGAACAGGCAACTCAGGTGCGAACCATCCCTGCCCACGGTTCTCCATTCCAGGGGATACGCCCCCCTGGTTATCCAGACCGGTTTTCCGTTACCCTCTCCGAAAGGTTCCATCATCTCCAGGGCCCTGACCATTTCAACGGAGAAATCCTCCGGCTCCAACCTGCCGTCCAGGTAGAGCACCGGTCCCAGCAGGCCGTCCCACTCCTTCCCGGACATCACTTCGAGAAGCCTGTTCCTGAGGCTGGGAATCTCATCCCGTGGAAGCCTGAAACCGGCGGCCATCGGATGTCCGCCCAGGCTGTCCATTATCCCGAACTCCTTCCGTATGCCCCGCAGTATCGAGTGGATGGGAACCCCGGGAACGCTCCTCGCCGAACCGAAGCCGGTCTCTCCTTCGATGGAAATGACCAGCGATGGAACACCGAACCTGGAAACGAGCCTGGAAGCCGCTATTCCTACAACCCCCCTGTGCCATCCCCGATCCGCCGCCACAATGCAGCGCCCGGGTTCGACACCTTCCAATTTTCTCGTCAAGTGCTCCAGCACCCCGCTTTCCAGCTCTCTCCGCCTCTTGTTGCATTCCTCGACCCCGGCTACGTAAATATCGGCTTCCCTGGTATTCCCGGCGGTCAGGAGCGCAAGGGCATGGCCGGCGTCGCCCACTCTTCCGCATGCGTTTATCCGGGGAGCCACGTAATAGGAGAGATCCTCGGAGGTCACGGACACAGCTGTTCTGGACGCGGATTTCAGGAGAGCGCCGATACCGGCCAACGGCTTCTTCCTTATTCTTTTCATCCCCTCGGCCACCAGTATCCTGTTGGCCCCGGAAAGATCCACCACGTCGGCCAGCGTACCCACGGCCACCAGCTGGAGGAGATCATCGAGGATGTCTTCGTCACGCCCAAGCTCATGGTACAGGCCCCGCATCAGCATCCACGCCACTCCGACACCCGCCAGAGTTCCGTGCGGAACATCTCCTTCCAGGGCGGGATTCACCACGCTGTACGCCGGGGGCGGTTCTCCGGCGTACTGGTGATGATCGGTGATCACCACGTCCACTCCCGCATCGGCGAGTATTCCGACCTCCCTGGCTCCGGATATTCCGCAATCCACGGTCAGGAGCAACGACGCCCCGCTTTCGATACACGCCTTCACCCCGGCATCTCCGAGCCCGTAACCATCTTCGAACCTGCGGGGGATGAACCACGTCACATCCGCGTCGAGGGCTTTCAGGCCCAGGCAGACCACCGCGGTAGCGGTTATTCCGTCGGCGTCGAAATCACCGTGGACCATTACCTTCTCGGATCCGATCACGGCGGAGGTTAGCCTCGAAACCGCTTTTTTGATTCCCCGGATATCGCTCCACCGGAAAAGGTTCCCGATATCGGGATGCAGAAAATCATAAAGCCTGTCGCCGGTGTATCCCCGCCTCGCCAGGAGCAGGGCCATGGAGGGCGGCAGTCCCAAGGGATTCGGAGCATCGACCAGTTCCAGCGCGGGAACCGGGCGGGCAACCCATCGTTTGTTCACTATCCTCCAGGAAACGGGCCAGGCTGTAAGCCGGGTTCTGTAGTGTTCATCGAACACCGGTGGTCATCCATCTGGGATGCCGGTTCCCCGACACCTCTAGCAGCCAACCCGGAAGTCGGAGGGAACGGGCAGTTCCCCGTTCCGGAGCAAAAGCTTCCGGAACTCCTTCCTATTAGGCCTTGCACCGGGCAAGGTTTGCCGTGCGGACGCCGTTACCGGCGCCCCGGTGGGCTCTTACCCCACCATTTCACCCTTACCCGCACCCGCGGCCATAAAGACGGCGGTGCGGGCGGTATCGTTTCTGTGGCACGTTCTTTCCGTTACCGGAACCGGGATTTCCCCGGTGCCCCGCCCTGCGGTGCCCGGACTTTCCTCCCCCGAAGGGGCGACCACCCGCCTGGCCCTTCATGTTTTAATATAATCGATACTACCTGGAATCGGCGGAGGAACTATCATCCGTCCACACAACGAACCTGCCGCATATCGGACACGTGAAAGCGGTTCCCTGGCTTATCTCCACCACGGTCTGGGGGGGAAGCCCCGTAAGGCATCCGCCGCAATTGCCTTTGTTGACCCCCACCACCGCAAGGGCCCTGCCGGAAGAACGCAATTGTTCGTACCTTCGCAGAAGCCGTTGCGTAACCAGGTCGGCGGCGGCCTTCCTCCGCTCCTGCAGTTCCCCGAACCTTACCCGGAGTTCCTCCAGTTGATCATCCAGTATCCCGTTCCTCTTCTCGAATCTCTTCCTGTTCTTTTCCCAGACTTTTTCGGCGTCCCTCAGTTCCGCCTCTACTTCCTCTTCCTCGTACATCAGCTCTATCATGCGGCTTTCCAACTCGCCAACGGCCTTTTCGGCGTAATCTATCTGGCCAAGCATCGCCCTGTACGCCTCGTTGGTCTTCACCTCCAGGAGCTTGTTCTTGAATTCGGCCAGTTTCTCCCTGGTATCGTCCCTCTCCTTCTCAGCTTCCGCCCTCCGCCCCCGGATCTCATCCAGCTTGTTCCTGGCCTTCTGAAAGTCTCTCTCCCGGGCTTCCAGTTCCCGCCTGTGTATCTGGCGTTCCCTGGGTATCTCATCCATCTCCGCCTTCAGCCTGTCTATCTCCGAATCGATCTCCTGCAGTTCCAGCAGCCTGACGACATCTTCATTCATTCCATCCACCCAGCCTTTTCACTGAAACAAAAAAGGGTACCCGCGAGGGTACCCTGCGACGGCACACATGAAGTCTCCTTCATGCGGGTGCATTTTCACACCGGATACCGGCGTACTTCGGGATGGTGGGCGGGACAGGATTCGAACCTGCGACCCCAAACGTGTGAAGCTTGTGCTCTACCAACTGAGCTACCCGCCCTTCCCTTCAAGAAACCTGGTGGGCCCACCTGGACTCGAACCAGGGACCGACCGGTTATGAGCCGGTGGCTCTAGCCAACTGAGCTATGGGCCCAACGAATGATGAAATTTACGCCGCAACGCCGATTCTGTCAATATGACTTGCGCGGGCGGGGAAGTCCGCTGCATATTCCCCTCTTCCGGGAAATCTATCCCGCCGGAGCCGGAGTGGCGGAATGGCAGACGCGGCGGACTCAAAATCCGCTGTCCCTCGCGGACATGAGGGTTCAAGTCCCTCCTCCGGTACCAAAAAAGGGGACGGAAATCATCCGTCCCCTTTCTTATTACACGTTTCCTACCTGACCACGACCATCCTGGACGATGCGGCGGCGTTCTCCGTTTCGACCCTTACGAAATAGACGCCGCTGGATACGGTCCCGGGAACCATCCACGTATACGAGTGGGCCCCGGCGGCTATCTCTCCGGAATCGATGACGGCGACCACGCGGCCCGCCAGGTCGAACACGGCGATGTTCACATTGCCGGGCTGCGCCACGTAGACTTCCACGGTCGCCAGGCTGCGCACCGGGTTGGGGCTCACCGGGCTCACCAGGAGATCGGCGGGAGCGGTTTCCATATCCTGGGCGATTCCAACCTGGAGGGCGGCCTTCACCGCCTTCAGAGCATCGATCCTGCCGGCCCCGGAAGTGTTGTCCTTGCCGGCAGAACCCAGATTCACGGCGGTGATCTCCAGGATACTGTCGATCCTGGCCACGGAGAGAGTCGGATTGGCGCTCAGCATGAGCGCAACAACTCCCGCCACGTGCGGAGTGGCCATGGAGGTGCCGCTCTGGCTCTCGTAGCCCGATCCGCCCATTTTCGTGCTGATTATGTCATCGCCGGGAGCGACGACATCGGGATCGATGAGGGGCTTGGCCGTTGTGTAGTCGTCCCATATCGTCACGGGACCGCGGCTCGAGAAGTCGGGAACTTCATCGGCGCTGTTAGTGGCTCCGACTGTGACGACGGCGCTCTTTCCAGCGTGGGTTTCCTGGTCGGGATGGAACCACGGAGGAGGGCTGTCGCCGCTGGAGAGTATGGTTCCCGCATTGGGGCCATCGTTACCCGCCGCCACGCTGTGGTAGACACCTGCTTCAAGCAGGTTCTCCTCTGCGGTTCTGAGGGTGGAGTTTCCCGGCTTGGTGCCCATGGACATGCTGAGAACGGAAGCCCCGTGCTCCGTTCCGAATTCCATGGCCTGGACCCAGGTCTTCTCGCCTCCCTGATAGTAATTTATCCTGAGAGCCATGCAGGTGGCGCCCGGGGCTACACCGGTCTGGGTGCCCCCCGCGCCGTCACCCAGTACCGTACCGGAACAATGGGTTCCATGGCCGTAGTCGTCCATGGGATCCTTGTCGTTATCGTAGAAATCGTATCCGTAGTGATAACCGGCGTCGGTATCGTGCCACATCCTGTTGTGGAGATCGGGGTGGTTATAGTCCGTACCGGTGTCGAGTATGGCGACGATGACGCCCTTACCGTTGTAACCCATGGACCATACATCGTCGGCGTTTATCTTGGTCACGCTCCAGACGACGTCCTTGCCATACTTCCCGAAACGGGGCTCGTGAATATCCACGGGCTTGATCAGACCGCTGTTCTCGTACGCGCCTTTCTCCACCAGTATTACATCATCCCTGGCCGCCATGGCACGTATCACCGCCGGGGTGGCCTCGCAGTACACCGCGTTGGCGAGCCATAGCGGAGTCACGTCCTGCACGGTGTTTACACCGTACCCGGCCAGTTCCTTCAATACGGGAGCCTGGGAAACCTCGGCCCTGTCCTTCAGAGCCTGAACGACGAACTGCTGTCGTTCCTCGCGGGTCATGGACGCAGTAGCGGTCTCTATCCACCCCTTGTCCAGTTCACCCCGGACCAGTATGAAAACCGGCGTCAGGTTCGTGGAGGGAGAAAGCTCGATTTCCTTTAGAAGCTGGGGCTGAATGGTTCCGGCCGCGGCAAGACTCGCGATAATCAATATAAGTGCCGAATACTTCAATTTACCTTCCTTTCTAAATTAGCCAGTTTTATTTACTTATAAGATATACGCGTTTCGGCTCCGGCCTGCAAGTATTCCGGATTTCCATTCCCCGGCCCCGCCCAGGCCGCTCCGGGGAAGTTTTTTCAAACCGCGCAACGGCGATTTTTACTTACCCGTCCGGATCGGAATTACTTATGACGGCCCCATCATCTTTCCATTCGAGGTACCCAGCCGGTAAAAGCCCGGAAAGCGATGAAGCACCCGACTTGCCCAGCAACGAATCTATGATGTCGTCCAGCACGGCAGCGCCCACGGGCTGTCCCGTATCACCCAGTACTATGCCCAGGGGCGACGAGGACCGTCGGAGCCCCGCCACCACCGTCACCAGGTCTTCCTCCCTGTCGAAGTACGGTATTCCGGCCACACCCGGAGCATCCGGAACGCACCAGGATTCCAGTAAGGAACCCACGTCGGCGTATCCCCTTATGGTCCTCCCGTCCCTCTCCTTGACCAGGACGAAAGAGAAACCGGAGCCCACCATCTTCTCCAGGATGGACTCGGGCGGATCTCCCACGGTTACCGAGGGCAGCTCGTCCAGGCTCCTCATCACGTCGGAAATCCTCACGTCGTTCATCTTCAGTATCTTCTCCGCCACGGCACCGGCGCTGGAAGACGAATCGGTGAGCAAACCCAGAATTTCACCCTTGCTCTCGAACATCCTGGATCCCGCCCTTCTCCCCACCACCATCGATGAAAGCAGGTCGGCCGTCGCTATGACGGGATAGAGAAGCACGCGCAACACCAGGAGGGGCACCGACAGGCTGGAGACCACCTTTTCCCCGGAGACCAGCATGAGCTGCTTCGGTATCATCTCGGCGAAGACCAATACGAACAGGGAAAGCGATATCACGAGCACCGGTTCCAGCCACGGTATTCCGGAATTCTCGGCGAACCGGGAAGTTATGGCCGACGCGGTCACCATTCCCACGTTGGTTCCCACCAGGGTGGTCGTGAGATACCGGCGAGGGTTTTCTATGAACCCGAGAGTGGTGCGGGCCCACCGGGCGCCCTCTCTAAGACGGCTGTACGCCCGTATCCTGCTGGCCGAGGAAAACGCGGTCTCGGCTCCGCTGGAGAATGCGGCGAGCAAGATGGAAAACACGAACAACAGGCCCATCACGATTCACCGCTTCCCGTTGTCCGGAGCCTGACCCTCAGTTTGCGGAGCCTCGGACCTTCCTTTTCAACCACCCTGAACAAGAGCCCGTCCACTTCGATCTCTTCGCCTTCCTCCGGAATCCGGCCGGTGGCCTCCATGAGCAGGCCGCCGCAGGTTTCCGCGAATCTGGCCTCCACCTTCCTTCCAGCCAGCTGGGAGAAAAGGGCGAGATTCATGTTTGCGGGAATCTCAAGCCATTTTCCTTCCACCGTCACTCCCGGGGGCAGGCTTCCGGGGCTGTCGGAAGGACGGAACAGGCAGAAATCCAGTATGTCGTGAACGGTTATGATACCGGCCCAGTCACCGTACTCGTCGAAAACGGCTCCCATTTCCTCGTCCACGTTCCTCAGGCCGCTGAGAACCGAATCCAGGGAAGCCTGCTCCGGAAATGACGGAAGAGGATGCAGGGGCAGCGGATCCGATTCGCCACAGAGCATGAATTCCCTGGAATCCACGTAACCCACGACCTTTTCCATGGGACCGTCCAGTACCGGATACCTGGTGTAACCGGTGTTTTTCATCGTTTCCATGAAACGTTCCCTGCTCCACCCGGTCCTCAGGACGGCGACTTCCGACCTGGGTTTCATCACGTCGGTACAGTCATGCTCGTTCAGCGTCAGCAGGTTGAGCGTCGCCCATCCTTCGCTGCCTATCAGACCTTCGGTTCTTCCCAACTCCACCAGGGCTATAACTTCCTCCCTGGAAAGGGTCTCTTCGGTCTTACTGCCCCCGAGGAGCGAAACCACGCGCCTGGAAAACCCGGACAACAGGGAAACCAGGGGAGAGACAAGCTTCATGAAAACGGATAACGCCGTGGAACTCCCGGACGCCCACTTCTCAGCCATGGACACGGCTATGGTCTTGGGTGAAATCTCGCCGAACACCAAAAGCAGAAAAGTGGTGGACGTGACGGCCAGGAACAGGCTCAATCCGCTTTTCCCGGGCAGGCAATCCGCGGTTATGGAAGCGGCCAATGCGGAAGCCGTCACATTAACCAGCGTGTTGCCCAGGAGAATAGCGGACAGGAGCCTTTCCGGCGCGGACAGAAGCTTCAGTACTCTTCGTCCCGCCGCGGTGCGTCCGAGCCTTCTTTTCTGCACCCTGTCCAGGCTGAAACACGCGGTTTCGGATCCGCTGAAAAACGCCGACAGGACCAGGAGAATCACCAGGAAGAAATATTTCAAGGGCGACTATCCCCTCGTGTGGATGTCCACGTACTCCAGTACGAACTCATCGCTGAAGGTCTTCCTGAAATAGCCCTTACTGGAATAAAGCGGCTGAATCGTTACTTCCAGGGTATACCTTCCTCCCGGAACAGGTATGCCCCGATTCGTTACCGCAGCCCAGGACAATTCGAAAGGACCGGCGTTCCTGCGTCCTTCGGAAAGGCGAAATACCAGGTTTCCGTCCGAATCATAGATAAAAGCATCCATAAGGGCGTTCTCGGTAAGGATTCCACTGACTTTCAATTCCCTGGGTCCGGCTTCGACGGAAAAATCCTCGATGTCCGCTCCCACCCAGAAATACCTCGCACCCTCGCGTTCCGCCACGAATATCTGACCGAATCTTTTCCAGAGGGCTATTCCCGTGGGATACATGAACTCGAAGTCACCGGATCCCATGGAACCGAAGCTCGTCAGGTATTCCAGTTCGTCGGTGAACTTGTGAATGCAACACGAGACGCTGTCCGTAACCCAGACGTTACCCCAGAAATCCACCACCGGGTAGTTCAAGGTTCCGCCGCCGAAATCCGGCGCGGATATCCCGGCCCCGACCTCTCCGTCGCGAATCACGGCCAGCGAATCGCCGCCGGTAACCACCACGATGAACTCGTCGTCTCCGTCATGAAACCATCTCTCCCCCCCGACCGCGTCTATCCCGGTGGGGGATTCCACCGGTATGGTTCCCGGCATGGAATCGGTGACGGAACGAAATACGTATATGAGGTCGGCGCTTCTGTCCGTAACGTATATCCTTCCCGCTCCGTCCAGATCCACGTCCCACGGTTCCAGGAAATCGGCACTGAGAATACCTTTCTGGAAAAGCCTCGTTCCGTCCCTTTCAAGGATCACGACCCTCTCGTTGCCCGTGTCCGCCACAAGGACCAGCCCGGACGGATCGGCGGCTATACCGTGCGGCGAGTTCAGCCTTCCATCTCCGGAACCCTTGTCTCCGTACATTCCAAGGGTGTACATGTCGGCATTGTAAATCACGTGCCCGCTTCCGGAATTGACCCCGTATACCGCCAGTTCGTCGTCATCACCCTCTCCCGGATCGTCCCATGCATCCAGTTTTACGCACTCCAGGCCCTGGGGATCATCGAACCTCACAAGTCCTCCCAGGAGAATCGCCAGCTGTTCCGCCCCCGCCCTGTAGATTCCCATGCAATGGCCGAAAGGCGGGTACACCAGGGTCGTGGGATTCGGAGGCTCGGCGAACCAGCCCGACACGGAGATAATCAACAATAGGTACATAAGGTCACAGCCTTTCGTATATCCAGGCGCTTCTAAGCACCTTCTTCACGTACATCCTGGTCTCCCGGTACGTCACCTGTTCAATATACATTTCCGGATCACCGGGGTTCCACCCGTGCATTTCCACCCACCTGGAGGCATTGCCGGGACCGGCGTTGTACGCCGCCAGGAACAGTACCGGTTCCCCTCCGAAAGCGACGTACTGCCTGTTTATGTAGAGGGCTCCCACCGGCACGGATGCGTACGGATCGAAAAAATCCTCCCGTGAAAGAGGTTCCAGTCCGTACCACCGGGCCACGTCGGCGGCGGTCGACGGCATGAGTTGAACCACTCCGACGGCCCCGGCCCTGGAAACCACCATGCGGTCAAAGTAACTCTCTTCCCTCATTATCCCCTGCAGGACATGGCTATCCAGTAGCAGGCCATCCGTGACCGAGTCCGCCAGGTCCCGGTAGGGAGAAGGAAAATAGAGCCACAAAAGCGAATCGGGCAACATCCCGCCTTCCTTTCGCATTTCTTTATCCATCCGCCTCAAGGCGGCGATGGCGGAACCGTGCATGCCCATCAGGGAAAGCGCCGCCGCCGCTTCCGGGTTTCCCCGGGCCTTCGATTCGAGAAATTCCAGCGCGGCCCTGCCGCATCCCGCGGCCGTCAATTCCACCGCCGTCGAACAGACGGTGTCTTGCATGAGGGCGACTCCGAAAGATTCCATGTCCGGTGGAAAACCCGAACCGCGGCGCCTGGCCGCCAGCATACCGTAAAATTCCCATGGATGGTCGTTGCAAAGTACGTCCAGAAGAGAGTCCCTGCGGTTCCACAGGCCGCATTCCCCGGCCAGCCTCGCGGCCCAGAACAACATTTCGTCCCTCCAGTATCCCGTGGGCCACTTCCCGCATCCCTTCATCCATATCGAATCGGCACGGGCCGTCCCGCCGGACATGTAACTGCAGAATCCTCCCCGCCAATAGGCTCTCTGGTCCCCGTCATACGTTCCGGCACATGAAAGCGACAGAAGGTAGGCGTCCGCGCCTTCGCTCCATTCCTGCTCGCAATCGAAGTATTTTCCGGCGTCATAGGCGGCCTTCCGGGCGAAGTCGTGCCAAGAATATTTCCGGGCGAAATCCACCCAGGCCCGGTAGACTCTTCCCGGAGGAGCCCCCGATGCATGCATGAGCCGACATGAAAACATGGCCGCCCTGGCTGATACCGAGTCAGGAACGTTCCCGCAGATACCGGCCAGCAATTCCGACAGGCGGGAATGATCACCCGAATCCAGGAGCAGCGCCATTTCCGCTCCCAGGCGGTGCCACCGATCCCCGTGGCCGGAAAAACGTTCCGCGAGGTCGGCGTACCCGGAGGAAACCAGGAGGTCAACCACCTTCCAGGAAGGCTGCACCCGATCTTCGAACCGTTCCAGGAGTTCGGTGACCGCCACCGCCGCCTGTGCGGCCGGACCTTCAAGGCGGGACTTCCAGAAACGGAACGTGCCGGAATCCGACGCCGCCGCTTTCTCCAGGAGCAGGAGATCCAGGTCCGCCCCCGGGGAAATTTCCGGAACGACTTCCCATGCCTCGCTTCCCGCCGTACGAATACCTTCCATCAATCGTTTTCTGACCGAAGGGAAGAAGTCTTCAAAACGCGCCATCAACTCAAGTTCATCCGGTCCCAGGTCGCCGGGTTCCGCCACGGCAGCCAGGCAATAGGCCCTGCACGGACCGTCTCCGCCGACGGATGCGTCGACGTCAACTGCGGAGTTCCTCTCCGGGGACAACAGCACCTTGAGAACGTTCATGTCGGGAGAAACGTACGGAAGGGCTTCGGCGGGTCTCCCACCGAGATCCAGGGCCGATATCCGCCACCCGTCGAGCGGGCCGAGGCCCGAGGCTTCCAGGCTGTCAAGTAAAAGCAGGAACTCGTCTTCCCGCGCCACGGCGTGGTAAAGCCCCAGCAACCTGAACAGAACATCCTTCTCCGCATCGGGATCTTCCTCCAGTATCCGCAGCAGGATGTCCGCAGCCCGGCATAATTCACCGCGCATAGCCAGGGAATCGGCTTCTTCCGTGAAACGTACCGTGGCGTCCGCGCTTCCCCCGATGGGAGAATCATCCACGACGTTTCTTCCGCAGGAAAGGAACATCATGAGCGCGACAAGCGCCGGGACGGCTCTTATCACCTGAGTATCTCCCCGTAGACCCATGAATTGGCCATGACCTTCTTTACGTAGTTCCTGGTTTCCTCGAAGGGAATCTGCTCCACGAAAAGTTCCGGATCATTCCCGTTCGGAGGAAAGGACTCGCGCCACCTGGCGGCGTTTCCCGGGCCGGCATTATAGGCCGCCAGGGCCAGGTACGGCGAGCCGCCGAAGTTCAGGATCTGCCTTTCGAGATACATGGAGCCGTACAGGATGGATTTGTACGGATCGGAAAAGTCTCCACCGGAAAGCCGGGGAAGGTCATACCAGCGGGCGATATCCCCAGCGGTGCCGGGCATGAGCTGTATCAATCCCGAAGCTCCCGCCCACGATCTGGCACGCCTGTCGAAACCGCTCTCCTGTTTCATCAACCCGGTTACCAGTTGCAAGGGGAGGCCCATTCCCGAAATTACCTTCTCGGTAAGTTCCCGGTAGGGAGCGGGATAGTAGAAGGCCAGTAAGCTGTCCGGAAGAATGCCGGTTCCTTCGCTCCTCAGCCGGCGGTCAAGTTTCCGCAGGACGTCGATGGCCCGCCTGTGCTCCCCCATGAGGGCCAGGGTTATCGCCCGTCCGCCCTCGTCGCAGGCCTCCGATCCGTACAACATCTCGGAGGCCATGGTTCCGTAACCCCCCGCCGTCATCCGCACCGCCTCGGCCGTAACGGGATTTCTCGAAAGCGATGTTTCCGGCATTTCGAAAGACAGTTCCACTCCTCCCGACCTGATGGAGGCCAGGAGCCCGTAGAACTCCCAGGGGTGCTTTTCTTCCAGTGTCTCCAGCAGCCTCTCCCGCAGGCCCGACTCGCCCTTTCCGCCGGCGTACCTCGCCCTCCAGAACAACATCTCGTCGCTCCACGCGGAATATGGGTACCTCTCCAGGCCGGACGTCCACACCGAATCGCCCCGGGCGCCCCGACCGCACATGTACAGGCAGAATCCGCACCTCCAGTACGCCGCGGCTCCCCCGAACGATCCCGTACGGAGCGCGGCCAGGTATGAATCCGCCGCCCCGGACCAGTTCCTTTCGGCATCGTTGTATCTCGCGGCCAGGAAAGCCGCTTCGCAGGCCTTGTCGTGGGAAGGATGCCTGGCGGCGAAATTCATGTAGCTGGAACAGTATACGCTCCGGGGCATTCCCATCGCCCTCTGGGCCCTGGCTCTGTAGAGGTCCGCCCTGGCAACGAGGGAATCCGGAAACATCCCGCCGGCTATCGAGTCGCATAACTCCAGCAGTTCCCCGTTTTCACCTGCGTCATGAAGCAGGGCCAGCCGCACGCCCAGTCCGAAGACTCCGTCCCGGGAAACCGAGGCCAGGCTGTCCGCGGCCTCGGGATGCCCCCCGTCCACCAGCGCGTCCGCCAGTCTCCAGGACCGTGACCACCGGGCCGGATCCAGCAGCAACAGCATTCGGGCCGCCATCACCGCCACCTCGCCGCCCCTTCCCAGTCTCCGCTCCCATGTTTCAACGGAACCGGACGCCAGGTGAAAATCCCGTCTCGCCAACAGTGTCTCCAACCGGACGCTCTCGTGGAAGGAAGCGAGCCTCGCCGCCACCCGATCCCACCACATCCCCTCGGATTTCAAGGTGGATTCCAACTCCGTAATCGCCTCGTCAGCCAGGAACGGCAAGTACTCGGCGTCCGCCACGGTCTGCTCCACCTGGCCCTTGTTCATGCGCCCGTCCATGCAGACCATGGCCCGGACCGCTCTCTCCGCGATGCATTCCGGCACCGGGAGAATCCGGGGAAGTTCGACGGTCCCGGCGTTCCTGGAGATCCATATCGAAAGCAGGGGTTCGGATTCCCCGACGTATTCCAGCGCGCCGCGGGTATCGCCGGACAGGTCAAGAAGCGAAACCTTCCACCCGTGAAGATCTTCTTCCAGCACGTCCTCCAGACTGTCCAGCATCTCGATACCCTCGGCCTCCATACCCGCGCCGTGATGTATGCCCACCAGCCTGAAAAGGGCCTCGTCCCGTATCTCCCGGTCTCTCACCATTTCCAGGAGCACCGACACGGCCTCGCCGTTACGACCGGCCAGGGCCAGGGAATCGGCCCGGACGAAGTCCCCTCCGCGCACGCCTCCCGCCGTCAGGGAGAGTACCAGGAGATACACGGCTCTCACGGGAAAAATTCCTAGTGCCTGAAGTGGCGTGTACCGGTGAAAACCATCGCGATACCGTGTTTATCGGCCGCCGCAGCCACCTCGTCGTCTCTTATGGAACCTCCGGGCTGCACGATGGCGGTGATACCGGCCCCGGCGGCCATGTCCGGACCGTCACTGAAAGGAAAGAAACCGTCGGACGCCAGGACGGCCCCTTCAAGTGAATGTCCTTCCCGCTTCGCCCTTCGTATAGCCAGATCAAGGCTCTCGATGCGGCTCATCTGGCCGGCACCGACTCCCAGGGCTCCGCGGGTGTCACCCACGACGACGGCGTTGCTCTTTACCGAGCGGCATATCCTCCAAAGCAGATCCATGGCCTGCAATTCCTCCTCGGTGGGCCGCCTCTTCGTGACCACATCGATCCTTTCCAGTCCATCGACCCGGTCCGGATCCTGGCGCAATACACCACCCCATATACTCCTGACGACCTTATCGCCCGGTTTTCCGTCCGGCATGCGGATTATCCTGAGCTTCTTCCGCTTCCGGAGCCTCTCGAGGGCATCCGTTTCAAAAAGAGGTGCCATCACTATCTCGAGGAACAGGCCTTTCAACCTTTCCACGAGTTCCATGTCCACGACCCTGTTCAAAGCCAGGATACCGCCATAGGGTGAGATCCGGTCTGCCCGAAACGCGTTTTCGAAAGCCTCCAGGGGACCGGGACCGACCCCGGCGCCACATGGGTTTCCATGTTTCAGGAGCACTGCCGCATGTTGTTCCGGAGGCATGGAAACTACGAGTTCCCACGCGGCGTCCGCATCCAGATAATTGTTGTAGCTCAGTGGTTTGCCTCCAAGGACTTCCGCCAGGCCGAACCCGGTCCTGGGCCACTTGAAGTGAACTTCCGCCGCCTGGTGGGGATTCTCTCCATAACGCAGGCCGGGAACCAGGCCCCTCTCCAGGCTCGAAGTCACCGCCATGTCGTAATGGGAGGTCATGTCAAAGGTCCTGGCCGCCATGGTCCTCCTGAAGGTATCGTCGTCGCTTCCCCCGGAGAGCACATCCAGCACGTGAGGAAAAACGTCGCTCCCCGTCGCCGAAACTACGTGCCTCCAGTTCTTGGCCGCCGCCCTCGCCATGGCCGGCCCGCCGATATCTATGAGTTCCGCCAGAGCCGGATCCTCAGGGTCCATACCGGCGGTCTCGTGAAACGGATAGAAATCGACGGCTACAAGATCGAAAACCGGTTTGCCGGTCCTTTTCCTCTCTTCCCTGTCTTTCCCGGCGGCGAGTATCGCCGCGTGCAATTCCGGATGCAGAGTCTTCACCCTGCCCCCCAGGATGGAGTTCATTCCCGTGATCCGCTCGGTGGAAATCACGTCTATTCCGGCCTTCGAAATGACATCGGCGGTCCCGCCCGAGGCGAACAATCTCCAGCCCATATCCCGGAGTCCCGCCGCGAAATCATCCAGGCCTTCCTTGTTCCATGCGCTAATCAGGGCGATTCTTCCGCCGGACATGTCAGGTTCTCGTAAAGCCATGTCTCTCCATCCATTCCTCCATGTCGAAACGCGGTATGGGTTTTCTCTTGTGTTCCGTCGTATCGATCATCTTCCTTATACCGGCGGCGACGCCGTCGGGCACGTCCTTTCCCAGGAAGAAATCTCTTATCTGACTGTAGGTCACGCCCATTTCGTCTTCGTCGCTCTGTCCTTCCCACAGGCCGGCGGAAGGAGGTTTTTCCACGACCCACCCGGGCAGTCCCAGGACCCCGGCGAGTTCTCTCACCTCTTCTTTGAACAACCCGGCGAGAGGCAGGAAGTCCGCGGCGCCGTCCCCCCATTTCGTCCAGTATCCGACCAGTATTTCCGAGTAATTACCGGTTCCCACTACCAGCCTGTTCCCGGAGTGGGCATAAAGCATGACCATCCTCAGACGGGACTTTATGTTGGCCACGCCGAGTCTTCCGATCCCTTCCAGGTCTCCCGCTTCCAGGAACCGCCCGAGAACCGGAGTAAGATCTATCACCTTGGTCCCTATACCAAGATGGGCGGCGATGCGAAGGCCGTCATCCGTATCCCGCGGATTGCTTTCGCAGGGCATCAGCAGTCCCAGGACCCTGGCCGGAGACAGTGCCCCGGCCGCCAGGGCGGCGGTCACGGCGGAATCCAGTCCTCCGCTGATTCCCACCACGACTCCTTCCACGGAGGCCTGATGAACGACGTTCTTTATCCACGCCTGAATGTCGGATGCAAGCCTTTCGTAATCGATTCTTCCACTCATGATTCATCTCCCAGCCGGAACAAGCGAGAGTTTCCTTCCGAGTACATCGACGGATGCAACCCTCACCTCGACCAACGACCCTTCGCGGAAAGGACCGTCGCCGCCACGGAAGAAGACGCCCCCGCGCCTTATATCCCCGGCTTGAACCAGTCCTTCCACCGGTACGTCGTCAAGCCTGACGAAAATACCGAACCGCTTGACCCCGGTTACCACGCCACCGTGTACGCTGCCTATTCTCCGGGAGAGAAAAGCGAGGGCCATCAGTTCCACCGCGTCTCTCTCCGCCCTCTCCGCATTCCGCTCGGTGAAACATGCATTGTCCGCAAGCTCCTCGATGGGAACCGCGGGACGCGGGATCCCGCCCTTCTCCTGAATGGAGAGCATCTGGTGCGCCAGGAGATCGGGATACCTCCTTATGGGGCTGGTGAAATGCATGTAGCTCCTGAGGGCCAGGCCGAAATGACCGCTGTTCCTGGGAAAGTATACGGCCCTCTGCATAGCTCTCAGGACCAGCTCCGACACAAGATCCTTGAGTGCCGGGCTCTCGATGCTTTCCAGAATCCTGCTCAGTTTCTTGGGGACCGCCGCTCCCCCCGGCACCTTTATCTTCAGCTCCGCCAGGCTGCGCTTCAGTTTCTCCAGCGCCTCCCCCGAAGGTTCGTCATGTACCCTGAACAGAACCGGCAGTCCCGTCCAGGTGCAATGATCCGCAACCGCCCTGTTGGCTTCCACCATGAAGTTTTCCACCATTCTGTGGGACTCGTCGGAGGGAACGGGCCTGAATTCGGCGGGCCAACCCTCATCGTCGAACAATATCCCGTATTCCCGGGTATCCAGTTCCAGCGCCCCCCTGCGTTTCCTCTGCCGATCCAGGTCCCGGGAAAGCTTTGCCAGACCGTCGAAGACGTCGCGCAAACCATGATCGGCTCCGCCGCCCCGCAGGTATTCCAGGGCCTCTTCGTAGGTGAGCCTGTGGTCGGACCTCACCAGGGACGGAACTATGGAAAAGTTCAAGCGTTCGCCGGACCCGTCGAACTCGATCACAACGGTCCTCGCCGCCCTGTCCTCTCCCGGTCTGAGACTGCAGGCCCCGTTGGACAGCGAGAAGGGAAGCATCGGAATCACCCTGTCCGGAAGGTAGACGCTGGTGCCCCGGAGCCTCGCCTCGGCGTCTATCGGATCTCCGGGTCCGACGTAAGCCGCAACGTCCGCTATATGCACGTAAAGTTTCCTGACGCCTCCATCCTCCGCGAAAGAGATGGCGTCATCGAAATCCCTGGCATCCACCGGATCCACCGTTATGGTGAACAGGTCCCTGAAATCCTCCCTGCCCGAAACGTCCACGGGAGCGGCCGCCCTCTCCATGGCCAGTTTCTCGACTTTACCGGGAAATTCGGCGGGAAGCGCATAATCCATTACAACGGCGTCTATCAGGTCTATGGGGGAACCTTTCCCCCCCAACTTGCGCCGGAGGCGGGCGGTGGGTTTCCCCTTCCCGTATACCAGTTCGGCGAAGACCAGTCTTCCCGGAGATATATCCTCCCTGCCCACTTCCAGGGGGATGTTCCTGGGGAGAACCGGGTTCAACGGGTCTATCACCCATCTTCCACGCCGCATCCTGGCCACGCCGCTCAAGCCCTTCCTGCTTCTCCGCAAGACCGACGTCACCCTTCCGACGGTCCTGCCGCGGTGATCGGTGTCCCTAAGTTTTCTTACAAAAACGATGTCGCCGTCGAGGGCATAACCGGCATGCCTCCTGGGAATCTCGATCCTGTCATCTGAAACCCTGACGAAACCGCTTCCGTCCGGACGCATGAAGATGCGCCCCTTAAGGAGACCCATTTCCTCCGGCAGCGCGTACCTTCTCTTTCCGGCCGGAACCAGGTCGCCCTTCGCAAGAAGAAGGTCCACCGCATCGGATAGCCTGGGATGCTCCCCCTCCAGGGCGGCCGCGATTTCACCGAAAGTCAGTCGGGCGGACGGACGGGTCCGGAACAACTCCAACACCGCCTCGGCGGATTCCTTCAGCACCATGGATTCGTCGGTCACCGGGTCACTCTCCTGATTCAGTCACGTTGATGGACAGGTATCCCGAACGGCTGTTCCAGTCCTCCACCGTCAAGGTCATTCCGAAACGGTGGGATAACGCCAGCGAAGCCGCCAGGAGTTCGACCGCGACCGATTTCCCGTCTTTCACCATGCCGTAGGAATCCGTCCCGGATTCCCAGGCCACCGATACCCTTATTCCACCGTCAGCGGCATCCGTCTCCAAGGCCAGGCGGCCGTTTCCGTTCACCATCGCCGCCGCCGAGGCCCCGGCGAGGCAAACCGCTCCGCGCACCGCCCCGGCGGGAATCCCCAGCGACCGGGGCAGACCGCTCCGAACCACGTGTTCGAACTTCACCGACCTGCCGCAGAAAACACCTATGATACGCCCCACTTCTTCCATGGTCACAGGAGTCCATCCGGGACCCGCGCCGGGGGAATGCGACAGTCCGGCCATGCTCCTGGTGAAGGATATCATATCCTTCATCCCGGCGGAAGCATTCTTCAATTTCTCCCGGAGTTTTTCAGTATCGGCCAGGGCATACCCCGCAAGTTCGATTCCACCGGAGATCCGTGCCAGTATGTTGTTCATCCCGTGAAGCATGAACGGCAACATGGCCCCGGCGCACGTCCAGAATACGGCCCTGGCCCCCTCCTCCCCGGCACATGTAACGTGATACCCGGGAACCGCCTTCAATACCCCGGCATGAAAATCACCGGTTTCCCGGAAAGAATGGATGCCCCTGAGCGCCGAAAACCGGAAATCCGGTAATACCATCACCATCATCATCTTCCCGGTTTCATCGACACCGGCGCCGACATCGATGATCGACTCCGCCTCATCGGGATCCCCGGGACATAGTACCACCACGCCTTCAAAGTTTTCCGGAAGATCTCCCGGCGGTACCGGTTTCCCGGGAGGAAGCAGCTTCTCCGCGAATTCCACTGCACGCGAGCCCCGGGCAAACAGGAGTCCGGGCACCACCCAGCATCCATCAGGCATAAAACAACCTCCTAGCGCCCCGGCTTGACCAGGGGAACGAACCTCACCGGCATCAGGGAATTCACGATGAATTCGAAGCCCCTTCTCTCTATGAGCACAAGTTCCTGCCACGTACCCCCCAGGGGAATCACCATCCTTCCGTTCTCACCGGAAAGCTGTTCCTCCAGGTCGCGGGGCACCGAATCCGGAGCGGCCGAGACGATGATTCCACTGTACGGGGCCGCCGGCTCCCATCCCCCGTGTCCGTCGGCCTCTATGAATCTCACATCCGCATCGGGGAAAAGCTCCAGAATGGTTCTCCTGGCCTTTACGGCCAATTCGTGCACCACCTCCAGGGTGATGACGTCAAACCCCATGGAGGCAAGTATGGCGGTCTGGTAACCGGACCCGGTCCCTATCTCAAGGACCGTCGCGCCGGGGTGACATCCCAGGGCCTGCACCATCAAGGCCACTATGTACGGCTGTGAGATTGTCTGTCCGAAGCCTAAGGGATACGGATGATCACCGTACACTATCTCCGGCGGAAGGCCCGGAGTCATGAACCTTTCACGGGGGACCTTCATGAATGCGTCCAAAACCCCCGGATCGGTTATTCCCCTGCGGATCAGGTCTCCGGTCACCATTCTCTTTCTGGCTTCCAGGAATTTACTTGTTCCCATCCGCACCCTCTGACGCTTTCCTGGCCCTGCGCCTGGCTTCCTTCCACCTGTGCAACCTTTTACTCAACTCCCGTTCCCTGCCGCTGTCTCCGGGCACATAGAATTCCGGCTCACCCATCTTATCAGGAAAGTTCTTGTGCATCACCACGTTTCCCGGCATGTCATGGGCATACTGGTACCCCTTACCATAGCCCAGCCTGCGCATGAGGCCGGTGGGAGAGTTCCTGAGATGCAAAGGAACGGGCAGACTACCGTCCCGCGCGGTTCCCAGCGCTTTCTTCCACGCAACGTAGATCGAGTTCGATTTAGGGGCCAGGGCCAGGTAACACGCCGCCTCGGCCAGGGCCAGGTCTCCCTCCGGGGATCCCAGGAACCTCCACGAATCCGCGGCTCTCATGGCCACCGTCAGGGCCGAGGGATCGGCCAGGCCCACGTCCTCAGTAGCGAATCTTATCATTCTTCTTGCTATGTAAAGCGGGTTTTCTCCCGACAGTATCATGCGGGCCAGCCAGTACAGCGACGCATCCGCATCCCCGGACCTGAGGGACTTATGAAATGCGCTTATGAGATTGTAATGTTCCTCTCCCTGCCTGTCATAGACAAGCGGCGTGTTTTTCAGCAGGTCATTCAGCATTTCCACCGTCACGGGACTCCCCGCAGCCGTTCCGGCCAACATCTCCAGGATGTTCAGCGCCCGTCTCCCATCCCCGTCGGAAACGGCTGCTATGCGTTCCAGTACCGCCCCTGGAATTCCCCGGGGATTCATCTCCACGAAAACGGGATGCTTCACCGCTCTCTCCAGGATGGAAACCAAGTGTTCGTCCCCCAATCTCTCCAGGACGTACACGGCGCACCTGCTGAGCAGGGGCGCCGTCAGGGCGAATGACGGGTTCTCCGTGGTGGCTCCCGCAAGGGTGATGGTGCCGTTCTCAACGTGGGGAAGAAATGCATCCTGCTGCGCCTTGTTGAACCTGTGTATCTCGTCGACGAAGAATAGGGTTTCCCTTCCCGTTCTCTTCTCTTCCATGGCCCGGGCCACCACGTTTCTTACTTCTCTGACTCCTCCGGTCACTGCACTGAATCTCACGAACCGCATCCCGGTGTAACGGGAAACCAGAAGCACTAAAGTGGTCTTCCCCGTTCCGGGAGGCCCCCAGAGAATAAAAGATCCCAACACACCGTTCTCCAGCGCTTTTCTGAAAGCGGCATCCTTCGCGAGCAAATGCTCCTGTCCCGCCACTTCATCCAGCGAGGAGGGCCTTAACAGTTCAGCCAGGGGAATTCCCCGCTTATCCCGTTCCCTTGTTTCGAGCAGGTCCATTTGGTCGAAGATAAACCTTACCCACCTTCCGGGAAAGTGTAAAAAGATGCCCGGCCACACGGGCCGGGCATTCGAATCGGGAAGCCGGGCTCCCGGCTTACTTGCCTCCGCCCATCGCTCCCATTTGCTGCTGCATGCCCTGGAGGAACATCATCGCCGGAAGCGTCTGGTCCGGTGCGCCGGGCATGAGGTTCTCGGCTCCGCTGAAGCCGTATCCCGTTACTTCGACCACGTGAGTCTCACCATCACCGGAGGCCTCCACGTGCGCAAGGGGAACTATCGGAAGTTCCGGGGAGAATACTATTTCCACGGAACCATCGGGGTGGTTCACACTCACTTCAAACCCTTGCACCGTATTGCCGGCCACACCCACGGCGGTCTTCTCGAAGTTGAAGTCCATCTTCTCCAGTTCTTCCGCAACCTTGTCTAGGTCTTCCTGGCCGCCTTCTTCTTTGAAACCCTGGGTGAAGCCCCGGGTGAACTGTTCATCGAAGGCCGGATCGTTCATCATGTTCTCGATGAAGTCTGCAACACCCTGGAGATCTATGGCCATAACCATGTCCTGCTGCTTGAATTTCAACATTCTCACGGCCCTGAGGAAATCGAGCGCCACTTCCTTGCCTTCCTCCGCGGTGAAAACACCGGCCATATCATCAACATCGGCAAGGCGATCGCGAATGTAGGCCTTGGGGTCTTCGGCGAATTCGCCGAAGAAATCTTCGTAGTTAGCGGTGGCCGTCTTGAGTCCCTCGGGCTCCACCAGTATCTGGCCCACGAAATCTCCGGAACTCACCTGGATCCAGTAACACTCGTCTCCCTGGTTCATTTCCGTTCCCACGACGGCTATTTTGAAGGTCTCGTCTCCGCCGTCGATACCGAACTCTATCCACTGACCCACTTCCAGGTCGGAAGTAGTGAAATCGAAATCACCACCGGAGGTCGAACCGCCGGTTTCGGAGGTTTGGGCCGCATTTTCCACGGTTCCGGCGGCCTGGGCCACATCCTCGCCTCCGGAGCCCGCTTCCCCGGCCTGCCCGCCGCATGCCATGAAGGCGACGCTCAACATCATCAGCACCATTAAGTATCTTGACATATCATCCTCCCTCGAGAACAAACGAATTTCTCGGTAATTCTTCCCGGTAACTATCCCTCCGAATCCACTCTCATGAGAGCGACGTAGTCGAAACCCTCCTTCCGCAACCTGTCGCCGCCGCCCAGGAACGTCAGGTCCATGACGAAGGCCGCCCCGGCCACCGTGCAACCTATCTCTCTCACCAACCGGGATGCGGCGGTCGCGGAGCCGCCGGTGGCAATCAGGTCATCCACGATGAGAACCCTGCTGCCGGATGGAAGGGCGTCCCGGTGCAGTTCCACCGTCGCCGTCCCGTACTCCAGGGTGTACTCCCTGCTCACGGTCTCGGCGGGAAGTTTGCCGGGTTTTCTTACCAGTGCCAGGGGAACATTTTTCTCGACCGCCATCACCGCCCCGAAGATGAACCCCCTGGATTCTATCGCGGCGATGGAATCGTAATCGAAATCTTCGCAGGCTTTCAACAGGTGGGCAACGGTATCTCCCAGGGAACCCGGGTTGGACAGCAGGGTGGTTATGTCTTTGAACACCACCCCCTCCACCGGGAATCCCGGTACGTTCCTTATCTGTTTCTCAAGTTCTTCAATGTCGTACAACACCGCCTCCCGTCTTCTTCATCACGAAACGCATCGCTTCTTCCGCATCGGGAACGGGCACAACTCCCTCTATGCCGGTCCAGCCCCCTATGCAACATACCGGTTTTCCCGCGTCCAGAGCGAAGGCTATTTCCGAAAGAGTACCGTACCTGCCCCCCACGGCCACCACGACCTTGCCGGCCAGGGCCACGATCCTGTTTCTGGAAGCCCCCATGCCGGTGGGTACGGCAAGAGAAACCCACCTGTTGGCTTCTCCCGGGTCACTACCCGGAAGTATCCCGACGGTGAAACCTCCCGCCAGAAAAGCGCCCCTGCAAACCGCTTCCATCACGCCGCCCAGCCCCCCGCAAACGACGGTAAAACCTTTCTCCGCGAGCATCTTCCCCAGTTTCTCGGCTGTTGCATATTCAATGCGCTTCGGGGAAGCCCCTCCCACGACGGAAACAGGCCGTATGACGATATACCTCCCAGGTACATGCGGGATGGTCGGGGCGAGAGGATTTGAACCTCCGACCTCCTAGTCCCGAACCAGGCGCGCTAACCGGGCTGCGCTACGCCCCGATCCTATCCCGACCACGAAAATCTACTAACGGGGGTATCCGTATGCAAACTTCCGCGTCAATCCACTCCCAAAAGAAAATCCAGGCCGGCGATCGCACCCGAGACCACCAGGGTGACCACGATTCCCGCCACCGCCACTCCCAGGGCTATCGATGGTATGGCCGACTTTCTCGGCACGCCGAAGAGAAACGCGGCCAGGGCCCCGGTCCACGCACCGGTAACCGGGAGAGGAACAGCCACGAACAGCATAAGCCCCAGGGCCTGGTACTTTCTTATCTTCTCCCCCGCCCTGCGCCTCGTTCTATCGAATAACCAATCGAAAAACCTGTCGAACACCATCCAGCGCCTCAGGAACCCGGTCACCGGCTCCAGGAACCAGAGGATGAAGGGAACCGGAAGCAAGTTGCCTCCCACCGCCAAGAGGTACGTCTTCCACCACGGCCACGCCCAGGCATCCCTCATGACCGTCCATGCGATAGGAATGCTGCCCCTGAGTTCGGTCAGCGGAAAAGCCGACAGCACCAGCATTTGGATCTCTCCGGGAATACCGGATAGCAGCTCCAGAAGTGCCCGCCCCATCAAAACCCTTCAAAAAAAGTGGTCGGGGCGACTGGATTCGAACCAGCGACCACTTGAACCCCATTCAAGTGCGCTACCGGACTGCGCCACGCCCCGACCCGGGAAGGCAAAATTACCGATGTTCCCCGTTCTTGTCAACCGCCATGGGATCCCTGTCCAACAGGGCCAACAGGTCCGATATCTCCTTCCTTATCCACTGCAGTGTCTCTAGTGGAATCCGAGCCCGGTTCTCCGCGGCCCTCTCCGTTCCACCGGATTTCATCATCTCCTCTATGCGTTGCCTGGCTCCCTCGATGGTGTACCTCTCGTCGTGAAGGAGCCGCTTGATGAGCATGATGAGGTCTATATCCTCCTGCCTGTATATCCTGTTTCCGGATTGGTTCTTGGATGGTTTCAACATGGAGAAGGTAGTCTCCCAGTACCTGAGCACGTGGGGTTTCAGACCCGTCATGCCGCAAACCTCGCTGATGGAGTAGTACAGTTTCCCCGTGGTGTCATCCAAGGCCGACCTACTTTCTGCCGAAACCCTTCGAGATTTTAGATATCATCTTCTTCAGCAGAGGTTTTTCTTCGTCCCTCTTCTCGTGTATGCGGCGGAGCATGTTCTTGGCGCCCTCGTGATCCGTATTCCACGCAAGAGCTTCGTTGACGGCCCTTTCGGCAAGCATCAGCTGACCGGCCTCCAGGTATATCTCCGCCAGCCGGACGAAATTCTCCGGATCGTGATACTCTATTTTGCAAGCCACTTTCATGTGGTTCACGGCCTCGTGATAACTCTTCCTTCCAAATGCGGCGGAGGCCAGCGCCTTTCGTAATCCGGGGTTCTCGGAGTGTGTTTTGAGGAACATCTCCAGGAGTCGCGTGGCTTCCCAGAAACTTCCCTGCCTGCATAATTTAGCCGACTCCCGGATGGCTCTCCTGAGCTTAGCGTCCAGCAGGCGCATGTCCTGCGCCGAAGCACCGGCCTGCCGAACGATCTTGGGGCTTTTAACGGCCGGCTTACCGGCGACATTCCTGTCGATTCCCAGGAATTTGTCGTATTCCTCCCTCTCCTTCCGCCTGGAAAGAACACGATACGCCTCGGTGACCGCCATGTACCTGGCGGTAGACTCGGCGTCGTCACCGGTCACGTCCGGGTGCAGCTTCCTGGCCAGTTCGTGGTAGGCTTCCTCGATTTCATCGGAAGTAGCGTCGTAACCCACTCCGAGAATCCGGTAATGATCCTTCTGAATCTCCGCCGACAACTTTAAGATCCTTTTTCTAGCGTATGACCGTGAAGCGACTCGTCGCCCTATGGCCGAAGCCGTCGGTGACGACTACGCTGTAGACTCCCGCCGGCAATTCACGCGGGATCATCCACCGGATATCGTACTCGCCGCCGGTGGGATTATTCATCTCGGTTTCATGCACCATTCTTCCGCTGGTATCGTAAACGGTAAGGTCCGTAACTCCACCGGCGGGAACGGTCACGGTGAACACGACGCTACTGTTAACCGGGTTCGGGTATACCGAACTGACGGCCAGGGCGGGTTCGATGCATTCGCCGTGTTCGCCGATGCCCACCTGCTTCAGAACCAGCATGCATAACATGATGTTCATGGGCCTGCACTCGCCGCATATACGCTCGATCTCCGAGGAATCCTTCTGACTGCCCCAGAACCCCTTGTCACCTACCTCGGGAGCCATGGAGTATATCTTGGAAACATCCTGCCCCGAGTAGCACCAGTCGTTCTGGTCGCCGTTCACTTTGTAGAGCACCTGCCACGGCGTTCCGTACTCGTACTTGTTACCTGCCGTCATCTGGGCGGCCCAGTCTTTGAAAAGGGTGCTGTCCGGGGTGAGTATCTTATCGTAGCCCCACGGATAAAGGAGCTTGGAGCCATAGGTGTGGTAATTCAGGGCGGCCACGGGCTTCTTGTCGATGGTGAAGTCCCTCTGGACCTGGGTCTCGGGTTCGGAGAAAGCCGAATCTCCACGGTAGGTCTCTTTGTCGGGATCAGAGCTGGATCCGGTGTCGTCGTAACCCCATTTGTAGCCCCAGTTGCGGTTGAGATCCACGCCGTCGCCATCGGAGAAATTCATGTTCTTCCTGTGCATGCCGCCGCCCGGCATGTTGTGATAGTAACCGTCGGGATTGGCTATGGGAATGAAGTAGAGCGTGGCATTATCCAGGATGTAGGCGGCCCTGGTGTCACCACCGTCGTAATTGTCCGTCAGCCAGTTGGCGAAGTCTATGAGAACGACGTTCGAGCCCGGCTCCCTGGCATGAATGAGAGCGGTAAAGAATATGGTCGGTTTGTATCCCGTCGATGAGCTGGTCATTTTTATGGCGTAAATATCCCTGTCCTTGTACGATTTGCCGATGCTCGCCGGAGTATCCACAAGGTTGTCGTGTTCCGCGGCCAGGGTGCACCAGAATTTCCAGTTCTCCTCGGGACTATAGTAGTATCCCGCATTTTTCGCGTTCTCCGACAGCAGTTCGCTCCACTCCCTGGGAAGCACTTCGTATCGAGGTGTCATCAGGGCCGCGTTCCCGACTTTGTCATCGGGCAGAACTATATCGACGAATCCTCTCCTGATATCGACGTTGGCAACGTCGTATCCATCCTCTATCAATCGGGTCACGGAACCGCGGTCAAGCTGGTAGAGCCTGACCAGCCTGTCAGCGGATACGTCGACCGCAAACATGACGACGACAATCGCCAGGACAAACGCGAATCTCATTTCTACCTTCTTTCCATACCGGAAGTTGACTTCGACGGTCCGCTCGCTTAGTATTGCAGGCCTGACCGGAATAGTTGAAAATTACTTAAGTGTAATCTGTGAAAGGAGCCAGCACTTGGCAAGGAGCAAACAATCCCTTAAACGTCACAGGACTGACGTCGCCAAGGCCAAGCGCAACCGCAGCAGGATTCGTGCGATAAGAACAGCCATGAAGAAGGCCAGGGCCGCCGAGGATCCGGAAGAGAAGAAGAAACTCATAGCCAAGGCACAAAAACTGCTGGACAAGGCCGCACGCAAAAGGTTGTTGCACAACAACAAGGCAAAGAGGCTCAAGTCTTCCCTCATGAAAAAGTCCTGATCCTTCCGACGGTCGCGGAATGGATACGGTATTGACGTAGCCTTCATTACTGTTAGATTTGTCTAACAGTAATAGAGGAGTCTGTCATGGTTATGCATAACAACCTTACCGGGTCCCTGGAAGATTACCTTGAGGCTATTCTTAAAATACTCGGCACCAGTTCCGTGGCGAGGGTGCGGGATATAGCCGACGAACTCCACGTCAGCCCGGCATCGGTAACACCCGCCATGAAGAGACTGGCTGAACTGGGACTGGTCAGGTACAGCAAACGCAACTACATCGGTCTTACCGGCAGCGGCAGGGAAATAGCCATGCGCACCGCCGCAAGGCACAGCCTCCTGGCCCGCTTCCTCACCGATGTCCTGGGATCCGATGCCGAACAGGCCGACACGGACGCCTGTGCAATGGAACATCATATCTCGGAGGATTCCATGGAGCGTCTTGCGGCCCTCTTAGAGTTCCTGTACGCGTGCCCGGAACTGGAAAAGCTGATGAAAACCGGTTTTGCAAGATGCTTCGATGAAGGCGAAAACGGTTCCCGCTGCAGCAAGATCGTCTGTCCATTTCTGTTCGAAGGCCGTAACGACCTGGCGGATCTCGTTTCTCTTGCCTCCCTGGAACCCGGGCATACCGGAATGATCGTTCGTATAGCCGGAGACAGGGCACTTCGGAAATCCCTCATCAACAAGGGCTTCATCCATGGCACCGAAGTCCTGCTTCTGCGCCGGGGAACCGAAAGTCTCCCTTATGCAGTGAAAGTGGCGGGGCACGAACTCGACCTGCCGAAAGACGCCGTTTCGGCGGTACTGCTCAACCCACGGAGCATCAACGATGAGACATAGGAAGGGACGGGGCCGGCACGGGCAGCCGGCACATCACGACATGCCCCCCAGGCCCGGCTATCCATTGACCATGGCCTCCTCCGGAGAATGGGTGAGGGTGGTGAGCATAACCACGGATCATGCCGCGGAGAGCCGCCTGGTCAGCATGGGTATCAATCCCGGAGCGCTGTTGCACGTGATCTCCTCATCCGGCGGGCCGATCGTGGTTGCGAGGGACGAGACCAGGTACGGCATCGACCGTAAGACCGCCTGGCACGTCAGGGTGATACCGGCGTCGTCCAGGAGATACTATCCTACTTCCCCGGCCAGGTGCAACGACTATTGCAGGGGATGCTCCTACCGCTTCGAAATGCTGAAGGCCGAATACGGCAATTCCATAACCCTATGGGATCTCCCACCCGGTGAAACGGGAACCGTCACGGCGGTCCGCGGAAGGGGTTCCACGGTGAAGAGGCTCATGGAAATGGGGTTTGTCGAAGGGGCTAAGGTACGGGTGGTAAACCGTGATACCACCGAGGACCGCATGACGGTGGAGGTAAACGGCGCCACGATGAAACTGGGCGGATGGGACGCCGCCCATATTCTCCTGGAGGCGGACGGATGAAAGTCGTAGCCCTGGCCGGTAACCCCAATTCCGGCAAGACTTCCATATTCAACGCCATAACCGGCGCCAGGCAGCATGTAGCCAACTACCCCGGCATCACCGTGGAAATAAAGGAAGGGGAGACCACTCTTCCCGGCGGAGACCGGCTCCGGGTCGTGGATCTGCCCGGAACCTACAGTCTCACGCCCTATTCGCCGGACGAGGTGGCCGCCCGGGATTTCCTGCTGGAGAAACACCCCGACGCGGTTGTCCACGTGGTCGATGCCGTCAACCTCGAAAGGAACCTGTACCTCACCACCCAGCTGCTGGAGTTGGGCGTACCTGTCATCCTTGCGCTGAACATGGTGGACATAGCCGAGGCCAGGGGAATCGGTATAGATGATGAAGAACTCTCCACCCTCCTGGGGGTGCCGGTGGTCAGAACCGTGGGCAACAGGGCCAAGGGGATACCCGATCTTCTCGCGACCCTGGAACGCGTCATCTCGACCGGCGCCGAATGGACTCCACTGGAAATATCGTACGGAGCGGCCTGCGACAAAGCTCTTTCGACACTGCAGGAAATGGTGGAGAAAAGCGGGCTCCTGAAGGGAATGATCCCCTCCAGATGGTTGGCTCTGAAGCTCCTGGAACAGGATTCCCATACCATCGAAAGGGTGAAACGCCTGGGAACTCCGGATTCCCGCAGGATCCTGGAAACCGCTTCCGCCCTGGCAGACAGGGTGTTCAGGGAAATGAACGACGAAACCGAGGGCGTTATAGCCGATCACCGCTACGGTTTCGTCGCCGGTGTGGTAAAGAGGGTCAAAACCAGTCCGGCTCTCAATCGTGTCTACATATCCGACAGGATAGACCGGGTGCTGACCAATACCCTGGCGGGTCCGGCCATAATGGCCCTGGTACTCCTCGGGCTCTTCCAGTTCACCTTCTTCATAAGCGGTACGCCCATATCCTGGCTGGAGAGTTTTTTCGCCTGGCTGCACTCGGCCCTGTGGAACCACCTGCCGTCGGGCCTGCTGAGATCCATGGTGGTCAACGGGATGGTGGACGGCGTAGGAGGAGTCGTCGGCTTCGTTCCCATCATCATGTTCATGTTCTTCTTCATCGCCATACTGGAAGATACCGGATACATGGCCAGGATAGCATTCCTAATGGACAGGATATTCAGGAAATTCGGCCTTCACGGCAATTCCATCGTTCCATTCATAGTCTCCGGGGGCATCACCGGCGGATGCGCCGTCCCGGGAATAATGGCCGCAAGAACCCTGCGGGATCCGAAAGAGAGGTTCGCCACCATTCTCTCCGTGCCCTTCATGAACTGCGGAGCGAAACTTCCCATATACGCCCTGCTCACCGCCGCATTCTTCCCGGCCCGCAAGGGACTGGTACTGTTCGGCATGACCCTGTTGTCCTGGATCTTCGCCATGTTGTCCGCCAAGATACTCAGGTCCACCGTTCTCAAGGGGGAATCCACCTCGTTCGTCCTGGAACTCCCCCCGTACAGGCTTCCTTCATTGAGAAGCCTGGTGATACACATGTGGGAAAGAACGTGGCTGTACCTGAAGAAGGCCGGAACGGTCATACTCCTGGCCTCCATTCTGATCTGGAGCCTGATGACCTTTCCCAGGGCCCCGGTCGAAAACATCGAGGGACTTCCCGAGAACCAGGCGGCCCAGGTCCACCTGGCGGGTTCGTTCGCCGGAAAGATCGGAAGGTTCCTGGAAAGGGCGACCCTTCCGCTCATGGGTTTCGATTGGAAGGTGGACGTGGCTCTTATCGGCGGTTTCGCCGCCAAGGAAATCGTGGTTTCGACCTTGGGAACGGCCTACTCCATGGGAGAGGTGGATGCGGAAGAATCGGCCTCGCTGTCGGAGAGGCTGGCCCGCGAGAAGGGATGGAATCCGGCCATGGCCGTGGCTCTACTTCTTTTCACGATGCTTTACATGCCGTGCGTAGCCACGGTGGCGGTTATTAAACGGGAAACCGGCTCCTGGAAATGGGCGGGGTTCTCGATACTCTACACCACCGCCGTAGCCACGGTGACGGCGACGGCGGCTTACCAGCTGGTCAGGCTCCTGGCCTAGATGACGAAACCGTCTTCCAACACCGTATCCTTGGGAATCACTATGATGCCGTCGCGTATGCAGTAGAGGTCGGAAACGTATTCCCTGACGCCGGCCGCGTTTTCGAGCCTGCAGCCGTTACCTATCCTTGCATTCTTGTCTATTATGGCGTTTTTTATCACGCAATTCCTGCCGACGCCCAGGGGAAGCATTCCCGGGTTAATGTTCCTGGGATCCAGGTAGTGTCCTTCCCAGTAGTCCGATCCCATGTAGACGCAATTCTCCATCACGGTTCCCGATCGCACCCTCCCCCTGAGGCCGATTATGCATTTTTCGAACTGCGAACCTTCAACGTCGGAGGCGTCGCATATGATGGTATGGTTCAAGCGGCAATCATTCACCCTGGCCCCGGGCAGAGCCCTTGCGTTGGTATAGAGAGGCGAAAAACTGCGGTACATGTCGAATTCCGGTTCCGGGCCGGCCATGTCCAGGTTGGCTTTGAAAAAATTGCCGATGGTGCCTATGTCCGACCAATATCCATGAAACAGGTAAGAAGCCACCCGGTATGAATCTATGGCGTTCGGTATTATTTCCTTACCGAAATCCACCACGTGTGGTTCCTTTTCCAGCACCTCGTTCAACACCGAAGGGGTGAACATGTATATCCCCATGCTCCCCAGGTAAGGCTTGTCGGCCGGAATACCCTTCTGACGGCTCTCCATGCCTTCAAGCTCCGCCGGCGTCGGTTTCTCGCGGAACCGGGTTATCACTCCGCCGTCACCCACCTTCATTATTCCCAGGCCGGTGGCTTCCGACTGGGAGACGGGCTTGGTCGCTATCGTGACGTCCGCTTTTCTTTTGCAATGGTATTCAGCGAAGGCGTTGAAATCCATCCTGTAGAGTTGATCGCCCGAGAGTACCAGGACGAGGTCGGGATGGAGGCCGTTTATGAACCTCAGGCTCTTTCTCACGGCATCAGCGGTTCCCTGGAACCAGTCGGAATGCTCGGGAGTCTGCTGGGCGGCCAGTATGGAAACGAAACCCTGGGTGAACCTGTCGAAACGATAGGTCCTGGCGACGTGTCTGTTCAGGCTCTCGCTGTTGAACTGGGTAAGGACCAGGATGTGCCTGATACCCACGTTTATGCAGTTCGAAAGGGGAATATCGATCAGGCGGTACTTCCCCCCTACGGGAACCGCCGGTTTGCTTCTGTCCCTGGTGAGAGGGTAGAGCCTCGTTCCCCTTCCGCCACCCAGGACCACGGCGACGATTCTTTCCATGTTCCTCCTTCCTTCCGGGCAATAGAACCATGGTCCCCGGTACCGTCAAGACAATCCTGACACTCCTGGGCGGATACCGCGGTCGTACGCATGGCCGCCGCTTCCATAATTCTTAAACTGAATCTTGACATTTCAAAAGTATTTACATTATGTATTTTCCATAATTGGAGGTTGGATGTGGATATTGGAAATATCAAGTGTCCGGTTTGCGGGAAGGTGATGACCCCGGTGGCCTGCAAGTGCAACGCTTGCGACATAAGGATGGAGGGAGAGTTCAGCACCCCGGTCCTGTCCAGGTTGACGCCGGAGGACCAGGCGCTGATCATAGCCTTCATAAGGGCTTTCGGCTCCATAAAAAAGATTCAGGAACTCCTGGGAGTCAGCTACCCCACGGCCCGTTCCAGGATAGCCGAACTGGTAAAGAAGCTGGATTCCGCCATGGAATCATCTTCAAACCGGCGTGATCACGTTATAGACAAGCTCTATAAGGGCGAAATAACCTTCGAAAAAGCACTGGAGGAGCTTTGATCCCGGCAACCCTGCTGCTGCTCGGAATCGGCAGGTACAGGGTCCCTCTGCCGTGGTTCCCGCTCTGGCTCGTCGGGGGGATACTGGCGGCTTCCGCTTTCATCGTCGGACATGCCGGACTTCTCTTTTTCCCCGGAAACCGTTGGTTCCGGGCCGCCGCCGGAACATGGAGAATCGTTCTTCTTGCAGCCAGGCTGCACGGTATGGAAGTGAAAGTGGAATCGCAGGAATTCAGGTTCCTGCTAAAGTTCATCTGAGAAGAAAAAGAGGTGATGGAAATGGATGAATCCGGGAGGAAAGTGCTGGAGATGTTGGCCGTGGGAAAGTTGAGCGTGGAAGAAGCCGAGGCCCTGCTGTCGAAGCTGGACGGCGAAGGAAAAAACGAAAACGGAGACGATCCTCTCCGGGGAAAGAACCCCAGGTACCTCAAGATAGTGGTCGATTCCAAGGAGGGCGACAAAGTCAACCTGAAGATACCCCTTGGACTGATAAAGGCCGGGATAAAACTTTCGGCATTGATGCCCGGTGACGCCGCCAAACAAATAAGCGCTCACGGCCTGGACCTGTCGAACCTGGCTAAGCTCAACGGGGGCGAACTCATAGATGCTCTGAAGGACCTGCAGATCGACGTGGAAAGCGCCGAGGGGGACAATGTGAGGATATTCACCGAGTAACGGGCTCCGGTTTCCGGCGACTTCCCGTTCCGAAACCCCGGGATTATAGATAGGGCTGTACTTTCACTCACGTACTTGCTGAAAGGACCACGGATGAAGATCGCCCTACTGGGTAAGCCCGGCTGTGGAAGATCCACGCTTTTCAGGGCCCTGGCCGGTTCCGCCTCCGCCGATACTTCGAAGCCGGTCACGATAGACGTGCCGGATCCCAGGCTGGATTTCCTTACGGAGATACATAAGCCGGAGAAAAAAACCCATGCCAGGGTGGTTTTCACGGATGTTCCATCTCCCTCGCTCTCCCCCAGGAACCTGGCCCTGCTCAGGAACGCAGGCGTTCTGGCCGCGGTACTGGACAATTACGCCCTGGGAAACCTGGTGGAGGATTTCACGGAACTGGAATCCGAACTGATTCTCGCAGACATGGCCGTATGCGAAAAAAGGCTGGCGCGTCTCAAGAAAGAGGGTTCCGGAAGTTCAACCGAGGCCAGGCTTCTGAAAAATCTCCTGGCCCACATGGAAAAAGGCGCTCCCCTCAGAACCCTTTCATTGGATCCCGGGCAACTTGAAATTCTTGCCCCCTATGCTCTCTTGTCTTTGAAACCTCTTCTAGTGGTTTCCAACAGGTCGGCCGAACCGGTCACGCCGGAGGACGGCCTGCGGGCCGAGGCGGAACTCCACGGTTGCAGGTTTCTCAGGATGGATGCGGCGTTCGAACTGGAACTCACGGAGATAGACGAGTCCGAGCGCCTGGAATTCCTGGAAACCATGGGATACGACTCCGGCGGACTCGCGCAGTTCATATCGGCGGCGCACGAGGCATTGAACCTGATAGTATTCTTCACCGTCGGTAAGGACGAGGTGAGAGCCTGGCCTCTAGAGAAGGGGGCCACGGCGCTGGACGCCGCGGCCGCCATTCATTCCGACCTCGCCAGGGGATTCATAAGGGCTGTCGTGGCGCCGTGGGAAGCCTACAGGGAAACCCCCGACAGGACCGCTCTTAGGGAAAAGGGAATGCTGTTCCTGGAGGGCAAGAACTACAAAGTGAAGGACGGAGACGTGGTGGAAATCAGGTTCAACGTCTAACCTACGTCGGAACCGTCTCTTATCTTCTTGCCGAGCCTAGTGAGCCTTCTCCATTCCAGGATCACCTGGCTCACCTCCGCGGCGCCCAGCAGGATGACGCATTCCCAGTAAAGAAGCAGAAAAGTGGCCATCAGCCTTGCCATGGGGCCGTAGACCACCCCCCAGCCCGGGTGTCCCACCGCCCACATGTAGACCTGGGTTCCGAGCGTGGTGAAAACCATGGCCACCACAGTGGCCATGGCGGCCTGGGAGAAGGTCACCTTCCTGTTGGGAGCGGCCTTGTAAAGGGTAAAAAACAGGAGCAGGGTGAATGACATTCCCAGTATCTGAGCCAGGTTCCCCCCGGTGAGACTTCCTATGAGCGGCCACTGGGACACCACGTCACCCAGCGGACTGTCCACCACCAGTTCGGCCATGGTGGAGAACAGGACGGCGGATATGAAGCATATCCCCACCAGGAAAGCCAGAAAAAAGTCGTACAGCTTCCCCACCACTATGTTACGGCCTTCGCTGACATCGAATATCCTGTCGAAAGCCGTCCTGATGGTTCCGAAGAGCCTGCTGACGAGCCAGAGCAGGAACAGGAATCCGACGGCCCCGGGTATACCCGTGTTGCCGGACAGCAACGTGTTCTCTATCTCCAGTTTCGTTTCCTCCGGGATCAACGGATTGGCCGTGTCCAGCCATTCGGTCAGTCCCTGCTGGAGATCCTGGTGCTGTCTCAAGGCGAAACCGCTCAGGGTTATTATCAACAATCCCAGTGGCAGTATGGTGACCAGAACGTTGAAGGCTATCGCCGCCGCCGAGAAAAAGATGCTGTCATCATTCCACTTGTTGTAGATCCTGCGTCCGAAGTACCTGGCGAAGAGCCACATCCTCCAGAGCGGTTTCGTCACGACGCCCGGATCAAGCCTCCGCATCCGGTTTCCCTTTCAGCTAGCCTCCGGTCACTCCACCGTCACGCTCTTGGCCAGGTTCCTGGGCTTGTCGACGTCGCATCCCCTGGCCACGGCTATGTGGTAGGCCAGGAGTTGCAGGGGTATCACGGAAAGCAGGGGAACCAGCATGTCATCGGTCTCCGGTACTTTTATCACCCAGTCGGAGATACCCGGTATCTCCTCGTCTCCCTCCGTGGCGATGGCAAGCACTCTTCCCTGGCGGGCCTTCACTTCCTCGATATTGGACACCACCTTGTCGTATGCAGCCCCCTTCACCGCTATGACGGCTATGGGCATCATCTCGTCTATGAGGGCTATGGGACCGTGCTTCATTTCGGCCGCGGGGTAACCCTCGGCATGGATGTAGGAAATTTCCTTGAGCTTCAGGGCGCCTTCCAGGGCCACGGGATAATTCACTCCCCGGCCAAGGTACAGGAAATTCCTGGTGTATGTGAATTCCTTTGCTATCTCGGCTATCCCGCCGGAATTCTCCAGGATCTTCTCCACTTTCTCGGGTATCGCCATTATCTCCGACGCGATGGATAACCCCTGTTTCCGACTCAGGGCTCCCCTGGCCCTCCCCAGCGCCAGGGACACCAGCACCAGGACCATCACCTGGGAAGTAAACGCCTTGGTCGAGGCGACCCCTATCTCCGGACCCGCGTGAATGTACACCCCGGAATCGGTCTCCCTCGCTATCGTGGAGCCCACCACGTTCACGATGCCCAGGGTCCTGCACTTCCTCTCCTTGGCCAACCTCAGGGCCGCCAGAGTATCGGCGGTCTCCCCGCTCTGGCTGATGACGATCATCAGCGTTCCGGGCGTTATCACCGGGTCCCTGTACCTGAACTCCGAGGCGTACTCCACTTCCACCGGGATTCTCGCCAGGGATTCCAGGAGGTACTTGCCTATGAGCCCCGCGTGCCAGGAGGTTCCGCACGCCGTGATTATTATCCTCTCGATAGACCGCATGTCTTCCACGGTCATCTGGAGCCCGCCCAGGTGGGCGGTACCCTGACCCAGGTCCAGCCTGCCCCTGAACGCATTCTTCAACGACTCGGGTTGACTGCAGATCTCCTTGAGCATGAAGTGGGGATATCCTTCCTTCTCGATGTCGGAGATATCCCAGTCCACGTACTCTATTCTTTCCCTTATGAGTCCCGGACGTCCGTTGGCGGACTTTATGCCATCGAGGTTCACCTCGATTACTTCACCCTCCTCCAGGTACACCACTTCCCGGGTGTACGGGATTATGGCGGCGACATCGCTGGCCACGAAGTACTCGTCGTCACCGATACCGGCCACCAAGGGGCTTCCGTACCTGGCCGCAACCAGGGTCCCGGGCTCGTCGGAGGAAATCACCGCTATTCCATAGGCCCCGTGAACCTTCCTCAGGGCATCCTTGACCGCTCTGAAAAGCTTTTTCCCGGCCGCCATCTCCATGGCTATCAGCTTCGGAAGCACTTCGGAGTCGGTCTGGGTTTCGAAAGTTACTCCCTGTGCTTCCAGTTCACGCTTCAGGGACTTGAAGTTCTCGATTATCCCGTTGTGCACCACGGCCACCCTCATGGCGCCGTCGTGGTGGGGATGGGCGTTAAGTTCCGAGGGTTCGCCGTGAGTGGCCCACCTGGTGTGGGCTATTCCCATGGTGGACGATTCCGTTTCACCGTCCCGCATTCTCTCCAGGTCGCTCACCCTGCCGGCGCACTTCCTTATCAGGAGCCCGTTTTCCCCCTGCAGGGCGTAACCGGCGGAATCATATCCCCTGTACTCCAGGCGTTTGAGACCGGACAACATTATTCCCCTGGCAGGCCTGTTCCCAACGTATCCGACTATTCCACACATGATTCCATCGCTTTCAAGAATTTCCCGTAGTCGTTTTCAATGTAATCGGCGTCGAGGTTCTCCGCAATGAACCTCACCACGGGTTCCGTGCCCGAGGAACGCATGTGGAGCCAGCCTCCGCTTCTTTCGTACCACAGACCATCCCTGTCGTCGTCCGGAATGCCGAAGGTTTTCACCAGTCGTCTTCTCAAGGAATCGAAATCTCCCTTGAACCCGATCTTCCTCTTCACCATGACGTAACGCGGGAATCCGTCAACCCAGGTTCCCAGCGTAATACCCGGGTTCGATCTAAGGAACGCCACCGTGTATGCAATCGCCACGCCGCTGTCCCGTCCGGCGTGAAAAGTCCTGTCGATGACTCCTCCGTTACCCTCTCCGCCTATGTAGGAATCACGCCTCTCCATTTCCTCCACCACGTTAACCTCGCCGACCGGACTCCTGTAGACCCGGCAACCGTGACGAGCCGCCGCATCATCAGCCAACATCGACGTGGAAAGGTTCACCACCGCCGGGCCGGGCCGGTGGGCCAATACGGTTTCCAGGGCGAGAGCCACGGTGAAATCCTCTCCCACGGCCCTGCCGCTTTCGTCGACCAGGGCCAGCCTGTCACCATCGGGATCGAAGGCAAATCCCACGTCCGCTTTCTCGGCCACAACCGCATCGGACAATTGCCGGAGATTGTCCGGCAGGGGTTCGGCTCCCCTCGGAAAATCCCCATCAGGGGTCATCGAGGGATTCACGACGGTATATTCCACGTTGAGCATCTCCATGAGCATGGGAGCGAAAGAGGCCGCCGTTCCTCCCACCACGTCCAGCACGACCTTGAGCGGCCGACCGTCGGAGACGGCCAACGGCAGGGCGAGTATTCCCTTAACATGCCTTTCAAGGGCGCCCTCCACGGTTCCCGGTTTCCCTACCCCGGTGAAATCCACGTGATCCGCGCCGGCTTCCAGTATCTCCATGAGCTTCTTCCGGGCATCGGTCCTGAGGAAGACCCCGTCGGGCCCTACCAGCTTAAGAGCGTTCCACTCCGCAGGATTATGGCTCGAAGTTATGGCCACGCCGCCCGAGATACCGTTTCCGGCCGCTTCCAGCTGCACTGTAGGCGTGGTCACCACGCCCAGGTCGAGGGGATCGCATCCAACGGACATCAACCCGGCGAACACCGCAGCCTTCACGGCCGGGCCGCTGGATCTCGTGTCCATCCCCACCACCACGGGACCTTTCCCGCAGAGAACACCGAATGCCGAGGCGTAATCCAGGACATCTCCCACCGTCAATGACCGACCGAAGACACCCCTGATTCCGGAACCGCTGATTATAGGTTTCATAGGGCTTCCCTGAAAAATGGAATGGAGCCGGCGAACGGGATCGAACCGTTGGCCTGCGCATTACGAGTGCGCTGCTCTACCAGCTGAGCTACGCCGGCTCCGAGGTGCCGGATACTATCGAAAAACGTCCTGACCGTCAATGATTTCAGAAAACCGAATCTCCTCCCCCAAAGATGCTCACGGGAAAGGTCATACAGAATTGTGAACTGCCTAAGTCGATTTCAGTCGGGGGATAAATGGTCGATTCCCTGCCGTCCACCACGGCGTTGTCGGTTTTGAAACCGACGAAGGATCTCCTGTATTCCAGCCTCCCGGAAAGGGGGCCGGCCAGTTTCACCTGGACGCCCAGCCCGGCCACGAACCCGGCGGAAGAACCGGAAACCTCCACGAATTCACCAAAATCATCCGTGCCGCTGTAATTTCCCGATACGTACGTACCCCCGGCGCCTGCAAACACCGAAAGTTGGCCTAGCAAACGGCGCTCCACCATGGGCATCACCGATACCAGCCATGCATCCACACTGCCGTCCCATCCCGTTGGAGAGGAATGCTTCCAGAAGTATTCCCCGGTGATCCTGAAAGCCAGGGGACCCGGGGCATCCACGTCCACCGATATGCCGGTGGAGGTGCCCGGAGTCAGGAACCTCTCCCCGTACGACGCATCCATGGGAACCAGGTTCGATACCATAGGCCCCACGCTGAGCTCGATGTCGTCCGTTCCCATCACCACGGGGACCATCGCGATCAGTAAGATCATGCAGGAAATACGCACTTCTTTCCAAACCACCTTTCAAACGAATACCGCGGATACCCCTACCTTGCCGGAACGAGTACCGGCACCGGTAATATATGTCGAATTCACCGCGGACCACGTAACCGCCCGGCGCCACTACCCGTACAATCCGTTCCCCGGGTGCTCCGCTTTCATATATAGTAGTTATTCGGTATGGGGTTCCACCCGTATAAAGCCGTGAAACGAGGATCATGAAAATAATAAAGGGCAGGAAAAAGATACTGGAGCTGTGCGTCGACCTTCTTTACGACGAATCCAGCCTCTCCGGCGCATGGTGCGAGGCGGCGGCCTGGCCGGAGACGCCGGAGGAGGCGGCAGGGTACTTCGAATCGTGCAGAGCGGATGGTCTGCCTGTAACCATATCCGGCGGCCTGACAGGAATAGCGGGAGGAGCCCTTCCCCAGGGAGGAGCCGTGCTTTCCACCTCCCGCATGAACGGAATAGAGATACTCGACAACGGCAACGTGCGTGCCGGGGCCGGCGTGACCCTAGCAGAACTCCGGGAATTCCTATCCCGGGCTTCATCCGAACACTTCTATCCTCCGGATCCCACCGAAGAGACCGCCACGGTGGGAGGAACGGTGTCCACCGACGCCTCCGGATCGGACAGCTTTCTGTACGGTTCCACCAGGAACTGGGTGGAATCTCTCACCATACTGCCGCCATCCGGAAAGTTGCTGAAAATAAGGAGGAACGATTACACCTTCCGCGACGGAACCTGCCGGCACCCCGATCTTGGCGAACTGGTGCTTCCGGCGCTGCGCAGGGAGCAGCCTCCCAAGAACACCGCGGGTTACCACATCAGGCCGGAAATGGATCTGACGGACCTTTTCATAGGATCGGAAGGAACCTTGGGACTCGTAATGGAGGCCGAACTTCGCCTCCGTAGAAAACCGGGCGTCCTGGCGGACCTCGTGTTGTTCCCCGGGGATTCCGGAACGTTTTGGGAGCTTTTCCACACCTTCCTGGAAAACCGGGACCGCCTCGGTCTCCGGGCACTGGAGATGATGGACGGCAAGTGCATCGAATTCCTTGGCGCCGAATCCACTCCCGGTCTCCCATCTCCTCCTCCCGGAGCCTCCGCCGCCCTGCCGGCGAGGATCGAGGCGGAAAACGACCGTGAACTGGAAAATGCGCTGTTGCTGGTCGACGACCTCATGACCCGGTTCGGTATTCCGCCGGACATGGTCTGGATCGGTCTCGAACCCGCGGAGAGAAAAAAAATAAAGGATTTCAGGCACGCACTCCCCGAAGCGGTGAATCGACGTATCTCCATGCTGAGATCGGAAATACCCGGAATTCACAAGTTCGGATCAGACGGAGCGGTGCCACCGGTAACCTTGGAAACCTACTACGAAACATGCAGGGCGATACTTACCGATCTGGACCTGGAATTCCTGATATTCGGTCATGCCGGCCAAGGCCACCTGCACGCCAACGTGCTCCCGGGAAACCCGGAAGAGATGTCGCGGGCCGGGGAAGCCATGCGGGAAATAGCCAGGGAAGCGGTGAAGGCCGGGGGGACGATCTCGGCGGAACACGGCCTGGGCAGGCTCAAGGCCGGTTTCATGCCCATCATGTACTCCCGCGAGGAAATCGAGGGTATGGAGAAATTGAGGCGGGCAATCGATCCCGACGGCTTCCTGGCCCCCGCACTGCAAATCGGAGGGGCCTCCTGAGGGCTATTCCCCCGTTTCCCTCACGTGTTCCAGCCCGACGTCAAGCAATGCCAACACGTGATCATCGTCCAGGGAATAGTACACGTGCCTGCCCTCTCTCCTGCTCTTTACAAGCCTCGCCGTCCGGAGGGAACGAAGCTGGTGCGATACCGCCGAGACACTTACCCTCGAATCCGACGCCAGTTCGCAAACGCATTTTTCACCGCCGCCCAGCGCGGTAAGAAGTTCCAGCCTCGTAACGTCGGCCATCTGGTGAAACAGCTCGGCAAGCTCCTCCAGCTCACGCCGGGTCATTATTCACCGTCTCGGCCGAGTATCCCGCCGCCCTGACGGCATCCAGGGCCGGAGCGACCAGGTTTGCATCACCTTTATCGAGTACCACCGCGGCACGCCCGGTACGACTGGAAACGCTTCTTACGGATACGCCGGGTATGGAGGCCAGGGCGTTCCTTACCCTGTTTTCGCATCCGGAACATGTCATTCCCCCGATCTCCATCTCCACGACGCCGTCTTCCTTCCCGGGTTTCGCAGCGGAGCGGCCCAGGGTTTCCAGCAGCGCGGATATCGCGAACCAGGCTGTTCCGAAAACCAGGACGAGACCTGCGGCGACCCGCATCGGCGCGGGTATCCATCCGCCGTGAGCCCCGGAATCCACCAGGGGTATGGAAACATGCAGCGAATTGAGCGCCATGCCGGCCACGATGCTAACCAGGATCACAGTGGAAAGGTATACCATGAAAACGCGCTTCCCGAACATTTTTCTCACCGCCCCTATCGTGGCCGCATTGGTGGCCGGCCCCGCCATGAGAAACACCAGGGCACTGCCTACCGGGAATCCGGCGTAAATAAGCCCCGCGGCTATGGGTACGGAAGCCACGGAACAAACGTACATGGGGATGCCGAGGGCCAGGGCGGCAAGCAACCCCAGGGGGCCGGAAAGCAAGCCGATTTCCGAGAGCTGCCCGGGTTCAAGGAAGATCGTGATAAGCGCCGACACCAGGATACCCAGGGTTATCCACCCGTATATCCCCTTAAACAGGGTATACGCCGTGTAACGCCATATCCTGCCGACCACCGAACCGGTCTCATCATCGGCACACCGGGGCATGCTCTCCCGGATCGGCTTTCCGGCACCCTTCATATCCACGAGGGCGCCCCCTATCACCCCGGCCAGGAACGCAGCCGCCACCTTGGCCGCCGCCACCGGCAGACCCAGCATTCCCCATGTCACCGATATCGAGTCGACACCGGTCTGGGGAGTGCTTATGAGAAAGGAGGTAACCGCGCCATCCGACGCCCCGTCTTTCCTGAGGGAAACGGCCGCGGGAAGAACGCCGCATGAACACAGTGGCAAGGGAACGCCCAGAACGGCCGCCTTCACGCTGCTGAGGATACCCGGCCTGCCCAGGTGCCCGGTTATTCTATCCCGTTTAACGAAAACATGGAGTATTCCCGCGACCAGGAGGCCCAGGATCAGGGAAGGAGCCAGGGCCGTCGTGGTTTTCCAGAGTTCCGATAAAAACTCGGACATTTTTTCCTTTCTCCTATTTATGAACGTTTGCTCAACTGTACAAATATTATACGTAAAAAAATCCGGAACGCAAACTAAACTCCGCCTCTTTCTTTTCTTACCAGCAGGTAATCATCTATGACGGCGGCTCCCCGGGCGTCATCCCTCTTCCTGCTTTCCTCTATCATGAACGCCATCCTTGCTTTCATCTCGTTCAGCAATTCCTTCATCTCCCGTTTCGATCGACCCCTAAACCTCTTTTCCGCCAATGACGACACCAGGTCTTCCTCCTCCGGGGCGACCCCTTCTTCCAGGAGCTTTTCCAGGACGAAGAGATCCACGTGAAAACGGTATGCTTCCATCGCCGATCTCCTGTCCTCTTCGGTCATGAAATTCTTTCCCAGGCCGGGTATCTCCCCGTCGGTGTAGAAATCGGCCGTAGTCTCCACCTGCAGCCTGTCCAGGGCTTTCAACATCATTTCCACGGTTTCCGCCCTTATGATCCTCGTTTCCCGCGGCCTCCACCGGGAAGCCCGGTTTCTTTCCGCAAACTTCCTCTCATTCCTGGCCAGCGCGTACATGTTCCTGTAGAGCATCCATCCCGGTATTATCTGGTTGTAAGCGGGAGGAACCCCCTCCGGGCGTACGAAGGGTTGACAAATAAGCGAAAAAGGGAATTCCACTCTTTGGGGCAGCGTAGTGATCCCGGTGGCGATTATCGTGTACGGAGCCCCGGAGAAATCGGAAGGAAACTTCACGGAGCACGCCAACCCGAAGAACATCCCCTCTCCGGGCCTGATTTCCTGGTCGGGAAGCCTGGATGTGTGGTTGCTGCCCACGTTGGCTCCGTAACCCACGTTACCCCTTCCCATGGGCCATCTTGCGGCTATGAGCAGGGATTGGTGGTGACACGAGGTAAAGGGTCCCACCAGGGAAGCCGTTATCTCCCCGCCCCCCAGCACCGAGTTGGGCCCCAGGAACGATGCGACGAGTTTCCCGTGTCTTTCCACCAGCGCGGCTTCTCCGACCATGGATCTTTCCACCACCGCCATGGAATCCACCATCGAGCCCCGCTTCATTATGGAATTTCTTACCAGGGCTCCGTCCATGACCACGGCCCCGTCCATGAGCATGGAATTCCTGACGGCGACCGCATTGTCCACCACCGCCCCGGAGCCTATGAAACAGTCTTCTATCACACCGGTATCGACAAGGCGGGCTTCCCTGCAAATCCTGCCCTTCCGGATCCCGGCGAGAAAACCGGAAAATTTTTCCAGTCCCTTTCGGTAGGCCCGGATAAGCGACAGCCTGTCCTCTCCCCCCGAAAGGGCATATGCGGTATCGACATCCAGCATCAACAAGGATCCGACGTTCCGCTCACCCGTTTCAACACCCAGTTCCAGTTTCTGCAGGTTTCCGCAGGCCGCCCCCCCGGTGAAGGTCACTACGCCGCACCGCCGTATCCGCACCCCCTCCTCCAGCACCACGTTCCGCAGCAGCCCCACCGATTCCACCCTGCACCCGGGCCCCACGTCGACGTTCTCCAGGGAGCTGTCCGCCAGGAGCGGTTCCACGGTCTCGCCATTCAACGTCACGGGAACCAGGGACAGGTTCACCCGTCCTTCGAACCGGCATTTCCTTACAACCCCCAGGTCGGATTCCGGGGACGCCGCCACCAGCGACCAGTCTCCGGAGGTGCAGCCCGCCCCCCGGAGCATTTCCACCTGTTCTTCCGAAAGCCGAAGGTGGTTCCCGGAAATGCCGGGGCGATCCATGTAATCCATCGCCCCGCCGAACAGTACATCGAGGTCCGGTTTGGAACTCATTCCGGAAAATCCCCGTCCAGGTCGGAGAGCACCCTGACGATAAATCTCCAGAATTCCCGCACCGACGATATGCGGACCTTTTCGCCGGGAACGTGCACGTCCCGTATGTCCGGTCCTACGGATATCATGTCCAGTCCGCCCACGATGTTTCCTATCAGGCCGCATTCGAGCCCAGCGTGAATGCTCTTCACCTCGGGAGGCGTCCCGAAAGTCCGCTCGTATATTATTTTCATCCGTCGCAGCAACGGCGAATCTACGTTGGGAATCCATCCCGGGTAGGAATTCCCCGAGGAAATGTCACATCCTCCCAGCCTTCCCACGGCCGCCACCCGGCGGGCCAGCGCCTCCCTGGCGCTCTCGAAAGGACTGCGAACGCTCAGGTGGATCTCCACCGTATCGCCATCCGTGGTCACGATGGCCAGGTTGTCGGATGTCTCCACCAAGCCCTCGATGGTCCCGCTCATCTTCTCTACGCCGTGGGGCAGACCCAGGAGCAGGTCCACTATTCTCCGGGCTTCGCCGGGCTCCATCAGGCGGGCCTGCTCGACATCGTCCTCCATCCCTATCCCGATGGAATCTTCGATTCCCTCGTATTCCTCCTTCAGCCGGGTTTCCAGTTCCTCCAGGAACCGTATCGCTTCCTTCTCCACACCTTCGGGTATCATCACCCGGGCCCTTGCGTCCCTGGGAATGGCGTTTCTCTTGCCGCCGCCGTCGATCCCCGCCAGGGAACAGCCCAGGGCCAGCAATCCGTCCAGCGCCCTGGCCGCCAACCTCACGGCATTCGCTCTGTTCGAGCCTATCTCCATGCCGGAATGACCGCCCCGGAGACCTGATACCCTAAGCATTCCGCACGGCCCTTCCCCGCGGAACCCCACCCGGCTCCGCAACACTACGTCCATACCTCCGGCGCATCCTATGATGAACTCTCCCAGGTCTTCGGAATCGAGGTTTATCATCCGCTTCGCCGTGATCCGGCCGGGATCCAGGGCAGCCGCCCCGGTCAGCCCTCTCTCTTCGTCGGTGGTAAAGATGCATTCCAGAAAGGGATGGGCCAGATCCCGGGAATCCAGGATCGCCAGCATGACGGCGACTCCCATGCCGTTGTCGGCCCCCAGGGTGGTATCGGGGGCGGTAACCCAGTCACCGTCTATCACCGGAATGATGGGATCCCTTAGGAAGTCGTGTTCCACCCCTTCCCGCTTCTCGGGAACCATGTCCACGTGAGCCTGGAGCGCCAGCGGCGGCCTGGAGCCTCCGCCTTCACCGGACCAGGATTTCCTGATCAGAACATTGTCGGCGTCGTCCCTCATGTAATCCAGGCCCCTGGAGCGGGCAAACTCCACCAGATAGTCGGCAATACGTTCCTCGAAACCCGACGGCCTGGGAATCGAGCATACTTCCTCGAAGTATTTCCAAACCTTCGAAGGTTGCAGGTCTGAAAGGCGTTTCATGGAATGGAACCTCCCGTGGTTCAACCTACCGGTACCAGGAATCGCTGAAGAAATACCCGAAGAATATCTTCCCGGCATCCGGGGATGGGCCGCCCCGCAGGACCGAGTCAACATCGATACCGTTGGACAGCAGCATCTTCCTCTCCTTGCGGAACATCTTGTTTCCCTCTTCCCTGTCGTACTCCGGGTGAAATTGCAGGCCGAGGAGCCTTCTCCCGGCATCCCTGAAACCCTGTATCGGGGTATGTTCGTTGCAGGCTATGATTTCCGCCTTATCGGGCAACTTCTCCACTCTGTCGAAATGGGACAGCAACACCCTGACTTCCGGTGTCACCCCGGGAATGTTCAGGCCTTCGCCCTTCATCCGGACGTTCAGCCAACCTCCTTCGAAACCGCCGGGCGATCTGCCCACCGCAGCCGGTCCCAGGAGAGCCCGGCAGAGCAACTGGTGCCCATAGCAAATACCCAGTTGCGGAATACCCATATCCACGCATTTCTTCACCATGTCCACGGCGGAAGGAATGAAATCGGCGTCGTCGCAGATGGAGAGAGCGGAACCGGTATGAAGCACGTGGGTGAATCCATCCGGGGACGGAATATCCCGGCCATGGACCACGTGCCGCACGGTAATCCCGGCCCCGGCGGGCGCCCACCCGGAAAACAGGCGTCCGCCGGAGCGATCCGTGGTATAATCCAATATCAGCAGATCTGGGCCGGGTTGTCCTTCCCCTTCCCTCACGTTTCTTCTCCGTTTATAAGGATGGCGTAACTTATGTCGGCGGTCTTCTTCAACATGGCGCTGACTCCGCAGTACTTGTCCCTCGAAAGGGCCACCGCCCGCCGGAGTTTGGCCGGAGGAAGATCGTCCCCGGTAAACAGGAACGCCACGTCTATCTTGTGAAACACCTTCGGATGTTCATCCGTAAGTTCGCCGGACACCCGTATCTCCAGGGAATAGTTTTCTATTTTCATCTTGCGTAATATGGAAACCACGTCCATCCCCGTGCATCCCGCAAGTGCGGACAGGAGCAGGTTCTTCGGCCTGGGTCCCCTGTCCCTGCCGCCGAACCCGGCATCTCCGTCTATGCTGAACGTGTGCCCGTCCTGCAGAACGGAAAACTCCAGCCCCGATATCCACTTCGCCTTGACTTCAGGCATGATGACTCCAGTTCATGCAATTGAATCGTTCACCTGTTGCAACCCCGCGCCGGCGGTTCCTTATGCGGGATCGTGATCCGGGCCGGCGGCGGAATGACCGTTCATGCGGTAATATATCCACGCCGAAACCCGGGGGTCATCACTACGCGGGGCCGCCGTCTTTTCCGGCCCAAAGCTCCAGGGTGCCGAGAACTATGTCACGCGCCCGGAGCATGCCTTCCTGGGCGATCCACTCCCTCTTCGAATGGAAAAGTTCACCGCCGGTGGGCAGGTTCACCGTGGGCACGCCCATGAAGGACAGGCGGGAGCCGTCCGTTCCGCCCCTTACCCAGGTCTCCTCGGGTTCCGATCCCACCGCCCCGGTGGCTTTCATGGCATATTCCACCAGCTCCCGGTGAGCCTCCAGCACCACTCCCGGATTCCTGTACTGCTCGCGGGTCACCAGTTCCACGGAAGCACCCGGAAATTTCAGCTCGATCATCCTTACCATTTCCTCCAGGTACTCCAACCGGTCGCGTATTCCCTCCATGCTGAAATCCCTGATCAGAAGTTTCAGCTTCCCTTCCGACGTGCGGGAAACGATTTCCACCGGGTATACGTATCCCTCGCGCCCGGCGCTGTTTTCGGGCATTTCCCCGGCCTTCAGCAGGGAAACCAGTTCGGCGATGACCCGCGAGGCGTTGACCATGACGCCCTTTGCGCTGCCGGGATGCACCTCCCTGCCCTTCACCCTGAACTCCGCTTTCCAGGCGTTGAACGTGTGTGTATCCACCTTGCCCACCGGCCCGCCGTCGACGGTATACGCCACGGTCGCTCCGAACTTTTCCGTGTCGAACCCTTCCATGCCGCGCCCTATTTCTTCGTCGGTCGTAAAAGCCACCCTCGTCGCCGGGCGTGGTATCGAAGGATCGGAAATGAGTTTTTCGCAGACGTCCATGATGATCGCCACCCCGGCCTTGTCATCCGCCCCCAGCAGCGTGGTGCCATCTGATGTTATGATCGTGCCCCCCACGTATTCCCGCATTCTTTTCGTAAAATCGGGATCTATCACGGTACCTGCGCCGAGACGAATCGGCTCGCCGTCCCATTCCCGGTGAACCACGGGATTCACCCCGTGCCCGGAGACATCGGGAGAAGTATCCACGTGGGCGAGAAGCCCCACTACGGTTCCACCGTCACGTCCGCCCGGGACCGAGGCGTACACCACGCCCTTCCCGTCCAGTTCCACGTTCTCCATACCCATCCGAACCATTTCGTCTCTCAGAATCCCGAGGAATTCGAGCTGTCCCCTGGTACTGGGGGTGTAAGGCGAAGACTCGTCGGAAGTCGTGTCATACCTTACGTACTCCAGGAATCTTCTCGTAACCCCGGACAGTTCTTCTTCGGTTTCGCCCGGCATGTTTCTCCTTTCCCGTGGTTGCCTGATTTGTATATATAATCCCCGTTTCGAGGGGAACGTTACGTTGTGTGCGGAGACTGTAAAGATCGGGAAGAAGGTGGCTGGTGGCGTCTTTCGAGAACAAGAGCATCGTATCCATAAGGGACATGACCAGGGCCGCGCTGGAGAAAGTGGTCTCTACCACGGCAATGGTCAAGAAAGACGGTCCGAAGGGCTTCATGGAAGGCAAGACCGTCGCGGTGCTCTTTTTCGAGCCTTCAACCAGGACCAGACTTTCCTTCGAATCCGCCGTACTCAAAAGCGGAGGAACGGTTTTCGGTATAGCGGATCCCGCCGCCTCGTCCCAGAGCAAGGGGGAATCCTTCGCCGATTCCATAAGGACCATCGCCGGGTATTGCGACGTGATCGTAATACGCCATCCCGTCGAGGGAGCCGCCCGAATGGCCTCCGAACTGTGCGACATCCCGGTGATAAACGCCGGTGACGGTCCCAACCAGCATCCCACTCAGACTCTTCTGGACCTTTTCACCATAGAGGAACAGATCGGAAAGCTCGAGGGTATCAAGGTGGGGATGGTGGGAGACCTGAAGTACGGACGCACGGTGCACTCGCTGACTCACGCCCTGGCCATGTTCGGAAACGAGCTGTCGTTTATCTCACCGCCATCCCTCAAGATGCCCCGCCACATCCTGGAAGAACTCGAGAAGCTGAAGATTCCGTACCATGAATTCGTAAGCCTGGAGGAAACGGCCGACCTCGACCTGGACGTCCTTTACGTTACCAGGATCCAGAAGGAGCGTTTCGGCGATCCGCAGGAATACGAGAAGGTGGCGGGCACCTACAGGATAACCCTTGATACCATAGAGATGCTGGGGGGAGAAGTGAAGATAATGCACCCGCTGCCCAGGGTGGACGAGATAGACGTGGAGGTCGACGACACTCCCAACGCCGTTTACTTCCTCCAGGCACATAACGGGATTCCTACAAGGCAGGCGCTCCTCGGCCTGGTGACGGGAGGACTGAAATGACCGGCAGGACATACAAGGTATACTCCATCGAAAACGGGACGGTCATAGACCATATCCCTACTCCACTGGCCCTCAAGGTGATCCGCATCCTGGGACTGGAAAACGAGGGCATAATGACCATCGGGATAGGTTTTCGGTCGTCCATGTTGCCGAAGGGCAAGGATATAGTAAAGGTGGAAAACAGGGAACTGTCCCGGGCCGAAACCGACATGATAGCCCTTATAGCCCCGGATGCGACCATAAACATCATCAAGAACGGCATGGTGGCGGAAAAGCGCAAGATAAAGCTTCCGGAGGAAATCAACGGCGTAATGACATGTCCCAACCCGAACTGCGCCACGAACGTGCTGGGAGCGAACACCAGTTTTCACCTGGAAGACCGGGAAAAAGTCACCTACCGTTGCAGGTACTGCGAGAGGGTGACCCCGATTCACCCGGACCTGCTCACCACCGGGTAACCGTCACGATCATCGCATCCCCGGGGAAAATCACCGGGAACGCGGCGGCCTTCAAAGAGGGAATTCCTCCTGGCCCGGAAGCCGTCGGAGACCCAGGTGCCTGTACGACTTCATGGTGGCCATCCTGCCCCTGCTGGTCCTGTTGAGGAAGCCCGAAATCAGCAGGTAGGGTTCCACAACGTCTATCAACGTGTCTTTTTCCTCGTTCAACGTCGCGGCAAGAGCCGCGACTCCCACGGGACCTCCGGAATACTGCTCGATTATGACCCTCAGGTACTTCCTGTCCAGGCCGTCCAACCCCGCCTCGTCGACCCCGTGTATATCCATGGCCTCGACGGCCACCTCTTCGGTAACCACGTCGTGGTTCTCCACCTGGGCGAAATCCCTGACCCTTTTCAGCAGCCTGTTGCATATCCTGGGCGTTCCCCTCGAACGCAGCGCCACCGTCTCCGCGCCCCTGTCCGTCATTTTCAGCCCCAGTATATCCGCCGAGCGCCGGATTATCTCCACCAGTTCCTCCACCCCGTAGAACTGCATGTGAAGCGACAGCCCGAACCTGTTGCGCAGAGGTCCGGTTATCAGTCCGGCCCTGGTGGTGGCGCCTATAACGGTAAATTCGGGAAGTTCCAGGCGCACCGTTCTTGCATGGGGGCCGGGATCCAGCACCAGGTCTATCCTGAAATCCTCCATGGCCGGATACAGGTACTCCTCCACCACCCTCGGCATGCGGTGAATCTCGTCCACGAACAGTATGTCGCCCTTCTGAAGGTTGGTCAGTATGCCCACCAGGTCGGCGGCCCTTTCCAGGGCCGGACCGGAGGTGCAGACAAGTCCCGCCTTCATCTCGTTGGAAACTATATGGGCCAGGGTGGTTTTCCCGAGCCCCGGCGGACCGTGGAACAGGATATGATCCAGGGGCTCCCTCCTGCCCAGGGCCGCCTTGATGGCTATCACCAACTTCTTGACCACCGGCTTCTGGCCGACGTACTCGGACAGCCGCTCCGGTCGCAGTGAGACGAGCGTGGTCTCTTCCGCCACCTCGTCCGGCCCCAGGGGCTTACCGGAAAGGATGGATTCCCGGCTCACCTTCCGCTCCTCAACTTCATGGCCGCCTTGACGATCTCCGAAGTGGACGCCCCGTCCTCCAGTCCGTCCGTGGCCTCGCGCACCAGCCTGTCGGCCTCGACTAAAGACAGGCCCAGTTGTTTCAGCACGGCCCTGGCCTCGTTTTCGACGCCCACGTTCCCCCCGTCCGCAACCGGGCCGTAAAGGTCATCCATGCGATCCTGCAACCCTGCGACTATCTGCCTGGCCCTCTTCGCACCTATGCCGGGAAGGGTGGTCAGGTAGTCGCAATCGCCGGAGGCGATGGCGGACGCTATGCGATCAGGCGGACGCTCCAGCGCCCGGATGGCCGCCTTCACTCCGATACCGGATACCGAGATGAACCTGGAGAAAAATTCCCTGTCCTTTTCGTCGGGGAAGCCCACTAGGATGGGCACCAGCCGGTTACCCTCCATCTGGAGGTGCAGGTACACGGGCATCACGATTTCCATGCCCCGTGAAACCCTCGAAGCGAAATACCCGGGAACCAGCACGTCTAGAACCACCGGACCGGTCTTAAGGAATACGGAGGATTCAGAGGTACCTTCCACCAATCCTCTTATACTTTCTATCATTCCTGTCGCTTTCGTAGGCGGCTATGGCCACGGCCAGGGCGTCCGTCACGTCGAAGGGCCTGATTTCACTCTCTATGCCCAGAAGGTGCCTCACCATCCCGGACACCTGTTCCTTGCTGGCCCTGCCGTTGCCGGTGACCAGCTTCTTCACCCTCGTCGCGGAAAGCTGGACCTGGTTTACATTCCTCCGGGCCGCCGCCAGGCACAGCACTCCCCGCGCATGGGCCATCTTGACCGCCGTCAGGGGGTGACCGTAATGCGAGTACAGCTTCTCCATGCCCATCACCAACGGACGATACCTGTCGATCACCTCCAGCATACCGCTGAATAATTCGTCGAGCCTGGCGGGAAGCGGAGCGTCCGGCGACGACCGTATAACCCCCGCATCCAGCACGTCGATGAAACCACCATTGAAACGGAGAACACCATAACCCGTGATTCTGAGCCCCGGGTCCACGCCCAGGTAGATCACATCTTCCTCCAACTATGCTTCCCGCATCTGGAAATTGGTGTGGATGGCCTGGACATCATCGTGGTTCTCGAGAGCCTCCAGCAGGTCCAGGATGCCGCCGGCCTCCCCGGGCCCGAAGGTAACGTAATTCTCCGGTTCCTTGGTTATCTCCGCGCTCTCGGGTATCACATCATTCTCCACCAGGGCGTTCTTCACATCGAACACATCCGAGGGCGTGGTAGTGGCAATTATCATGTCCCCTTCGGTCTGAACGTCTTCCAGCCCGGCTTCCAGCCCCGCTTCCAGCACCTGGTCCTCGGTATACTTCGACCCGTCTATCGTTATCCTGCCCACCCGGTGGAACATGTAGGCCACGCTGTTCCTGGAGCCCAGCCGGCCGCCGTGCTTCGATAGTATGTGCCTTACTTCCGCCGCAGTCCTGTTCTTGTTGTCCGTGAGGACTTCCACGATTATGGCCACCCCGCCGGGACCGTAGGCCTCGTAGATCATTTCCTCGTACTTCACGCCCTGGAGTTCCCCGGTTCCCCTTTTTATGGCCCGTTCGATGTTCTCCGACGGCATGTTGTGCGACTTGGCGGTCTCCACGGCCACTCTCAGGCGGGGGTTGGTTTCCACGTCTCCCCCTCCTTCGCGGGCCGCCACGGAGATTTCTTTCACCAGCCTGCTGAAAATCTTTCCCCTCGCCGCGTCGGCTCTCTGCTTCTTGTGCTTTATGCTGCTCCACTTATTGTGTCCGGACATCACAGCTCCCGTTCGATGTGAGAGTACAGAACCCGCCTGCCCAAGAACAATAGCAAGGGCGGCCTTCCAGTCAAGAAGGATTGCCGGACCCTCCCGTGTTCCCGGGGATCGCCCGCAAATCCTCCCGGATTTCCGGGACCATCGCGGTCTAAGCGCCGTACGACCCCATATGATCACCGTCCGATCCACATTCCACGACCGCGGCGGACACGGATCCGATCACCTCCGTATCCGGTTCGATCCAGGCCTGTAAACCGGGCTTTCCCGCTTCCATGCCGCGAGTGTCACGGAACGGGCCAGCTTATCCAGCGTGAAAGGCGGTTCCAGGAAAATCACGCCGTTTTCAAAAAAAGGTTGCCGGTCTATCCCTTCCTTTCCCAGCACTATCATGCCCGAGGCCCATTCCGGGTTTCTTCCCGGCATCATTCCACCGGAAACAAAAGCATCGTATTCCACCACCGCCATTCTCATAACATCGGCGCCTTTCGGCGGTTCCTCTTCGCACCCCACGGCCCGCAGCATCGTGGAGATTTTCCGGCCCGGGTCCCCGGAAAGCCCGATAGCGGTGACCACCGGCACCACGTCTTCCGACGCTTCCACCGCCACCCCCGCGGCGGCGGGCAGGAAAACGGTAAAAACACTGCCCCGGCCTCTCCCGGAATCCATGGTGACCAGGCCTCCGCAACCGTCCACTATGGAGTATACCGTAGGAAGCCCAAGTCCGAATTCTTTCTTCCACCTGGAGAAAAACGGATCGAAAACCCTCTTCATGTCCTCCGGAGACATGCCCGGCCCGTCGTTCCACACCGTCGTCATGACCCAGTCACCCCGGGGAACCGGCGGCAGGTCCTCCCCGAGTTCGATCCTGCACGCGGCCAGGACCACCTTGCCCCCATTTCCGGCGGCGCGGCCGGCATTCATCAGGAGGTCGGTCACCACCTGCTCCATGAGCCCGGACGTTATTCCGGCGAAACCCGTTCTTTCGGGATAGGCAACCGTGAAATCCACCGAAGGGAAGACCGTGGAAAACACGGACGCGGCGGACGCCAATACTTTCGGAACGTCACATGTATCGGGCGCTCCATGGGAAACGCGCCCGCCGGCCAGGCCCGCAACCAGGCGTCCCACCTTCTCCGCCAGCTTCTTGATTTCCCCGACGTGTTTGAAGATCGGTTTCCCTTCGCTACAGCTCCGCTCGATGCTCACCAGTCTCGCCAGCAACACCGTAAGAAGATCGTTGACATTCCCCACCATGCTCCTGGCGATGGTTTTCATGGTGTCGGCGCCGTGCAGATCAATCAGCGACCTGTGGATGAGCCACCGGGCCCCGATGTCCCGGAAAACCACTCCGCCGTAACCTCCGCCGGAAAACCCCGGGGGGAAAACCGTTCCGCTCACCGGCACGTCCTCCCCATCCGGCCCGACAAGAACCGTGTGGAGAGGAAATTCCATTATTTCCGCTTTCCCCTCCGTTTCCGCGGCAGGTTCCACCACCACAGGTTCCCTCGTCAGCCTGTGAACGAACTCGAATACATCCCGGAAACCGGAGCCGGCGCAACTCTCCGGGTCGCGCCCCGCGAGCCTCGCCGCCTCGGGATTCACGTACGATACGGTCCAACCCGGACCAAGGAGCACGACGGCATCGGACACCCCGTTTAATATCTCGTGTATCCCGGACCCGCCGGCGCTCTTCATGCCATGTTTCAATTGACCTTTAACGCGCTCCTCCCATTACCGCCGGTTTCCCGGTCTCCGAAAAATCAGGAATGTCGAGAACCATCATTAAACGGACGCCGCCGGGAGACCTCGAGGTTACGGAATACGGTACGCGGACAGCTGCCCCAATCCGGCCGGAAAACAAAAACACAGCTCCGTTTTCCGTCATGCCGGGCACGGACGCCTGTACGGCGGCGACCAGTAACATGAGTACCGGCAGGAGGATTTCTATAATATTCTCCAATCGCCGCGAGTGTGTTATTATCCGGGATGCATTATTACCGAATATACATAATGTGGAGGTTTCCATGTCAGAGGGTTTCAAGGAACAGATCAGGAAAGGCATCCCCGACTCCATTCCGCCGATGCCTCCGGACATCGAGGGAGCCAACAGGGCCCCCGCCCGGCCGAACGTACTGAGTACCGAGGAGAAGAAACTCGCCCTGCGGAACGCCCTTCGTTACTTCCGCCGCGAGTGGCACGCCGAACTCGCCCCGGAATTCGCCCGGGAACTCGAAGAAGACGGCAGAATCTACATGAGGAGGTTCAGGCCCACCTACGAGATGAAGGCCAGGTCCATCTGGGAATATCCCGCCGAAACCATCCGGGCTGCGGCCATCATGTTGATGATACAAAACAACCTGGACCCGGCGGTGGCACAACACCCCATGGAACTCGTAACCTACGGCGGCAACGGCACGGTCTTCCAGAACTGGGCCCAGTACCTCCTTACCATGAAATACCTTTCGATGATGACCGAGGAACAGACGCTGGTTCTCTACTCGGGCCATCCGCTGGGGCTTTTCCCCTCCGGCCCGGACGCTCCCAGGGTGGTGGTGACCAACGGAATGATGGTACCCAACTACAGTTCCAGGGAGGATTATGACAGGTTCGCCGCCCTGGGCGTAACTTCCTACGGCCAGATGACCGCCGGCAGCTTCATGTACATAGGCCCCCAGGGAATAGTACACGGCACCACCATCACCCTTCTCAACGCCGGAAGGAAATACCTGGGGCTGACCCCGGGCGAAGATCTGTCCGGCAAGCTCTTCGTGAGTTCCGGCCTCGGCGGCATGAGCGGCGCTCAGGCGAAGGCCGCGGTAATCGCCGGTGCCGTGGGAGTGATCGCCGAGATAAATC
>Ga0256835_1000021_pt1 | contig 161454 bp, 144 predicted proteins | sample PIR30metaG_FD_185972 | JGI IMG/M metagenome (GOLD analysis project Ga0256835, IMG submission 185972) | Hydrothermal vent microbial communities from East Pacific Rise, Pacific Ocean - PIR-30 | ecosystem: Environmental > Aquatic > Marine > Hydrothermal vents | place: Pacific Ocean: East Pacific...
TACCTGTGATGGCTTCGCAAAGAGTCTGAACCTGAGTTGAGCGTTTCAACTTTTGGATATTTATAAACAAGTTATTTTTCCGCATAAATGGTTAAGGTGTTGATGTCTGCCCCTTGCCCGGTGGTTGTGTCATGAGGGCTTGGAAAGGGCTCAATTCAGGTGAACCCAGTGTACCTGTGATGGCTTCGCAAAGAGTCTGAACCTGAGTTGAGCGTTTCAACTTTTGGATATTTATAAACAAGTTATTTTTCCGCATAAATGGTTAAGGTGTTGATGTCTGCCCCTTGCCCGGTGGTTGCTTGGAAAGGCTCAAATCCGGTGAACCCAGTGTACCTGTGATGGCTTCGCAAAGAGTTCGAGATCAAGGCGACGCGAGCGGCGGGCGACGAGGCGTACTTGAAGTACGCCGCAGTCGCTACGCTGCGATGCGCAACGCAGATATCGGACTATTTGCGAAGCCATCACTTTTTGGCGATTACCAGCGTCCAATACCCCGGCCGGCGGCGGGCCAGGCTGGCAACGTCCCTGATGACCTTCTCGTCTTCCATGCCCAGGTTGGCGACGGCCACGCTGGCAGAAAGCATTCCGGCTTCTTCCAGGGCGTCGACGATGTCTTCCGTGTTGCGATAGGCTTTCATGATTACCACGTTTTCGGCACATGAACAGGCCTGCCTGAGGTTGTCTCCGCCCTCGGCGCCGGATAGCACCAGCAGCGACTGTTCTCCTTCTACAAGCGGCAGGTTGATCCTGGCGGCTGCCGCCTGATAGGAAGTTATGCCCGGGATGGTGACCACCCTGATTTCGGGCGCCAGTTCCTGGATGGCTTGCAGGATGTAGCCGTAGGTGGCGTAGGTCAGGCAGTCGCCCAGGGTGATGAAGGCGGCGTCGCGGCCCCGTCGCAGTTCGGCGATGATGGTGACGGCATGGCGGCGCCAGCTTTCACGGCGTGCCGCCGGGTCTTTGGTCATGGGAAAAGAGAGCATGCGGACCCGGGCCGTTTCCGGAAGGTGAGGGCGGGCTATCTCGACGGCCCGGCTGTGATGGTTCTTGGTGGAGGAGGCGGCGAAGATCAGATCGACTCTGTTGAGGACCTTGACCGCCTTGACCGGAATGAGGTCAGGGTCGCCGGGACCGACTCCGATACCGTAAAGTGTGCCTGTTGCTTGGTTCATCGAATATCTTCCTGTGTCAGCTTGCGTTCTGGGTTGCCAGCAGGGCCAGGGCGTTTACGACGGCGGCGGCCACGTTGGAGCCGCCCTTGCGGCCTTCGTTGGATATCCAGGGCAGGTCGAGTTCCATGAGCCGGGCCTTGGACTCGGCGGCGTTGACGAAGCCGACCGGCAGCCCGATGACAAGTTCGGGTCTGATCCTGCCTGTTTTTATCAGTTCCATCAGCCGCAGGAGGGCCGTGGGGGCGTTGCCGATCACCCATATCCCGCCGCGGCCCCGGGACGCGGCCAGGTCCACGGCGGCGCAGGCCCGGGTGGTGCCGTTTTCAGCCGCCATCCGGGCGACTTCGGCATCGGCCATGTGACAGTCTATCTTGCAGCCGAATTTTTCCACCGTTGCCCGGCGGATTCCCATGCCGGCCATGTTGGTGTCGGTGATGATGCGGGCCCCGGCCCGGATGGCGGAAATTCCGGCATCGACGGCCGCGGGGTGAAAACGGATCATCTCCAGCCATTCGAAGTCGGCCGTGGTATGGATCACCCGCCGTACTATCTGCCATGTGCGCTCATCGAATCCGTGGTCGCCTGCTTCGGCATCGATGATGGCAAAACTTTTGTTTTCTATAGTTTCCGGTAGCATATAACATCCTTTTTCAATCAGTGCCTTAATTGACGGTACTCCAGGCAGCTTGCCGCCAGGCGGGAGGCTGCCTCGGGGCAGCTTCCCCAGTGAAGGTGAACGTAGCTGCCGAGGGTTCTGCGCAGCGTGTATCCTTCGGCCGGACAACAGCCGCCCGGCCTGTCTTCTACCCGGTAGGCCTTCGAAAGCTCTTCGCCGGTTTCCATGACCGTGGAATAATGAAATTCATGGCCCTTGATCCGCAGGCCCGCAGGCCCGAGGATGGAGGCCGTCATCAGGGTGACCCGGCGGTATCCCAGGCGGCGCAGCCGATCTTGCATCCTGAAGTCAAGAGGCAGGCATCCGCACATCCGGTGGCGGCGGCCTTCAAGATCCGTAAGGCTGCGGCCCAGGTACATCAGTCCCCCGCATTCTGCGTAGACCGGCATGCCGGCCCGGCTGGCCTGGCGGATCTGGCGCAGCAGCCTGTCGTTGGCGGCCAGGTCCGCGGCCCGCAGTTCCGGGTAGCCGCCGCCAAGGTAGATGCCGTCGATGTCCGGGGGCAGATTTTCATCCTCCAGGGGTGAAAAAAACACGATTTCGGCCCCGGCCTTTTGCAACAGGTCGAGGTTGTCCTGGTAGTAGAAGCAAAAGGCCCGGTCCCGGGCGACCGCCAGGAGCGCGGTCGGGACGGCGGACAGGTACCCGGCGGGCCTGGTTTCGACTTCCGGCAGGCTGTCCAGCAGCCTGTCGAGGTCGATGGAATTTTCCACCATCGCGGCCAGGTTTGCGATACGGTCAGTATCCAGGGGAGAATCCTGGGCCGTGACCAGGCCCAGGTGGCGTTCTTGAATGGCCAGGGCCGTGTCGCGGTAGATGCATCCCAGCAGGGGTGGCAGGTCGCAGGACTCCATGGCCCGTTCCAGGTGCCGGCGGTGGACCCGGCTGCCGACCCGGTTGAAGATCACCCCGGCCAGCTTCAGGTCCGGATCGAAGGCGGCAAAGCCGTGCACCAGGGCCGCCGCGCTGCGGGCCATGCGGGAGGCGTCCACCACCAGGATCACCGGAAGCCCCAGCCACTTGGCCATCTCGGCCGTGGAACCGGACTGGCTGCCGCCGTCGGCTCCGTCGAAAAGGCCCATCACGCCCTCCACAACCGCCACGTCGGCCCCGGCCGCATGGGTGAGGAAGCAATCCCGGTTGTACCGGCGGGATAGCATCCAGCCGTCCAGGTTGCGGCTGGTGCGGCCGCAAACCGGGCCGTGATGGCCGGGATCGATGAAATCGGGGCCGATCTTGAAAGGGGCCACTTCCAGGCCGCGGCGCACCAGGGCCGCCATCAGTCCCAGGCTGACGGTCGTCTTGCCGGAGCCGCTCAGGGGCGCGGCTATCACCATTGCCTTTGTCGGCACAGACAGGCTCCCTTCAGTAATCGATCCATACATGATCCAGGCCGGCCCGGTGCTGAAAACGTTCCAGGATAGCCGGACCGTGGCGCAGGAATATCCCGGGATGCAGAATCGTACCTATGCGCTGAATCCCGATAAGCAGGCGGCAGGTGGGCCGCGAGACTGTTTTTTCGCTGATAAGGTAGATTTTGCCTTCGGCCACGGCCTTGATGATCTCAAAACCCGGCTCTCCGGCGATATCGTCTGCCCGGACCGGGTTCATGGCTCCCTGCTGGGCCAGGTAATACTCTATTTCACGGGCGTGGGAAAGAATCCTTTCTTTTCCGTAGACCGCTATGTTGTTGTTGGGCCTCACCGGAGCATCACAGGCCACGTTGACACCGCCGGCGGCCTCCAGGACGAAGATGGCCACGGCTGTCGGGGCGAAGGTTTTCATCTTTGAATGGATGGCCTCGAAGTAGACCCGGGGCTTGTTCTTCAGGCCGGCGGTCAGGCGGCGGAAATCGGCAACCGCCTGCTTGAAGGCGGCCACCAGCCTTTTGGCCCTTTGCTGCTGTCCGGTAAGGGCACCCAGGATCTCCCAGTAGGTCATCACTTCATGGATGTTGCGCGGCTGGAGGCTGACAACGGTTATGCCGCTTGCTTCCAGGCGGCGGACGAAATCCGGGTGGCCGCGGTCCAGCATGGGCCTTGTCAGGACCAGGTCGGGCTTGGCCGCCAGCAGCCGCTCTGGATCGTCGTGGGCTGAAAAGACCGGTTTGCTACGGGCAGCCGGAGGGAATGTGTCGTGAGCCGTAACCCCGATGACGGCCTGATCCAGGCCCAGGGCGAAGAGGTTTTCGGTGTGGGCGGTATACAGAGAAATGATCCGGCGCTTGAGCCTGCCGGTCCTGATGCGGCGGCCGGCCTGGTCGATTATGCAGCCGTCGGAGGCAAGCACCGGTGCCAGGCCGCTGCCGCCGGCCAGCACTTTACCGGCCGGTGACGCAAGAGCGATCAGCATCACAAGAACCATGGCGCGCCGAAAGTGCGCAAAAGCTTTCAGCATGGCTTTTGTCCTCCTGCCGCGGGGATACGTTCCGCGTGGGCGAAAACCACCTGGAGGGTGCCGGCGAAATCGTCGTGACGGACCCGGGCCGGAACCCTGAATACCCGTTCCAGGTTGGAAGCGGTAAGCACCTCGTGCTTGCTGCCGGCGGCCACCACTTTTCCCCGTTCTAGCAGCACCATGTGACTGCAGAAAGCGGCTGCCAGGTTGATGTCCTGGAAGACGGCGACGGCGCAGCAGTTTTTTTCGGCCACCCGGCGGGCCACGCATCGCATCAGGCCCAGGGCATGGTTGATGTCCAGGTTGGCGGTGGCCTCGTCCAGGATCAGGACGGGGGTGTCCTGGGCCAGGGCCCTGGCAAAGACGACCCTCTGGCGTTCGCCGCCGCTCAGTTCGGTGATCCGGCGCCGGGCAAGCTCCAGGGTGTCGGTTTCGGCCAGCACCTGCTGCACCAGTTCCAGGTCGGTTTTTTCCGGGGCGGTGAAGCGGGGCAGGTGGGCGTAGCGTCCCATCAGGACAACTTCCCGCACGGTGAAAGGAAACCCGATGACGTACTGCTGGGGCACAAGAGCGATTTTGCGCGCCAGCTGACGGCGGCTGTATGCCGTCAGGGGGCGGCCGTCGAGCAGGATCCGGCCGCGATCCGGCTCCAGGTGGCGGCAGGCCAGATCGAGCAGGGTGGTCTTGCCGCTTCCGTTGGGTCCCAGGATTCCGTAGAAACGGCCGTACCCGAAGGCAAGATCGACGGCCCTGAAAACCGGGGCGCCCCGGTAGGCGAAGCAGACCTGTTCCAGCTCAAAGGCCACTGGCAACCCCCTTTTTCTGGCGCCGGCGGAAAAGATAGCAGAAAAATGGTCCGCCGATCAGGGCCGTCAGAACACCGACCGGCACCTCCCGAGGCAGCACGGCCCGGGTCAGGGTGTCGGCCGCCAGCAGCAGCAGGGCGCCGGCCAGGAAAGACAAGGGCAGCAGCCGCCTGTTGTCAGGCCCGGCCACGGTTCTGACCATGTGGGGCACCAGCAGGCCGACAAAGCCGATGATGCCGGATATGGATACGCAGGCGGCCGTGACCAGGGAGGCGCTGACCAGCAGGATCAGGGTCACGTTCTTTGTGGCCACCCCGAGGGAGGCTGCCGAACGCCGTCCCAGGGCCATGAGGTTCAGGTCCCGGCCGTAGAAGGTGAAGACCGCCATGCCGGCGGCAGCGAAGATCGCCACCAGCCCCACCTGGGACCAGGTGCGGCCGGCAAAGCTGCCCATGAGCCAGAAGATTATGGCCGCCACCTGTTCATCTGCCAGGTACTTCAGAAAACTGATGCCGGCCGACAGGATGGCGGCAACGATGATGCCCGAAAGGATCAGGCTGGTGGAGCCGTACCCGCTGCCGGATGCCGAAAGGTAGATCACCGCCGCCAGGGTGGCCAGGGCGCCGGCAAAGGCGAACAGGGTGAGGCTGTAGCTTCCGAACAGGGAGAGGTTGAGGACGATGGCCAGGGAAGCGCCGAAGGAAGCTCCGGCCGATATGCCCAGGGTGTAGGGATCGGCCAGGGGATTGAGCAGAAGCCCCTGGAAGACGACGCCGCAGGCCGCCAGACCGCCGCCGACGATGGCCGAGGCCAGGATCCTTGGGAGCCTGACCTGCCAGATCACCACCGGCAGCAAGGGGTCCAGGCCGGCGGTCCAGTCTGTTCCCAACAGCTTGGCGCCGATAACGGTTGCCACCGTCGGCCAGGGGATGGCAATGTAACCCATGCCCGAGGCCATGACCACGGCTGCGGCCAGCAGGACGACAAGCAGTATCAGGACCCCGAGCTGTTTGCCGGCAAACAGGCGGGGGGTGAATTCAGGTTCCGGCTTCGGCATCGCATTTCCTTGAAAACCTGAGCCGAGCGTTTCAAAGCGGGGTCGATTGTTTACAATTTGCTTTTCCCTCGAAAAGCGCTCAACTCGGGTTGAAAAAAAACAAGCCCTTCTGTGCCGAAAAAAGCATTAGAAGGGCTGCACCCAGCTTACTTGACCCTTGATAAGTGCTCCCGGCGGCAAGATGGCAGCCGGGTCGCAGCAAGGCAGGTCTTCTGGCTTCCCTGCCCGTTCCGGCGGCCTTCCCATCGCAGAAGCGACAGTGGCAATGGAGAGCCGAAAGGGTTCCGGCAGTCGGCGTATTGCGACAGCCGGCAGGGTTACAGCGGCGGGACCGCTCCCGATTTCAACGGGATTCCCTATTAAGCCCGGCCGGTACGCTGTCCGGCCGGCGGGCACCTTGCAGGACAACCATAGGAAAAGGCCGCCCGGATTGTCAATTGAAAATCATTGCCGGCAGCGGCCGGGAGGAATCGGAGAAAAAGAGTCCGGACAGTAGATATTTTGTTGACAATGGCCAACATATGTATAATGATTCATCAAGTTTCACTTGGAGAACCATTTGTCAGTCTTTGTACAGTGGTGACCAAGCGTTTGGAACAAGAACATTTTTTTCATTGAAAGGAGGTCACCACGATGGCCAACGGAGTAGTCAAATGGTTTAGCGACAAGAAAGGTTACGGATTCATCGCCCAGGAAGATGGGCCGGACGTTTTCGTTCATTTCAGCGGAATCAGCGGCAGCGGTTTCAAAAACCTGCAAGAGGGCGACAGAGTGACGTTCGAGATCGAACAGGGCCCCAAAGGCCCCTCGGCGGTGAACGTGACCGTAGTCTAAGTTTCTGAGCCGAAGACAAAATCAAGAGGCGGAGCAAGCTGCTCCGCCTTTTTTTATCTTTTTTTACAAACCGCATGCTTTTTGCGCCCCCCGACCCGTCCCGGACCTGCCGGATTCCCGCCCCGAACATGATCTTACTCACCTTTGTTGTCCGGCGCCTGCCGTCAGTCCTTCACGGGGCCGATATGACTCATGGCGTGCTCGGCCATGGCGGTTATGGTCAGGCTGGGATTCACTCCCGGGTTGGCCGGGACCATGGACCCGTCCACCACGTAGAGGCCGGGATGGCCAAAGACCCGGTTGTACCTGTCGATTACTCCTCTTGAAGGATCGTCTCCCATTACACACCCGCCCAGAATGTGGGCCGTGGTGCCTTTTTTCAGAAAGATCTCTCCGATGGCGTTCTGGGGCAGACCGTTTATGATCTGAGCCAGAATCTCGGTTGCCTCCTGGGCCTGGGGTATGCAGTCCGGAGCCATGACCGAATCTTTTTCCGGCCGGGAGACGAAACGCTTGACCCGGGGCAGGAGGCGGTGGCGCTGATGGTCCAGAGCGATGCTGTTGTCTATGGTCTGCATCACCAGCAGGATGATGGTCTTCTGAGCCCATCCAAAGGGCCAGTGGACCCGCAGCAGATCGAGGGGCCGGGCAAAGGCCCGGCGCAGCCACGCCAGGCGTCGGTTAGGAAGGCAGCCGCCGGGAGGCAGGATGGTCGTAAGCAGACTCATCAGGTCAGAACCTTTTGGATAACGGACCGGTTCGATGTGGGTGACAGGATCCGGATAGATGCTGGATGTAATGGCCACTCCCTTTGAAAAATCGGCCGAAGGTTTGCGGGCGCTTACCCCGGTCAGGGATTCGCTGTTGGTCCGGACCCTGCGGCCCAGCATGGGGGAAAGGTTCGGCAGGGTGCCCCTGTCACGGCATTGGAAGAGAAGCTCCAGGGTGCCCAGCACCCCGGCGGCCAGAATCACCTTTGCCGCTTTGAAAGTCTTTCGGGGATACCCGCCAAGGGAGGTGGTGCAGGTGGTTTCAACAACGTAGCCTCCGGAAACGGGCCGCAGCAGCCTGGCCTTGGTTTCGGGAAAGATCTTCACTGCCAGCCTTTCGGCCAGGTAGAGATAGTTTTTGTCCAGGGTGTTCTTGGCATTGTGGCGGCAGCCCACCATGCAGCCGCCGCAATGGGTGCAGCCCCTGCGGCTGGGGCCCCGACCCTGAAAATAAGGATCGGGGACAGTCTTGCCCGGTTCGCCGAAAAAGACGGCCACGTCCTGGAGCCTGAAAGTCTCACGGCAACCCATGGCCCGGGCCAGGCGGAAGATTTCGACATCGGCCGGAGTGGGATCGGGAACACGGGTGACACCCAGCATCCGGCGGGCCGTGGCGTAATGGGGCGCCAGCCGGCGTGCCCAGTCGGTTCCGGCGGGCCATGACCCGGATTGAAAAAATACCGGCGGCGGCGCCAGATGGGTGTTGGCGTAACCCAGGCTGCCGCCGCCCACCCCTGCGCCGCTGAGCACCATTACATGGGGCAGGTTGGTTATCCGCAGGATGCCGAAACAGCGCAGCCGGGGAGCCCAGAGAAACTTGCGGACCTGCCAGGAACAGGTGGCAAAGTCATGGTCCCGGAAACGTTTGCCGGCCTCCAGGACGGCCACCCGGTATCCTTTCTCGGCCAGGCGCAGGGCGCTGACGCTGCCGCCGAAGCCTGAGCCGATGACGATGAAGTCGAATTCCGGCATCTGCTGACCCGTGTGTGGTTTTTTTTTGAGGCTGAACAATCTTAGCCGATTATTGTTGCCCTTGGCAAGAAGCCAGATTGGACTTGTGCTGCCCCGGCCGGGCCTGTTAAAGCGGTAAGCGAGACGGACGGGCCGGATGCCTGGGCCGTAAACAGACTTTGGAAGGGGAATTAAGCCGTGCAACGCGCCGATCAATACCTGACCTGCCCGCGGCTAAAGGGCAGGCCGCGCAAGCATCTGAATGTTTGCCGGAGCTGTTCCCACCGCCGGAAGTGCCGGGCTTTCTTCCGTTGCATGCAGCCGGCCCTGCCCCTGGTTTTGCCCCGGGAAGAAGGCCGGAAGTGACCCAAGCCTGAAGCGGGTGTTTTGAGAGCAATTTGAAGCGTTCAACTCGGGAGAAAATAGCTGACAGGCTGTTGCAATCGGAGATCAGCGGGGAACATCCGGCCAGAAGGAATCCAACACAGCATTGTTTCAGGTCAGGGGGAAGATCCGGGCGGAATCAGCATGAGCGCATGGCTTGCAACAGCCTGTCAACCAAAACCTGTGGGTGGGAAAGAACGTTTTGTGGAACCGTGAAACTTTCAACCCATTATATCTATAAGGCGTCCCAGCATCTCATCTTCGGTTTTCAGGGTGGCAAGATTGGCCTGATACGCGTGACGCACGGTTATCAGGCCTGCCATCTCGTCGACGAGATCTACGTTTGAACCCTCGGTTTCGCTGACGGTGTCATCGGCGTAGGTTTCATGAACCGGGCCGGGAGTTTCTTCATCCTTTATTATCTGAGCCTTGACACCTCCGTTTTCAGCTTCGGACAAAATGGCGCGTTCACGTTTGTAACCGTCTGTCCTGGAGTTGGCGATGTTGTCAGCAGTTACGTTGAGTTTTTTCTGAAAAGCCGAAATGGCGGATAGAGCCGCGCTTTTGGCTACAACCATCTTTTCCTCCGTTTCGGCCTCTAGCCTGCTCCCCATCATCTCTACAAGTTTTGTGCCATGATTGCGCGCATCTACATTTGATGGAATATCAGGCAGATAAGATATCAGGACATTTTGGCGCAATCCGGGGGTGACATTTTTGGGCACTTTTGTGTGACAATTTGTGCACCGGCGGGAAAAGGGCGGCAGTCTTTCCGGTTGTCAAACAGATGACGGCCGGTGGGGGTGAGGCGCAGCCCGGCGTTACATCATAAAAGCTGAAAACTTTTGAAAAATAAATATGTTACGTTAAGCACGACCCCGGTTTTCGACAGGCATGTTTTTTGCTGCCTTCTACCGGCAGTAACAGGTCAAAGGCACGGCCCGGCGGCGTATGGCGGGCGGCTGAAACAGGGCCGGACGGACCGGAACCAGGGCTTTGCCCCGCCAAACCGTTCATAATTTTCAGCTGAGGTGCAGCCAGGGTCATGAAAATCCGGCGGCAGGAAAAAGGCACTTGCAAGCAGCCAGGAAGGGTCCGGCGATTTTTCGAAAATCGCACCCGGAGGGCCGTGTTGCTGGCGCTGACGGCCTTTTGTCTGTCACTGATTCTGGTTGAAGCCGGATGCCTGACATCCCTGGAGAATTTGAGCATCGACTGGCGCCTGCGGCTTACCCGCCGTGATTGCCGACTTCCGCCTGACATCGTACTGATTCTGATCGACGAGGCTTCCCTGGATGCCCTCAACCCGATTGCCGGGCGCTGGCCCTGGGACAGGCGGGTGCATGCCGCTGTCATCGATTTTCTGAACATGGCCGGTGCCAGGGCCATCGTCTTCGATGTCCTGTTTACCGAGCAGCAGGACCGGGGGCGGGAATTTTCAAGTAAGTCGGCAGACGCCCTGCTGGCAGCGGCCACATCCCAGGCCGGGGTTATACATGCGGCCCAGCTGGCAGGCCAAAGAGGGAAGGCCGGCGCAGCCGGCAGCCGGCTGCCGCGTGATTTTGCGGACCGCTTCGGTCTTCGTCTGGAGGCACAGGGCCTGAAGTTGCCGGAAAAAGCGGAAGCCTATCTGCCTTATGCCCGGCTGGCAGAGGCGGCCGGAGCCGTAGGGGTGGTAAGCGTGGAGCCTGACCATGACGGTGTGATCCGCAGGATGCCGCTGCTGTTTTCCTTTGGGGGCAACATCCTGCCGGGCCTGGCCCTGGCAGCAGTCCTCATGGGAAAGGAGCCGGTTCGGGCCGAGTACCGCTCCGGTCACCTGGAGATTCGGGCCGGCGGCCGCAGCTTCAGGGTGCCGGCCGACCGGCGGGGCCGGATCCGGGTCAATCCTTATGGCCGGTACGAGGCTTTTTCTTACAGCGGCGTCTATCTGAGCCTGCAGAAGATGATGGACGGCCAATTCACGGATCTGCCCGTGCCCCCCGGCGTTTTCAGGGACAAGATCATTTTTGTCGGGGCCAGTGCGGCCGGGGTCGAGGACCTGAAAACCACCTCCCTGGGGCCCGGCACGCCGGGGGTGCTTTTGCATGCCTCGGTTATGGCAAACCTGCTGGAAAACGATTTTCTGATGGACGCCCCCCGGGCACTGGAACCGGTGCTGGCGGCCCTGATGGCCGCCATGACAGTCGGCTGTGTTGTCTACGGCCGGAGCCTCTGGTGCCAGGTGGCCGTCCCCCTGTCAGGCGGGATTGTATTGTGGTGGGCGGCTTTGATGCTGGCATCGAAAGGATTGCTGATCTGGCTGGCCGGCCCCACCTGCGCCTTGCTGCTGTCCCATGGGGGATGCCTGGCCACCGAGCGTTTCATTGACAGGCTGGAAAAAGCCAGGATCAGGAATTACCTGGGGCAGTATGTTTCACCGGTGGTTCTGGACAGGATCATCGCCTGCCACGGAGGCGATTACCTGGGTGCCGAAGTGGGTACCCAGGAAAAGCTCACCATAATGTTTTCCGACCTGCGCGGCTTTACCACCATCAGCCAGTCGATGCCGGTCGATCAGGTGGTTGGCATGCTCAATCGTTACCTGTCGCTGATGACCGAAAAGATCTTCCAGCACCAGGGGACCCTGGACAAATTCATCGGTGATGCCGTGGTCGCCTTCTGGGGGGCTCCCCTGCCGGATCGGGATCATTCTTTCAAGGCCGTCTGCTGTGCCCTGGAGATGCAAAAGGCCCTGGATCACTTCAACCGCTGCCGGCGTAGGCCGGCGGAGCCCTTTTTGAAAATGGGCATCGGCGTCAATACCGACATGGTCATTCTGGGCAATATCGGTTCGGCCCGAAAGCTCGATTACACCGTGGTGGGCGACGGGGTAAACCTGGCCTCCCGGCTGGAGGGGCTTACCAAGCGCTACCGGGTGCCGGTTGTCATATCCCACGCCACCTATCGCCGGGTTAGAGACCGCATAGTTTGCCGGCCCCTGGATGTGGTACGGGTCAAAGGCCGCAAGGGAAAGACCAGGATATATCAGCCGCTGGGCCTTGAAGGTGAACTGGAACGCAGATTGTTGCAGGTGGCGGCCCTGAGCCGCCAGGGGCTGGAGCTGTTTCTGGAGTGCCGTTTCCGGCAGGCTCAACAGGTTTATGACAGGATACTGCGCCTGCTGCCCGGAGACCGGGTCGCCGGAATTTTCGCCGGGCGCTGTCGCAGCAGGCTCAGTGGCAGGCAGGTGTAAGCCGGCCTGAAAAAAGTTATCGCGGCAAGGAGAATTTGAAATGAAATTTCTTAGATGGATCTTATTCGCGTTTTGTCTTGTCACGGCGCTCCGGCCCGCCGGCGCTGCGGCCGAAACGGTTTACGTTCACAGCCGGATCGCGCCCCTGATGGCCGGTCCGGGCCTTGGTTACCGCAGGATAGGCGAGCTGAGGCTGGGCGACATGCTGGAGGCCGACCGCCTCGAAAGCGGCTGGTACCATGTCGTTCTGAAAGGTGCCAATGGCTGGGTAAGCCGGCTGATGGTGAAAGAGTTTCCGCCGGCCGGGGCGGTAAAGATCGGCCGGAAGGACAAAGAGCGCCTTGCCCGGCATGCCAGGATACGGCCTTCCAGCCTGGCTTCTACTGCGGCGGCCCGCGGGCTGAGGGCCGAGCGCAACCGCAGCAACCTCAGACTGCGGACCGATTACGAGGCTCTGGAGAAAATGGAGGGTTACCGGGTGACACCCCGGCAGGCCCGCAGCTTTGTAATGAAAGGAACGCAAGATGTCGCGGGCAATTAAATCGGCGTTGGCTCTGGTGGCGGGCCTGGCGCTGGTGCTGGCGCCGGGCGGCAGTGGAGACTGCGGACGCCGGCGGATCAATGTTGTCAAAAACCGGCAGGAGTCGCCGGCCGACTGGCAGACGGAAGCCTGGTTCGGGAGGAAACTTGCGGCCAGGATTCTGGGCAATATTCCCCTTTGGGACAGGCCCGCGGCCAACCGTTATCTGAACCTTGTGGGCGGCGGCCTGGCGCTTTACGCTCCGGCTCCGGGGGCTGTTTTCACTTTCGGGATCCTGGACAGCGAAAAGGCCAATGCCTATGCAACTCCCGGTGGCTACATCTTCGTAACCAGAGGGGCCATCGCCCGCATGCGCAATGAGGCCGAGCTGGCCGCTGTCCTGGGACATGAAATAGCCCATGTGGCCTGTCATCACATGGCAAAGAGCCTGGGCCTGAATCGCCACCAGGATTCGGCCCTGGGCGGAATGGCGGTTCTGGCGGGAGGGGCGACCGGCAGCTTCAGGCAGGCAATCTCCCAGGGGCTGGACAAGGGCCTGGAGATTCTGCTGGAGACCGGTTACCGCCGCGAGCAGGAACTCGAAGCCGACCGTTTGGGCATGCAGCTGGCCGTTATGGCCGGGTACCGGAAAGACGGGCTGACAAATTTTCTCAAGCGCATCCACGGGTTTGAGCCTTCCGCCAGCCGGAATGACAAGAGCCATCCGGTTTGGAAGATACGGCTGAGGCATCTGGAAGAAACCATGGATGAGCTTGCAAAGGCCCCGGAAGCGGGCCGCACGGGGGAGGATCGTTTTCATGAAGCTTTCGCATCTTTGTTCGACTCTGATTCTGTTGATGCTGCTGGGCGCGTCCCTGAATGACGCCGGATGGGCCGACGACCAGCATTATGTCAACGTACTGGTGGGAAACAGGGCCGGCACCCTGGGCGGGGCATATACCGCCCTGGCCGACGATCCTTCGGGGTGTTACTATAATCCGGCCGGCATCGCCTTTGCGCCTTACCGGAGTTTTTCCGCCAGCATGAACGTGTTTCAGCGCTCGGTGAAAACCTACGAGCAGGCTCTTGCCGATACAGGCGGCAACCTGCATGACTGGCAACAGGAGTCTTCGGCCCTGCTGCCCAATTTTTTCGGAGTGATCAAGAATTCCGGCAAAGGGGTGCTGGGACTGTCCTATGCCGTGCCGGATGCCATCAACCGGCGTCAGCGCCAGTCTTTCCATTCGATCCGGTCGAATCTGCCCGGAAATCCGGTGGAAAATTTCACCATCGACATCAACGACAGTGACCGGACCTTCCTTTTCGGGCCGTCGTACGCCGTCAGGTTGAAGGACAACCTGTCCCTGGGAGGCACCCTTTACGTCTACTACCGTGACAGGGAAGTTGTCCGCAACCAGCTGCTCCGGTTCGAGCAGGGTCAGCATTACTGGATAAACTATTACGAGACCAGGCAGGACTGGGGCCTGCGGCCCATGTTGGGGATGATATGGGAACCGGATGAAAAGTGGGCCCTGGGGCTTACGGCAACCAAAACTTTCGTAACCTCCGGAAAGCTCAAACAACAGACAACCTTTCGCGATTCTTCGGCAGCCGCCCCTTACGTCATAGACGGAATCACCTACGATTTTTCAGATACCGACACCATCTACTTCAGTTCCGCCACCAGCCATCCCACCGATGATCTGCCCCTGCGCCTGACCCTCGGGGCATCGTATTTCGCATCGCCCCGCTTCCTGGTCTGCATGGACCTGAGCTTCAATCAGGCCGATGATGGCCGGGAAGCCACCTGGAACGTGGCCGCCGGCGCGGAATATTATCCTGCCGATGCCATAGCCCTGCGCATCGGTTTGTATTCCGACCGGGCCAACACCCCGGCGTTGAGCAGCAAGGCGGTAAACCAGCAGGAACACATCGACATTTACGGCGCGACCCTGGGGCTGGCCGTCTTTTCCCAACAATCGAGCCTGTCGCTGGGGATCGGATACGCAAAAGGAGACGGTGAGGCCCAAATCGTGGCCGACAGCCTGACCATCCAGGATGCGACCATAGAGAATCTCACCATCTTCCTTGCGGCAGGCTACAGTTTTTGAAATCGGTCCCCGTCATCTAAATGAATACGGGAAAAAGCCGATAAGACTGGAAGAGGACGGATTGGCGGAAAGTCCGGAAATTTTAACTGGCGCCAGTAAAAATCGAGCCGGCTTTGCAATGGATACTGAAAGAAGAATAAAGACCATCAAGCGTTTCATCGAGCGGATGCCCAGCCTGCCGACCTCGGTCACCAAGGTGTTGGAAATATGCAACCGGCCCGATACCTCTCCCAACGACCTGAACCGGGTCATCTCGCTTGACCCGGTGCTGACCGGCCAGGTGATGAAGCTGATCAATTCAGCCTACTATGCCCTGCCCAACCGGATCACTTCCCTGACCAGGGCCATCATCATGCTGGGAATCAATACGGTCAAGAACCTGGCCCTGGCCACATCGGTGCTCAGTACCTTCAGGGACCGCATCGCGTGCAGGCGGATGACCATGGATGATTTCTGGGCCCACAGCCTGGGAGTGGGCGTGATCGCCAAGACCCTGGCTCAGATTACCGGTGTGACCGCGGCCGAGCAGGAGACGTATTTCGTGGCCGGCCTGCTGCATGACCTGGGCAAAATCCCCCTGGCCAACAAATTTCCGGGAGAATACGATCAGGTGGTGGAAACCGTGGGCAGCAACGGAGCCTCGCTGGTGGAATGTGAGCAGAAGGTATTCGGTGTCGATCATCTTCATGTGGGCGGGATGATCGCCGGTAAATGGAGACTGAACCATGACATGCAGGCCGCCATAACGGGACATTGCCTGGAATGCGGAGACGTTTCAGACCACACGGTGGCCATCATGGTGGCCCTGGCCGATTACCTGGCGGTCCGTTTCGATATCGGGGCCGCCGGCAACCGCGAGATCGAAGACAAGGTGTTGATAGCCGCCCTTGGCCGGATATCCATCAGGCCGGACAAGCTGGAGGGCCTGAGATCGAAGGTGGAACAGGAGATAGAAAGGGCCAGGGATTTTCTGAAAATCGCCGGCAGGGAAGATTGAGCCATGAAAGTAACTTTTTGGGGAGTCAGGGGGTCGATACCCTGTCCCGGTCCGGAAACGGTCAGATACGGCGGCAATACGGCCTGCCTGGAACTTTATCTTGAAGAAATAGACCGGAGAATAATAATCGATGCCGGGTCGGGCATCAGGCTCCTGGGCAATAAGCTGATGGCCGAGCAGCTACCCCGGGGACCGATTCAGGCAGATATTTTTTTCACCCATACCCATTGGGATCACATCATGGGTTTTCCCTTCTTCACCCCCGTATTTATCCCCGGAACCAAACTCAACATATACGGGCCGGTAACCTTTGAAAACGAAACCCTCCAGGATGCCCTCAACGGCCAGTGGACTTACCGCTATTTTCCGGTCCGCCACGAAGAACTGTCGTCGGAGATAAATTATATCGATCTCAAGGAGGAAAGTATCGACCTTGGTCAGGGCCTTGTGCTCCGGACCAAATACCTGAATCATCCTTTGCTCTGTCTCGGCTACCGTTTCGAATTCCGGGGACGGATTTTCTGTACAGCCTATGATACCGAGCCTTATCGCAATTTGTTCTGCAACGATCCTGAAGATCCGGCTTATGACGAAGCCATGGCCCGTGAAGGAGAGAAGGTGGCCCGGGAAGAAAATGAGCGCCTGGAACGATTCATCCGGGGCGCCGATATGCTGGTTTATGACACCATGTATACCCGGGCCGAGCTGGAAAACGGACGCCGGGGATGGGGCCATTCTTCCATGGAATATGCCATCGAATCGGCCGGGCGTAACCATGTGAAGCACCTGGTGCTGTTCCATCACGACCCCGGCCGGACAGACGCCCAGCTGGACGAACTTGACCTGCGGCTTTGCGAGCCGGCCCGGAGCGATGAATTTCATGTAAGCTTCGCCGTCGAGGGCACGACCCTGCAATTATAGGCGGGCAGCCGGGCAAATTTTGCCGCCCCGGCCGTTCTTTTAGATGGCCTGTATTGCGCATGAATATAACTTACTGTATTTCAATATAAATTTTTCGATGTGATTCGAGACCGGCTTGGCATGCTCCTGGCAAGGGAGTATTTAAAAAAACCATCCCGAACAGTGGAGAAACCATGAAGATCGAACCGGGCAACCAGATGGTAAAACCCGGCCAGGCAAACCGGGCAGCGCAAAAGGCCGCCGGCAATGGGGGCTTCCGAAAAATATATCAACAGACAGTCGCAGGCCGCTTTCTCCGGCCGGCAGAACCCGGCAAGGTGCAGGGCGGTTTCAAGCCCGCACCGCCACCGGGAGTCTGTCCTGCGGACCGGCAGGATCAGACGGGGGTGCTCGGAAAACTGGAAGAGGCCATCGACGGCCTGGAAAAATACCGTCTCTGCCTGGCCGATCCCGCCTCAAGCCTGAAACAGGCCGCCGGCTACCTTGAACAGGCCGGCAGAGCCGTCGAAGAGCTGTCCATGACCCCGGAGTGTCACGGCGCAGATGCCGCCCTGGGCGATCTGGTTCAGGAAGTGCTGACAACGATCGTCATGGAAAAGACGAGGTTTCAGCGCGGCGACTATCTCTAGCCCCGGCAGGAAGATGAAAATGGAAAACATGGAAGAGGAAACATTGTATGCCTATCTGGTGATCTGCCGCAGGCTGGTTTTCGGATCTTTACCGGATTCAAGCGGTGTGCGGCTGGATCGATTATACGATATAGGGCGCCGGAATGTCGGCAAGATAGACCTGGAGCCTTATTCGAAGTACCTGGGCGATGAAACTTGCCGGGGTTATTTCCTGGACACTGAATTCAGGGAACATTATCGTTTGATAGCCTACCTGAGCACCCTTTTCGATGACGCGCTGCTGTTCGATATCGGAACATGCCTCGGTTATTCGGCCCTGGCACTTTCCTACAATCCTTCCAACCAGGTAGTCTCTTATGACCTGGTTCAGTGCAGATCCCTGCGGTATGAGGAAGAACTTACCCGCATCCGATTCAGGATCGGCAATGTCCTTGAGGACCCGCGGCTGGCAACATCCCCCCTGATAATGCTGGACACCCAACACGACGGCGTGTTCGAATCCGGGTTCTATGCACATCTGAGAAGGATCGGCTTCAAGGGACTGCTTTTTCTGGACGATATTCATTTCAATCCTGAAATGGAAAGTTTCTGGCAGTCCATCAGAGAGCCGAAGCAGGATTTGACCCATCTCGGCCACTGGACGGGATCAGGCCTGGTGGATTTCAGCGGCCGCCTGCCGGGATGATTTAACGGCTGCGGCGCCCCGGTGAGGGCCTGCGCAGATGACGGATTCTTTTCCGGGTCCTCAGAACTTTATTCTTCTTTTGAGATAGATCCGCTGCAGGTCGTAGATCTGCCTGGTCAGCAGTTGGCGTGAATCCCTGCCGATTTCGATAAATTCCATGGCGTAGGCATTGCGGCCGGCTCGTTTGCGGCGTTCCACCCGGCGGACCACCGCCTTGTCGATAGTGATCATGACGCATTGGTCGTTTACCGGGAAGAATATTTCAAGGCGGGACAGAACGTCACCTGCGGAAAGGTTTTCAGGCTGGGGGTTGGACGTCAGGCCGTAGAGCCCGCCCAGGCTGATGTTTTCAATCCTTAATTTGTGCCGGCGGTCACCCCACATGAACCGGGCCACGGTCTCAGGCGCGGTCTTGATTCGGAAATTGCTTCGTTTTTGGATCCTTTCGATAAACGCCGGAAAGGGCACCAGGACGCGGCCCGGCCTGGTGAGGGTGCCGTCCGTAGTAAAGCGATAACCTACCTTGTCAGGGCCGTTGAATTCGAAAATGAGCTTGCCGATCTTCCGGCTGTTGAAAATATCGACCAGCTCGTCGGTCAGGTCGATGGAGAAGTATTGCTTGCCCTTTATTTTCTCCGTGCCCAAAATCAGGGTCAGGTGGGTGTAGTCTTTTGCGGGAAAAGACACCTTGATCAGTGTCCTTTCCTCGACGAGATGATCAAGGACTTCCTTCAGCCGCCGGCCTTCTATCCGTTCGATGTCTACCATGATACAAGCTTGCTTTGGAGTTTGACGTCCGGAATCAGAATGAAGAAACACTCCTGGCGAAATCCGGGTCCTGAAACAGCTTCTTGGCGAATTTGAGATACTTTTCGGCAATGGCCCTGACCGCAAGCTGCAATGCGTACGGCTTGATCGGCTTTTCCAGAAGATGATTTACTTCCGAGGCTATACACATGTTGACGATGTCATCACTTGCATTGCCGGTGATTATTATTGCGTCCGAATGGGCCGTAGGGAATTTTTTTTCTACACTGTCCAGGAAAAAGAAACCGCTGACGCCTCCCAGGAAAACATCGACGATAAAAATGGCAACGCCGATTTCGCGGGCCAGGCAATACCGAGTTGCTTCCTCGGTGTCGGTAAAGGAGATTACTTCGCCCCAGGAGTAAAACCGTTTGACGATGGTCGTTATCAGTTCACAAACAGCCGGGTCGTCGTCCACTATGATTACGTCTAATCCTTCAGGCATTTTGAATGTCTCCTTTCACTGGGTTTTTAATCCGTTTGACACAAGCAGGTCATCAGCCTGCGATAACCCGGTCGTCGATTTTGTATTTCTCCAGCTTCCGGTAGACCGTGGTGATGTTTATGCCGAGCAGCTTGGCAGCCTCGGCCTTGTTGCCGTTGGTATGTTGCAGGGCCCTGATGATAAGGCGTTTCTCGTTTGAACCAAGGTCGAAGTCGATCCGCTCCTGGTGTTCGTCCTGACGGCGTTCGCGGATTTCGGCGGGAAGGTCCAGGGCTTCGATCGTCTCACCGGTTCCGAGGGCAAAGGCCCGTTCGATCACGTTTTCAAGTTGGCGCACGTTGCCGGGCCAATGATAGTTCATCAGCAGCTCCATGGCCTCGGAAGACACGCCGTTTACTTTGCGTTGATTGGTTTCGCCGAATTTTTTGATGAAATGTTGTACCAGGTGCGGAATGTCTTGCCTGATTTCCCGCAGAGCCGGCATCCTGATGGAGATTACATTCAGCCGGTAGTACAGGTCTTTGCGGAACGTCTTCCGGGCTATTTCATGGTCGAGATCCTTGTTGGTGGCGGCAATAATTCTCACATCGACCTCGGTTTCGCGTGTGTCTCCCACCCGGCGGATCTTTTTTTCCTGCAACGCCCGCAACAGCTTGACCTGGGTTCCGGGAGGCACCTCGGCGATTTCGTCCAGAAACAGGGTGCCGCCGTTGGCCGCCATGAACAGGCCGGGGCTGTCTTTCACCGCGCCGGTGAAGGCCCCTTTGACGTGTCCGAACAGTTCGCTTTCAAGCAGGCCCTCGGAAATGGCCCCGCAGTTTACCGGAATGAAAGGCTTGTTGCGGCGGGTGCTGTTCTGGTGGATTACATTGGCCACAAGCTCCTTGCCGGTGCCGCTTTCGCCCTGGATCAGGACCGTGGGGCTGCCGAGGCTGATGCGGTCGATGACTTCGTAGATCTGCTGCATGGGAGGGCTTTTGCCGATCAGCTGATCGTAATTGAAACGTTCCTTGAGGCGGCGCTTGATCAGCATGTTTTCAAGCTGCAGGCGCCTTTTCTCGAAGATACGGTCGATCAGGATTTTGAGGCGTTCGAAATTGATCGGTTTCTGGAGATAGTCGTAGCCTCCCAGCTTGAGGGCTTCGATTGCCGATTCTATGGTTCCGTAGCCGGTAACGATTACCACATCGATGTCGGGGTTGATCTGCTTGGCGGATTTGAGAAGATCCAGTCCGCTGATCTCCGGCATTATCAGGTCGGTGAACACAAGGGAGAAGCTTTCGTTGCCGATCAGCTCAAGGGCTTCGACCCCGCTGCTGGAAGTTGTCACCTCGTAGCCGTTGCGCCTGAGGTAGAGTTCGACAATTTCCAGAATCTGGGAATCGTCATCGACAAAAAGTATCTTGAAATCATCCATGGCCTGAAAAATGTAGAATTTCAAATAGTAACCGGATTTATGACATATTCCTAAGGTCGATGTCAAGCATGCGCGAAAAGAGAAGCTGACTGATATGATAACAGGAAAAGCAGGCGCCGTCCACGGACTTCAGCGGCAAAAAGTCAAATTGCGCTCGGGGCGATGACGGCCGATAAGCCGGATTATATAATACGGGTAATCGGATACGGCTATTGCACGGGCGGAAACGGCAAAGTTTTTCACCGAATGCCCCCCGCGGTGAACTGTATCGCGGCTGCCGCTTACCAGATGATGCCATGACGGAAGCTCGATTCCGCGCTGGACCCGCTTGTAAGCGCAGGTTTCAGGCAGCCAGGTCAATTCAGACAGGTTCGCCGGGGACAGGACAATGCAGTTTGCCGCCTTTTGATGACGTTCGGCATAAACGGTGCAGCGGCAGCTTTCCAGCTCCAGATGGGGGCAGGCCAGCATGGTCTGATAGATCACACCCCCGGCGGTATCGAACAGTTTGTACAGGCAACACCGGGCGCAGCCGTCGCACAAGCGTTCCCACAGATCATCAGGGATGCGGCCGAGATCACCTTCGGCCAGCACCAGCTTTTCCTCATGGCTCAATCCGAGCAGGTTTTCATAAGGGCTCATTTTTGACGCCGTCCTTGAATGCCTCTTCTTTCAACCTCTTTCCACCATGAGATATCGTCATTTTCCGGATGCAACTTTACCTATTACACCGCTTTGCGGCCTGTCAAAAGATTGACTGGAGAGGGCAAAACCGCGTTGTTGCAAAATCGGTCCGGCCGGTTTCATTGCGGGGCTGTTTTGCACTTCAACGGCAAAAATGGTTTTATATATTGAAAATAAAGCAAATATCATCGGCATGGCGAAAAGCCGTTCCATGCGCGCTCAGGAGCGGGCCGGATCAGCGGGCTGCTTCGGCCGTGGTATGAAAATTGCTGCTTCTTGTGTCGGTAATGGTTCGAATTTGGCTTCAAGTCTGTTCAGGAGCAAGCAAAACCATGACAACCTGCGCGGTACAGCCCGGGACGGCGGGCGGTGAGACGGAAATAGCATTGGCCCAGGCCATGACCGAGGCCTTCATAGTGAATTTTACCAGGATGTCAGCCGGGACTGCAAAAGAGCTTCGGCCTGCCAACCGATGGGTCGAGAACCATCCCGGAAAAAGAAGATGCCCGAGCCGAGTTTCCCATCTCCGGCAGTCCGCCGTACGACAGGAAGCGACGGCCGCTGAATTTCCGGTGCCCGCAAGGGGCGCCGGGGCCGGACGTCAGGTCGCTTTGCGGACGTTGATAGCCGGTATATGCCATACTTTCAATAATATATTGATGGGAATCCAGGGCAATGCCGGGCTGGTGCGTTACAGGTCGCCCCAGGTTCTGGAGACCCAGCAGGTCCTGCACGAGATCGAGACCAATGTTCAGGCCGGTGCTTTTGTCACCAATCTGCTGCTCGCCTACCTGGGAGAGCGCCGTCATTCAGCAAGGAAGATACGGCGCAAACAGCTCGTGGACGAAATCATCAAGTGTGTTTCCGAAGAGCAGCGGACCGTGGTGGCCGAGGATCTTTACAGGCAACTGGTGTGGGCCGCCAGGGTGAAATCGCCGCACTTGGTGGCCGCAGCATCGGCAAGGCTCATCGATACCTTGATGACGGAAATAGACAGATTGCTGGAAGAGGTATCCGGGGCCGGGCGGCACTTGAAGGACAACCATGACAGGCTGGAACAGATATCCTGTCTGGCGGCGCGGGGAAAGTCCCTGGCGCGCAGGCTGTCTGTTTACGCCGGAGACCTGAAGCCAAGGCTCGCGCCGGCGGACCTTGTTCCCATCTTGAAAAAGCTGACAAGAGATGCCCGCAGGCGCCGCCCGGACCTTAAGATAGAATTGCGGCACGGAAGGCTGACCCGGGCAGTCACCGATGCCCGGCTGCTGGAAACGGGCCTGCGTGAGATGCTGGACAACGCCCTGGAAGCGTCCCGGCCGGGAGACAAGGTTAGGGTGGAAGTCGTTGCCATCGAGGAACAGGAACCCCGGGACCGTTTCGGGAGAAGCGGAAGTAAACGTTTTCTGGTGGTCGCGGTTCAGGACCGGGGGGCCGGTATGGATTACAAGACCAAACTGCGGGCTTTCGATCCCTTTTTTACTTCCAAGGCGATTTGCAGGGGAAAAGGATTGGGGCTGGCGGTGGCCGCAGGGGTCGCCCGCAGCCTGGGAGGATACATTCACCTGCGTTCGCGCAAAGGGCAGGGCTCTACGGTCAGCTTCCACCTGCCGGCGGACGGACCGGGAGCCGGTGAACATTGAAAAGCGGGAGAATGACAAATTGATAGTTGTCACCGGTGGGGCCGGATTTATCGGAAGTGCGCTGGTCCGGCGTCTCAACCAGAAGGGACAAGACCGGATCCTGGTGGTGGATCAGCTGGGCACGGGTTCCAAGTGGAAGAACCTGGTCAAGGCCCGCTTCCTGGATTACATCCCCAAGCAGCGTTTTCTCGAGCTGTTCCTGAAAAACGGACTGGCCGGAATCGAGGCCATTTTCCACCTGGGGGCCTGCTCGGACACCGGCCAGGCAGACGCTGATTACCTATACGCCAACAATTTCGTATACAGCCGCAGGCTGGCCGAAAAGGCGCTGGCCGAAGGAATCCGCTTCATCCATGCTTCCAGCGCGGCCACCTACGGTGACGGCGGCAACGGGTTCAGCGACGATGAAAACGATCTTGTCCGCCTGCGTCCGCTCAACATGTATGCCTTTTCCAAGCATCTTTTCGACCTGTGGGCCCGGCGGAGGAATCACTTTTCCGGGCTTGTCAGTCTGAAATTCTTCAATGTCTTCGGACCGAACGAATACCACAAGGGAGCCATGCGCAGCGTGGTGCTCAAGGCCTTCGAACAGGTGCGCCGGAAGGGACGTGTCGAGTTGTTCAAATCCTACCGCCCCCAGGTGGCCGACGGAGAGCAACGCCGGGATTTCATTTACGTCAAGGACTGTACCGAGGTCATGTGCCGGCTGCTGGAGCGGCCGGAGATAAACGGAGTTTTCAACCTCGGAAGCGGCCGCAGCAGGACATGGAACGCCTTGGCCAGGGCCGTTTTCAGGGCCATGGGGCAAGAGGAAAAGATCGTCTATATCGATATGCCGCCGCAGTTCAGGGAGCATTACCAGTACTATACCCAGGCCGAAATGGAAAAGCTGAAGTCTTCCGGCTGCCAGGTGGCATGCAGGCAGCTGGAGGAAGCCGTCGAAGATTACATTCAAGGATATCTCAATACCGATGACCCGTATCTGTAAGCCAAACAGCGAGCATAAACCGTGGACGCAGGTGATAGATGAGCACCTGCGATGCGTGGAGTCTTTGCGGGCAGCCGCTGACAGCGTTGAAAAAGCCGCCCGGGCCATGACATCCTCCCTGGCAAGGGGCAACAAGATCATGGCCTGCGGCAACGGCGGCTCGGCCGCCGACTGTCAGCATTTTGTGGCTGAAATCGTGGGTCGCTTCAAGCTTGACCGCCCCGGCTGGCCCGCTCTGGCCCTGACCACCGACACCTCCGTACTGACGGCGGTGGGCAACGATTTCGGCTACCGCCGGGTTTTCAGCCGGCAGGTGGAGGCCCTGGGGCTTGCCGGTGACGTTCTGGTGGGCATATCCACTTCAGGATGCTCGGCCAACGTGATCGAGGCCTTTGAAGTGGCGGCCGGGAAAGAGATCTTCACCATCGCCCTTACCGGTGCGGCCGATTCGTCCATGGCCATGATGGCCGACCTGGCAATCGGTGTCCCTTCTAGTTCGACGGCCCGGATCCAGGAAGCCCACATCCTGATACTGCATTACTGGGCCCGGAGTGTGGAACAGGCCATGGCCGGCCGGAGGGAAGGATGAGTTAAATGCAGCTTACACCGGCTTTTGACAAGCACACCGTTGTGGTGGTCGGCGACGTGATGCTCGATATCTACTACTGGGGCGAGGTAAAGAGGATATCGCCGGAAGCGCCTGTTCCCGTGGTGCTGGTGGAGCACAAGACCAACCGCCTGGGAGGAGCGGGCAATGTGGCCATGAACCTGGCGGCCCTGGGCTGCAAGTGCCGGCTGGCGGGAGTACGGGGACGTGACCTGCCGGGCGAGGTCCTGGAGCGCAGGCTCCGACAGGCGGGCATAGAAGGCCGCCTTCTAAAGAGCCGGAACCACGTTACCACCACCAAGACGCGCATAATCGGAGGCGGGCAGCAGCTGGTGCGCCTGGATGACGAAACCGTCCGGCCCCTGGACCGGGAGTCGGCTCAAGGCGTCTTGAAACAGTTTGATCAGGCCGTTGAAGGCGCTCATGCGGTGGTGATTTCCGATTACGGCAAGGCGGTCTTCAAAGGAGACCTGGCAGCCAGGATAATCGACCATTGCCGCAGCCGGGGCATACCGGTTCTGGTCGATCCCAAGGGCCCGGACTGGTCCGGCTACCGGGGAGCGACCTGCGTCACCCCCAACTGGTCCGAGTTTCTCCAGGCCGCTGCCAGTTACAACCTGGGGGGCGAGATGGAGGATGTGGCCCGGGGACTGCTGGAGGCCGCCGACCTGGACTATCTGCTGGTCACCCGCGGTGCAAAGGGGATGGAGCTTTTCGGCCGCCGGGCCGAGCGGGCTTCCATCGGCGCCCTGGCCAGGGAGGTGTTCGATGTTTCCGGCGCCGGAGACACGGTGATTTCAACCCTGGCCGCCTGCCTTGCCAGCGGAACCGACATGCAGACCGCGGCCCGGATGGCCAACGCGGCCGCCGGTGTGGTGGTTGGCAAACTGGGAACCAATCCGGTCACCCGCCAGGAACTGGAACAGGCCCTGGCCACGGAAGGGCTCGTGGGCGGCGGCAAGGTCAAGACCCGGGACCAGGCGGCCGCCCTGGTGGCCACCTGGAAGAGCCGGGGCCGGAAAGTGGTTTTCACCAACGGCTGCTTCGATCTTCTGCACGTGGGCCATGTCCGGTTGCTCGAGGCTGCGGCCTCCAGGGGAGACGCACTGGTGGTGGGGCTCAACTCGGACGACTCGGTCACCCGCCTCAAAGGTCCTTCCAGGCCCATCATGGACCAGAAGCAGCGGGCCGCCATGCTGGCGGGGATAACGGCGGTAGACCTGGTGGTGATTTTCGATCAGGACACGCCCCTGGAACTGATCAGGACCCTCAAGCCCGACATCCTCGTCAAGGGAGGAGATTACACCGTCGAAACGGTCGTCGGTCACGAGCTTGTTGCAAGCTGGGGCGGCCGGGTGGAACTGGTTCCACTTGTTGACGGCATCAGCACCAGCCAGGTGATCGCCTCGGTCAAACAGCGTTGCGGCTGACGAACGGCCGCAGATTTTTACCAGAGCCAAGGCTTCTTTCCCACAATTATACGCCTGCCTTACCGGCATACCACCGCCTGCGTCAAGAAATTGACCGCAGGGTATGCTTCCGCCTGTCGGCCTGTGTAATTAACCCGAAGGAATAACAGATGATTTTCAGTTTTCAGGAATTGGTATATGCCTTGCAAGCCTGTCATGGACAGAAGGAAAGCTGAAATCTGTCTGCCGGCAAGCAGGGTGACGGCACGGGCAGCTCAGGCCAGGGCGGGAATATGGTTAAAGGCACGCATCACGGGAAGCAAAAACGTATCAGGACAGGCAGTCTCCGGGCGGTGATCCTGGCAGGGGGGCTGGGAACCAGGCTGAGGCCGGTTGTCAGCCATGTGCCCAAGACAATGGCCCCGGTGGGACAAAGGCCCTTTTTGTCCTACCTGCTGGACTGGCTCCAGGACCAGGGCATACGAAGGGTATTGCTTTGCACCGGGTATCTGGGAGAGCAGATCGAAGCTTGCTACGGAAGCGGCTACGGCCGGATCAGCCTTTCCTACTGCAGGGAAGAAAAACCGATGGGGACAGGCGGAGCTTTGGCGCTGGCAAGTGGGCTGATCGATTCCGCCCACTTGCTGGTCTTGAACGGAGACTCTTTTTGCCAGGTGGACCTGGGGCATTTTCTGGAATGGCACCTGGGAAAAGGCGCCTGCGCTTCATTGGTCACTGTCCGCCGTCCGGACGCCGGGCGATACGGCAGGGTGAGTTTCAGCCGTTCCGGCAGGGTAACGGCCTTTGAAGAAAAACAGCAACAGAATATTCCCGGCTGGATAAACGGCGGAATCTACCTTTTCCGGAGCCGGGCCATCGCGGAACTTGAAAGAAAGGGGCCGTTTTCCATCGAGTACGACCTGCTGCCTTCGTTGTTGGCAAGAGGGCTTTTCGCCTTCCGGAGCCGGGGTGGCTTCATAGACATCGGCACACCGGAAGACTACCGCCGGGCAGGAGAGTTCTTTGCCGCACGGCGGCACGCGGAGTCTGCCGGGCAGGTTTCAATCTGTTGACTGGCCACGGGATATGATCATTTCAAAGACACCATACCGGATTTCTTTTTTCGGAGGCGGAACCGACTATCCGGCCTGGTACCGCAGGCACGGCGGAGCGGTTCTTTCCACCACCATCGACAAGTACTGCTATATCAGTTGCCGGGTGCTGCCCCGTTTTTTCGACCACAAGTACCGGGTGGTCTGGTCGCACATCGAAAACGTTTCCAGCATAGGAGAAATCCTGCATCCTGCCGTCCGGGAGGGGCTGCGCTACCTGGGAGTCAACGGCGAGATGGGGCTTGAAATCCATCACCAGGGAGATCTTCCGGCCCGGGCCGGCATGGGATCGAGCTCGGCCTTTGCCGTCGGGCTGATCAAGGTCATTACGGCCCTCAAGGGCCAGATGCTGGACAAACACCAGCTGGCCCTGGCAGCCATAGATTTCGAGCAGAACGTGCTCAAGGAGAACGTGGGTTCCCAGGACCAGATGGCGACGGCCTACGGAGGCTTCAATATCTTCCGCTTCAACCGGGACGGCTCCATTCAGGCAGAACCCATCACCCTGCCGCCGGAAAGGATCAGGGATCTGGAACGCCACCTGGTCATGCTTTACACCGGCACCAGCCGCCTTTCTTCGGAGATTGCCGGAGAAATAATCTGTCAGGTGAGCCAACGCCAGGAGGTGTTGCAACAAATGAGACAGATGGTTGACCGGGCGGTGGACATCCTGCGCGGCCCGGAATCCATAATCGAATTCGGCCGCCTGCTGGACCGCAGCTGGCACCTCAAACGGCAACTGGCCGATAAGGTAAGCAATCCGGCCATAGACCGCATCTACCGGAAAGCCCTGGAAAGCGGGGCCGTGGGAGGAAAGTTGCTGGGCGCCGGAGGTTCGGGGTTCATGATTTTCTTTGTTCCGCCTGAAAAAAGGATGCAGCTTCAGCAGGCCCTGGAAGGTTACCTCCAGGTGCCTTTCAGGTTCGAAAAACAGGGCGCAAGCCTTATTCACTATTCCAATGATGACTGACAGGCAATGCAGAAAAACTTGACAGCAAAGCAATTGGCTGAAACCGCCCGCCGCCTGCGCAAGGTGGTGCTGGAGATGTGCATCGCCCGGGGAGGGCATCTTGCATCTTCCTTTTCCTGCCTGGAGATCCTGGTGACCCTGTATCACGGCGGGGTTTTGAGATTCGATCCGCGACGGCCTGATTGGCCGGCAAGGGACCGCTTCGTTTTGAGCAAGGGCCATGCCGAAGCCGCCTACTACGCCGTTCTGGCCGATCTTGGATTCTTTCCTTCCTTCTGGCTGGAAAAGCACTACCGCCGGGGTGAATGCCGCCTGGGAGGACATCCCGATCACCGCCTGCCCGGGGTAGAGGTCAGCACCGGCGCCCTGGGCCACGGACTGGGTTTGGCGGTGGGAATGGCCATGGCCGCCAAGGCCGAGCGGGTGGCCAGGCGTCAATTTGTACTGATGGGTGATGCCGAGTGCACCGAGGGGGCCGTCTGGGAAGCGGCCCTGCTGGCAGCCCGCCGCGAACTCGACAATCTGGTGGCCATCATCGACCGCAACCGGATCGGCTCCATCGACTACACTGAGAATTATACCCGCCTGGAGCCTTTTAAGGACAAGTGGCAGGCTTTCGGCTGGCAGGTGGAGCAGTGCGACGGTCACGATCCGTCCCAGTTGCTACAGAAACTTGACAGCCTGCTGGAAAGCCAAAACCCAGCGCCTGGGATGTTGATTGCCAACACCGTAAAAGGCAAAGGGATTGATTTCATGGAGGACGATCCCATCTGGCACGTGCGTCCCCTGCAAGATCACGATCTTATCGCGGCGGCCCGCCGGCAGGTGGAAGGAGAACCTCTTCATGGAGATGCGTGACCGCTTCATAGACAGGATTTACCGGGCGGCCCTGGAAGATGAGCGGATCGTCTTCTTGTCGTGTGAATACGGGGCTCCCGGCCTGGACAGGTTCAGGGCCGATTTGCCGGACCAGTTCATCAATGTCGGCATCAGCGAGCAGAACGCCGTCTCGGTGGCTGCCGGCCTGGCCAAGGAGGGCAGGCGGGTTGTCGTTTACAGCATCGCCTCCTTCATAACCCTGCGCTGCCTGGAGCAGGTAAAACTCGATCTTTGCGCCATGGGCCTTCCGGTGACCATTGCCGCCGTGGGGCCGGGATGGGCCTACGGTGTGGACGGGCCGACCCACCACGCCACCGAGGACCTGGCCCTGATGCGGGCCATGGCCGGCATGACCATCTTCAGCCCCGGCGACGGCATGACCGTGGAGCTGGCGGCCGACACGGCTCTGGGGTCAGACGGCCCTGTATATTGCCGCCTGGACCGGGGTGATTTCCCGGTTCTGGGTAAGATCTCGGCCGCGGACAAGCAAAACGGCTTCCGGCTTTTCGGTGGCCCGGCCCGCATCTGCCTGGTGACAACCGGTTCAATGGTGCACCAGGCTCTGGAGGCGGCCCGCAAGGTGGCCGGTCAGGGAGTGGAACTTGCCGTGCTGGATCTTTTCCGGATCAAGCCCCTGGAGACCCATGCCCTGGCAGAAGTTTTGGACGGATACGATTTTCTTCTGACCCTGGAGGAACACACCATCAACGGCGGGTTGGGATCGGCTGTGGCCGAGGTGTTGATTGATTACGGCCTGAAGGCCGGTTTGCGGAAAATGGCAATAGCTGACGAGCGCCTGTATGCTTACGGTTCGCGCGACAGGTTGAGAAACAATGCCGGAATTGATGGTCCAGCCGTGGTTGATGCGGTCCTGGAGGCGGCTGGTAAGCGCCGTAGTGCGGCCTGAGGTAAAAGGAGTAAAGCTGGATGAAGATCTTGGTGACAGGTGGAGCAGGCTACATCGGTTCGGTACTGGTACCGCAGCTTCTGGACAAGGGCTGGCAGGTGACGGTGGTGGACAATTTCATGTACGGGCAGGGCTCCTTGCTCGATTGCTGCCACCGGCAAGAACTGGAGATAATAAGGGGCGATGTGCGCGACAAGGACCTGATGCGCCGGCTGGTCGCCGGCCACGACGCCATCCTGCCCCTTGCCTGCCTGGTGGGGGCTCCGCTTTGCGCCCTGAGGCCCGACGAGGCCCGGGCGGTAAACTACGATGCGGTCAAAACCATCGTCGAGGCTGCCGGAGCGCAGCAGGCCATAATTTTTCCCACCACCAACAGCGGCTACGGGGTGGGGCAGAAAGGGGTCTTTTGCACCGAGCAGACTCCCCTCAATCCGGTCTCACTCTACGGCCGGCTGAAAGTCGATATCGAAAAGGCCCTCCTTGACAGGGGCAACGCCATAACCCTGAGGCTGGCCACGGTTTTCGGAATCAGCCCCAGGATGCGGATCGACCTGCTGGTCAACGATTTCACCTACCGGGCGGTGCACGACGGTTTCGTGGTCCTCTACCAGGCCCGTTTCATGCGCAACTACATCCATGTCCGCGACGTGGCCGCCGCCTTCATCCACTGCCTGGAAAACTTCGGCCGCCTGCCCAAGGAAGCCTACAACGTGGGACTGAGCGACGCCAACCTGAGCAAGTGGCAGCTTTGCCAGGAGATCAAGAAGCAGGTGCCTGATTTCTATTTTGTGGAGGCCGAGGTGGGAGAAGATCCGGACAAGCGCGATTACATCGTCAGCAACGCCAAGTTCGAGGCCACCGGTTTTTTGCCGGGCTTCGGTCTCCGGCAGGGGATCGCCGAGCTGATCAAGGGCTACCGGGTAATCAAGCGCAACCAGTACGCCAACCTGTGAGGAGGAACATGCAAACAGCCTACCGCAAGATCATGGTAACCGGTGCCAGCGCAGTGCTGGGAACCGCCATCTGCGCCGAAAGCCGCAACCATACCGGCCGGGATTTTCTTTTTCTTTCGTCCCGGGACTGCGACCTTACCGATCCTGAGGCCACCGACCGGCTGTTCGAGCGCTTCAGGCCGGATGCGGTCATGCACCTGGCGGCGGTAAGCGGCGGGATCGGCCTGAGCATGAAGTACCCGGCCACCTTGCTGCGGGACAACGTGATGATGACCTTCAACGTCCTGGAGGCGGCCCGCCGGCACCAGGTGGCCAAGACCATCATGACCCTGACGACCGGCATGTATCCGCCCCAGGCCCCCCTGCCGCTGAACGAGGACAACATCCACGACGGCTATCCCCACCAGTCCAACTACGGCTCGTCCTTTGCCAAGCGGCTGATCGATCCGGCCATCAGGGCCTACCGCGAGCAGTACGGGCTGAACGTCATCGGGCTGATACCTTCGGGCATCTTCGGCGAAAACGACAATTTCAACCCCCAGGACGCACCCATGGTGCCGGCCCTGATAAGAAGGATGTATGCCGCCCGCAAAACCGATGAGCCCATCGTCATCTGGGGGGACGGAACTCCGTTGCGGGAATACACCTATTGCCGCGATCTTGCCAGGATCTACTTTTGGGCCCTGGACAACTACGACGAGGGCCAGGTCCTGAACATCGGCACCACCGAGGAGAATTCCGTCAGGGACATCGCCTTCATGATTGCCGACAAGCTGGGCATAGACCGTGGCCGGATCCGCTTCGATCCGGCCAGGCCAAACGGGGTGTTGCGCAAAAGCACGGACAACTCGCGGTTTATCCGCCTTTCGGGCTTCAGATACACGCCCTTTGAGGTGGGACTTGAAAAGACCATCGCCTGGTTTGTCAGGACCTATGAACAGAATCCCGGACAGCTCAGGATGGGATCCAAGGCCCGGGAGGCAGCGCAGCCACAGGCGGCCTGACCAGGGCCGCCGGGAAAGGGACGAATGATGCAGTACCGCCGGCTTGGCACAACCGGAATCGAGGTGTCGGAGATAGGCCAGGGCACCTGGGGCCTGGGCGGCGACGCCTACGGTCCGGTAGATGAGCGGACATCGGTGGCCGTCCTGGAACGGGCATTTGCCGCCGGGGTGAACTTTTTCGACACCTCCGACCTTTACGGCAACGGCCGCAGCGAGCTGCTGCTGGCAAAGACCTTCAAGGGCCGCCGGGACAGGATCGTTATCGCCACCAAGGGCGGCATGCTGCCCCACCGCGGTTTCCACATGCCCCAGGATTTTTCCCCCGGCCACCTGGCCGGGTCCCTGGAGGCGAGCCTGAGGCGGCTGCAGACCGATTATGTCGATGTCTACCAGCTTCACAGCCCGCCGCGGGAAGTACTCGACCGGCAGGAAGTGTTCAAACTGCTGGAAGACTTTCAGCGCCAGGGCAAGGTCAGAACCTTCGGCATTTCGGCCCGCTCGCCCGACGACGCCCTCTATGCCGTAAAAAAATACGCCATCGCCGTTGTCCAGGTGAACTTCAATCTTCTCGACCTGCGGGCCGTCGACAACGGGCTGTTTGCCGCCGCCGCCCGAAAGACGGGAATAATAGTTCGCACGCCGCTGGTTTTCGGGTTTCTCAGCGACAGCCTGAAGGCCGACCAGGGCTTTGCTCCCAATGACCACCGGGCCAACTGGCCCCCGGACCAGCGCCGGCGCTGGGTCGATGCCCGCGGCAGGTTCTCCTTTCTGTGGCATAAGACAGGCCGCACCCAGATTCAGGCGGCCCTGCGGTTCATCCTCGATTTCGAGGCGGTATCTACCACCATCCCGGGCATGCTGACCTGCGGCCAGGTGGATGAAGACGTCCAGGCAAGCGGCCTGGCTCCGCTTTCAGAGGCAGAACACGAAAGGATCCGGATGATCTACCATGAAAACGATTTCTATGACAAAAGCGCCAAACAACGGGGCAGGGGAGCCCAAGCCGCCTGACCCTTCCCGCTTCACCGAGCCCTCGCGTACCAGGCGATGGGAAATCGACTGGCGGGCCGGGGCCGGTGAATACTTCGATACCGGCATCGGAACCACAATAGAAAAGTTGCAGAACTTTGCCAAGTACGTTCCGACCCAGGACCTGCGCAAGTTCATCTGCCGCTGCGAGCTTTTCCGCAAGGTTCTCCATGTCCACGGCTCGATTATCGAGTGCGGGGTGCTCTACGGCGGGGGGCTGATGACCTGGGCTCAGCTGAGCGAGATTTTCGAACCCCTCAACCACACCCGCAACATCATCGGCTTCGACACCTTCGAAGGTTTTGTGAAAGTTTCGCCAAAAGACCGCCCGGGCAAAGCCGCCCAGTGCAAACCGGGAGGCCTGGCGTTAGACAGCTACCAGGACCTGCTGCGCTGCATCGAGCTGTACGATCAGAGCCGGTTTTTAGGCCATATCCCAAAGGTGCGGCTGGTCAAGGGGGACGTGGCTGAGACATTGCCGGTTTTCCTTGAGCAATTTCCTCATCTTGTGGTCAGCTTGTTGTGGCTCGATTTCGATCTTTACGAGCCCACGGCCGTGGCCCTGGAGCTGCTTGTACCCCGGATTCCAAAGGGCGGCATAATCGCCTTTGATGAATTAAACCACGAGATGTGGCCCGGAGAGACGATCGCCGTGATGGAAAAGATAGGAATCACCGATCTGCGGGTCCAGAGGTTTCCCTTTGGGGGGACGGTGTCTTATGCAGTCATTGAATAGGAAGATTGAAAGCCCTGCCAGCCTGCCGGAGTCCCTTGTTTGCGATACGGCTGCCAACGGATGGAAGGCCGACGCCCGCCGGGCACGGGCCTTCAGCACGGCAGAGCTGGAAAGACTATTTGGCGCACTGCCGGGTAGCCTGGACCGGATCTACAATGCCTGTCTGGGAAGGGAGCCCTTGCGCTACCGATCCCTTACAGGCAGACAGCGGGATGAGTTGCTGCTTGAAATCGTGCAGACTGTCTTTGCTGAGGATCTCGAAGGTTGCGGAAGTCATCGCCAGTCTCAATGGGAAAAAGGCTGGACATGGAATCTGGAGTATTTCGTTGCCAGCCGCTACCGCTTGGAGGCCCTTGTCCCGCGGTATTACAAACCCATGGTACCTTTCCGTTTCGACGGCGATCTTTACATGGCTGCAAGCCGGCACCTGGTACGCAAAGTGACCGAGGTGTTCCGCACCTGGCTGTTTGAGCGCTTTTTCCCGGAGGTAAAAGACATCTTCGAATTCGGGTGCGGTTCGGGCTTTCACGTGGCACGGCTGGCGCAGCTGTTTCCTGAAAAGGAAGTTTGCGGCTACGACTGGACCTCTGCCAGCTGCCGGATAATCGAGCTGCTGCGCAGGGAAAAGGGCCTCAGGGTTGCGGGAGGACATTTCGATTTTTACAACCCCGACAAAGATGTGCCGGTGGAATCGTCGTCCGGAGTGCTGACCTTCGGTGCCCTGGAGCAGGTTGGGAAGAACTTTGAGCCTTTCCTGGAATTTTTGCTGCAAAAAAGGCCGGCTGTCTGCGTCCACGTAGAATGCATCGCCGAGTTCTACGATCCGTCCCGGCTGCTCGATTACCTGGCTCTGGCTTACCATAACCGCAGAAATTACCTGGAAGGTTTCTGGACGGCATTGAAGAAACTTGAAGAAGAGAACAGGATACAAATACTTGCCTATCATCACCAACGTTTTGGCAATATTTACAACGACAGCCATTCCTATGTGGTCTGGCGGCCGCTTTGATGGAAAGAAGATGGTGTCCTGATGATGTTTTCTGAAAAAGATAAAATAGAATCACAGCCTCTGGTTTCGATAATCTGCTTTTGCAAGAATGCTGCTGGCACCATCGGACGGGCCATCGAAAGCATCCTGGCCCAGGATTATCCCAACATCCAGGTTGTCGTCCAGGACGGAAATTCCACCGACGGGACATTGGAGATTCTGAAATCCTATGGCAGCAGAATCGAGCTTGTTTCAGAACCGGACCATGGGCCAGGCGATGCCATGTTCCGGGCCCTTGCCCGTGTAAGGGGAGAGTTCTTCGGTTCCTGTCTGGCAGACGAACAACTGCTGCCCCATGCGGTTGCATGGGCCGTTGAAAATCTCCGCCGGCGGCCGGATGCCGGTGGAATCTACGGAGACAACTATTTACTGGACACCAACGGGACTATCATCGGCCTTGTCAGGCCTGGTCCATGGGATTTTGGCAAGTTCATGCGTTCAGAATTCATGCCCACGTTTTGTGCTGCTTTTTTCAGAACTGCCTGCTACCTGGAAGTCGGCCCAAGGCACTACAGTGGTTGCGGCGAATTCGAATTTTGGCTGAGGTTGGGAGCCCATTTCCCAATCTACTACCTTTCTGAGATTGTGGCTGGATACGGGTTGAGCAGGCAGCAGTTGAGTCAGCAAATTGACGACTTGCATCTTCAGGCCAAGTCACGCAAACAGGCCCTGGAAAGCTTGTTCAGCCACTTAGTTCCAGGTTCTCAATATGCTCATGAGCGTTCGAGCGCAATGGCCGGTGTGGATGTGTGGCTGACAGAGTATTATGCAAAGTGTGGAGCATGGAACCTGGCTGTTGAGGCATTTCGGCGGGCGGCATCCACTATGTGCCGGTCTCGCCGTATGGTCAGGGTGGGCAGGTTGATCGTCGGGCATGGAATAGGACTGGCCAAAGCCGGTAAATTTTTCCAGGCTCGCGAATTTCTTCGGCTTCCGCTTGAATTTCCGGCTTCGTTTCCTGAACTGGTTCCCCTGCTGAAAACAATAGAAAGCCGGAAGGTTCCAGCGGGGGAGTTAACGTGAAAATTGCGATGAATAATTGTTCGGCTGTAGACATAAAAGGTACGCAGCAGGTCCGTTGTCTGGTTTTTCTGCGTACCGATTCCATCGGCGACAGCCTGCTGTCCGAACCGATGATCGAACATATCTACCAATTCTTCGGCCGCCCGCGGATAATCGTGGTTTGCCAGCAGGCCAGCGCGCCCCTGTACCGGCGAAATCCATGGGTGGCCGGGGTGATTGAGATTCCCAACGAGCACAAATGGGAAAACGCGGAAAAGTATGGTCAGTTTATCAGACAGCTGAAAGCCGAAAAGCCTGACATGCTGCTGAACCCAACTTACAGTGTTCATGAAATCTCCGATCTTCCCGGCCTGGATTTCATCCCCCGCAGGGTGGCTTTCCGCAACAGTTGCCTGGCTACCTATACCCACCTGCTGGACCCCGGCCCGGAGAAGATGCCCGAGCTGAAACGGCACGCGAGATTCCTGGAACAGGTGGGCATGGATCCCGTCCCGGAGATACTTCCGCGAATGGTTGTGCCGGACGAAGATATGGGCTGGGCCGGAAATTTTTTTGAAAGGCACGAGCTAGATCCGGGCAAGACGATAATACTGTTTGCCTCGTCCAGGGTTGCCATCAAGGACTACAGGCACTGGGGAGAAGTTCTGGAGCCTGTTTGCCGGAAATACGGATCAAAGGTGGTTGCCCTGGGAGCAGAGAAAGACCGTGAGTTCGCCGATCTCCAGCTTGCTCCTCTCAGGGAAGGCGGAATCAATGCCTGCGGCCGCACGAGCCTTTTCCAGGCGGCGGCCCTGATCAAACAGGCGGCCCTGGCAGCAGGCTGCGATACCTCCCTTGCTCACATTGCCTGCGCGGTGGGAACGCCGAACGTGGTCGTGGCCGGCGGCGGTCATCCGGGCCGATTTCTGCCCTACAGCCCCTTGACGTCGGTGGTTTGCCGGCCCCTGGACTGTTTTGACTGCCGGTGGAAGTGCAAATATTCGCGTCCCCATTGCCTGGAAGATATTGCGCCGCGGCTCGTGGGCCAGGCTGTCGAGGACAACCTGACAGAAAAGAGCCGTGAAAGGCCCAGAATCTACTTCCCGGCACCGGACAAAGACCATGCCGGCGGCAAGCCCTGCCCGGTGGAATGCAAGGCCGTTTTGCCCGACGGTCTCGATGTGGAGCTGGTGAGACTGGAAGGCCGGCCCAAGCTGGAGCGCCAGTGTGAAAAAAGACCGGCTGTAGAGGAAAAGCGCCGGGTCGAGCCTGCGCCGGTTTCAAGGCCGGGCCGGCATGAATTGCCCCTGATATCGGTGGTAACGGCTTGCCTGAACCAGGCCGGGTTTATCGAAGATTGTATGCGCTCGGTGCTGGACCAGGATTATCCTTACATCGAGTATATTGTCATGGACGGGGCAAGCAGCGACGGTTCGGCGGAGATCATCAAGAAATACTCCCACAGGCTGGCCTACTGGCAAAGCAGACCGGACGGAGGCCAGTACGCCGCCATCATGGAAGGCTTCCGGCATGCCCGGGGACAAATAATGACCTGGCTCAACGCCGATGACGTGTTTTATCCCGGTACATTTTCAGCCGTGGCAGCGGTTTTCGTCAAGCGCCCGCAGGTCGAATGGATCACCGGTCTTCCCAATTCCCTTAACCCGGATGGGAAAGAGGTCTTTGTCCTGCCAAGCCTGCCCCTGTGGTCCCGCAGCCGCTACCTCGAAAAGAAATACTTCACGCCTTTCATCCAGCAGGAGGGCACCTTCTGGCGCCGCAGCTTGTGGGACAAGGCCGGTGGGTATTTGCGCCATGACATGGAGATGGCCGCCGACCTGGAGTTGTGGACCCGGTTTTTCCGCCACGCCCTGCTGCACAGCGTCGATTTTACCCTGGCTCTTTTTCGCCAGCATCCGGGCCAGAAGACCGACAACAACATGCACCTGTATTTCCGGGAAGCAGAGAACATCCTCAACGCGGAAATCGAGCGCCAGAACAAAGAGAGCCTGCCCCTGCCGCCGGCTCCCGTGCCCATAAGCTACGATCAGGTGCAATCCTATCTTGCAGAAACGGGTCTGCATAATCCAAGGTGTGACGCCGCTGAAAGATGTCCGCCGACAGGTTTGAAACGCACCGATGGCGATGGTGCGGCCGGGGCAGAGGTCGTGCCCGAAGGCTCCCAGTCGCCGGAGGCAAAAGACGGCGGGATCCTGGTTTCGGCCCTGGTTTCCACCTGCAACGCCGAGCGGTTCATCGAGGGCTGCCTGGAGGATCTGCTCCGTCAGACCATTGCCGGCCGCCTGGAGATCATCGTCGTCGACAGCGGCTCGCGCCAGGACGAGGCCCGGATAGTGAAGCGTTACCAGCAACACCATGCCGACATCCGCTATCTCAGAACCGAGCAGCGCGAAAGCGTATACCAGGCCTGGAACAGGGCCCTTGGGCTGGCCCGGGGCAGATATGTCACAAACGCCAACACCGACGACCGCCACCGGCGCGATGCCTTCGAGCAGATGGTGAAGGTGCTGGAGGACAATCAAGAGATTGCTCTTGTCTATGCCGACGTGCTGGTGACCGACAGGCCGTGTGCCGGTTTTGACGACTGCCGGCCGACCGGTTTTTTGCGCTGGTATGACTGGGACCGTCAGCTTTTGCTGGACAAGGGATGTTTTATCGGCCCCCAGCCCATGTGGCGGCGCAAGATGCACGAGTTTTTCGGCCTGTTCGACACCAGTTACAAGGTAGCCGCTGACTACGAGTTCTGGCTGCGGATATCCCAGGTGTTCGATTTCCATCACCTGGATCGTCCCATGGGAGTGTATCTTGAACGGGACGACAGTGTCGAGCATGCCAATACAGAACTCAAAAGACGGGAAGAACTGCTGATCGTTGAAAAATACAGGCAAGCCCGGGCCCGGCGCGTATTGCTGGGATGCCCGCTTTTGAAGGGATTGGCTGCCAACGAGCAACCATCCCTTGGTGAAGTTGAAGAAAAATTGTTCATGTTGAGGCAGATGGCTGAACTTGCCAACTGCTCAACGCCGTCACTGGCCGTGCTTGAAAGGCTGGCAGACCGGAAGATGGCGTCGGGCCCCCGGTGGCGGGCGGCATTGAGACAGACAGAGATTGAACTTTTGAAGGGAGGCAAGCAAATGTACTCAGAAAAAGAACTACTGGAAGGAATCGAGGCCATGACCGGCGCCGGGAAGACGGAGGCTGCCAGGTGGGCCCTGGAAAAGATGATCCAGGATTGTCCCGGCAGTGCCGTTGCCCATTTCAACCTGGCGGTGCTGGCATTCGACGCCAAGGACATGGAACAGGCCCGGGAGAGCTTTGAAACGGCGGCATCCCTGGCAGCGGACAATTTTGTCATCCAGAAGCAGCTGGCCGATTTTTACTACGTGGGCGCCGGCGATCCTGAAAAAGCCCTGGAACAGTATGGGATTGCCGTCAGGCTGAAACCCGACGACCGGGAAACCCTGATTACCATGGCTCACCTGAACGTGTCCCTGGAGCGTTTCGACCAGGCCCGGCAGTACTACCTCAAGGCCCTGGAACTGGAGCCGGACAACCACGAGCTGCGCCAGATCCTGGCCAAGCTCGAAGGCAGGTCACGGGCCGGTAACAGGGCCGCTCAATGCCCTTCGTCAGCTCAGGGTCCGGAACAGCTCTACAAGCAGGCCCGGGAGAAGATCGGGGCCGGAAGAAGGGACGAGGCTTTTGCGATCCTTGAGAGAATCACCAGGGAATATCCGGAATTTGCACCGGCCCACAATGATCTGGGGGTGTTGTCCTATGAGGCGGGAGACAAGGAGGCCGCCCGTGATTATTACCGGAAAGCTGTCGAGCTGGCGCCTGAAAGCCCCATTTTCCACAAGAACCTGGCCGATTTCTACCTGCTGGAAGACGGGCAGGTGAAAGAGGCCATGGAGCATTATCTGCGGGCCATGACACTGGATCCGACAGACATCGAAACCCTGATGGCAACCGGCAACGTCTGCCTGATGATGAACAAGGCCGAGGATGCGTGTACGTTCTTCGAGCGGGTTCTCGAAATGGAGCCCTGGCACGAGGAGGCCCGCCGCCTGCTGGACCGGTGCGCCCGGCAGCCGGAGCGAGAACAAATCGGGCAGCCGGCCCGGGACGTTCACAACAGCGGGGAAGAACAGGTAACCGAAGAGCCGCAGCTGAATGCGGCCATAGCTTCCCTGGAGCAAAAGCTGAGCCGTTTTCCCGACGATGCCACGGCCCACAACGACCTTGGTGTTTTATACTATGAAGCCGGCCGCAAGGAACAGGCCCTGGAACACTACCAGAAAGCAGTCCGGCTCGCACCTCACCAGGCGACTTTCAGGAAGAATCTTGCCGATTACTACTTCATGGAGCTGAATCAGCCCCGGAAGGCGATGGAGATCTACACCGATCTGCTGAAAAACGATCCGCGTGACGCAGAAACCCTGGCGGCCCTTGGCCAGATGTGCCGCATGATGGGCAAATACGACGACGCGCGCCAGTTTCTGGGGCGGGCGCTCGAGCTGGAGCCCGGCAATCAGAATCTGCTCCGGGCGGTAAATCAGCTTGAGGACCAGGTGGCGGCCATGGCCGGACAGGGATCCGGAATAAGGCTGGCAGCCTCGTGACCGCTAAAAGGCCAAACCGGCCGAAGGAAAAGACGATGGACTCGGGATTCGATCGATACGCCCGGCGGCTGCTGGCTGATGAAGGCGGCCCGGAACTGGTAGGGGAGTTTCTCGACCTGGCAGTCAGGAAAAACCGGGCTACAGAGGGTGAAGCCGTCCTGGCAAAGCTGGCTGCGCGCCTGCCCGGCGACGACCGCATCCTGGGCGCCCGGGTGGCCCTGCTGCTGCAGGCGGGTCTGCCGGACAGGGCGATGGCCTTGATCCGCCGGCGCCTTGCGCGGGCAAGGGCCGACGATGACTTCCTGCAGGGGGCTTTGGCCGTCCGTGACATGATTTCCGGCAGGCAGAGGCAGCCGGCTTCAGATCCGGCCGACCGGATCTGCCTTTGCATGATAGTAAAAAACGAAGCCCTCAACCTGGCCCGCTGCCTGAACAACGTGCTGGAAATGGTCGATGAAATAGTCGTTGTGGACACAGGCTCCGAGGATGAAACCCCCGCTATCGCCAGGATTTTCGGGGCCCGGGTGTTGCGGTTTAAATGGTGTGACGATTTTTCGGCAGCCCGCAATTACGGACTGGCCGCGGCTGCCTCTGCCTGGATACTTGTCCTGGATGCCGATGAACTGATTGCCTCCCGGGACCTGTCGGTGCTGCGCAGGCTGGTGGAGCAGGCCCGGGGACGCAACCCGGCCTACAGCCTGATGACCCGCAACTATACGCCCCTGGCCAACGTGGTGGGGTGGCGGGCCAACGACGGCCGTTATCCCGGCCTGGAGGCCGGCTGCGGATGGTTTCCCAGCTGGAAGGTGCGTCTTTTCAGGAAAGCGCCCGGAATCGAGTTCAGGTTTCCGGTCCACGAAAGGGTCGATCCGTCCCTGAAGGAAGCCGGAGTGACCATCGAGAAGACCGAGGTGGTGATCCATCATTACGGAAACCTGGATGCGGCCGGGTCGTCAGCCAAGGCTGAAAAATACTACCGCCTGGCACTGGCCAAGCTGGAGACCCTCCGCCGGGACCCGGCGGCCCTGAGGGAGCTTGCCGTCCAGGCCGGGCAGCTCGAAAAATGGGACCAGGCCGTAGAGCTCTGGAATGCTTTTTTGAAGCTGCGCCCCGACTGGGCCGAAGCCTGGGTCAACCTTGCCGGCGCCCATTGGCAACTGGGCAACTATCGGCAGACTGCGGATCTGGCCGGAAGGGCCCTGGCTCTGGACAATGACTGCAAAGAGGCTTTTTTCAACCAGGCACTGGGGCTCTTGATGCAGGCCAAGCCGGCCAAGGCCCTGGCGATCCTCGAACCTCTGGCAAAGAGACATCCCGGGTACCTGGCAGCCGAGTTTCAGCTGGCCGTTTGCCTGGCCGCCGCCGGAAGAAAAGAAGCCGCCCGCACGGCGGCCGAAGAGCTTGCCGGCCGGATCGGCAAAGACGTCTGGAATGCCGCCATAGGTGATCTGGCCGGACGGATGCGGGCAGCAGGCCTGGAAAAGATGGCCCGGGCGGTTATGGAACTTGAGTTTACAAAAGAAGCAAGGGGACTTTCATGCCATGCAGACCGGACTGGACAGTTTTCTGGAATGCCGGCCTGACCAGGGAAAGCTGGTAAGGCTCAAGGGGGTCAGCGCCCCTGATACCGGCCCGCCCTGGGTGGCGGTGCTCAGACAGGCGTGCCTGATAGGTCCGCTTACGGTCTATGCCGCACCAGGCTCCCGTCTGCATGCCCTGAACCTGGAAGACGGCACGGTTATCGCCGATTTTGCCAGCGGTCCCAAATTCGCCCCGGCCTGGGACAGTTTCAGGCAGGAGGCCGTCAGTGTGCGCAGGGGCAGCTACCTGGCCCTGCACAACTACCGTTCTTACAACTTCTGGCACTGGACCATGGAGAGCCTGATCAAGCTGATGGAGGCCGAAATGGCCGGGTTCACGGGCAAGCTCATCGTACCGGCCAGTCTTCCCCAAAACCGTTTCGTGGCCGAGTCCCTGGACCTGCTGGGAATCGCTCCAGAAAGGATTTTGCCCTATGACGGAAAGGCCTGGTGGGTGGAAGAACTTTTCGTTCCGCGGCCCATAGACGGATATTCCCGCCTGAGGTGGTACCCGGGCCTGTTTTTCAGGCTGCGCCGCAGGCTGCTGGCAGGAGCCGATGTGAGCGGTCCGCCCCTGAGGCTTTATATATCACGGAGCCGGGCCGACGAAGGCCGCCGGATAATCAACGAGGACGAACTGGTGGGGATGCTGGAGAATTTCGGTTTTCAGACGGTGATCATGGAAAACCTTCCTCTTCATGGCCAGATAAGCCTGGCGGCAAGGGCCGGCTGCCTGATAGGGCCCCACGGAGCCGGTATGACCCATAGCTTTTTCATGCCCCGCGCTTCTCTCGTGCTGGAGCTGTTTCCCCAGCAATACGTCAATCCCTGCATTCTGCCCGTGGCCGACCTTCTGGGTCATCGCTATTTCATGTATCCCAGCGCAAACTTCAAAGACGATGGTAAAAACGACATCGAGGCCCTGGTCTATGCCGTGGAGCTTACCCTGCGGCGTGAGCTGTCCGGAGCGCGGCTCCGGCGGGCCGATTTTTCAGGCCGGTTTTGCCGGGCCGTTGGTTGAAGAAGATGACAGCGCAATCCTCAGGAGCCGGCACCGGCCATTGCCTTGCAGGCAATTGCATGGAAATGGCGCGGCATGCGGCCCGGCTTGAAAGACAGGGCGAATTCGAGCAGGCCCTGGGCTGGTATCGCAAGGCGCTTGAAAGTGATCCCCGGTCCGGTAAGGTATGGCTGGCAGGTGGCACCCTGCTGGCCCGCCAGGGCAGGCTCGAGGAGGCCGCGGCCTGGCTCGGGAAGGCGGCCGGCGACCCTTCCTGCAGGCCGCCCGCCCTGTACAACCTGTCCAGGGTGTACAAGGAGATGGGCCGTCTGAACCGGGCCCTCGAGACGATCCGGCTTTTTCTTGATATCAGCCCAGGCGACGGCGAAGGCTGGAACAACCTGGGAACTATCCTGATGGCCCGCGCCGATACGGAGTCCGCCTGCCGGGCTTTTGAAAAAGCGTCTGCTCTCAGACCGGAAGACCCGCTCATCCTGGCAAATTTTGCCCTGGCTCAAAAGCGCCGGGGCAGGCTCCTGAAAGCCATGGCGCTTGCCGGCCGCGCAAACCGGCTGGCCGGAGGCGGTCTATCCGCCCTTGCACTCCAGGCCCACCTGTTCCAGGAAACGTTTCACTGGCGCAGACTGGGCCGGGTGCTGACAAAGTTGCAGGAGGCAACCGGCGCGGCCCTGGCGGCCGGCCGGCGGCCGGCCGAACCGCCTTTTCTCAACTTCACCTGGTGCATGGATCCGGCCCGCAACCTGGCAGTCGCCAGGGCCTGGAGCAAATCAATAGCCCGGCGGGCCAGGCGGGCAGCCGGCGGGGTAAGTTTTCCTCACAGGCCCGGTCCCCGCAGGCGCCTGACCATCGGCTACCTTTCGGGCCAGTTCCGCAACGCGGCCACCGGGCACCTGACCCGCAGCATGTTCCGGTACCACGACCGGCGCTTTTTCAGGGTGATTTGTTACAGCCTGCGACCGGCCACCGACGACCCCTACTGCGCCAGGATAGCTGCCGATGCCGACCGGTGGGTCGAGCTGGGTAACCTGGACGATATGCAGGCGGCCAAGCGGATTTACGATGACCGGGTGGACATTTTGGTGGACATGACCGGTCACATGGAGGGCGGCCGGCTCGGAATCTGCGCCCTGCGGCCGGCTCCGGTCCAGGTTCACTACCTCGGTTATCCGGCCACAACCGGGGCCGATTTCATCGATTATCAGATAGTCGACCAAGTGGTGGCCCCGGAGGCGGAACAAAGGTTCTATTCCGAGCACCTGGCCTGGCTGCCCGGATGCTACCAGGTAAACGACGACGACCCTCCGCTTTCGGCCGCCAGTTTCAGCCGCGATCAGGTCGGGCTCCCACGGGACAGTTTCGTCTTCTGTTCCTTCAACACCGAGTACAAGCTGGACCCGGTCCTCTTTCAGGCCTGGATGGATATCCTCAGGCGGACCGACAAGGGTGTCCTCTGGCTGCTGGTGCGCAGCAGGCCGGGACGCAGGATGCTCAAGGCCATGGCTGCCCGACGGGGCCTCGACCCCCGGCGGCTGGTTTTTGCCCGCCAACTGTCCAAACCGCTTCACCTGGCCAGGTTGTCCCTGGCCGACCTGGCCCTGGACACAAGGATCGTCAACGGCCATACCACCACCGCCGACGCCCTCCATGCCGGACTGCCGGTGGTTGCCCTGAAAGGAGCCCATTTTGCCTCCCGGGTTTCGGCCAGCCTGCTGGCCGCCGCCGGGCTGAGCGAGCTTGTAACCGGCAGCCTCGAAGATTACGTCGCCCTGGCGGTCTGTCTCGCAAGGGAACCGCGGCGGCTGGACTTTTTCAGGCAAAGATTGGCCCGCAGGCAGGAGATATCCCTTTTCAACACCCGCCAGACGGTTTCCCTGCTCCAGCAGGCATACCTCAAAATGTGGCAAAGATACGCGGCCGGCAGGCCGCCTGCGTCCTTCAGGGTTTGAATTTTGCCAGGGCCTCTTTCAACATGGCGACAACCGCGGCCCAGTCGCCGGGGACAGGTTGCCTGAAAAGGCGCATGGTGGGATACCAGGGACTTTGGCCGCCATCGGTTCCCCAGCGCCAGTCGGAGAATCTGGGCAGCAGGGTCCAGACCGGCCTGGCCATGGCACCGGCAAGATGGGCTGCGGCCGTATCGATACTGATTATAAGATCCAGGCAGTGGACCACGGCCGCCGTGTCGGCAAAGTCTTTCAGCTCCGGTCCCAGGTTGGCGGCCAGTAAACGGTTTCCCGCAGCCTGGCCGGCGGCAGGGCCTTTCTGGAGGCCGATGAAGGCGATTTCGGGAAAGGCTTCCAGCAGGGGAGTCAGTTCGGCCAGATCAAGTGACCGCTGACGATAGGTTGCGTTGCCGCCCCAGACAAGGCCGACACGCAACCTGCCTTCGGGAAGCTTTTTTTGCCAGGTGCCAACCTTTTCCGCCTGCGCCCAGAGGTAGGGAACCTCGGCCGGAATGGTTTCGGCCGTCGTTCCGAACACGGCCGGCAGGCTGGCCAGGCCGATGTGGCAGTCCACACCTGTTTCGTTGGGCTTGTCAGGATCAAGGATGCAGAGACGGTCTATGGACGGCAGAGATTCCAGCAGGGAGGCCAGCGACTTGCGGGATTCGAATACGATCCGGCCGCCCTTGGCCTTGACCAGGGGCAGGTAGCGGACGAACTGGAGACAGTCCCCGATGCCCTGCTCGGTATGGACCAGTATCGTGCGTCCATTCAGGTCCGAGCCGTCCCAGCAGGGAGTTTTCAGGCGGTGGGGGTAGATCCTCTTCCAGTCCGCCACCCTGAAACGCCAGCTGTAATGCTTCCAGCCCCGGGAGAACCTGCCCTGAAGCAGACAGAGCACCGCCAGGTTGAGATGGGCCTCGGCGTATTCGGGATTTATGGTCAGAGCCATGGCGTAGTATTTTTCGGCCTCCTGGTACTGCCCGGTTTCGTAAAACGTCCATCCCAGGTTTCCCCAGGCCCGGAAATGGAGGGGATCGATGGTGGCGGCGCGCATGAAATGCTGAGCCGCTTCCCGGTGGCGGCCTTTTGCAAGGCACAGGTTGCCCAGGTTGTAATGGGCATCGGCCCGGAAAGGATCGATGGCCAGCGCCCGGCCGAAGCATTGCTGAGCTGCGGCGTGATCTCCGAGTTCCATAAGCACTACTGCGCGGTTGACCAGGGCTTCGGTAAAGCCGGGCCGGTGGCGGCAGGCGTTGGCATAGGCCAACTGGGCCTGATCCAGCCTGCCGATGGCGTGGAAGATGTATCCCAGGTTGTACCAGGCTTCGGGAAAATCCGGTTTAAGAGCCAGGGATTTTTCCAGATGTTCGATGGCCGGCAGATAATTGCCCCGATCCATCATCCGGGATGCCTGCTCAAACAGTTTTTCAGCTCTGTCATGACAGTCAGGTTGCGATCCGGCCGTCTTCCGCTGTGAATTCAGGGCCAGACGGGCAAGTCTCCGGACCATCTTTGCGATGACCGGCCGCCAGTCGCCTTCCTCTTGCTGGCGCAGACAGGTTGCGCTGGGATACCAGCTGCAGGTCTCGCCCTCGGGCTGCCAGCGCCAGTCGGGCACCCTGGGAAGAAGCACCCATACCGGCAGACCCATGGCTCCTGCCAGGTGGGCGGCGGCGGTGTCGACGCTGATCAGCAGGTCCAGGCCGGCGCAGATGGCCGCCGTGTCGTCAAAATCTTTGATCATGGCCCCCAGGGACCTTACCCGCGATCTGAGCGGCGAATTTTCCGGCAAGGCCGCCGCCGGTCCTTTCTGAAGGCTGAAAAATTCCACGTTTTCCATCCGGGCCAGAGGCTCCAGCAGCTGCGGAGAAATGTCCCGCCGCGGGTCGAGGCCGCTGCCGGACCACACCAGGCCCACCCTGAACTTGCCGCTGTCGCCCAGCCTCGCGGCCCATAGGGCCCGGCGCCGTTCATCGGCCTGCAGGTAAGGCCTGTTGTCGACGGCTAAGGGATTGTATGCACCCAGCACCAGAGGCAGACTGCCGACAGGTACCTGAAGCTGGTGGCCTGCCGCGGGTTTTTGATCGGGGTCGAATTCCACGACCCGGTCGACGGCCTCCATCCTGGAAAGAAGGCTTACCAGGGGCTTGTGGGCTTCCAGGACGAGGGTTCCGGTCATCTTTTTTGCAAGCGGCAGGTAGCGGGCAAAGAAGATCATGTCGCCGTAGCCTTGTTCGGCATGGACCAGCAATGTCCCGGCAAAAGGTTCTCCGTGCCAGCGGGGAGCCTCCAGGCGGTGGGGATAGATTGAGCTGCCGTGGCAGGCAAAGCGCCATTCATATTCCTGCCAGCCCTGACGGTAGTTGCCGGACATCAACAGGGCGGATGATAGATTGAAACGGGCCGGGGCGTAATCCGGGTCGATGTCCAGGGCCCGCCTGTAAAAAGAGATGGCGGTATCTGTCTGCCCGCAGCCGTGCAGGAGCTTGCCGAGGTTGTTGAGGGCCTGCTTGTCGGTCCCATCGAGGGTGATGGCTTTCCGGTAACAGGCCTGGGCTTCGATTATGTCCCCGCAGCCGGCAAGGGCATTTCCAAGCCCCAGCAGGAGACCGGGATCGTCTTCAAGCCCCAGGCTGGCAGCCGCACGGTACTGGGCCACGGCCTTTTCGGATTGTCCCATGGCTGCCAGACAATCGCCCAGGGAGCGCCGGAAGACGGCCTCGGCCGGCGACAGCTCGACGGCTTTCTCCAGCTCGGCCAGGGCCTCCGGCAGCCTGTTCCGTTCATAGAGGGTCAGACCGGACAGGTGCCGGAGACGGGGATCGCCGGGAAAGCGCCGGATCAGACCGGTATATATCCGGCCGGCCTCCTCCAGGCGGCCGGCATCGATCAGGGAGGCTGCTTTTGCCAGGCGGGCACCGAGTTCAGCCAGCGGATCGGCAGTTTTTTTCATGCCGTAAGCCTCCTGCGACGAAGCATGACTTCCAGTTGGTCCCGGATCAGGGCCAGGGGATGATCCCATTGTCCGGGCCGGAGCTGGCGGAAAAGGCGCATGCCCGGGTACCAGGGGCTGTCGATCCGCTGAAGCAACCAGCGCCAGTCGGGCAGATAAGGAAGCAGGACCCAGACCGGACGGGCCAGGGCCCCTGCCAGATGGGCAGTCGCCGTGTCCACCGTGATGATCAGGTCGAGCCGGCAAATGGCTGCCGCAGTGTCGTCGAAATCCCTGAGCAACGGCCCCAGATCGGTAAGGTCGTACCCGACAATGTCCGGCGGGGCCGACTCTCCGGCCGGAAATTTCTGCAGACTGTGGAATGATATGTCCTTCAGGGCGAGCAGGGGCGCCAGTTGTTCCGGGTCCAGGTTGCGGCGGCTGTTGTGGCGATGAAACACTCCGCCTTGCCAGACGAGCCCGACTTTGAATTTTCCGCAATTCAGACGCCCGCTCCAGCGGGCCGTGGCTTCAGGGGTGGGCCGCAGGTAGGGGGTATGGCCGGGTATGGTCTCCAGGCGGGTGTTGAAAACGCCGGGCAGGTCCATCAGCGGCACATGGTAGTCCACAGCGAGCCGGCAGGGCTTTTCCGGATCGAGGGCCAGGACCTGGTCGACGGCTTCCATGGCGGCGACAAGACGCACCAGGGGGGGATGGACTTCGGCTATCACCCGGGCTCCCATCTGTTTGAGCCGGGGCAGGTAGCGGATAAACTGGACGGTGTCGCCATAGCCCTGTTCGCAATGGGCCAGGATGGTCCGACCCTTGAGGGACTGGCCTTGCCAGCGCGGGCTTTTCAGGCGGTGGGGATAGATGTGGGTTCTGCATTCAGGAAGCCGGAAACGCCACCGGAAATGACGCCAGCCCGGCGGAAAGTCGCCTTCCAGCAGGCAGGTCTCTGCCAGGGCGGTATGGGCGCCGGCATGCCGGGGATCAATTTCCAGGGCCTTTTCAAGGTATTCACGGGCTTTTTTCAGCCGCAGCCACTGCCGGCAAAGCTCTGCCTGCCGGATGTAGTCGTCGGCCGTGGGGCCTGCCAGCTCGATGGCTTTTGCATGGCAGTCGATGGCCGTGTCCGGCTCGCCGCAGTCCAGCCAGACATTGCCCAGGTTCTGATAGGCTCGGGCGAAATCCGGCTTCAGGGAAACTGCCCGCCGGAGTGCTTCCCGGGCCTTGAGCAGGTTGCCCAGCCTCTGGTAGGCAACTGCCAGGTCGTTCCAGGCCAGGTGATTGCCGGGCCGGGTCTCGACGGCCAGGCGCAGGGCCCTGGCTGCTTCCCGGTCATGGCCCCGGCGGAGGCAGATTCTTCCCAGGTTGTAGGCCGCCTCGCCAAAGCCGGGATCGATCTTGAGGGCCTGAACGAAAGCCTCTCTGGATTCTTGCATTCGTCCCGCAGCCTCCAGGGCGCAGCCAAGATTGTTGGCTGCCCGGGCCAGGTCCGGCTGCAGATCGAGGGCTCGGCGGAACCAGCGGGCCGCTTGAGACGGTTTTTGCTCCTGGAGCAGGAGCAGGCCGAGATTGTAACAGGCCGCCGGTGCGGAAACCGGATCTGAGACGGCCAGGCGGCGGTAGATGGCCGCGGCCCGGTCGGGGAAGCCTTTTTGGGCCAGCTCCACCGCCCGGGCGAACCGGAGGTCTTCTTCACCCCGTGATTCGGTGCGCCCGGAAGACTCCGCAGGGGCAGGGGAAGTCATGTTTTTGATGAACTCTTTCAGTCGAGCTGTCACCTGACGGACAACCGGGTGCCAGTCCAGGCACTTGTGCTGCCGGAAAAGACGCATCCCGGGATACCAGGGGCTGTCGGTGCGCTCCAGGAACCATCTCCAGTCGCAGGTGCGGGGCAGCATGACCCATACCGGTTTGCCCATGGCTCCGGCCAGATGGGCAACGGCGGTGTCGATGGTGATCACCAGGTCGAGGTTGTCGATGATGGCGGCAGTCTGATCGAAATCCGTAAGATGTTGATCCAGCATCACCAGCCAGTCATGTTTACGGTCAGAGTCTGACGGTTTTTTCTGCAGCCCGAAGAAGACCGCCGGCAGTTGGCTGCAAAGGTTCCCAAGCGGGGCCAGGTTGTCCAGGCCAACTGAGCGCGAAGGGTCGATACCGGTCGTGTTCTGCCAGAAGAGGCCGATTTTGACAGGCTTCTCGCCAGGCTTTTTACGGCCGGCAAGTAAGGCGAGACGCTTTTCCCAGAAGGCTGATTTTTCGGGGCCGGCCGCAATGTAGGGCACGGGGACGGGGATATTGCTCATGGTGGTGCCAAGCAATAACGGCAGACTGGCAAGGGGCGAACACCAGTGGCAGGTGATTTCAGGCGGCCGGTCGCTGTCCCGGTCCAGCACGTGCAGAAGGTAATCCTGGCGGGAGAAAAGTTCCAGCACCTGCCTGCGGGTTTCGAAAACCACCCCGGCGCCCCTGGAGGCGAGCAGTCGCAGGTAGCGGGCAAACAGGAAAATGTCTCCGAATCCCTGCTCGTCGTAAACCAGAATGTTGCGGCCATCGAGAGGCTGGCCTTTCCAGAGGGCAAGACCGTGTCTTTCGGGATAGTCCTTGCCGGAAGGCAGAAATTTCAGCCGCCACTGATAGTGGATCCATCCTTCTTGCATGCGGCCCAGGGCCAGAAGGACCATGGCCAGGTTGCAGTGGACTTCGGCCAGTTGCGGCTTGCGCTCCAGGGCCTGCCTGTAGAAGTATTCGGCCCGGTCGAGGATGCCCGTGTCTTTGTACGCATTTCCCAGATTTGCCAGGATCGCCGGTGAGTCCGGCTCAAGCTCCAGTGCTCTGTGGAGGCATTTGGCGGCAGCCCGGGGCTTTGACAGGCGGCGCAGGATGTTTCCCAGGGCTACCCAACCGGCCGGATGACCGGGGTCCGCTTTGACGGCCCGGCAAAACCAGTCTCTGGCGGACTTCAGATCTCCCTGCCGGCGGGCGGAGCGTCCGCGGAGGCTGAAAAATGTTCGGATGTCGGTTGCCCGTTGCGCCGTGAGCATTGCCATCGGGTTAAACCCCTGAAACCTTTGCCGGACCGGATGCGTTCAGGCCCGGCTTTTTTTCGCAAGCGAGCCGGGATCGGCTCAGACAGAAAGCCGTGCAATCTTTGTGCCTTGACGGCTCTGGCTGAATACCGCCGGCAGGCTTGAGCCCGGAGTCCGGCGGACAATCCGAAAGCGTCAATTCTTTGTCGGTGGCAGGGACTGACGATATCACCGTCTCCGGCCGCCGAAGCCTTGCCGGCCGCAGCCCTGGCGTAAAATCACCCTGGCCGGAGCTTCTGGCGCGGCCCTTGCTAACCAGTTTCTGGCAGGGACGCGTCCTGAAGCCCGGTTGCTTCAGGTCCTGTTTTGCCGGACAATCTCAACCCGGAGGGTAACCAGCATGAGGCGCAGTTTCGTCATTCCGGTAATCGATTTTTCACCCCACAGCCCGTACGGCATCGAAACCCTGCTGGCCGACCTGGAGTCCATGCCCGGGGAGGTGATCTGCATCTTCAATTCAGGGGAAGTGTTTCAGAGGCTGGCCGGCCATCCGAGGATCGACAAGTTCTGTTACAACAAGCTCAACGCCGGGGTAAGCCGCTCCTGGAACATCGGAATCAACCTAAGCGAAGGTGACGCGGTCTATATTCTCAACTCCGACCTGCACCTGGGGCCGTCGGCAGCCGATCAGCTGGAACATTACCTGTTCAGCCTGCCCAAGGCGGTGATAGTGGGTCCCCAGGGGTCACACCTGGATTTTAAAAAACTCGAAGTGCGACGCTACTTTTCCAGGGGAACCTTCAGCGAGCCGGTGAAAACCCATGATGTCTCCGGGTTTTTCTTCTGCCTTCACCGCAGGCGCTTCCTGGATAACAAGCTCTGTTTCGATGTGCGCTACAGCCCCTGTTTCATGGAGGAATGGGACATGGCCCTCCAGGTGCTGGCCGCCGGTCTTGCCTGTTACGCGGTTCCGGTAACCGATTTCGAACATCACTGGGGGATTTCCGGCAGCAAAGAGAATTCGCCTGTCAACTATTTTGGCCGCACCGTTTACCGCAACGATATTCTGGCCGCCAACCGCGAGAAATTTCTGGCCAAATGGTTCGGCCGGCAGCAAAGAAAGCCCGGCGGCGTCTTTGACCGCAAGGAGGACAGATGCGCATCCTGTTTCTGATCCATGAGTATCCAAACTACGTGCCCGACCTTTTGCTGCACGGCCTGCGCAAGATTTTGGGGCCTGAAGCGGTGGAATACCCGCGCAAGGACTGCCTTTACCGGGGGGTTATCGGCCTGGGTGTGTGCCCGCCGGACCAGCTTTGCCCGGGCTGGTTCCCTGACGACGGCGAAGCTGTCGACCGTTCCGATATCGAGGCCAAGGTCAGGACCGGATACTTCGACCTGGTCATTGCCGACCAGCGCCTTGCACCCTGGCAGGACCGGCTTCTGGCAGACTGCGGTGCGGCCCTGGTGATCGTCGACGGCGAGGACCGGCCGGCCCCTGTTCCCGCCGGCGACTGGATCATCTGCCGCCGGGAGACAGATGGAAGCGACTTCAGCATACCCCTTCCCATGGCCCTGCCCGAGGAGGTCTTCAATATCATCGCCGGCTTCGATTCCGAACCCAAGCAATACAGCCTCGGCTTTCTGGGAAGCACCCACGACGGGCAAAGGCGGCAGATCGTTGAAAAACTTGCCCGCTGGTACCCTGACAGCCTCCTGGCGGCCACAGGCGTTCCCAGCCCGGAAGAGCCCAGACCGGAAGGCAGGCTGGCACGGGCGGACTACTACCGGATGCTGCAGCGCTGCAAGATGGTGCTCAGCCTTCCGGGGGCCGGATACGACACCTTTCGCTTCTGGGAAAATACCGCCTGTAACGCCCTGCACCTGGTGCAGCAGATGCCGCTTTTTATTCCCGACGATTTTGTATCCGGACGCCACGTGCTGCGCTTCGAGCAGCCGGAAAAACTGCGCCCTCACCTGGACGGGCTGCTGGCAGACCGGGAAGGTTGCCGGCAAATGATAAGCGAGCAGCGCTATCATCTTTACCGCCATCACCTGACTTCGGCCCGGGCCGCCTATTTCCTGGACAGGGTCAACCGGGCCCTGGGCAGACGGGTATTTCAGCCGGCCGGCGGACCGGTCCGGATACTGTCGGGGGGGCAGGCTGCCGCCGATCCGGCGGCCGGTGCCGGTGAGACCCCGGCAGCCAAAGACGAAGAATGCCTCTACCTGGGGCTTGTGCGGGGTGACAATTACGGTTGGGGTGTTTGCAGCGCAAAGCTGATCGAGGAACTGGGCCGTTTGCGCAAGGTCCATGTGTTGTCCGAAGAAGACGGATCGGCATCGGACCCAGATCTTGACGGCGACCTTTTCCAGGCCCTGAAAAGCGTCGATTTTTTTCCCATGTTTTCCAAGGCAAGGGGAAGGCGCAATTTCGGGTACACCTTTTTCGAAAACGAGCTGACTGCCAATTCAATGCGTAACGCGCCGGCCTACGACCTTATCCTGGCCGGATCCACCTGGTGCCGGGACAGGCTGCTGGAAAAAGGAATAACCAACTGCGACGTTCTGCTCCAGGGCATCGATCCGGAAATCTTCTATCCTTCGGACGAACCGGCCAACAGGGATAGGTTTGTCATCTTTTCCGGCGGCAAGTTCGAACTGCGCAAGGGACAGGACCTGGTGCTGAAGGCCGTCAAGGTGCTGATGGACAAATATCCCGACGTCTTTCTGGTCACGTGCTGGTACAATCTCTGGCCTGAATCCCTGAAACTGATGGAATACTCCAAACATATAAATTTCAGGTACAGATCCGGCCTTTCCTGGCAAGAGCTGATGAACACCACCTGCGTGGAAAACGGGCTGGATCCGGCCCGGGTGACTGTTCATGAACTTGTGCCCCATGACCGGTTGCGGCGCCTTTATCTCGACACCACCCTGGGCCTTTTCCCCAACCGCTGTGAAGGCGGAACCAACCTGGTCCTGATGGAATACATGGCCTGCGGCCGGCCGGTGATAGCATCTTTTACCAGCGGCCACAGGGACGTTGTCAATCAGGGCAACGCCCTGCTGCTGACCGAGCTTCAGGACTTTCTGGTGCGGATGGCAGACGGGAATCTGGTGGCCCGCTGGCAGGAAGCCGATTTTCACCAGCTGGTGGAGCACCTGGAGTACGCCTATCATAACCGGGACCAACTGGAAACCCTCGGCCGCCGGGCAGCCGGAGACATGGCCCGCCTGACCTGGGGGGCGAGCGCCCGCCGGCTTCTGGATATCCTTGCCGGATAATCCCTCACTGGCCGCAGGCCGGCCGGTCCGACCTAGAATTTCCTCCTCAGGTCCGCAAGCACCTGTTCGATTACAGAATGCCAGTCCCTGAGCCGCGGCTGACGGTAGAGCCTCATGGAAGGATACCAGGGGCTGTCGCTGCGCTCCAGCATCCAGCGCCAGTCGGGCACGAAAGGCAGCAACACCCACACCGGCCGGCCCAGGGCCCCGGCCAGGTGGGCCACGGCCGTATCGACGGTTACCACCAGGTCGCAGAGGGAGATGACCGCGGCCGTATCGGTGAAATCTTCAAGCTCCGGACCCAGGTTGGCGATACGGCGGTCCGGGGAAATTTCAACGGCCTGGGCGGCGGCAGGACCTTTCTGGAGGCCGATGAAATCAAGGTCGAGCTGCAACCAGGGCCAAAGCATTTCAAGGGACAGGGAACGGTTGCGGTCGTTGGTATGCCGGGGCCGTCCGGCCCAGACCAGGGCCACCCTTGGCCGGCCGCTGTCTCCGAGGCGCTGTCGCCATTGTCCGATTTTGGCCGGGGAGGCCTTCAGATAAGGAGTCCGGGCCGGAATCGAGTCGAGGCCGGTTCCAAAGACAAGGGGCAGGCTCATCAGGGCAATGGCGGCCCGGGCGGCAACCGCCGGATGCCGGCTGCCGCCGGGGCGCAGAACGATCCGGTCGATTCCCGGCAGATTTTCCAGAAGGGCTGCAAGCTCCGGGCGCGTTTCCAGAACCAGCTTGCGACAACGCCTGCGGGCAAGCTCCAGGTAACGCGCGAACTGGATGGTATCGCCCAGGCCCTGTTCGTCGTGGACGAAAAGGGTGCCATCGATATTCGTGCCGTCCCAAACCGGAAGGTCCAGGCGAAAGGGGTAGATGGTCTTCCAGCGGTCGATCTTGAAACGCCATTGAAAATCACGCCAGCCGCGCCGGAAATCGCCTTTTAGCAGGCGGACGAAGGCCCGGTTCCAGCGGGCCGCGGCCAGATCGGGGGCAAGATCGATCGCCTTGTCGAAGCACTCCAGTGCCCGTGAGTAACAGCCCCGGTTTTTGTACGTCAGGGCCAGATTGTTCCAGGCCTCGGCATAAGCAGGGGAAATTTCCAGGGCCCGTTTCAGGCAGGCCTCCGCCTGGCCGAACCGTTCAGCCAGACGCAGGGCGCTGCCCAGATTGTAATGGGCCTGGGCAAGACCGGGGCATGCCTCGACAACCTTCTCGTAACACTTGATGGCATTAGGTATATCTTCCTGAATCAACAAGATATTGCCAAGGTTATTATATGCCTGCCAGCACTGACGGTCCAGGGCAATGACCTTTTCGTAGGCCCTTCGGGCGGCGGCGTGCTTTTTCAGCCTGGTAAGGATGTCGGCCAGCCTCAGCCAGGCCTTCGGGTCCTCAGGGTCGATGCGGACAGCATTTTCCAGGGCCGCGGCGGCGTTTACCGGATCCCCCGCCTGTTCCAGGAGCAGTCCCAGGTTGAAATGGGCCGCCCGGTAGCCGGGCTTGAGCTCGATGGCCTTCCTGTAAGCCGCCGCAGCCTGGCCGTCGTCTCCCGAGGCTTCCAGGGCCGCGGCCAGATTGAACCATACATCGGGCCGGTCAGGATCGTTTTTCAGCAGCCGGCGATAGGTTTCCACGGCCCGCCGGTACTTTCCCAGCTTGTGAAAGGCGACCGCCAGGTTGAACAGGGCCGTATCGTTCCGGGGAAAGCGGGACAGGCAGCGCTGGTAGAGGGGGATGGCCTCGGCGTCCCTGCCGCGCTGCTGCAGGTCCATGGCCTTTTGCAGCAATACTGAAGGATCGTCCGTTCCGGCCGGGACGGAACCGGTGATGGCGGAAGGGCTGCTTTCAGGCCGGCCGCCTCCCGGGGCCTTGCGGGCGGCCCGGTGCAGAAAATTTTCCAATTCGCGGACAAAAAGGCGATCTTCGCAGAGACGGTGGTGGTTGGCGGCTGTTTTTTGGCGGACCCGTTCAAGGAAATCCCTGTCGGATGCAAGGCGGACAGCTATCCGGCAATACTGTTGCTTGTCCCGGGCAATGGTTTCGCCGATGCCCATCATTTTCAGGAAGGCGTATGCGTGCCGGCCGCGCATGAACCTTCCGGGCAGGGTGACCACCGGCAGGCCGCAGGCAAGCGCCTCCAGGGTGGTCTTGCCCCCGGACCATTCCAGGCTGTCCAGCAGGACATCGGCCGAAAGGTTGAGCCGCAGGAAATCGGCGTGCTCCATCCGGGCAACGAACAGGCAGTATTTTTCCATTTCCAGGCCGAAACTCCGGAAGGCCCTTCGCAGGCGTTTCCTGAAGACGGCGCCGGCCTGCTTGACCGGGGCCTCGATGAATACGAAAAGGCTGCCGGGCACCCTGCGGGCGATGCGGGGATAGATATCGTCGTGGCGGGGCAGGTATTTGAAAACGGACTGGGTGGAAAGAAAGACGAAAGCGTCTTTTCGGATGCCGAAACGCCGGCGGTCCGGGGCAAGGCCCCCGAGCTGCGGAGCGCTCCAGGCCAGGGCCAGGTTGGGCAGGCGGATCAGTTGCTCGGTATAGTGCTGCTGAGCATCGGCAGGCTCCATCAGGTCGCTTGACAGATAATAGTCGATGGTTGGAAGCCCGGTGGTGACCGGGTGGCCCCAGCCCTTGCACTGAACCGGTGCCAGGCGCATTGCCGCCACCAGGGTGGTGACCGGATTCATGCCGATGTCGGTGTGCACCAGAACATGCAGATCGTCTTGCAGGATGGCGGCCGCGGCCTTGGGGCATCCCTCGGGCAGATGCCTGAAGCTGTGGGCCAGGGCGGCCGTGGCAACCGTCTGGCGGTCGGTTTTGCGGCCAAGGTGATAGAGAAATACCCGGAAACGGTCTTTGTCCAGGTGTTTGAGCCATCCATGGAGGAATATGCCGACCGTATGGGAATAAAGGCACGAGGATACAAATCCTATCCGGATTCTTTTGCCGGGCCGCAGCTGCGGTGTGCGGGGACGGCAAAATCGGGGGAAATTGGCTGACATGATTCTGGATACCAGATTGCCCCATATGGAAAGCAGGGCGCGGTCATTGCGGCCCTGGTACTGGAGAAAGAAATTGCTGGTGACTTTCAGGCCGGCAAGGGCCTGCTGCCTTCCGTTGGGAGTGTCGAGCCGCACCGCAGCGGCCAGCGCCTCCAGGTTGGAGGCAAAACGGTTCCGGCCGGACTCGATCTGTTGTTCGTTTTCGTAGATCATGGGCAGGGAAAGGTCGTGCAGCCACTTGGCGGGAGCGTAATCAGGGTCTGCCGCCAGAGCCCGGCGGTAGAGTTCCAGCCCCTGCCGGTAGGCGCCTTTTTTCTGCGCCACGATACCGAGGTTATAAAAGACTACCGGACTGCCCGGATTGATTGACAGGGCCTGTCGGAGGCAGACTTCGGCCTGGTCGAGTTTTTCGGCGTCGCGGAAAAGCACTCCCAGGTTGTTCCACAGCTTCCAGTCGTTCATGCCCCGGGGCAGCGCCCTGCGGAAGATTTCCAGGGCCCCGGAGTAGTCGCCGAGCTGCTGATGGCAGCGGAACAGGTTGTAAAGGGAACGGTAATCGTCGGGATCGAGCTCGATGGCCTTGCGGTATGCAACCACGGCCTGTCGAATGTCGTCCAGATCTTCAAGGGCGCTGCCGCAATTGTGCCAGGCAACGGCGAGTCCCGGGTCCATAGCTGTGGCCTGACGATAAAGATCGACCGCTTTTTCGAGGTCATTTTGCTGGTGATATCCTACGGCCCGGTTGTAGGCCGCAATGGCCGCATTTTCCGCCCCAGTGGTGACCGGCATGACAGTTTTTCTCCCTGATGGGCTCTTAAAACCCGGATTGAGCGTTTCAATGCTCAAAACGGGCTGAAAGATGTGCGTCTCACAGGATCAGCGATGCAATCAGGATGCCAGGGGCCGCTTTTGCGGCAAGCGCACACAAATTCCTGTCGGGCCGACGGGCGTCTGTCGGGCCGGCTTGGCGTCCGGCCGGTTTCAGTCAGGCCCTGTTCGGCGTTTCAGACGACGGAATTATGACACCGCCCGCGGGCGCCGTGTACCGGAAAAGGCTGCGCAGGATCCGGTTTCAGCTGGGGGAGCCACGCAAGCCGGCGGCAATGTTCTGGTTTATTCTGATGATGATGTCCAGTTTTTCAGGGGAGGGAAAGGCCATGGTGTCGAAAATGCGACGGTCGATGAAACGGCTCAGCTGGAGCAGGCCGAGACGGATCTGTTTGGGCAGGGGATGATCCTTGCGGCACAATTCCACCTGAAATATGCTCCATACGCGCTGGTTGTAACGCAGGGCGGAGTCGAGCATCTCCCTGCGCGCGGGAGAATCCCAGTTCTGCTGGACCTCCATCAGTTTCAAGGCGCCCTGGGTCAGGACCCGGGCTTCGGTCTCGCGCCCGGAACTTGTGTTCCTATCCACATTTTCGTAAGCTTTGACTGCGTTGCTTAGCACTTTCTATGGCCTCCCGTTCGTATGCGATCAGTTTTCGGGCTGTTTTCAGAGCCTTGTAATAATCCCGATGAACGATGTGCTCGCTGATGGCATCTATTATGCCGATGGCGGAAGGCGCGGCCCGGAGAAAGTCGCGCACCAGTCGCCAATAGAGATTATGGTGGGTGACGAGATTCTGCTCGTCGATATACATCAGCTGGACGACAAAGTAGATCCGGCGGGCAGGGGTGTCGGCCTCCTTTTCCCGCATTATGTTCTTTTCACGCAGGATCGGGACTTCGTTTTCCACTATCAGTTCGCAGCGGCCTCCGGCATTGGTGACAACCGCGCCACCAAGGATCATTCTTTCACCGGGTCTGAGTGTCAGTTTCAATGCCATGGCCCAAGTGTCTCCCCGTGTTAGCAGAACGGTTTCTTCCCTGCATGTTCCGTGCCCGGAGATTTCTAAATTCCGGACGCTATGGCCGCGGCCTTTTCCGACAGGACCCTGCGGCTTTCGGCAACCTTGCCGCGGGCGTTTTTGACAGCTTCCAGAGACTGTTCCAGACGGCCATCCGGGATCTGTCGCGGAAGCGGATCGATACCAAGCCAGCGGGCAGGATCGCGGCAATCTTCTGCCTTAAGGACATGATCCTGCCGGCGGCCTTCAGGGATCGGGCCGGTCTCGATCACGTCTTTTTCCGGAGGTATCTCAAGCTTTTTCACCAGGCGCCACAATGCGTTGAATTGTTTCACAAGATCCAGCTGCTGGCGGCTTTCCGGAGGAAAAGGAGGATACTGTTTTACGAAGCCTTCAACCAGGGACTGCATCTTTCCCAGATAATCATCGATGGCTTCCAGTGCCTGGTCGGACTTGCGGATTGACTGTGCAAGCTCCTGGAACCTGGTTTTGTCCTTTTCCAGGCGGGCAAAATCACCACCTTCCACCACAACCTTTATTTCCCGGGGGTTCGGCGCCTGCTTGCCGGCCTGGCGGGACGAAATTTCCGGCCGCTGCCCCTGTTTGTGTCCCAAAGGCTCACGGTTGACCATTGGCGAGTGGTCGACGCCGGTTATTGCCTTGAGGTGGGGTGGAATCTTTTCCATTTCCATCGCGGATCGCCTTGTTCATGGAATCGGTGGCAGGAGCCTGACGCCCCTGCCACCGCGTTATTGCTCATGATCCGTGCGTCTGGCCGTCAAACTGCTAGAACAGCCGGAGCACTGACTGGGCTGCCTGGGAAGCCAGGCTCAGGGAAGTTGTACCCAGGGCCTGACGTGTCTGCAGCATCAGCATGTTGGCGCCTTCTTCGTTCATGTCGGCGTTGGTCAGGTTGGCGGCACCGTCTTCCAGGGTGTTGATCATGCCGGCCGTGAAATCCTGACGAATGTTGATGGTGCTCAAGTGGGTCGACAGCTTCTGGGCCTCGGTGCGCAGGGCCGACCGGGCGTTGTCCAGCTTGGTGATGGCCGAGTTGATTTCGGCCTTGTCAGCGGTTCCGCCGTCGCTTACCCAGGCATTGGTGCCGTGGGTGGAAAGGCTGAGGGTGGCGCCCAGGGCCGATGCGTCGAATCCGGTGATGGTCAGGGACGAATCGCCGGTCTCGTCGAACTTGATTTCATGGGTTACCGAAGTTCCATCCAGCAGGTTGACGCCCTTGTATCCGGAGTCGGCAGCCAGGAAATCGATCTGACACAACACTTCTTTGTACTGGTTGTAAAGAGTGTTGATTTCCGAAGTGGTGGAGCCTGAAAGAGCCGAGCTTGCCAGGGACTTGGCCGAGGCGATCAGGGCGGTGATGGCTTCGACGCCCTCGTTGGCAGCCGTAACCAGTTGAATGGATTCAGCCATTTCGTCTTTACGTGAAGCCAGGTCCTCTGCCCTCTGGCGATGGCCCAGAGCCGTGAAATAGTTTACCGGGTCGTCGATCGCGTTACGGACCCTCAGGCCGGTGGCCAGGCGGTTCTGGGTCAGCTCCATCATCTTCTGGGTGTTCTGCAAGCTGAAAAGATTTTTCCGCATGCCGGATGTCAGGGTGATTTTGTCGAGTGCCATGATGTTTTCTCCTTTTCTAGGTTTTCCCGGGCCTTCTTGCCCTTGGATTTCTGGTTGTCCTTTTCAACCGTTTCAAGCGGCGCGCATATGTTTTCTGCCTGCCTCCTTTCCCTTCGTATTTGCGCCTTCACCACCTGTTATCGGAATCAGACAGGTAAACTTTAGTCCAATTTCTTGTCAAAATCGGATGGAAAAGGAAAACCGGCTTCAAAAAAGAGCCGGTTTTCACACGACATATCAATAGGATAGAAATTGTTTGCAAAATGCAAAGACCGTGTTGCGATTTGCAAACAGAAAGCGGAAGAAATTACATACCGAAATCATTTGAATTTTCACGGATTTGGTTTGCAGGTCAGATGACAAGGTTCTGCCATTTTGAGAGTAACTTTCTTTAAAATAAAGAAAAAATATTTTTTGCCCGGAATATCGGTCAGTGGGCGTATCGGCGGATTATTTTGCAAATTGCAAAAATATCGGTCCTGACAGCATGACAACACGATCCCTGAAAAGAAAAGCCGGGTGTCCTGATAACAATATATGCCCATGGAAGGATCGCCTCACCCTCCATGTTGGGGTCGCCGGAGGAAGAAAAATGGATCGGCACAACAATTGCTTTTGAAAATATCCAGCAGGTCTGTCCTTGATTGTCATCAATCCTTAAAGATGGAGGGGAAGATTGTCTGCTTTGACTGCTTCCAACGCGGCCCAAGACAGTTGTCTGTCCGGGGAAGAAAAAGGCAGGTACGCCGACAGGGCTCTCAGGAACGTGATTGGGCAAAGTCCGGCCATGCAAAAGGTTTTCAGCCTGGTCCGGCGTGTTTCCAACAGCGATTCCACCATCCTGATAAACGGTGAGACAGGCACCGGCAAAGGTGTGCTTGCCAAGGCGATCCACAAGGCTTCATATCGCCGCAAGCGCCCCTTTGTGTCCATAAATTGCGGTGCAATTCCGGAGAACCTGCTCGAAAGCGAGCTTTTCGGTCATGTCAAGGGGGCCTTCACCGGTGCCACGGCGGCCAAAATCGGTAAGTTCGAGGCCGCCAACGGGGGTACGATCTTTCTGGACGAAATCGGTGACATGAGTCCGGACCTGCAGGTCAAGCTGCTCAAGGTGCTCGAAGAACAGGAATTTGAACCGGTGGGGGCCTGCAAGTCGGTAAAGGTCGATGTGCGGATAATCGCAGCCACCCACCGGGATCTTGAGGAGGAGGTCCAGAAAGGACAGTTCCGGGAAGATTTATTCTACCGCCTGTACGTGATACCGATCCGGCTTCCGGCCCTGCGCCAGAGAAAGGAAGACATCCCCTTGCTGGCAGAACATTTCCTCGGCAGACTGAACGATTCCAAGGCCACCGATATCCGGGGAATCAGGCAAGAGGCCATGGAGATATTACAAAATCACGACTGGCCCGGTAACGTCCGCGAACTTGCCAATTTGCTGGAAAGATTGGCGGTACTTAAGGGTGAGGGCCATATAGAAGCCGGCGACCTGCCGGACAAGATGATTAACGGCAGCATCAGGACCGGACTGCCCCTGCCGGACTGCGATATCGGAGAAGAGGGAATATCGCTGAGCACGGCCGTAAGTGAATTTGAAAAAAGCCTCATATATAAATCGCTTGAAAAAACCGACTGGGTAAAAAACAAAGCGGCCAAGCTGCTGAAAGTCAAAAGAACCACCCTGGTGGAGAAGATCAAGCGCTATGATCTAAAAAAGTGCGCTTAAAACGGGCGGCCCCGGTATGCGGTTTTCCAAAAACGATTAAGGCGTCGATGTCGCAGAAAGAACACAGTTTTCCGGAGATAGGAAAATCGGCCGGCTCACCCGCGGAGGCCGGAGGAGACGGTGGCAGGTTCCGTCCGCTGTTTGCGGGCGCTGTTACCGATGGCGGCAGAAGTGAAAATTGCGGTCGGGCCGATGAAAACGATGCCGAAAACGGACATGCAGGCTCGGTCAGGGAGGCCAGAAAGAAGGGTATGGATCAGGGCCGCCGGGCCGGCATCCTGGATGCTCATACCAGGTGCGCCGGAGAACTGATCGAGCTGCTTGAAATCCTGCTCGCGGCGGCGGAGCAATATCAAAACCGTAAAAAAGAGCTGCTGGCATCATCCGGCCAATGGATTCTGACTCTGGCGGAAGCCATATGCCGGAAAGTGATCGACAACGGTTTTGAACAGGATGCCGGTCTGCTGGAACGATCCCTGGGGCGTTGGGTCGCATCCGGGATCAGAGATCGCCTGCCTTTCGGAGCGGCCGACAGCGATGCCCTCCAGGTTCTGCTTTCCGCGGGCGAGATGCTGCTGCCCTGCGAGCAGGCAACGGCCGAGCGCCTTAAGTTGCGCCTCGATAAATTGAGCAACCTGGCCGATGATCAGATGCGGCCCGATGCCGATCGGCAGGCGGCTTCGATTGCGGAACTGGTCCGCGAGATACTGCCCAAACCAGAGCCTTCCTGAATCCGGTCGTCAAGAAACTGACATGACGCCGGCCCGGTGATACACCCGCCTAAAACCCCGGTTTATCCAACCAGTTGATTTAGCGTAAGATCGCAATGATAAGCCTTGGACGGCAGGACCCTGCCCGGCATGGCATAATTATTGCCGGAAACACTGATGATGGCATCTTGATTTTATAATCATGGCATAACTGACGAAGGTGTGGAAGCTCAGGCAATTAGATGAACCCGGATACGATACTGCTGATTGATGATGACCGCGAAGCTGCCACGGCAATCGGGGCCGGCCTTGACGGCAGATCGATAAGAATCCGACATCGTTCAGGCCCTGCTTTCGATCCCGCCATGCTGCCGGGCTGCAGCGCGGTCGTAATGAACGAAGAATCCCTGGACGACCCTGCGGCTGCGGTGCGAACGATCACGGCCGGCGCTGCCGGCATACCATTGATAGTATACAGCCGGCGGCCAAAAGTCGAAAGCGCCGTAAAGATGCTCAAGGCCGGCGCCATGGATTATCTTGGCCTGACGGCCGGCGTGCCGGCAATCTGTATGGCCATTGCCGGCTTGCTCGATCATTCCAGGTCGCCGAGCGCTGCCGGCAGGACCGGCGGTCCAAGTCCGGTCGAGCCCCTTACCCGGGACGAGGCGATGCGCCGTTTGCTCAGACAGGCCCGCCAGGTGGCTTCCACCGATGCCACCGTTGTTATCCAGGGTGAAAGCGGAACCGGCAAGGAAGTGCTGGCCAGGTACATTCACAACTGCGGAAACAGAGCGGCCGGGCCGTTTGTGGCCGTAAATTGTGCCGCCCTGCCTGACCAGTTGGCCGAAAGTGAGCTTTTCGGTTACGAAAAAGGGGCCTTCACAGGGGCGCTGCGGCGCAGGCGGGGCAAATTCGAACAGGCCGACGGCGGCACTTTGCTCCTGGACGAAATCAGCGAGATGCCGCTTTTCATGCAGGCCAAGCTTTTAAGGGCTTTGCAGGAAAAGGAAATCGACCGTATCGGCGGGTTCTCACCGGTTCCGGTGGATGTAAGGATTATCGCCACCACCAATCGGAACCTGGAAGAAGCGGTCGCCGGCTGCCGGATGCGCAAAGATCTTTATTATCGCCTGAAGGTTATCGTATTCAGCCTTCCGCCTTTGAGCAGGCGCCGCCGGGACATCGGTTTGCTGGCATCCCGCTTTTTGGAGACGATGAACCGGCGTCACCGGAAAGAAATTAAGGGGTTTTCGGAAGATGCGCTCGAAAAGCTGCAGCGTTACAGCTGGCCGGGCAATGTGCGCGAGCTTGAAAACGCTATCGAGAGGGCGGTGCTGCTCGACCGGGATTGCCTGCTGACATCGGAAGACATTCTGCTTGAAGGTGAAGAGGTATTGACGACAGTTCCTGAATCCGGCGCCGGCAAAACGGAGTTGAAGGCCGGTATGACCGTGGAAGAAGCCGAAAGAGCCCTGATAATGAAGACCCTTGAACATGTCAATCAGAACCGTACGCGGGCCGCCCGGATGCTTGGAATCAGTATCCGCACCCTGCGCAACAAAATAAACGCTTACCGCAATGCGAATCCCGGACAGTCGAACAGGGTCGAAAAGCCCGTGCACGGGGCCGGCGCCGGATCGTGGTAGAGGCCGACTCGGCGATAAGGCAGGGCCTTGAGGTGCGGGTCGGCCGGAGAAAATTGCCGGGTCCATGGCGGCAAATTTTTCCCGGAGTGTCGGCCATTTGACCGTCCGGAAGTTCATAGCGGGCGGGCATTCCGGGAAAAGGCAACAATAACAGATGGTAAGGATAATGAGCATCCCGGCGGGACTTTGGTATGTAATTTGCTGAAACCATCATACAGGGAGCAAATGACATGAGCACAGAAGGGATTTTCAGTGGTGTTGTGGAAACCGCCCGCAAGGCCCTCGCTTTGAGGTCCAGGCGTCACAGTCTTATTGTGTCCAATTTGGCCAACGCCGACACCCCGGGCTACAAGGCCTTCGATATCGAGGTTGAAAAGGCCCTTCAGGAAGTATCAGGGACAAAGAAAGATATCCTGCTGCGAACGGACCCGCGGCATCTTGCTGCAGCGGAGTCCGGCGGCAGGGGGATTTTGGCGCACCAGGTGCTGATAGACGAGCAGGTTACCTTGCGCGGAGACGGCAACACTGTTGATATGGAAAGAGAAATGAGCAATCTGGCGGCAAACAGCCTGATGTACAAGGCGACCGCCCAGCTTCTCGGAAAAAAGCTTCAGCTTTTGAAAAGTGTCATCCAGGGAGGAAAACGCTGACCATGGGATTTTTGGAGATTCTGAAGACAAGTGCGGCCGGTTTGAGCGCCCAGAGATTCCGGATGAAGCTCATTGCCAGTAACCTGGCCAATGTAAACACTACCCGTACTGCAGAAGGCGGGCCGTACCGGCGTAAGGACCCCGTTTTTGCGGCCGTGCCCGCCGGAGAAGAGTTCGGCCGGATGCTCAAAGGGAGCCTGGAAGAAGGAGCACTGACGGAAGTGAAAGTAATAGCCGTCCGGCAGGACGAGCGGCCGCCGGTTCTGAAATACGATCCCGGTCATCCGGATGCCGACGCCCGCGGGTACGTGGCCATGCCCAACATCAATGTGATCGAGGAAATGGTGAACATGATATCGGCCACCCGCTCCTATGAGGCCAATGTCACCGCCGTCAAAGCCACCAAAGACATGGCCCTGGATGCTCTCGACATTGGAAGGTAAGCCATGAAGATTGAAAAGACAGGTTTTGGGCAAGTAGACTTTGCGGCCGGCCTGCGCAAGGCAAAGCCGGCTGCAGGCAGGGCGGACGATTTCGGCAAATGGCTGGCCGGCAACCTGGCCGAAGTGGACGGACTCCAGAAACAGGCCGATGACGCTGCCCGGGATCTGATAGTGGGGCGTAACAACGCCATTGATGAGACCATGCTTTCTGTCCAGAAAGCTGAAATCTCTTTCAAGCTTTTGATGGAGGTCCGTAACAAGCTTATCAGCGCTTATGAAGAAATCCAGCGCATGCAGTTCTGAGCAGCGGCTGCCGCAAAGCTTTAATTGTTCTCGATAGGTGGGCTTGAACGTGAAGGATATATTCATCCAGTTGGGTCAGATTTTGAAAGGCCTTTCTCCGGCGAAGAAAATGGCCCTGGCGGTGCTGATCATTGCCACCCTGGCCGGCATCATCACAATGATAAGCTGGTCGGGTTCATCCGAATACGCACCTTTGTTTACGAAGCTCACGCCCGAGGATGCCGGTGAAATTCTGTCCAAATTGAGGGAGCAAAGGATTCCCTACCGGATCCGGCACAACGGGAGCACCATAGAAATACCGCGGGAAAAGATCTATGAAACCCGGCTTGGCCTGGCTTCAGAAGGCCTTCCCAGGGGCAGCGGAATCGGTTTCGAGGTCTTCGATGAAACCAAGCTCGGAATAACCGAATTTGTCCAGAACATCAATTACCAGCGCGCACTGCAGGGAGAGCTGAGCCGCACAATAAACGGCCTTGAAGAAGTTGAATCTTGCCGGGTGCACATCGTGATGCCCAAAAGATCGTTGTTTATCGAAGACCGGCAGCCGGCAACGGCATCCATAATCCTGAAGTTAAGATCCGGCAGGAGGCTCGCTGAAGGTCAGGTGCGCGGAATAGTCCATCTGGTTTCGGCCAGCGTGCCGAACCTTAAACCGGACAATGTTACCGTGGTGGATGGAAACGGGCGCCTGCTGGCCGGGGATGACGATTCCGACGGTGTCAGAAGATATACCTCCGAGCAGCTGGAATACCAGCAGCGAAGAGAAAAGAGCCTGGAAGCCGGTGTTCGCAGCATGCTTGAAAAGGCACTGGGAAAGGGCAAGGCGATAGTGCGGGTGGCCTGCGACATTGATTTTATGCGCCAGGAAGAAACAGAGGAGAAGTATCTGGCAGACAACAAGGTCGTGCGCAGCGAGCAACTGTCAAGCGAGCAGTCGTCCAGCCTCAAAGGGATACCGGCGGGAGTTCCGGGACTGGCATCCAACGTGACGGGAAATACTCGGCAGACAAAAACCGGAGGCCGGAGCAACGGTTACAGCAAGAAAGACCAGACCAGAAATTACGAGATAGGCAAAGTGGTAAGCCGGCGGGTCCTTCCGGTCGGAAAGCTGAAAAGGTTGTCGGTGGCCGTGATTGTCGACGGCACCTACAAGAAGGTTGTCGAGGGCGAAGGGCAAGAAGCGGTCGAGAAACTGCAATACGAACCCCGCAGCCCGGAGGAACTGAAACAAATCGAGAGTCTGGTCAAAAACGCCGTCAATTTCGATCCGGCCCGGGGCGACCGGGTGAAGGTAACCAACATGGAATTTTACAGCGAGCCTTCTGTTCCGGCCAGCCGGCCCGCCACCTGGAAGGTTGCGCTGGCGGTCCTGTCAAGACATGCGGGAGTGCTGAAGTACCTGGCGGTTGCGGCGTTTGTCGCCCTGTCTTTCCTGCTGGTCATCAAGCCGCTCGTGGGGTGGCTGACCACCAGCGCATGGGAAGAATTGGAACTGCTCGAACAGCTGCCGAAGACAATCGCCGAGCTTGAAAACGAATATGACAGAGAACATTCCCGGCAGCCGGTGGTTGCGAAGGCGGCCGAAATAATCAGCAAGGATCAGCAACAGGCCCTTGAGCTGATGCAGAAATGGCTGTCGGACCAGTAGGGCCGCAGGGGACATGGTTTTCGAAGCAGGCCGAAACACGCCGGGCCAAGATGAACCTACAGCATAACCGAAGCGGGCAGAGGTGGGCAAATGCATCTGGACACAAGGAAACTGGCCGGTTCCTTGAAAGCAGCGATTCTGATCAGGGCAGTAGGGCGGAATGTGGCCGGGCCGCTTCTGGAGCAGCTGCCCGAGGATCAGAAATCCCTGATCCTCAGGCTTCAGGCGCAGGTGGGAGATGTGCCGGATCGGCTGGTGGAAAAAGTCGTGGCCGAATTTCTGTCACAGGCCGGATACCTTCCGGCGCCTGAAGAAAAAAAGGCCGAGAAACAGGATGTCGAGAAGAAAAAGGAAAAACAGGAAGAGAAAAAAAATGATGATACGCCCAGGAGCCTGAAAGCCCTGCAATCGATTGCGCCCGACCAGCTTTTTCAGCTCATCAAGGATGAGCATCCCCAGACGATTGCCCTCATAGTCGCCCACCTGAAGCCCAGTGTGGGCAGCGATATTCTCAGCCGGCTGCCGGATGAGCTTAAATCCGACGTGGCCTTACGGATCGCCAACCTGGACAAGATAATATCGGGCATGGTCGAGGAAGTCGACAAGATATTTGAGCAGATACTCAAAGACAAGGATCATTCAGCCATTCAGGAGGCCGGCGGCGTGTCCCGGCTTGCAGAGATCCTGAACCAGATCGACGGAGCCTCGGCCGAACAGATAATAGACGACATAGAGGAAAACGATCCGGAACTGGCCGATGAAATCAAGCAGAAAATGTTCGTCTTCGAAGATATCATCCTGGTAGATGACAAGGGACTGCAGAAAGTGCTGCGGGCCATCGAGACCCAGGAGCTGGCGATGGCCCTGAAAGCCGCCTCCGACGAGGTCAAGGAGAAGATCTTCAGCAATATGTCCGAGCGGGCGGCCGACATACTCAAGGAAGAGATGGAGGTGTCCGGCGCCGTTCGCATGAAAGACGTCACGGACGCGCAGCAAAAGATAACCAAGGTGATCCAGGAAATGGAACGCAAGGGCGAGCTGATAATAAGCGGACGGGGAGGAGAAGAATTCATTGGCTGAAGACTTTGATGATTATCTTACCGGACAAATCGACGGCGGTTACGAGTTTCCCTGTCTGGATGAGAGCAATGGGGAGGAAAAAACAGGAAGCGGGCAGGGGAAAAACGCCACAGCCTCCCATCAGGCGGATGTTCTGGCGGATATCGAAAAGCAGAGTTTTGAGCGCTCCTATGGCGACAGTTTCGATGCGACCATCGCCGAACGGAGTGAGGCCGTGGCCAGGGCCCGCACGGTGGTTGGCAAGCAGCAGGCCGCCTGGAAGAACATGCAGCAGGCGATGGAGCGCAAGGTGTCCAGGGCGGTTGTCGGAGGAGCTCTGGAACTTGCAACCATAATGATCGGGCGCGCCCTGGAAGCAGATCCGGGCCTTGTCCGCAAAGTGGTTTCCAGGGCGCTGGAGATGGTGGTTGCCAAAAGCGACATAGTTATCAGAAGCAATCCCGAAGACTGGCAGGTGGTGAAAGAAATGGTTGAAAACAGGGAAAGCGAACCCGGCAATCACGGCAAGGTGCGGGTGGAGTCAGACAGCAGCATCGGACGCGGTGGTTGCATCATCGAGACGGAGTTCGGAATAATCGATGCCCGGATCAGTTCCCAGCTGGATGTGATCCGCAGGGCGCTGGAAGTCTGAATGGAAGAGCTTCAAAAAGATGACAGTTCTATGACGGAGATCGAAAAGCTGGTCACGCTGGTAGCCGAGACAAACCCGGTACGGGCGCACGGCAAGGTGACAAAGGTGGTCGGCATGGTGGTGGAAGCAAACGGTCCGGCCGTGGAGCTCGGATGCCTTTGTGAAATTCATTCCTGCGATGAACGTCACAGCGTCAGGGCCGAAGTGCTGGGTTTCAGGCAGAGAGCGGTTTTGCTGATGCCACTGGAAGAACTCCAGGGTATCGGTCCGGGAAGCAGGGTGATCGCCCTGCAGTCCAAGGCCCGCCTTGCCGTGGGCGACCGGTTGATGGGCAGGGTCATAGACGGACTGGGAAATCCAATCGACGGCAAGGGCGTGATACCTGCTGAAGAGCACTACCCGGTTTACGCCAAACCCATAAACCCCCTGCTCAGATCGAGAATAGTCAGACCCCTCGACCTGGGGATCAGGGCCGTCAATGCTCTGCTGACCATCGGTTGCGGACAGAGGATGGGAATTTTCGCCGGATCAGGTGTGGGCAAGAGTGTCCTGATGGGGATGATAGCCCGCAAATCGACCGCCGATGTCAACGTTATCGCCCTGATCGGTGAAAGAGGCCGCGAACTGAACGAATTCATAGAGCGCGAACTCGGCCCGGAAGGTCTGAAACGTTCGGTGGTTGTGGTGGCGACCTCCGATCATCTGCCGCTGGTGCGGGTGCGAGGGGCTTTCATTGCCACCGCCATAGCAGAGTACTTCCGCGACCGGGGCCTTACGGTCAATCTGATGATGGATTCACTGACCAGGTTCGCCATGGCCCAGCGGGAAATCGGGCTGGCACTGGGAGAGCCGCCGACCACCAAAGGCTATACGCCGTCGGTGTTCAATCTGATGCCCAGGCTGCTTGAAAGAGCGGGAACCTCCCAGCATCGGGGCTCCATAACCGGCCTGTATACCGTTTTGGTGGAAGGTGACGATCTGAACGATCCCATCGCCGACGCCGCCCGGTCGATTCTCGACGGCCACATCGTTCTTTCCAGGAAACTTGCCGATCGCAACCACTATCCGGCCATCGATATCCTCAAAAGTGTAAGCCGGGTAATGAACGACATCACGGAAATGGAACACAGGTACAATGCGGCCCGTTTCAAAGAACTGCTGGCCGTTTATGAAAAAGCAGAAGACCTGATCAACATCGGGGCCTATGTCAAGGGCAGCAGTGCCGAAATAGATCGTGCCGTGGAGAAGATAGACGCCTTCAACAACTTTTTGCGCCAACCCATGGACAGCTATGTTTCCCTGGAACAGAGCCTGAAGGAACTGGAACAGGTGGTAAGCTGATACAAGCGGGGGAGATTTGCCTCATATGGCTGGATTCAAGTACGAACCGGTTTTGCGATACCGCAAGTTCCAGGAGGAAAAACTACAGCGGGAGCTTTCCGAAACCAACCGCAGTCTGGAGGCTGAAAAAGAGCTTCTCGGCAGCCTGGAAAACCAGTTGGAAGACGCCAGGCGCAAGTTCAGGCTGAGCGTCGGAAGGCCGGTAAACAGCCCTGTCCTGCTGATGCACAACCGTTTTCTGGAACGGCTGTGTATGAAAATTGCGCGCCAGCTCGAAAGAGTCGAAGCGGCCGAAGTCAAATGCCGGCAAAAGCGCGCCCAGGTGGTGGAAGCCCTGAAAAACCGCAAGAGTCTTGAAAAGGTGAAAGAAAATTTCCTGATACGGCAACGGGCGTTGCAGAAAAAGCTTCAGGGCAAGTTCATGGACGAAATAGGAGTCAACAAATACATACGCAGACAATCAGACGGGGAAGACGAATGCAGCCAATGATAGAAAACAATACCGAGATGTCGTTACCGGTTGTTACGGCCGGTGAAGTTATGAACAAAAAAGCGGGGCCGGAGCACCCGGATCGGGACATTCCCGATTGCTTTTCGGATCTGGTGGGCGAGCTTCTTAGCGCCAGCTTTTTGCCGGGCAGTCAGCTGCCGGAGGACGGCCGACCCGGCCAGGCAGAAGGCTCCGTATTTGAAGAAACGGCCGGAGAGACCATGGAAACGGTCCTGACGGGCCTGCAGGGGCGGGAAAAGTCAAATCCGCAAAGAACGGATCAAAGTGCGGACTTGCTGCGCTGGCCGGTTCGCCCGGATGATCCCGGCGCGGAAGATACGGGTGTGACAGCAGATCTGCGGGCGGAACGGGCTTGCGGGCCGCAGGAGCCGTTGATCAGCGTCGGCCGGGAGACGGCTGGAAACAAGACGGGCGTAAAAAGTTTTCAGGGCCGGGCGGCAGAGCCGGACCCCGATGGCGTCAAGGCTCTGTCCGGCCAAACGGCGGATTTACCGGACGCCGGCGCAACGGCGGGGACGGGCGCCGGCAACCGTGACCCGGCTCAAATCTTTGAGGCCGGCAGCGGTTCGGAATCAGCCGGGGAAACATTCGGAGAAGACGGCAAAGATGCGCCTGTCGCCAAAAACCGACCGCAAAGGACCCGGCCGGCAAAGGCGGATCGCACCCGGCCGGCGGCCCGGCAGGGCGACGGATCGTTCAGGATGGAATTCAGGGCCGCCGCTGTTGCAAACGGGCAGAGCGGGGAAACAGAGCCGGGAGAAGATGAGGATTCGCCGGCCGGCGGCCGCAGGAACGGGTCTCAGTCCGGAGCCGGCGAAAGATCAGGCAGCCCGGCGGCGGTTGCCGCAAAGCAAATGGACCCCGCCGGGCAGGTACAGCCCGGGATCGGCAGGCCTGCCGGTCACACCCCCGCGCCCAAGGGCATTGAAGGTGAAGTCATCAGGCAGGTGGCTGCCAGAATCCGTTTGAACAAGGCCAGGATTCCTTCAAGAGCCAGCATACGGCTGGAGCCGGCATCGCTGGGGAAATTACATGTGGATTTGAGGGCCGACGGACACCAGGTCAGCATCAGGATGGTGGCTGAAACCCACGTGGTCAGAGATCTGCTGGAAGCCAACCTGTCCCACCTGCGCAGTGAACTCCAGCAGCAGGGTATGGATCTGAGGCATGTGGAGGTGTTTGTGGGCCGGGACCCGGGCGACGGCAGACAGCCGGAAACCCGCCGCAGACCGAAAGGGGACCGCAAATTCCAGGTGTCCGGAGTCGAAGAACCGGACGAAGCCCGACCGCCAGCAGCGCGGACGACCGGTCTTTTCGACAGAAATAAAGAGGTCGACACCTTTGCCTGAGCCCGGCGGCAGTCCGGAAGGGAGGTTTTCATCATGAGTATTACCGGTTTGGAGTCTATTCCATCCAAGGCCGCGGCTGTGGCTGATCCCAAGCAGAAAAGCATGGGGAAAAACGATTTCCTGAAAATGCTTGTGGCCCAGCTTCAATCCCAGGACCCGCTCAATCCGATGGACAGCACCGGCTTCACCGCTCAGCTGGCCCAGTTCAGCAGCCTGGAACAGTTGCAGAATATCGATGCCAGCCTCAGCGCCCTAAAGTCTGCCCAGAAGGTGTCGACAAACGCCAAGGCCGTGGATTTCATCGGCCGGGAAATTACGGCCGTTGGCGATCATTTTCTGCTGGAAAGCGGCCGGGACCCGGTTTTGGCCTACCGCCTGGACCAGGAGGCGGACTCCGTATACATGAAAATCTATGACGCCGATGGCAACTTCGTGGCGGATCTCGAGCTGGGAGCCGAGCCGGCCGGTAACCATACCGCCACTTGGGACGGCAGGGATTTACAGGGACGCAGAATGCCGGCCGGCAAATATTCCTTCCAGGTCATGGCGGTGGACCGGGAGGGATCGGCCGTTTCCAGCCATACATTTACTTCCGGAAAGGTCAGCGGGGTGGATTTCAAGGACGGCAAGGCCTACCTGCTGGTTGACGGACGGCAGATAGGGCTGGGAGAAATCGTGCGGGTGAAAGAACATCAGCCGTGATATCGGATACCGGATCATTTACGAAGCAATAAAGAATAACAAAGAAAGGGGTATATCATGATAGGATCATTGTATTCAGGCATTTCAGGCTTGAAGGCCAACACGAGCGCCATGGCGGTAATAGGGGACAATATCGCCAATGTCGAAACAACCGGTTTCAAGGCCTCCAAGGTGGCGTTCGCCAATGTTTTCAATGCCACCCTCGGCCAGAGCCGACTCCAGATCGGACGGGGTGTCACCATGTCGGGCACCAGCTCGAACTGGAACGCCGGTACTTTGCAGAACACGGAAAATGTCACCGATCTGGCGATCAACGGCAAGGGCATGTTCATCGTGCGGGACGCCAATGATAACGCCCAGTATTACACCCGTGCCGGCAAGTTCGAATTCGACCGCAGTCGGAGGCTGGTGACCCCGGACGGACTGGTGGTGCAGGGCTATGAGCTGGATTCGTCCGGGGCACTGGGATCGTTCGGCAACATAACCCTGCCGTCAGGCATGAACCAGCCCCAGGCAACCGACACCCTGACCATGAACCTGAACCTGGATGCCAGCGCTTCCAACGGTGACACGTACGACACCACGATTACAGTGTACGATTCCCTGGGCAACGCCGTAGACCTTAGCTTCAATTTCACCAAGACCTCCAGCGGCTGGGATTGGTATGTGACTTCATCGGAAGGATCGGCGACTCCGTCGTCGTCTTCGCCCTACAGCCTGGCCTTCACCACTTCCGGGGCGCTCGATCCTGCCAACAGTACTCCGGCATCGTCCAATCCCACCATTTCCGTAACCGGCCTGTCGGGAGCCGACCTGTCCATAACCTGGGACTATCTCGACGGCACGGCCACCGACGGAAGCATTACCGGGTACGCCGGTGATTCGGTCAAAACCGCCCAGACCCAGAACGGCTATCCCACCGGAATGCTCCAGGGGGTTGCGGTCGATGACGACGGAATTTTCACCGCGCTGTACTCTAACGGCACCATGATGCCGTTCGCCAGGATAGCCCTGGCTGATTTTGCCAATTATTCCGGCCTTTCAAAGCAGGGAAGCAACCTCTACACGTCTTCCCTGATTTCCGGCCAGGCGGTTATCTCCCCGCCTAACACGGCCGGGGTGGGAGGTATAGCGGCCAATGCGCTGGAAATGTCGAATGTCGACCTGGCCTCGGAATTCGTGGAGCTGATAACCACACAGAGGGCATTTCAGGCCAACAGCAAGGTCATCACCACCAGCGACGAAGTGCTGTCCGACCTGATCAATATCAAGCGCTGATGGCATTGCATAGAGCCTGTCGCGTTGCGCTGCATTCTTCCGTTGTGACTGCGGTCTTGCCCAACCGGGCCGCAGTCACAACGGGATGCGCGACGCCCCGGCCCCCCGTCTTTTGGCTACGCCGTCCCGTTCAAAGCCCCAACCCATTGTCAAGCCTTTGACCCCCGGCTGCAAAATTGACACCGCCCTGAACGGTTACCCAACTGGGGCGAACAGATAATACCGAGTGATAACAAAGATATATCGCAAGATCACGGTTGATGGCGATCCTTGCCGGGTCCCTGTCCGCATGGCACGGTACATGCTACTTTCTCTTGGCAACGGAAAGAGCGAGCCCGATGCTCATCAAAAACCAATCGGCAGGAGTCAAATGTGGATCTTGCAACTTTTCTGGGGCTGCTGGTAGCCGGTGGTCTGGTCGTAGCATCGATCATAATGGGAGGATCAGGGGCGTGGTTCGTGAACACTCCTTCGATGATGATCGTTGCCGGCGGGACCATGGGGGCGACTTTGATCAATTATCCGCTCTCGGAAGTGGTGAGCGTGTTCAAGGTTACCAAAAACGCATTTCTGCACCGCACTGTCTCGGCCCTCAATCTCATCCCGATGCTGGTAGATTTCGCCAAGAAGGCGCGCCGCGAGGGCATCCTGTCTTTTGAATCCCGCCTCAAGGAGATCGATGACCCTTTCCTGGCAAAGGGCATTCAGATGGCCATCGACGGAATGGAGTCCAGCGCCATCGAAGAGGTGCTGACCACGGAAATTATGTATCTAGAAGAACGGCACCGCCTGGGGGCCGAGATATTTTCCACCATGGGGACGTATGCCCCGGCGGTGGGGATGCTGGGCACCATAATCGGTCTGGTGCAAATGCTTATGCAGATGAAAGATCCGAGCGCCATCGGCGCTCCCATGGCGGTGGCTTTGCTGACCACTTTTTACGGGACATTGTTGGCCAACCTGCTGTTTCTGCCGATTTCAGGGAAACTCAAGATCAGGAGCCGCCAGGAAGTACTGGCCAAGCAGATGGTGCTGGAAGGAGTGCTGGCAATTCAAGCCGGGGACAATCACAGGGTAGTGGAGCAGAAGTTGAAGGCCTTCATTGCCCCCAGTCTGCGCGCGGCAACGGAGAAGCAATGAATATGAGGATCAGAAAGGCCCGCGGCGGTCACAACCGCCGGCAAGGCGGCAATAGCGGAGGCTGGGAGATAGTGTATACCGGCTTCATTCTGATCCTGTTGTGTTTTTTCATCATGCTGACTTCTTTTGCCTCGCTGAAACAGTCGAAAATAACCCGTTTCGCCAGGTCTTTTTCAGCAGCCGTGAGTGTTCTGGGCGGCGGAATCAGCTTCGAGGAAGGCGAAACGGTTCTTTTCAATCCGGGACAGCTCGTTCACAAAGAGGACGAACTGGCCAGATTGTTCCAGAAGATCAGGCTGCTTTCGGCCTCGGTCGGCCTCGATCCGGACCTGGTGACCGTTACCGAGCGGGGAGTTGTCCTGACCCTGGCCGGGGCTGTAGTTTTCGATCTTGGCCGGGCAACCATCAGCCCCGGAGCCGCCGGGGTTCTGGACAAGGTGGCGGCTCTTATCAAACAGGTGCCGATGCATGTCAGGATAGAGGGGCACACCGATGATCTGCCGGTCAGATCGGGGCGATATCCTTCAAACTGGGAGTTGTCTACTGCAAGGGCCACCAATGTCCTGCGATACCTGATAAAAAGGCATGGCATTGCACCGTCGCGGCTGTCGGCAGTGGGCTTTGCACAGTACCATCCGCTGGTTCCCAATGACGGCAGCGCCGGACGGGCCAGAAACAGAAGGGTGGAATTCGTTTTCGATATCAACCTCCGGACACCATCGGACAGGAGCCGTGATGCGCAAAAGACGGGCACAAACAGAGCGGCCTGAAGCCGGTCAGCATTGGCTCACTACCTTCAACGACATGATTACTTTGCTTATGGTTTTTTTCGTTCTGCTTTTCACCATGGGAACCCTCGATGTAAAGCGGGTAAAGCATTTTCAGAACGCACTCCAGAGTGCCATAGGGGTGTTGAATCAGGGAGAGCGCGCGGGCGTGGGAGTGATTCAGGCACTTGAATGGAACGATGAAGATATCCGGCGCGCAGAGCAACTTGCTCGTGCACGCCGCAGGGAGAAACTTGCCCAATACTACCAGATGTTGAAGGCCGGTCTGGGAGACAAGGCGAAGCTGACCCAAAAGGGTATCAGGATCACCCTCGAGGACGAATTACTGTTTCCGGCGGCAAGCGCCAGCCTGACTCCGGCGGGCAGGAAGCTGCTGGATAAAATATGCACGATGCTGAAGCAGACCAATCTGTACATCAGAGTTGAAGGTCACACGGACAACCTGCCGATTGCAACCAGGCAGTTCCCTTCAAACTGGGAACTGTCGACGGCAAGAGCGGTGAATGTGGTCAAGTACCTGATGAGAAAAGGAATCGATCCAAAGAGATTGTCGGCAGCCGGTTACGGTGACGTCAAACCGGTGGCGTCTAACTCTACCCGGGCCGGTCGCGCCAGGAACAGGAGAGTAGAGCTGGTGCTTAGTCCGACCCTTTGAGGTTTACGAGCCTGAAAATACAAAAGCGGGAGGCTTGAATATGTCTAGCAAAATGTTGATCATCATTCTGGCGGTGGTTGTACTGCTCATGGCCATGATGGGTGCCGGCTTTTTCCTTATGTGGAACAAGATGTCGGCTGCCGTGGCGCAGGTTCAGACAGCGGGAGAACCGGCAGAAGAAGAAAATGCCGTGGAAGAAGATGCTTTCGGTCCCCTTTTCAAACTGGATACCATGATAGTCAACCTGGCCGACAAAGGCGGAAAGCGTTATCTGCGGGTGACCATGGAACTCGAATTGTCTTCGCAGGAAACCGCGGCCGAGATCGAAAAAAGAATGCCGATGATCCGCGACAGTATCTTGATGATCCTGCCCTCAAAGACCTATGCCGAAATCAGCACGACCGAGGGCAAGATAGCGCTCCGCAACCAGATCATGACAAAAATCAATGAGCTGTTGCACGCAGGCAGCGTGAAAAATATCTACTTTACCGAGTTTGTGGTTCAGTAGCCCGGATGTGATATGGCTGAGCAGATTCTATCACAGGAAGAGATCGATGCCCTGCTCAACGCGATGGACAGCGGCGAGGTCGATCTCGATAAAGAGAACGATGAAAAAGACGGGTACGAGGTCAAGGCATATGACCTGACAGCTCAGGCCCTGACTCTCAGGGACCAGTTCGATGCCCTGGATGAAGTCTACGACAAATTCGTGAACATTCTCAATTCGTCCCTGTCTTCTTCCCTGCAGCGCACCATCGGCGTCAAACTTGCCTCCAAGGAAATTGTGAAGTTTGGCGAATTTCTGCAGGCCTTTGCCAACCCGACAGGATTTGCCATCTATTCCATGGAACCGCTGATAGGCTCGGCAATGATGGCTCTGGAACCCAAACTAGGTTTTTCGCTGATAGACTGCATGTTCGGCGGAGACGGAAAACCGCTGTCAAAGATACGAGAATTTACGGAAATCGAAAAGCACATGCTGGCAAAGATCTACCAGACCGTGCTTCACGATCTCGAGCTGGCCTGGAAGGTTGCCTACTCGGTCAATATAACCGTCAAGAAGACCGAGACCAAGCCTGAATTCGTCAACCTGGTCGGTCCCAGCGATCTTGTGCTGACGTTTGTTTTCGAAATAAGCGGAGAGCAGTTCAGCGGCAATATTCACATTTGCACCCCCTACCTGATGCTCGAACCAATCAAGGACAAGCTTTCTTCCCGTTATCTGAGGGAAAAGGACCGCGCCCATGTCTTCCGCAACCAGCTGACCAAGCTGCTGAAAGATACCAGCCTCAACCTGGTGGCCGAGCTTGGCAAGACCACCTGTTCGATAAGGGATATCCTCGAGCTTGAAGTCGGGGATGTGATCAGGCTGTCGAGCGGTCCCAAGGAACCGGTGGTCATCAACGTGGAGAAAGTTCCAAAGTATACCGGCATGCCGGGAGTCGTCAATGGCAGCAGAGCGGTGAAGATAACGGGGCTTATCCACAACAATGACGGAGAATAGTTATGGCGACAGAAGAAAAGACTGACGCAATCACAGACGAGGACGGGCGGCCGGAGGAACCTTCGCAACAGCCGGAAGAAGGTCAGGATACGGTGGAAGACGGCTTTTCCTTCAATAACCTGGAAGGAAAAGACGAAGGCCGGGCCGAAAGGGATCTGGATTTCATTCTGGACATACCCCTGGAAATTACGGTGGAACTTGGCAGGACCAAGATGCTGATCAATGATCTGCTGAAACTCGGCCAGGGTTCGATCATAGAGCTTCCCAAACCGGCCGGCGAGACCCTTGAGATACTTGCCAACAACCGCCTCATAGCCAAGGGCGACGTGGTTGTGGTGAACGAAAAATATGGAATCCGCCTGACCGAAGTCATAAGCACGGTCAAACGTCTGGAGCAACTGAAATGAATCCGGTACCCGATCTGTCTTTTTCGGTTATCAAAATCTTTGCCGCCATGGCATTGGTGATAGGGCTCCTGCTGCTGGTCAACTGGTTGAAGACAGGGAAAATAGGCCGCCGGCCCGCTTCAGGTATCGAGCTGGAAATGCTTGGCGCAATCACCCTGGGCATGAAGAAATCGATCGCGCTGGTCAAGGTCGCCGACCGGATTCTGGTTGTCGGAATCGGGCAAGAAAGAATCCAGCTGCTGGATAAAATAGAAGATGCAGAGAAGATCGCCGGGCTCGAAAATCAGGACTCGACTCAGGCAGGCGGCTTCGGCAGGCAGCTGAAAAGATTATTGAGGCAAAACAGCAGGCCGGCCGTAAGTGAAGATTCCGGCCGCCGGGATGACTTGCAGGTGGGATGATGAAGTTACTTAAGCCATCTGTAGTGGTCATTGGCCTGACATTTGCGGTTCTTGCCGGTGCGGTAACGGCACATGCCCAGGGACAGGCCGTTGATCGGCCGGCTTTCATAAACATCGACCTGCAAAAAGGCGATGACCCGGGGCAGGTCAGCGTGGTGATGCAGATCTTTCTGCTGCTGACGGTTCTGTCGCTTGCGCCGGCAATCCTGATAATGCTGACTTCTTTTACCAGGATAACCATCGTTCTGTCGCTTTTGCGCCAGGCCCTCGGTTCCCACCAGCTGCCGCCCAATCAGATCATAATCGGCCTGTCACTGTTTCTGACGTTTTTTGTCATGGCCCCGGTGTGGCAGAAGGCAAACCAGCAGGCCCTTCAGCCTTATCTGGAACGCCGGATAAGCTCGTCCGAGGCTTTCAGGGCGGCCATGGAGCCGGTGCGCAAGTTCATGATCGGCCAGACCAGGGAAAAGGACCTGGCCCTGATGATCGAGGTGGCCAAATTGAAGCGTCCGCCAAACATTGATGCGGTTCCCAACCACATACTGATCCCGGCCTTTGTGATCAGCGAATTGAAGACGGCTTTTCAAATCGGCTTTTTACTCTACCTGCCGTTTTTGATCATCGACATGGTGGTGGCCAGTGTCTTGTTGTCCATGGGGATGATGATGCTGCCGCCGGTGATGGTTTCTCTGCCATTCAAACTGATGATATTCGTTTTGGCAGACGGCTGGTACCTGATTGTCGGTTCTCTGGTCAAGGGATTCACAGCCTGAAAGCAGGAGGTGTCATGACGCCCGAATTTGTAATCGGAATTTTCCTGGAAGCCATCAAAACCACCATCTTTCTGGCCGGACCGATTCTGGCCGTGGGATTGGTGGTAGGCATTTTGGTAAGTCTTTTTCAGGCAGCCACCCAGATAAATGAAATGACCCTGGTGTTTGTGCCCAAGATGCTGGCCGTGGCCGTGGCGGTACTGGTTTTTTTCCCCTGGATGCTGAAACTGATCACAGCATTTACCGAAAAACTTTTCATCAACATGACGCTTTACGTCCATTGAACCTGAATTGAGCGTTTCGCATCTTAAGGCGCCACCGAAAAGCGCTCTGCCCGGGTTGAAAACAGGACGGGACGAAAGGGAAAGAAGATGGTATCGCTGAGCATCCCTTTGCAGGACCTGCAGGCCTTCATGCTGGTGCTGGCCCGGGTGGCCGCGATTCTGTTTGCCATTCCTTTTCTGGATTCCCGCAGCGTGCCGGCTGTTTTCAAGGCCGGGTTGGCGGTGGCCGCCAGCATCATGGTATTGGGCCAGGCCCGGGTGGAGTTGAATTCTTTTCCGGATTCTGTCCTGGGCGTTTTCCTGGCCGTGGCCGCAGAAGTGGTGTTCGGCCTGGCCATCGGATTCATGGTAAAGCTTATTTTCGCCGGTTTTCAGCTGGCCGGCCAGCTGGCCGGTTTTCAGATGGGATTTGCCATCGCCAATGTGGTCGATCCAGCCTCCAGCCTTCAGATTCCGATCCTGGCCCAGTTCATCAATCTTTTCGCGATGCTGATATTCCTGGCAACCAACATGCATTACTGGTTTTTTAAAGCCCTGGTGGACAGTTTCCGGATCGTTGCCCCCATGCAGCTCGAATTTCAGCAGGGCCTGGTGCAACCCATTCTGAGGGCCGCAGCCGGAATGTTCATCATTGCCCTTAAAGTCGGCGCCCCGGTCATCGTCGCCCTGATCCTGACCCACGTGGCGCTGGGCCTGATGGCGCGCACGGTGCCCCAGATGCAGGTGTTCATAGTGGCCATGCCCCTGCAGATCGTCGTCGGAATCGTATTTTTGGGATTGAGCCTGCCTTTCTGGGCCGCTTACATGAAGGACCTGTTCAGCCAGATTGGCCAAACCATGTTGCAGATGTTGAGGTTGTTTTGAAATCGTTTTCCATGCCGGCTGATAAAATCCCCACCGGGTTGGGTAACCGGCTTTTCAGAGACGGTTGCTGTTAGAGGCTTGAAAGATGGCGGCGGGCTACGATCAGGACAAAACCGAACCGGCGACACCGAAAAAGCGGCAGGATGCCCGCGAAAAAGGCCAGGTGGCCCTTACCCGCGAAATTCCCACCGTCATGATACTGTTCAGCGGGGTAATCTTCTTCATGTGGGCCGGAAACTGGTTTTTCAACAGCCTGGTGCTCTTTACCCGCCACGTCTTTCATTCCATGGGCAGCATGCAGCTGACTTGCCCGAACGCAGCGGCGTTCCTGTGGGATGTGTTTTACAGGATCGTGCCGCTCGTTCTGCCTCTGATGCTGGCGGTTGCCGTCGCCGGTGTGATCGGCCATGTGGTGCAGATCGGTTTTCTGCTCACGGGCGAGCCCCTCACCCCCAAGTTTGACAAATTGAATCCCCTCAATGGTATCAAGCGTCTTTTCTCGATCAGGTCCCTGGCGGAGCTGGTTAAATCGGTCCTCAAGGTCGTTATCGTAGGCGTGGCCGGGGGGCTTGCGTTACGCCGTTTAATCGGCCAGGTGCCGGCCCTGGTCATGCTGGATGCGGGCGCCCTGCCGGGATTCATCGGCCACGGCGCCTTCCTGATCTGCCTTTACACGGGCCTGGTCCTGATCGTGCTGGCGGCGGGAGACTACGTTTTTCAGCGCTGGCAGCATGAGCGCGATCTGCGGATGACAAAGCAGGAAGTAAAGGACGAGTACAAACAAAGGGAAGGTGATCCGACCGTCAAGTCACGCATCCGTTCGGCCCAGCGGGAAATGGCCATGCGCAGGATGATGGCCGCCGCTGCCGAGGCCACCGTGGTCATCACCAACCCCACCCGCCTGGCCGTGGCCCTGAAGTACGACAATCAGCTGCCGGCCCCCCGGGTGGTGGCCAAGGGAGCCGGTCCGGTGGCCGAACGGATAAAGGCCGTGGCCCGGCAAAACGATGTGCCCGTGGTAGAGCAAAAACCCCTGGCGCGGACCCTTTTCGCCATGGTCGATATCGATCAATACATACCGGCCGAACTATACCGGGCCGTGGCGGAAGTACTGGCCTATGTCTACCGGCTCAGGCAGGCTGCGTCTCCGGGCACGGCGGATATTTGACGCCGGTGACAAAAAAATCCTCCACCGGCAGGAGGCGGGAGCTTTGCCCCGCCGCCGTGAAAAGACGGAATAATCGTGGGTTCAAAGGGTTAGGCCGGAAAAAATCTGCCGGTCTGCCAAATCAGGTTCCAGGCATGGAATGTGCAGAACCAATGGCTGCGAGATAACAAAGAACCATACGGCAGGAAGACCATGGAGATAGCGCAGGCAAAAATCGGAGCGGGAAGACTTTCGCTGATTCTGGACAACACCGACATCTTCATGGGATTCGCAGCCATGTGCATCCTGATGGTGATGGTGATTCCCATCCCGCCGACTTTGCTGGACCTTTTTCTTACCTTCAATATTACTTTCGCCCTGGTCATTCTTCTGGTGGGCATGTACGTGATGAATCCGCTGGAATTTTCGTCTTTTCCCTCGATTCTGCTGCTGGCCACCCTTTTCCGTCTTTCCCTAAACGTGGCTTCGACCAGGATGATCCTTTTGCACGGCAGCGAAGGCACCCAGGCGGCGGGGAAAGTGATCAAGGCCTTTGGAAACTTCGTGGTCGGCGGAAACTATGTCGTCGGGGTGATCGTCTTCCTTATCCTGGTGGTGGTCAACTTCGTGGTCATCACCAAAGGGGCCGGAAGGATCGCCGAGGTCGCCGCCCGTTTCACCCTGGACGCCATGCCGGGCAAACAGATGAGCATAGACGCAGATCTGAATGCCGGCCTGATCGATGAAAGCGAGGCCCGCCGCAGAAGAGAACAGATAGCGCGCGAATCGGAATATTACGGAGCCATGGACGGGGCCAACAAGTTCGTCCGGGGCGATGCCATAGCCGGTATAATCATCACTCTCATCAACATCGTGGCCGGCTTTGCCATCGGTGTTCTGCAAAACGGGATGTCCTTCGGCCAGGCGGCCCAGACCTACACCCTGCTCACCGTCGGAGACGGTCTCGTAAGCCAGGTGCCGGCTCTGATAATTTCCACGGCGGCCGGTATCGTGGTCAGCCGGGCAGGCTCCGACAGCGGCATGGGCCGGGAGATCGCTTCCCAGCTGTTTTTCCAGCCCCGGGCAGTTGCCGTGGCGTCGGTTATTCTTTTCGGGTTCGGGCTTATTCCGGGCCTGCCGGCCTTTCCCTTTTTCATGCTTTCGGGCATCAGCGGACTGGTCGCCTATCTGGTTTTTCAAACCAAACAAAGCGATGGGCAGGCCGAGACAGAAGAAGCCGCCGGGGAACAGGAAGACGAAGGCGAGCTTGGTTTTCAGCCCCTGCCGCCGCTTGACATCCTGGGACTCGAAGTGGGCTACGGCCTGATCCCGTTGGTGGACGTTGAACAGGACGGCCAGCTGCTGGAGCGGATCAAGTCCATCCGCCGCCAGATAGCCCAGGAAGTGGGCATAGTCGTACCTTCCATCCACATCCAGGACAACATGCAGCTAAAGCCCGGTCAGTACTGCATCAAGCTCAGGGGCGTGGAGGTGGCCTCCGGGGAACTGATGATAAACTACTACCTGGCCATGAGCCCTGACCCCGGAATCGAGCCCCTGGACGGCATAGCAACCAAGGAGCCGACATACGGGCTGGATGCCTACTGGATCAAAGAAGCCGAGCGGGAAAAGGCGATGGCCAAAGGTTACACGGTGGTGGACCTGGCCACGGTTCTGACAACCCATTTGTCGGAGGTGATCCGGCGCCATGCCCATGAATTGCTGGGACGGCAGGAGGTCCAGCAGCTGATCGACACCGTCAAGGAAACCCATCCCAAGGTCGTTGAAGAACTGGTTCCCAACCAGCTCAGCCTCGGGGCCGTGGTGAAGGTGTTGCAGAACCTGCTCAAAGAACAGGTGCCCATCAGGGATCTGCTGACCATCCTGGAGGCCCTGGCCGACTGGGCGCCGGCGGTCAAGCAGGTGGACGAGCTGACCGAATATGTCCGCCAGTCCCTTGCCAGGACCATAACCCGCCAGTACCAGGGACCTGACGGTACGCTGGAGGTTATAACCCTGGATCATGGCCTGGAAAAGCAGCTTGCCGATGCCGTTCAGCACACCGAGCAGGGCAGTTTCATGTCCATCGATCCGCAGACAGCCCAGAGGATCATGAATGTGCTGGCGCTCAGGCTTGAGGCTTTCGCCGGGAAAGGGGTCCAGCCGGTTGTTCTGTGTTCGGCCCAGATCCGGCCGCATTTCAAGAAGATGATCGACCGGTTCATCCCCAACCTTACGATTCTGTCATACGAGGAGATCGAGCCTCAGGTAAAAATTCATTCAGTGGGCGTCGTGGAGCTGACAGATGCAGATTAAACGTTTCGAAGCCCGGAATATGTCGGAAGCGCTGAAGATGATCAAAAAGGAATTCGGCGAGGAAGCCGTGATCCTGTCGGCCCGCAACAATCGTCCCGGCCGTTCGATTTTCGGCCGGCGCAGGACAAAGGGGGTGGTGGTGACGGCGGCCGTCGATCACCAGGCAGGCAGGGATAATCTTCAGACCGGCCGGGATCCGGGAATGAGATCCGCGCCGGATCGGGATCGGGGCAAGCGGCCCGATGTTTCGGACCGGGGGGGCACCGGCCGCATAATTCATCAGTTTAAGCCCATAACTCCCACCGGGCAGAGAATCTGGCAGCTCAGGTCGGCGTCGGGAAACGGGCTGTCCGGTGAAGCGTCCGTCAACCGGCAGTTGTACAGAAAACTTGTCAGCCAGGGAGTTGAGGAAAAGCTCGCCGAAAGCTGGAGCCGCCAGAGCGACAAGCTGGTGGATCAGTCCCTGCCGCTGAAGCAGCAATTACAGCGGGCTCTGGTTCAGTTGCTGGCGGCCCAGGGGATTGTTGTCACCATGGCCGATTCGCGCCGGCGCAAAAAGGCGGGCCTGGTGGTCATGGTGGGACCGGCGGGCGCAGGCAAAACCACCATGGTGGCGAAGCTGGCGGTGGGGCACCTGCTGGAAAAAAGCGGCACGTGCGCCATGATATCGCTCGATGACAGTAAGGTGGGCGGATCGTACGAACTGGAAGCCTACGGCCGGGCAACCGGCATAAGGGTTCTGAAAGCCTATGACGGCCGGCAGCTCGAACGGGGGCTTGCGGAAGTTGAAGGCTGCCGGCAGGTCTATGTCGATACTCCCGCTGTCAGAGGCTCTGATGCCCGGTCGATTTCACAGCTGCGCCGCATGCTGGCCAAACTGCCGTCGGCCGTAATATACCTTGCCATCTGCGCGACCGCCCGGCAGGACGTAATAGCCAAATGGATAGAGCTATACCGTCCCCTGGGAATCGAAGCTGTCGTTGTGACCCGCCTGGACGAATGCAGCCGGATCGGACACGTGGTCAATCTGCTGGTAAAAGAGCGGCTGCCGGTGGCCTATCTGAGCAACGGGCCGTCGGTGCCGGAAGATTGCAGCAAGGCCGATGCCCAGGCCGTGGCCCGCTTTCTGCTGCCCGGCGATCATGAGCGCCAAGAAGGGGACCGGAAACCGGAGGCCGGTCTAAAGCACGATCGGTCCGGACAGTATGTGGCCAACCGCAATTCCGATATTTTCCACCGGCACGACTGCAAGGCCGTAAAGAGAATCAATCAGGACAACATGGTGTTTTTCGATGATCAATTCGATGCCCTGGGACAGGGCTTCAAGCCTTGCCGGATGTGCTGTTCGGAATTGGTCGACACGGTGCGGTTCAGCAGAAATCTGTATGCGGCAGGTGCCCGCTGAAATTCAAGCTGAGGAGCAATGCAAAGATGAGTTCACCCAACGGCAGTAGCGGCAAAGTGATTCACCTCAATCCGGGCGGACGGAAAGGATTGGCTGCCTCGGGCGGCCATGGCGCGGCCCGGTCCGGACAGGCCCCCCGCAGTATAGCCATAACCTCCGGCAAGGGGGGAGTGGGCAAGACCAATATCGTTGCCAATCTCGGATACTCCCTGGCCCGCACGGGCAAAAGCGTACTTGTCTTCGATGCCGATCTGGGCCTGGGCAACCTGGACGTGCTGCTGGGGCTGGCTCCCAGGTTCAATCTGTCGCATGTGATTCAGGGGCAGGCCGATCTGGAGCAGATCGTGGTCGCCGGTCCCGGAGGGATGAAGATTTTGCCGGCTTCTTCCGGGATACAGGAGATGACCAGCCTCAGCCGGTCGGAAAGAAGCGAGCTGAGCCGGCAGCTGAAGAACTTTGTCAACCGCTTCGACGTCCTGCTGATCGACACGGCCGCGGGGATATCCGGCAACGTACTGCATTTCAATATCTCGGCCGATGACGTGATGGTGGTGGTCAACCCGGAGCCGACTTCCATTACCGACGCCTATGCCCTGATGAAGGTCCTGTCGGTCCAGTACGGCCTGGAGCGTTTCAACCTGCTGGTCAACGCCGCCCGCGATGCCAGGGAGGCTGAAGAGGTCTGCCGGCAGCTATGCCTGGTCAGCGACAGGTTTCTCAGGATTGAAATAGATTATCTGGGTTTTGTGCCTTTTGACGAGAATGTAAAAGCGGCTGTGAAAAAGCAGACCATCATCAGCGAATTTCAGCCTGATTCAGGAGCCAGCCGCAGTTTTGTTTCCATCGCGCGCAGGATTGCTTACCTGCAGCCGATGCTCGCTGCCGGTCAATGCCCGCGCAACCCGGAAATAGGGGACTTGCTGATTTAACCATGATTGCCGGAAACATGCGGAGAGAAAAAATGGAATTGGCAGAATCGCGTTTGAACTCGCTGTCAAAGGACGACCATAGCCTGCGGAACGAGATAATTGCCGAGTATCTGCCTTATGTGAGCAGGATAGTAAACCGGATCGCGGTTCACCTGCCTCCCACGGTGGAAATAGACGATCTGATCAACGTCGGCATAATCGGCCTTATCCAGGCAATCGAACGCTACGATCCCAGCCGCGACAACAAGTTCATGACCTATGCGGTCTTCCGCATAAAGGGGGCTGTCCTGAGCGAACTGCGCTCGCGCGATTTTCTCGGCCGCACCACACGCCGCAAGATCAGAAGCCTGGAAAAGGCTTACCTCAAGCTTGAACAGAAGTTGGGCCGCAGCGCCAGCGACGAGGAAGTGGCCCGGGAATTGAACATGGACCTGGACCAGCTTTACCAGGTAAAGCGCATGAGCAACATCTCTTTCATCAGTTTTGAAGAAATAGGGTACACGTCCAGGGAAGAAAAGGACAACTTCATCAACGCCCTGATGCGCAACGAATCGGACGACGCCCTGACCCTGACGACCATCAAGGAGATCAAAGGGGCCATAGCGAGGCAGATCGAAGAACTTCCTGAAAAAGAAAAACTTGTCATATCTATGTACTACAGCGATGAGATGACCATGAAGGAAATCGGCAAGGTTCTGGGGATCACCGAGTCAAGGGTTTCCCAGATTCACTCCCAGGCCGTTATGAGATTGCGCAGCCGGCTTCGCAAGGAAGGCCTGATCGATGACTGAAAAAAAGCGAGGATAGCATGTTGTCCACCATTACAACTGAAGGTTGGGTCCTGATGGCGGGAATCGGATTGCCCGCGGTTTGTCTGCTTTTTACGGCCCTGGGACTTGTGTTCAGGAAAAAAAAGAACCCGCCCGAAGGGTGTCGTGTTCAGCAGCAGGCCGGTACACAGCAGGTGGCGTCCTTTGGAAATGAGATCGATTGGCAGCTGCTTGTACAGGAGCTGGACCGGCGACTTGTTGAAATCTGTCTTTTCGTTCAGCAGGAGCGGGCCAGGTTGCTGATGCCGGTTGCCGGCCGACCCGGTCCGGGGATCGGCGATGCGGAGATGCCTGCCCGGCAACAGGACGTATCTGCCGGAGACCGGGACGCCGGAGAAGATGACAGGCGGCAGGGCCGGCAGAACCTGGACATCCACGGCCTGGTCGGCGAACTGGCTTCAAAGGGGCTGCCGGCCGAGCAGATAGCCCGCAGTCTGAACCTGAGTGTGACCGAGGTCGACCTTATGCTCAGGGTAAGAGGGCGGCGGCAACAGGCGACTGCGGTCAAGCCGTCTTCGATTTCGGCAGTGGTGTGATGAGCGCAAGCGGCGGATGGATCCAGGCAGATTTTGCCGCCTGTCCGGCAAAAACGGACTGCCGGATGATGGGAGCAGAATATAAGTGTGCCGAATATATGAATTTGCTGCAATGGTACGATGATTGCTTTTATCCTTGCAAGCAGGGGAGCCGGCAGATTCCCGGCAGGCAAGAGACGATCCTGAACTGTAAAGGAGCCCGGATGTCATGAGCGGTGATTTGTACCTGGCAGGAGCAGGGGCGTTGCTGCAGCAGATGCGCCTGGATACCATCGCCAACAACCTGGCCAACGTGGCGACGGCCGGCTACAAGCAGGACAAAATGATTTTCAGGAGCAATCCAAAGGAGCAGCAGCCTGAGTCCGGTCTCAGCCCTCTGCCCGTTGCCGGGCAGGTAATATCACCTTACGCTCCGCCCATGGATCAGATCATCGATTTTTCCCAGGGCCCCCTGGAACAGACCGGCAATCCGCTGGATGTGGCCATCGAAGGCCCCGGCTTTTTCAAGGTGCAAACGCCCGAGGGCGTCCGTTATACCCGCAGGGGCAGTTTCATACTCGACGACCAGGGCGTCCTTAGCACGCCCGAAGGCTACCCCGTCCTTGGCCAGGGAGGCACGATCACCATCGAAGGCAGCAGGATCGAGATCCATCAGGACGGCACCGTCACGGTGGACGGCGACGAGGCCGGACAGCTGGAAGTGGTCGATTTCAGGCAGCCATACAAGCTCAAGCGCCAGGGCCGGTCGCTGTTTGCCCCGGAAACGGCCGCCGTGCAGGAGATTCCGGCCGAAGGCGGCATGCTCAGCCAGGGATTCGTGGAAAGGTCCAACGTCGAGGCCATCCGCGCCATGACGGAAATGATAGAGACTCTGCGGATTTTCGAATCCTACCAGAAAGTAATGCGCAGTATCGACGACGCGGAGGCCAAGACGGTCAACGAGGTGGGTAAACTCTAACCGGCCCGGGAAGCCCGTAACCGGTCGCTGACAATGCCGGGCCCATGAAAGGAAGTCGACATGATACGCAGTCTTTGGACGGCAGCAACCGGAATGCAGGCCCAGACTGTAACCATAGATATCATCGCCAACAATCTGGCCAATGTGAATACCGCCGGGTTCAAGCGCAGCCGGGCCGATTTCCAGGACCTGCTCTACGAAAACCTCAAACCGCCGGGGGTTACCGCAGCCGACGGAACCCAGGTTCCGACGGGCATCGAGATCGGTCACGGGGCGCGTCTTGTGGCTACCCAGAAGCTCTTTACCCAGGGCGATTTCAAACATACGGAAAACCAGCTGGACATGGCCATAGAAGGGGACGGTTTTTTTCAGGTCGTTCAGCCCAACGGGGAGATCGCCTATAGCCGGGCAGGCAATTTCAAGGTCGACAGCGAAGGCCGGATAGTCACCCCCGACGGATTCCTGATGGAGCCTGAAATCACCATCCCCACCGACAGCCTGGCGGTTTCCATCAGCACCGACGGAACGGTCTCCGTGATCCAGGCCGGCCAGACGGAACCGGTCCAGGTGGGCAGCATCGAGCTGGCGCGATTCACCAACCCGGCCGGACTCAAAAGCATAGGCCGCAACCTTTTCCTGGCCACCGACGCCTCGGGCGATGCAGTCACCGGAACCCCGGGCGAAGACGAATACGGCACCATTGCCCAGGGATTCCTGGAGATGAGCAACGTCAGCGTGGTGGACGAGATGGTCAGGATGATAACCGCCCAGAGGGCCTATGAAATCAACAGCAAGGCGATCCAGACCGCAGACGAGATGCTTCAGGCGGCCAACAATCTGAAGCGTTGATGGAGGTGACCAATGCCGGTTCCTTCAAATATCCTTCCGGGCAGGCGGCACATCTACTGGTGGTGCCTGTTGAAGATTCTGGTTTTTCTGGCGGCGGCCTGCCTGCCGGCAACCGGAACCTTGACCGGGGCTTATGCCGGACAAAGCCGGGGCCGGGTGATGATAAGCGCCAGGGAGAAGGCGGCCGTCGATAGCGACCGTATTTACCTGGGGGACGTTGCCCGGATCAATGGCGGCGACCGGAAGTTGCGCCGCAGATTGTCCGGCCTCTACCTGTGCCCGGCGCCGCCTCTGGGCGAGAGCAAGGCGATAGACGCCGGGCTGGTGATCCGCAGGCTGAAACAGAAAGGGATCTGTCCGGCCGGCTGCGGCATCGATTTCAAACGGCCGGTCAAGGCAACCCGCAGGTACCAGTCGGCGGACCCGAAGCTGATCCGGGCGGCCGTCATGACTTTTGTCAGGCGCCGGCTTGCCGGCACCGGCGCCCGGGTGAAGATCGGCTCCATTCAGATACCGAAGACCGTCAGACTGCCCCGGGGCAGGGTCACCCTGGCTGTTCAAAGGCCGGGGCGCGTGCAGCTAAGAGGCCGGACGCCCCTTCAGGTCAGGATTGCGGTAAACGGCAGGCTGGTGCGCCAGATCAGGGTCGTTGCCGATGTCAGGTTGTTTGCCATGGCCGTGGTGTCCACCCGGCCGCTGGGCAGACGCCAGCCCATCACCGGCGAGCTGGTGGCCCTGCGCCAGGTGGAAGTCACCCGCTGCGGCCGGAACTATTACACAGCCCTGGAGCAGGTGCTGGGAATGCGCACCCGCTCTGCCCTGGCGGTGGATACAATTTTGGCTCCGTCGCTGCTGGAAGTGATTCCGGTGGTTCACCGGGGCGATGTGGTCAGGATGGTTGCCGAAAGCGGCGGTTTGCGGATCATCACCCGGGGGATATGCCGGGAAGAAGGCGCGCCGGGGCAAAGGATAAGGGTCACCAACGCCAAGTCGAGGAAAGAGGTTTTTGCCGAGGTTGTGGATTCGGACACGGTGAAGGTTTCTTTCTGACATCAGCGGAGGCTTGCGATGAAAGATTACAGGATCGGGTTTGAGGCGGGATTAAAGAGGCTTGCCCCGGTAGTCGTCGTGTTACTGTTGCTTGTGCCCGGCTGCAGTCGGCAGGCGGCCCGGGAAGGCAAGCGGGAGGTGGTGCCGGCGGCGGTGACCGCGCCGAGGGCCGGGGCCGGGCAGAAAGAGGCAAACGGCTCGCTGTGGGATGAAAAAGGCAGCCTTTGTTCGATGTTTGCCGACATGAAGGCCCGCAAGGTCGGCGATATCCTGACCATCAAGATAATCGAGACTTCCAGCGCCACCAACAAGGCCAGCACCAAGGCCGGGCGTGATTCGAGCCTGAGTGCCGGGCTGGGGAACTTTTTCAACGCCGAAAAGCGCTACCCCGGCGACCAGCCCTTTTTCAATCCCTTCGGCAAGGTGGCCGGATCGATGAAAAGCGAATTCGACGGTTCGGGAACCACCAAGCGCAGCGGAGCCCTGACGGCCTACATGACGGCCCGGATCAAGGAAGTCCTTCCCAATGGCAACCTGTTGATAGAAGGCAACCGGGAGGTAAGGGTCAATGACGAGAACCAGGTCATCACCCTGACGGGGATAATCCGGCCGCGGGACATCTCGGCCGACAACGTGATCAAGTCCACCTATATCGCGGACGCCAGGATATCCTACAGCGGAAGCGGAATAATCAACGACAGGCAGCGGCCGGGATGGCTCAGCCGCCTGTTGAACAAGATATGGCCGTTTTAAAACGGTCAGAAAAGAAGTGCGTCATGAAATCGAAAGCATCGGCTTGGCGGACAGTCATTCTCATCCTGGCTCTGCTGGGCCTGGCGGTTCCCTGCCAGTCAGCCAGGGTCAAGGATATAGTCTCCATCAAAGGGGTGCGCAACAACCAGCTGGTGGGCTACGGGCTGGTGGTGGGGCTGGACGGAACCGGCGACGGCAAAAAGGCCCGTTTCACCATCCAGTCCATGGCGAGCATGCTGGAAAAGATGGGGGTCACGGTGGATTCCGGCCAGATCCAGGTTTCCAACGTTGCCGCCGTCATGGTTACGGCCACCTTGCCGCCTTTTGCCCGGGCCGGCTCCAGGATCGACGCCCTGGTCAGCTCCATCGGGGATGCCAAGAGCCTGCAGGGCGGCACCCTGCTCATGACTCCCCTTAAAGGCGCCAACGGGCGCGTTTACGCTGTCGCCCAGGGACCGGTTAATACCGGCGGTTTTTCGGCCGGCGGGGCAGGAAGCAGCGTCCAGAAGAATTTCCCCACCGTGGGAAGGGTGATCAACGGCGCCCTGGTGGAAAGAGAGATCGATACCGGTTTCGGCAAACGAAACAAGCTGACCCTGGCCCTGCATACCCCGGATTTCACCACTGCTTACCGCGTGGCCGGCACCATCAACAGGCATTTCATGATGCCCGTGGCCAAGGCCATAGACGCAGGCACCCTGTCTGTCAGAGTTCCCGGGGGATACGACGACAACCTGGTGGGGCTGGTGGCGGCCATAGAACCCCTGGAGGTCGAGACCGACTCGCGCGCCAAGGTGGTGATAAACGAAAGGACCGGAACGGTGGTCATGGGTGAAAACGTAAGGATATCGACCATAGCCATCGCCCATGGAAACCTTTCCATCGTGATCAAGGAAAACCCCGACGTGTCCCAGCCGCTTCCCTTTTCCAAGGGTAAGACCGTGGTCACGCCCAACACGGATATTTCGGTCAAGGAAGGCGGCCGGCAACTGGTGGTGATCCCCAGGGGGGTCAGCATCGGTGACGTGGTAAGGGCTCTTAACGCCCTGGGGGTATCTCCAAGGGACCTGATCGCCATCTTCCAGGCCATCAAGGCTGCCGGGGCCCTGCAGGCCGACCTGGAGGTGATCTGATGCCCGGCACGATAACCGGCCCGGCAGGCGCACTTGGCGGTCAGCTGCGCGCAGCTGACCGGCCGGCATGTGGATCGGCCGGCAGCCGCGGCCGGTTGGACCGGGCCTGCCGCCAGATGGAGGCAATCTTCCTGGAGTACATGCTGAGTCAGATGCGCAAGACCGTCGGCCGGGGAGGAATAATCGGCCGCAGCAGTGCCATGCGGCTGTATCAGGGGCTGTATGACCAGCAGCTGAGCCGGGAGCTGAGCTGCCGGAAAAGTCTGGGCCTGGCCGAGATGATCAAGCAACAGCTTCTGCAGCACCGGCCGGTCGGCGGGCCAAAAGCGGAAAATAATGCTAAAGTTTCAACCGGGGATGCCGATATGGCAAACGGTGGACCTGTCCGTTTCAATTCCGGCCGGTCACCCGAGTGACACTTCACCCCAAAAGGGGTGACTTTCATTGCCCCAAGAAGGAGGCGTTCTGATGAAGATCGACGAGCGTAGCCAACCCATTCCGCTCAATGCTTACAGGTCTGTGGCAGGCCGACAGACGGAGGCGGGTCAAACGCGCCGGTCACCCTTGCCCGATGCTCCCGGTGACAAGGTGGATCTGTCTGCCCACAGCCGCACGGCGCAGCAGGCGGCCCGGGCCCTGAAACAGATGCCCGAGGTGCGTTCTGACCTCGTGGAAAAGGTAAGGACGGAGATTGAAAACGGTACCTACCGGGTCGATTCTGAAAAGACGGCCGGCAGCATGCTGAAAGAAGCATTCGAAAACCAGATCATAATGCGCAAGATAGACGTAATGGCCTAAAGGACTTCAAATGAAGACAACCGCTGGTGACAATCCGGACAAAGCCGTGGTTTGCGGTCCGGAAGCGCTGAGGACATTGCTCGGGACCATGGCTGAACAGCGTCGCCTGGCCACGGCCCTTCTGGAGACGGTCATGGACGAGCGGCGGGCGGTTCTGGAAAACGACATCCAGGGCCTGACGGAGATCAACGCCAGGAAAGTGGCGACCCTTGAAGACTTCAACAGGCTGGAGGGGCGCTGCAAAAAAGCTGTGGCGGAAGTGGCCCGTCTGGTCGGTTTGCAGCCCGGACCCGAAACGACCATGCGCCAGATTGTCGAACGTCTTGAAGAACCGTTTTGCACCGAACTGGACAAAACCAGATCCATTCTGAAAAACACTCTCCTGCAGGTCAGACAATGCAACCGGACCAATCAGAGACTGCTGAGCAATTGCCTGGAGCTTGTCGACCGAAGCGCCCGGATGCTTCGGCAGCTGTTCGATCCGCCTCCGGTTTACGGCAGAAAGGGAAGTTCAGGCTCCTGTCTCCGGCAAGGAGCCCTGGTTAGCAACGTGGCCTGATGCGAGGTGGACATGCCGAATATCTACGGAATGATGGACGTGGGGCGGACAGCCCTGATCAGCCACCAAAAAGCGATCGACATAATTGGCAATAACATCGCAAATGCCAACACCCCCGGATATTCACGCCAGAGGGTCAACCTGGAACAGAATGCGCCGGTGCGCTATCAGGGCGGCACCATGAGCAACGGTGTTCATGCCGAGCAACGTATCCAGAGGGCCTACGATCAGTTCCTGGCTGCCCAGATCAACGATCAGAAGCAGAGTCTCGGACGCTGGACGGCTCAGAAAGAAGCCCTGGAAAAGGTGGAACTGATGTTCGACGAAGTCAGCGGTTACGGGCTGAACAAAGCCTTTTCCGAGTTCTGGAATGCCTGGCAGGATCTGGCCAACAATCCTGTCGGGCATGTCGAGCGTGTCACCGTGGTTTCAAGGGGCCGGAATCTGGCAGAGACCTTCAAAAAGCTGCGCCGGGACCTGGTTTCCGTCCAGCAAGACGCAGACGAGGAAATTCAGGACCTGGTGGGTGAGATAAACACCATCGCCCGACAGATAGCCGAACTGAACCGCAAGGTAACCCAGGTGGAAGTCTCGGGCCACAACGCCAACGACTACCGGGATGAACGCGACCTGCTGCTGAACAAGCTGGGAGACATGATCGGGATAAACAGCTTCGAAGATGGTGACGGTAACGTAATTGTCAGCGTGGGCAGTGAAAAGCCCCTGGTGGACGGAACCCGGTCCTGGTCGCTGACAACCGGCACCAACGGTTCCGGATTTCAGGATCTGTATTGGGTCGACAGCAGCGGCGCCAACGTTGACATAACGGACGATATCGATTCCGGACAGATGAAAGGATGGCTCCAGGCGCGTGATTCGGTTGTTTCAGGATACATTGACCGGCTCGACACTCTGGCATCGACGGTAATCAGCCAGGTCAACAACCTGCACGCTGCGGGCTACGCCCTGGACGGATCCCAGAACAATTTTTTCACCGGTGGCAATGCGGTCGACATGGCTGTCAATTCAGCCGTGGTTTCAGACGTCAATCTGGTGGCCGCTTCGGGCACCAGCGGAGGGGTGCCGGGGGACAACAGCACTGCCGTTGCCATTGCGGCCCTGCAGCAGACCCTTACCATGTCTTCGGCCACGACCACCTTCGACGGTTACTACGCTTCGATGGTGAGCGACGTGGGAGCCGACGTGCGTGACGCCCGGGTAAGCCTTCAGCATCAGGACTCGATGGTATCACGGCTCGAAGCTTACCGCGAACAGGTTGCCGGAGTCTCCCTGGACGAAGAGATGGTGGAACTGATTCAATCCCAGCATGCGTACAGCGCCGCTGCAAAACTGATCACTTCGGCCGACGAGATGATGGCGACCCTGATCGGTATGGTCAGGTGACGAAAGGATAGCGTGAATGCGTATCAGCAACAAGCAGATGGCCGAAAATCTGAAGCACAGGCTCTTTCAGCAAACCGCCCGGATCCTGGAGAGCGAGACCAAGGTTACAACCGGCAAAAGAGTCAACAAGCTTTCCGACGACCCGGTGGCCATGGGCCGGATTCTGGAGTACCGCAGCACCATTTCCAGAATGGAACAGTACGGCCGCAACATATCCCTGGGGCAGAACCACCTGGAAGCCGTGGACGGAATCCTGGAGGCGGTATCGGATCTCATCGGCCAGGCCAAGGACATAGCATCCAATCCCGATCCTGACCTCAGCAGCTCCCAGGCAAGCCAGGTGGCCGACATCCGCCGGCAGATTCTGCAGTTCGCCGGCTCCAAGCATAACGGCAACTATCTTTTCTCCGGCCATCAGACAGATACGGCTCCGTTCGACTCTTCCGGGACCTACCAGGGTGATTCGGGCACCCGCGACATAGTCATCGGCCAGGGTATGACAGTAAGCATCGAGGCAGACGGAAGTGAAATCTTCCAGGGCAGCCAGGATGTGTTTCAGGTCCTGGATGACCTGGAGACAGCCATCGGCGCCAACGACAAAGCCTCGATAAAAACCCAGCTGTCAAGGCTGCAGGACGCCCTGGAGCATATCAATGGTATCCGGGCCGAAAATGCAGTCCAGGCCAAAAGAATGGAAACGGCTGAAAACCACTGGAATAGTTTCAGGGTCAGCATGGAACAGATGTTGTCCCGCACCGAAGATGCCGATCTGGCAGAGGCGGTAATCGACCTGCAGGTTCAAAAAACCGCATACGAAGCATCTCTGGCAACCGGGGCCATGATCATTCAGCCCAGTCTTGTCGATTTCCTGAGCTGACCTTCCTGTTTGGACTCACAAGAAGTCAGCCATCTTTTTATCTTCTTATCTTCGCTGCTGTCCGCCGCCGGCCCGCTTTGCTGAAAACGGGGCGCCAAGCTGACCGTATGCGCGCGCTCAATCCAGGGGCCAGACTTTGGCGGCTTCTGATGAAGGCTGCTGCTTGGGCAAAGGATAACCGTGACGGCTGGCCTTCGGAATGGTGCCGAGAATGATTTCCACCCGGCGGTTTTTCCGCCTTCCTTCGGCGGTGGAGTTGGATGCTATCGGCCGGAACTCGCCGAAACCCATGGTTGACACCCGGCGCGGATCTATGCCGACCCTGTTGATAAGAAAATCGGCGACTGCGGCGGCCCTGGCAATGGAAAGTTCCAGATTGGAGCGGAAAGGCCCGCCGCGGACCGGCACATTGTCGGTATGGCCGGCAACGATTATGTCACCATCGGTTTTTTTCAGCACACGGCCTATCTTCAGCAGCAAGGGTTTCAATTCAGGACGGATCGTGGCCTTGCCGGAATCGAAGGTGCTTTCCCCCATGAGCTTTATCACAACCTGGTCATTGCCGGCCTCCACCGAGAGCTGGTCCTCGAAATCCCGGAGGCGGGTGGCTATTTCGGCGTTGATTTCGCGACCGATCTCTTCCTTTATCCGGGTCGCAATAACTTCCTGGTCGAAATCCTTGGCGATCATCTTGATGCCCTTGGGCACCTCCATGATTTTTGTCTTGCGCTGGACTCCGAATGCTTTTTCAAGCGACCCGGCCACCTGCTTGTATTTTTGCTTGTCCAGTTCCGAAAAGGACAGTAACAGGACGAAAAAACAGAGCAGCAGACTCATCAGGTCCCCGAAGGTGACCACCCATTTGGGCGCTCCGGGATCAATTTTCTTTTCATCTTCTACGGCCTGTCCCATCAGCTTTCTCCGGAATCACCGGAGGGCTCGTCTTTTTTCTCGCGATCCTTGGGTGAAAGAAAAATCTTGAGCGATTCTTCCAGGACCATGGGAGAGACTCCCCGGTTGATGGCCACCGCGGCTTCGACCACGATGGTTTTTACAAGTTTTTCTTCATCCGAACGCAGTGCCAGCTTGTCGGCCAGCGGAAGGCAGATCAGGTTGGCCATGATGGCGCCGTAAAGGGTGGTCAGGAGGGCAACGGCCATGGACGGTCCGATACTGGAAGGATCCTCCATGGATGAAAGCATCTGCACGAGACCGATAAGGGTGCCGATCATTCCGAAAGCCGGAGCGGCATCGCCCATGCTCTTGAACACGTTTTGGCCGACCTCGTGCCGCTTGACCATCAAGCGGATGTCCTTGTTGAGCATATCTTCTATCAGGCCCTCGTCGTAACCGTCTGACAGATAGCGAAGCGCCTTGGCGGCAAAGGGGTCGGAAGGAGTTTCCTTCTCCAGGGCGATCAATCCTTCTTTCTTGGCAATCCGGGTATATTCCACCATTTCGCGGATGATGTTTTCCGGAGGTTCTATCTTTACGAAAAAGGCTTTCATGGCGACACTTATGGAACCGATGACATCGCTCATTTTGAACTTGATGAAGGTGGTGGCGATGGTGCCGCCGACGACGATCAGCATGCTGGGAATGTTGATGAAAACCAGGGCGCTGCCGCCCAGAAACACCGACACCACGATGAGAACGGTTCCGCTTACCAGACCTATTACTGTCGCTAGATCCATGGTGGCTCAGCTCCTTGACGAGACTTTGTGCACGTATACTCTGTCAGCGATGGCGTTCAGCCTGACGTAATGCTTCAGCTTTTCGATCGCATCCGCGGTCAGTTTCGTGTCGGCCGCCATTATGAAGGCCCCTGTTTTCAGGTAGATGTTACGCGCAAGGACCATTCCTTCCTTCAGTTGTCCGACCTTGAGGGCCAGGTCGTTGACGGACTTTTCCTTTTCGATCAGCTCGACGTGGATTTCCAGCAGCAGGTCCACCATTTCAGGCGCAAGCTGGTAACCGCGAGTCCGTTGCAGATGTTCGGGAATGTCGTCCGGGCTCAGGCCCTGGATGTGGCGCAGATCGTCGTACAAAGAGGCGGCCGAGACCAGCTGGGCCAGCAAAGGTATGTCTTCTCCGGCCAGGGAGTCCGGAAAACCGCGGCCGTTATACTGCTCATGGTGCAGCCTTACAATCTCGGCTATCGGTTTGAGCATGTCCACCTGGTCCAGGATGAGGGCACCTCTTTCGGGATGGGAACGGTAAAGCTGTTTTTCCTCGGCATTTTGCGCCACCTGCGGCTTGGAATAGACAGCCGGCGGCAGGCCCACCATGCCTATGTCGTGGACCAGACCGGCGGCTTCGACCTTGGCATATTGCTTGTCGGAAACTCCGGGATGAACTCTGGCCATTTGCAGACACAGGCGGCCGACCCGCCGGCAATGTCCGCCCAGCCTTTCATCGAACACCTCCAGCAACTGGGTGAACATGTGAATGGTCTGGTAATAGTTCCGGGCAAGGTCCTGGTATCTTTGTTTCAGGTTGTGCTCCAGGGTAACGATCCGCTGCCCGATTTCCACTCTTGCCTTGAGCTCTTCGATGTTGATGGGCTTGGTCAGATAGTCGTCAACGCCGGCCTTCAGGCCGTTTACGATATCGGCCCTTGTGTCCTGGGAACTTATCAGGATGAGATAGATGTAATGGTCCAGCCCGGCGCCGCGGATCCGTTTGCAAAGCTCTATGCCGTCGATCTCCGGCATGAGCCAGTCGCTGATGACAATGTCAAAATGCTCCTTCCGGACGGTTTCCCAGGCCTGCGATCCATCGGAAACAGAGACGATAAGATGGCCCTGGCTCCGGAGGCTTTTTTCCAGCAGAGACAAAGTTACCTTGTCATCGTCTACAAGCAGAATTTTCATTGTCTTTTCCCTGGTTCCCGGTTGGGAATCCCGTGTCCGGACGCAGCTTATGAGCTGCCGTGCCGGGTCATCAAAAATTTTATCGGTTGCCGGCAGCCAAACTTGAGCCGGCAGCCGGTGATCATGCCGGCCTGAAGTTAAAGTGTGGAGAATCAATGACGATATAGACAATGAGAGAGAATCCCGGAAAATGGGTGGCGGGTGCGGTCCTATATCGAGGTCCTGCCGGGAAACGGAAAGATACATACGATGATCCCGCCTTGTTCAATGCAATGTGGGAAAGCTGGGGGTCCAATGAGAATACTGGTTGCCGAGGATGATTTTATTTCCCGAAATCTCCTGATAAAATTACTGCAGAAGATTGGATACCAGGTGACGGCGGCAGAAAACGGGGCCCAGGCCTGGCAGCATTTTCAGGATGAAGAGTACGAGATGGTAATTACCGATTGGATGATGCCGGAAATGGACGGCCTTGCCCTGTGCGACAAAATAAGGAGCAGTGTTCAGCAACGCTATGTCTATATCATCATTCTTACCGCCCGCGACCGGAAGGACGACTTGCTGAAAGTTTTCCAGTCCGGGGCGGACGATTACATTCCAAAACCTTTCGACCCGGATGAGCTGAAAGCCAGGGTCCAGACAGGACGCAGAATCGTGGAACTGGAAAAAGATCATCAAAGGTTGCAGGAAATATTGATCGAAAGCCGCAACAAGCTCAGGATAGTTTTCGATTCCCTGCAGGAAGAAATAATCGCCCTGGACAAGGACAAGAAAATAGTATCGGCCAACAAGACCTTTCTGGCGATAAACGGACTGTCCTACGAACAGATAATCGGGGTTGCCTGGCTGGAAAAGGCCGGTCCGCAGCAGGGCCGTTTCGATGTCGGAAAAGTGCGCCAGCTGGTTGACCGGGTTTTCGAAAAAGGAGAGGCGAAGCATTACCTGGACAAGTGGGTGGATACCCGCGGCCAGATCTACTACAAGCAGGTTACCTGCCTGCCGATCAGGGATGAACGGGCAAGCGTATTCCAGGTGGTGGTCGTTTTCAAGGACATTACTGAAGAGCGACGTAAATCAGAAGAGATCAAGGCCCTCAACAAGAAGATTATTGAAAGCGCCGCCCAGATAGAAGCCAAGAACAAGAAGCTCGAAGCGGCCCTCAAACGCCTGGAAGAAACCCAGACCCAGATGCTCCAATCGGAGAAAATGGCTTCCATCGGCCAGCTGGCCGCCGGGGTGGCCCATGAAATCAACAATCCGACCGGATTTGTCAGCAGCAACCTGAAGACCCTTGAAGATTACCAGGAAGATATCGATGGCCTGATCCAAAAATACCGCAAGCTCAAGGAATTGATAGAAAAGGACGGCAAATCGGATCCGTCCTCGGAACAGGTGGCCTCCCTCCTGGAGGAAATAGGCGAGTATGAAGAAGAGATAGACATAGATTACATTCAGGAGGACGTACGCGATCTGATCAAGGATTGCCGCGAGGGAACCGAGCGGATCAAGAAGATCGTGATGGACCTGAAGGATTTTGCTCATCCCGGCGAAGGCGTGATGCAGGCCACCGATGTCAACAAGGGGCTGGAGTCGACTCTCAACGTGGTTTACAACGAACTGAAATACAAGGCAAACATTATAAAGGAATTCGGCAAGCTGCCATTGATTCAGGCTTACCCCCAGCAGCTGAACCAGGTTTTTATGAACATTCTGGTGAATGCGGCCCAGGCCATAGAAAAAAAGGGTGAAATCCGCATCGAGACCGAGGCCGTTGACGGATACGTCCGGATCAAGATCAGCGACACCGGTTGCGGTATTCCCAAAGAAAACCTGAACAAGATTTTCGATCCTTTCTTTACCACCAAAGACGTCGGAAAGGGCACCGGCCTGGGGATGAACATTGCTTACGGTATAGTCAAGAAACACAACGGTACCATTGAAGTTGAATCCACGGTCGGCAAAGGGACAACCTTTACGATCAAACTGCCGGTTGACGGCAAGGCATTAAACGGGAAGCAACCCCGAAACGATGTGTAGCCGATATGTTGTACGCGACCAGAGAAAAGGTGCTGCCGCGCGAAATGACGGCATCTAGACCGAAACTGCTTGTGGTGGACGACGAGCTGCAGGTGATCAAAAGCCTGAAAAGGCTTCTGCGGGGTCAGGATTACGAGATCCTTTGGGCCACCGGCGGTGCCGAGGCCCTGGAGATTGTCCGGAGCCACGATATCGGGGTCGTTATTTCCGACCAGATGATGCCCGGAATGGACGGGGTCACCTTCCTGGAAAAACTTGGCCGGATAAGTCCCGATACGGTCAAGCTTATGCTGACGGGCTACGCCAGTTTTCAAAACGCCCTGGATGCCATCAACCGCTGCCATGTTTTTGAGTACCTTCAGAAGCCGTGGACGGCCGAGAGCCTGCAACAGGCATTGGAGCGGGCTTTCCGGCATTGGCACCTGGTGGTGGAAAACAAGCGCCTTACCGCCTTGACCCTGAAACAGAATGCCGAACTGAAAGGGTTGAACGCCCGACTGGAGCAGCGTGTCCGGGATCGTACCCGCCAGCTGGAAGAGGCGGTCCGCGAAGGGGTTCTGATGCTCGCCCAGGCTGCCGAGGCCAAGGACGACGATACCGGCGATCATGTGCTGCGCATGAAGAATCTTACGACCGCCATTGCCCTTGAAATGGGACTGAATCCCCAATATGCGGAAAAAATAGGGTTTTTCAGCATGATGCATGATGTCGGAAAAATTCATGTCCCAGACCGCATTCTGAAAAAGAAAAGCCCTCTGACGGCGGCCGAATGGAAAATCATGCAGCGCCATACCGTGGCCGGTGAAAAGATCCTCGGCAGCAGCTCCTTTTACGATATGGCCCGCAGGATAGCCCGCAGCCATCATGAAAGAATGGATGGCAGCGGTTATCCGGACGGTCTTGAAGGTGATCGGATACCCCTGGAGGCCCGTATCGTGGCTGTGGCCGACGTATACGATGCTCTGGGACACGCGCGTCCTTACAAACCGGCATGGCCACGGGACAAGGTGCTGGCGGAGATGCGCCATTTATCGGGATGGCACCTTGATTCAGAGATAGTGTCTGCCTTACTTGAAGTCGTCCGGACCGGTGACGGTCCGGAGGGGAGTTGAGTTTTGGCAACCAAACACAAGCATATCTTGTTGTTAGTGGACGATGAGCCTTCCATAACCAAAGCTCTCAAGCGCCTGTTCCGCAAGGAAGGTTACCGTATTCTGACAGCCGATTCAGGTTACAGCGGCCTTGAGGTTTTGCAGGCTTCCGACAGGCCGGTTTCCCTTATCATTTCAGACCAGCGCATGCCCGGCATGAACGGGGCGGAATTTCTTGAAAAAGCCAGGGCGATCCACCCGGATGCGGTCCGTTTTCTGCTTACCGGTTACTCTGACATGGAAGCGGTGATAGCGGCTGTCAACAAAGGAGAGATTCACCGTTACCTGACGAAACCCTGGAACGATGAAGATCTGCTTCTGCAGGTGCGTCAGGCCCTGGCACAGTACGATCTTGTGGCTGAAAACCGCCGCCTTACCGAACTGACGGTCAGACAGAACCGCGAGCTTGCCGAACTCAACAAAAACCTTGAAAAAAAGGTGGCCGAAAGGACGCAGCAGATTATTCTGCAAAACAAGGTGCTGGAGAAGGTAAACCGCAAGCTCGAAAAAAGTTTCATGGATTCCATCCGCCTGTTGTCCACGCTGGTGGAGTCTCTCAAACCCGAGCTGGGACGGATCATGCGCCATGTGTCCCAGCTGGCCCGGTCAGTGGCCGGCACTTTCGGCCTGGAACAGGCGGAACTGGACAGGATAGAGATGGCCGGGATGATACACGATATCGGCCTGATTGGTTTTCCCGAACAGATCTGGACAAAGGAAGTCAGCCGGATGAACGAAGAAGAATTTCGTCTTTTCAGCCAGCATCCGGTAATTGCTTCCATCTGTCTTGAAAGCGTCGAAAAACTGGTTGAAGTCGGAGAAATCGTACTGTTCCACCATGAGTACTACGATGGCTCCGGTTTTCCCAACGGTCTGAAAGGCGAGCAGATTCCTCTTGGGGCGCGTATCATCCTGCCGGTCTCGGACTACTGCCGGATAGTGGATACCTGGCCCCGTGAAATCAACAAGCTTATCTCCAAGATCAGGCGCCATTTCGATTCTTCGGTCTGGAAATCTTTCACCCTGGACGACGATCCGGAACAGGTGGTGGAAGATGCCGCCCAACAGATGCTGCTCAGGGGGGCCAACCACAAGTACGACCTGGACGTTGTCAACGCTCTTATCAAGAAGATCCGTGAAGCCAAAAAGGTCTCTCCGACCTGTATCATCAAGACCACGGAACTTGCGCCGGGCATGGTCCTGATGGAGGATCTCAGGCTCAGGGACGGGCGTCTGCTGCTGACCAGAACCACGCGGCTGAAGGCTTCGGCCGTGGATGCCATAGCCAAGATAGCCACCAGGGGGTTGCTGCCGGACAAGATAAAGGTGGCTATCGTGGACGATGGTGATAACCGGCAGGACGAGGTGAGTCGAGATGGACCTTGACGTTATCCAGAAAAAGCTCGAATCCATTGAATCCTTGCCGACGCTTCCGGCCATTGCCATGGAAGTCAACCGGATGCTGATGGATTACGAGACTCCGCTGGAGGAGCTGACGGCCCTGTTGAAAAACGACCAGTCAATCGTTCCGCGCATTCTCAAGCTGGTGAATTCCGCATTTTTCGGCTTCCGCTCCAAGGTCGGCAGTATTTCCCATGCCATCGTCCTGCTGGGATACAACATGGTGCGCAACGCTATTGTCTCTCTGACCGTAATCGATTCGCTCAGCCTGAAAAAACAATTCGAAGGTTTCGACGTGGTCCAATTCTGGGAGCACGCGGCCGCTGTGGCAGTCACCAGCAAACACCTGGCGGACATGAGCCGCATCGAGGCCAGGGAAGATGCTTTTACCGCCGGGCTGTTGCATGACATCGGCAAGCTCATCCAGGCACAGTACTTTGCGTCGTACTTTCGCAAAGTTTGGGGCTATGTGCGGGAGGACCAGCTGCCTTATTTCGAGGCCGAGAAAATGGCGCGCGTAATCGACCACTGCCACATGGGAGCGGTCCTGGCCCGCAAGTGGCGGCTTCCGGACCGGCTTGTGGAGGTCATCCGCAGGCATCATACGGCCCCTGTCAAGATGCGGGACAATGAGCTGGCCACCACCGTGTTTCTGGCCAACGCCATTGTGAACATGTACATGCCTTTTTCCGCCTCTTTTCTGCGCCGCCAGGACAAAAGATACATTCTGCAGTCATTGCCGGCTGCGATGTGGGAGACTTTCAGAACCAGCAAAACATGGTTTGCCGAATTGCAGGGCGACATAGAAGCGGCCTGTAAATTCTTCATAGCCGGAGAATAGTCATGAAGGACAAAAAGCACACGGTACTGCTGGTGGATGACGAGGAAAGCATCCTCCATTCCCTGCGGCGCCTTTTGCGCAAGGAGCCATACCACCTGCTTACCAGTACCAGCGCCGAGGAGGCATTCCGGTTGCTGGAAGAACATCAGGTTCACCTGATAATTTCCGACAACCGCATGCCTGGAACCGACGGTATTGAATTCTTTGCCCGCGTCAAGGAGAAATATCCTGATGTGATCCGTATCATTCTGACCGGATATACCGACGTGGACGCCATCACCGAATCCATAAACAAAGGGCATATATACAAGTTTTTCCTGAAACCCTGGAACGATCACAACCTGAAGCTGGAAATCCGCAAGGCCCTGGAACAGTATGACCTGATCCAGGACAACATCCGCCTCGACAAAAAGGTCATCGAGCAGAACCGCAAGCTGAAAGAAATGAACGAGCACCTGGAGGAACTGGTGCGTGAAAGAACCAGGGAACTGGAACTGCAGAACCGGGCCCTGGAGCTTTCCCACGCCGTCCTGGAGGATTTGCCGCTGGCGATAATGGGCGTAAGCGCCGATTCTCTGATCGTTTTGATGAACACGAAGGCCAGGGTCGTTCTGGGCAGTGACAAGATACAGGTCGGTTGTGAAATAGAGAGCTGCTTTCCGAAGGATCTTTGCCAAAAGGTCCAGCAAACCCTTGAAAACGGATACTGCCGGACGCGGGACGAATGCAACCTGGAAAACGAAAACTACAGGGTGGAAGTCATCCCGCTGTCGGGTCGCTTCCGGGGCCAGGGCGGAATCCTGATTTTCAGGCGTAAAGAGGACGAATAGGGCTGCCCTGTGGATGATGTCGACAATGATTAACAATACCGTATTATTTGTAGACGACGAAAAGGAGATCCTGCGTTCCCTGCAGAGGCTGGTGCACAACGAGCCCTATCAGGCGGTTTTCGCCCATGGGGGTCCTGCGGCGCTGAATCGCATGCAGCAGGAAGAAGTACACGTGCTTGTTACCGACATGCACATGCCCGAGCTGGACGGTCTGGAATTGCTGGAACTGGTAAAGAGGCGCTGGCCGGACACCATCCGTCTGATTCTGTCCGGCCGGGCCGATTCGGGCTCCATCCTGGACGCCATCAACAAGGGGGATATCTACCGTTACATAACCAAACCATGGGACAACCGCGAACTGCGGATAGTCGTGCGCCAGGCCCTGGAGTTGTACAGCCTGCAGCACGAACGCAAGCGCCTGCTGAAGCGGCTTGAACAACAGAACCGCCAGCTGGAGCGCAAGGTGGAAGAAAGGTCGCGCCAGCTTCTGAAGACCCGCAGCCAGGCCGAGATCGGAAAGTACGCTTCCCAGCTGGTCCACAACCTGAGAAATCCTCTCCACAGCCTTTCCAGCGCCCTGGATTTCATCGATTACCTGATCCTGAACCGGACATCGGAGGCTCAAAAGCTGGAAAAAGCAGTCAGGGTCGCCAAAAACAGCGCCCGTGATCTCAAGCGGATAATATCGAGCATTCTGGACCACGCCCATCAGGATGCCCATTTCAGTCTGGAACCGGTCGACCTGAACCGGGTCGTTCGGCAGGTGCTGGAATATTACCGGATAAATCCGGTTTTCAACACCCAGGTGAAGAAAGAGATCAAACTGGCTGACGACCTGCCCGCCATCCTGGCAAATTCATCGCAGATAAAGCAGATCGTGGACAATTTGATAAGCAATGCCATCGATGCCATGGAAAACAGCCCCGAAAAAAGGCTTACCGTCGAGACTTCCAGCAACCGGCAGGGCGTGGTCGTCAGGGTCAGTGACAGCGGCTGTGGCATAGAACCTGAGCACATGGAGCTCATATTCAACTCCGATTTCACCACCAAACCGGCCGAAAAGGGCACCGGCCTCGGCCTGGCCAGCGTCAAGACCATGGTCGAGGCTTACAACGGCAGCATCCACGTGGAATCAAAAAAGGGCGAAGGCACCACCTTCATCATCCAGCTTCCGATCCGCCGTTCTCCGGCGGCATAAAATCCGGCGGCCTCTGCCGGGCATTTCAGGCTTGCGTCGAAGGCAGCGGCAATATTCATCTCCGGGGCGGCCCGGTTGACTGCCAGCGGGCACTTGGGCTCCGATGAAGCTTGACACGGGGCCGATGCCGAATATAGGTTACCTACCTGTTGCCCGGAAAGCCGGGTTTCGGCCTGTCCGGGACACAAACCGGATCACGATAAGAGGTGCCCGTATGCGCATTGTTGCCGTCATTCCCTCCAGATATCAATCCAGCCGGTTTCCCGGCAAGCCCCTGGCCCTGATAAAGGGACGGCCCATGATTCAGCACGTGTATCAACGAGCGAACTCGGCCGATCTGGTGGACCGGGTGGTCGTGGCAACCGACGATGAGCGGATCGTGTCGGCCGTTGTCGAGTTCGGCGGACAGGCGATCATGACCAGCCCCGAAAACCGTTCCGGAACGGACCGGGCCGCGGAAGCGGCCGTTCGCCTGGGGCTGGAACCAACGGACATAGTGGTCAATATCCAGGGAGATCAACCGCTGCTGGACCCCCGCTGCATCGATCAGGTGGTCAAGCCATTGCAGGAAGATGAGGCCCTGGGCATGAGCACCCTGGCTTTCAGGATAGCGGACCGGCGCGAGTACACCGATCCCAAGGACGTGAAGGTCACCCTGGACAAAAGAGGCTTTGCACTTTATTTTTCAAGATCTCCCATACCCTGCGACCGCGACGGGGACAGGCTGCCGCCGGCATTCAAACACCTGGGGATTTACGCCTACAGATGTGATTTCCTGCAGGTATTCAGAAAATTGAACCAGGGGGAACTGGAACGGATCGAAAAACTGGAGCAGCTGCGCGCCCTGGAACACGGGTACAGGATCAGGGTCGTGGTTACCGGCTACGACTCGCCGGAAGTCGACCTGCCGGTCGACATAGAACGGATCGAAAACAAGATGAGCTGAGGCTGCCTGCCGGCCCGGTCATTGTTTGATGTCCTGCTCGATTATTGTCTGGGTGCTCTGGCCGGAGCCGGTTTGGGCCGGCGAATCCGCCGGTGTTTTTTTCGGAGCAGGGCTTTGGCCGGCCTTTTTGCGGGCCGGACGCGATGATGCCCCAAGGCGGTCGAGCCTGTTGCGCATTCCGGCCAGGCTTTTCTGAAGCTTTTCGAGCTTTACGCTCAGCTTGTCGATCTTAAGCTCCAGGGCCTGCTTTGTCTTGAGCGTCTCAAGCCTGACGGCAAGCTCCATATCCTCTTTGGAGACCCGGCTGTTTTCTATTTCCCGGATCTGTTTTTCAGCCAGCTCCATCTTCTCCGAAAACGCCGCAGCCCGGGCCTTTACAGATTCCAGATCTTCTTTCAACCCGGCTTCCAAAGCGGCAAGCTTTTTTTCCAGGCCTTTCAGGGAAGATGAAATCGTTTTCAGACGGCGGTCTATCCTGGACTCCAGCTTGGCCAGGTCCTTGGCTGAAGCCTTTGTGCGGCCGAGTTTGTCCAGCCTGGCCGAATTCTTGTCCGCCGCCACCCTGAGGGCGGCGTTGGCCTTGGTGAGAGCTTCCAGCCTGGATTCAAGTTCGGCCTGCCGCAGGGAAAGGGAAGAAAAACGCGAATCCAGCTCCTTGGACAGGCTCTGGAGGCTGGTGGTACCGGTGTACTGGGTGCGGATGACCCGTTTTTTGATATCAAGATAGGCGACAGCCAGGATCACGACGATCATAAGCGGAATGAGGATGGAAATCAGGGTGACTCTCTGGCTAAGTTTCTCCAGGCGCATTTCCTCGATTTCATCCTTGTAGATGGCGGCAGGCTCCTCGATGGCGGCAGGCTCTTCCGGTTCCAGTTCAAGCTTGAACCCGTTGTCGTCTTTATCCAAAGTCATACGGTCATTCCCATTCTATGGTGCTTGGCGGTTTCGAGCTGATATCGTATACGACCCGGTTCACTCCCCGGACTTCGTTTATTATCCGGTTTGAAATTCTGGCCAGGAGCTTGTGGGGCAGCCTGGCCCAGTCGGCGGTCATGGCATCCTTGCTGGTTACGGCCCGCACCGCAACTATATTTTCGTAGGTGCGGCTGTCGCCCATGATGCCGACGCTTTTTAAAGGCAGCAGAACTGCAAAAGACTGCCATAGGCGTCTATAATATCCGGCGGCCCTGATTTCATCAAGCAAAATGGCGTCGACCTCCCTGAGGATCGACAGGCGCCGGGCCGTTATCCGGCCGATGATGCGGATGGCCAGACCGGGACCGGGAAAAGGCTGCCGCCAGACAAGGTCGTCATCCAGGCCGAGGGTCCTGCCAAGCTTGCGGACTTCGTCCTTGAAGAGATATTTCAATGGTTCCAGCAGCTTGAGCTTCATCTTCTTGGGAAGGCCGCCCACGTTGTGGTGGGATTTTATTACCGAGGACGGGCCGCCGAAGGCCGAGCGGGACTCGATGACGTCGGGATAGAGGGTGCCCTGGGCCAGGAATTCGGCCCCCTTTATTTTTTTTGCCTCGGCTTCGAAGACTTCCATGAAAACCCGGCCGATGATTTTTCGCTTTTTCTCGGGATCGGAAACCCCCTTGAGGGCGGAAAGGAATTTTCTGCGGGCACTGACGAAACGGATGTTGATCTGCAGGTGCTGCTTGAGTCTTTGCTTGAGCTGGAGGGCTTCGTCCTTGCGCAGCAGGCCGTTGTCGACAAAGATGCAGGTGAGCTTGCGGCCGATGGCCCTGTGAATCAGAAGGGCGGTCACCGAAGAGTCCACTCCGCCGGAAAGGCCGAGAATCACCTTCTTGTCGCCGACCTTGCGCCGGATGTCTTCAATCGCCGCGTCGGCAAAGGATCTCATGGTCCAGGAAGGTTTGCACTTGCATACCTGAAAAAGAAAATTGGCGATGATCTGCTTGCCGCAGGTGGTATGCTCGACTTCAGGGTGGAACTGGAGTCCGAAAAGTCGCTTTTTGAGATTGGCTGCCGCCGCCACGGGCGTGTTTTCGGTGTAGCCGATGACCTTGAAGCCTTCCGGCAGTTCCACTATCGAATCACCGTGGCTCATCCAGCACTGGCTTCTGGCCGGCAGGGCCTTGAAGATCGAGGCCCGGCTCTTTACCCGCAGTTCGGCAAACCCGTACTCCCGCTTGCGGGCCCGGGCAACCTTGCCGCCCAGTTGGTCCACCATGAACTGCATGCCGTAGCAAATGCCCAGGACCGGGATGCCGAGCTCGAAGATTCCCGGATCTATTTTGGGGCTGTCCGGATGGTAGATGCTGGCAGGGCCGCCGGAAAGGATGATTCCCTCGGGTTCCATGGCCTTTACATCCTGGAGGCTTATGGAGGGCGGTTCTATCCGGCAGTAAACCTTGTTTTCACGGACCCGCCGGGCTATCAGCTGGTTGAACTGGGATCCGAAGTCGACAATGAGTATCATTCAGACTCCTTGCTCGTAGTTTCCATAATGAACAGAAAAGGTTAAACGATTTGCGAAAACAGGCTGAATATGGTAGAGACCGCTGCAAAAGTCAAGTTTTAACGCGCTTTGCAACGCTGAAAGGCAGCCTGCCATGATCGTACAGATATACGAAGTTCAAAATCCGCGTGAAGCCGAAGCCATGCTTGCCCTGGGGGTGGATCATATCGGCAGCGTGGTGACAGATATGGAAGACTGGAAGGATCCGGTGCTGCGCGAAACCGTGTCGGCGGTCAGGCAGGCGGGCGGAAAAAGCTGCCTGATCGCCCTGACCGGCAATGAGGAACTGATCCTGAAGATAGTCGATTATTACCAGCCCCACATCCTCCATTTCTGCGATCATCTCGATCCTGCCGACGGTCCGGCCCTGGACAGGGCCGTGGATCTTCAGCTTGAAGTCAGGCAGCGTTGTCTGGGGCTGGAAGTTATGCGTTCCATACCGGTGCCGCAGGCCGGGGTCATGGATGACTGCCGGTGCCTGGAGCTTGCAGGGAAGCTGGAGCCTGCCAGCGACTGGCTCCTGATAGATACCCTGCTGGTCGCAAAGGAAAAAGACACGGCCTCCCAACCGGTGGATGGATTCATCGGAATAACCGGCAGGACCTGCAACTGGGATCTGGCCCGCCGCCTGGTCGAATCCGCATCTGTCCCCGTGATCCTGGCAGGAGGGCTGGGGCCGGACAACGTCGCCGGGGCGGTGGCCGAGGTAAAGCCCGCCGGGGTCGACAGCTGCACGCGGACCAATGCCGTGGACGGTGCCGGCAGGCCCATCCGATTCAGGAAGGATCCTGAAAAGGTGCGGCGCTTTGTCAGGGCGGCCAAAGATACGGGTTGAGAAAGGAAATCTGGCTATGCTTGAAAGCGGTGATTTGAGAAAAGGACTGAAGCTTGAAATCGACGGTGATCCTTACATCATCGTCCAGTTTGAATTCGTCAAGCCCGGCAAGGGCCAGGCCCTTTACAAATGCCGGTTGAAAAACATGCTCACCGGCGCGCAGTTCGACAGGACTTTCAGATCGGGTGAGAAGTTCAAGGAAGCCGATCTGGAAGAGGTGGAGATGGAATACCTGTATTTTGACGGCGACAGTTACTGTTTCATGAATACCGCCAACTACGAACAGGAGATGCTGTCCGCCGATCAGGTGGGAGACGCCAAGGCTTTTCTGAAAGAAAACACCGTTTGCAGCGTTCTGCTCTTCCAGGGGCGGCCCATCGGAATTTCCCTGCCTAATTTCGTGGAACTCGAAATAACCGAGGCCGAGCCATGGGCCAAGGGAGATACCGCCGCCGGAAGCACCAAGCCGGCCACACTGGAAACCGGCCACGTGGTCCAGGTTCCTCCCTTTGTCAATGTCGGTGAAAAAATCAGGATCGACACCCGCACCGGGCAGTATGTCGAGCGGGTCAAGGACTGATGGCTGCCCAAATGGCCCGATATCTTCGTTGCGCTGCGCGTTTCCGAGACTGCGGCCGTACTGTCAGGACGTCTCTTTGTCCCCCGGAGCCGGCTTTTCTCCGCCATCATCCTGGCCTGGGGACCTGCGGCGCACGATGTATTCCAGGATGCGGTTGCCGTCTTTGGCTTTGACCGTTATCTCATAGCCGTCGATGGTAAACTTCTCGTTTTCGTTGGGTATCCGTCCTATCCTGTCAAGCACGAAACCCGAGAAGGTATCGTATTCCGCGCTCTTGGGAATATTCATCCCGATGGTGGCGTTTACTTCGTCGATATCCGATTTGCCCAGGACTATCCATTCGTTGGGGCTTTTGGATACTATGTGGGGATCTTCGCGGTCGGTTTCGTCCCTGATTTCACCCACCAGCTCTTCCAGCGCGTCTTCCAGGGTGATCAGCCCGGCCACGCCGCCGTGCTCGTCCACCACGATGGCCATGTGGGTCTTGCGCTGCTTGAACTGCTGGAGGAGGGAATCCAGCTTTTTGTTCTCGGGCACGAAGTAAGGCGGGCGCATCAGGCTGCGGACATCGGCGATCTGCCCTCCGCGGGCCTGGTGGAGAAACAGGTCCTTTATGTTCAGGATGCCGATTACGTTGTCGATATTGCCCTCGATGACCGGGATGCGCGTAAAGCCCGATTCGGCTATGGCGCGCAGGTCGAGGGGTTCATCTGCATCTATGACGAACATGTCGGCCCTGGGAGTCATGATTTCCGAGGCGTTGGTGTCGTCGAACTCGAAGATGTTGTGAATGAGCTCTTTTTCTTCTTCCTTGATTTCTCCTTCTTCTTCCACTATCTCGACAAAAGTCATCAGTTCTTCTTCTGTTACGCCATGCGGGCGCTTGAGAATGCCTGTAACCTTGGGGATGAAGTTGAGGAACCAGATTACAGGATAGAACACTTTTGAAAGCCACCAGACGGGAAAGATCGTAAGGCGGGCAACCAAGATGTTGTTGCGGTTGGCTATCGATTTGGGAAATACCTCTCCGAAGACGAGAATCAGAAAAGTCATCACTCCGGTTGCCAGGCTGACGGCGTAGTCCCCCACCAGGTCGATCGTCATGGACGTTGCCAATGCCGAGGCGGCCACGTTGACCAGGTTGTTACCGATAAGGATGGTTGTAAGCAGACGATGGGAATCGTCTTTCATCTTCTTGATCAGCAGACTGGTCTTTTTCCCATCCTTTACCAGGTGACGCGCAGTTGCAGTGCTGATGGAAAACAGGGCTGTTTCGGCCGAAGAAAAAAAACCTGAAAGAACGATCAGCAATACAAGCAGGACGATTTGGTCTATCATCAGGAACCGGATTCCGTTAGGGGTTGCATTAAAATTGGCGTTTTTGCTTGGCGCCGAAGGTCCAAACGAAAAATCGTAATATAGCCTAAATTATATTTTTTTCAAGCCGCTTGCAACCAAAGCTTTCACAGGCCGCCGGCGACCTGGCCCAGATCGGTAACGGTCCAGTCCGGCTTGAGTCCGGCCAGATCCTTGCGGCCGGGCCGCAGCCTGAGCGACCTGCGGTCCCCGGCGAAAAGGGCCGCCCGGAATCCGCATTCTTTTGCCGGCCAGACATCGTTTAACATGTCGTTGCCCAGATACAGGGTCTGTCCGGCGGTAATGCCTTTTTGCCTCAGCACCTCAGCCGCCATGCGGAACATCTCCGGGCCGGGCTTGGCGCAGCGGTGGCGGTATGAGAAAAAGAGCAGCCGGGGATCGAATCCGAGCCGGGGCAGGTCTTTTCCCAGGAACCATTCAAAGAGCAGGGGAGTGTAAAACTGGGCATTGGAGATTATTCCCAGCACGATCCGCTTTGAAACGCAGCCGGCTATCAGCCTCTGTAAACCCGGCATCGGCCAGACCGGGTTGGTGGCCAGTTCGAAACATAGGGCAAAGCGCCTGGCCGTCTGTTCGTCCCTGAAAGCGAGCAGGCGCCGCCATACGTCTTCGATCACCACTTCGGGATGCTTCCGGCCGGATTTTTTCGCAAGCTCGTGCTCTGCGGCGATGGCCTGCTTAAGTTCCGATACTACCTGTCGCGGCTTGCGGTCGATCCGGAAAGCCCGGAGCAGGTCGTCAAGGCGCTCATCCCGGTCCGGTTCTTCCTCCGGCAGCCCTATTTCCCCGCTGCCGCTTACAAACAGGGTGCCGTAGACGTCGAGCACCAGGGCCTCGATCTTTCCCCCCGGTCCTCCTTCGGGCGTCATCCCCGTCGGCAGGGGTTCAATCGGCCTGAGGTATTCCAGGGCCCTGCGGACCGTACCGTCCTGAATGTTATTTCGGGCTTTTTGCAGATTTCTGAAGTAAAGGGAAGTCTCGTCACAGGCCATGGGCGCGGCTCCATTTCAAAAGACTGAAATTTTCCGGAACCAGAAAAGATTTCAGCAGAATCTGTTTGTCGATCCGCTGCGAGACCGGATTTTCCAGAACCTTGCGATAGATATCACTTAGAACTGCCGCAAGATCCATATCGACATAATGACGGATGACGGCCTCTTTGTTGGCGGCGATTTTCGCCTCCGGCAGGCGGTGGTCGGCCTGCATACCCAGGAAAGGATTTGCTTCCAGCAGCCGGCGGCGGTAATCCGGCATGCTTTTTACGGAAACGATCACCTCCTGCTGGGCCTTTTCATCGAGCAGGCCGAAATCGATGGTACCGTCCTCCGGCCAGGTCTGAAAGTCATCATGACGGTCAAAAGGAGTCCGGCCAAGCCCGAAGCTGTCCAGAGCCGAGATGAAGGCGTCCTGCCGGCGGCGGCGGAAACCCGCCGTATCGAAAAGCTCCGCAGGAACCTGCAGGCCGGCGTACATGTGGTCCAGATCGATTCCGCGGGAGCTGAAATCGGAGCAGATTTCATCCAGACGGCGTCCCCAGACGGTTTTGGAGATGGTCCAGGGCTCAAGATACACGAAGCCGAACCCTTCGGTTATGCTGGTTGTCAGAACCAGGCTGCAGCCGGCCAGCAAAGCGCCGAAATCGTATTTTTTTCCGGCTTCGAAAATCACCGGCAGCCTCCAGGCGGAGGCAAAATCCAGCCATTGCCTGTAAAAAACCATGTCCGCGGGGCTGTTGGGGGGCTGGGTGATGGCCAGCTTTGTCTCCGGCGGCAGAAATGCGGAGATCAGAAGGGCCTCGCCGATATTCTTGCGCCTGATGGCGCGCACGGGATAGACCAGGTAGGGGTGCCCGATGGGGGGTTTCCCCCCGTCGGCCGGCAGAGGGGTTACGGCGTTGGGTACCAGGTGGAGGCCTTCGGGCCTGAGACCGGCGGCCAGCATGATCCGGTAGTCGCGCGAGTTGATCACCCCGTAATGACAATCGGCGGGGTAGTGCTCCGGGAAAAACACGTCCGGCCGGCCGTCTTCGGCAAAGTCGTGTATCTGTAGAAAGAGGGGCTGTCCCCATTGCAGGAGAAGTTTCAGCACCTGAAGGAAAGCCTTGTTCTTGGCAAGGGTCGGATTGTGGACGTGGACCAGATCGCATCCCTCAGGCCAGGTGTCTGCCAGGGCGGCCTTTATCCGGGCGGCAGCCTTTTCAGGGACGGCCGGACTGTTCCGGACGCTGTCGTAGGCGATCTCCGGCACGGTTGCCACGGGCACCGGCCAGGGGACGGCCGGTGCCTGTCCGGTTATGATCAGCACCTGGTGGCCGCTTCTGACCAGGGCTTCAGCCTGGCTGCGGATGACAGAGGTAACCCCGCCGGTTTTCAGGTGGTAATGGATTATCGCGACTTTCATCGGTCAGGGTCCGCCTGGTAAGGGGTGGGGTCCGGTACGCCGGCCTGAACGAAACCTTCGTGTCTCAAAATACAGCTGTCGCACCGGCCGCAGGCCAGACCTTGCGGGTCAGGGTCATAGCAGCTGTGGGTTATGGAATAATCCACGCCGAGGCTGATGCCTTTGCGGATGATCTCGGCCTTGGTCATTTGCAACAGGGGAGCGTGGATACGGATGGCGAAGCGGCCTTCGACAGTGGCCTTGGTGGCCAGGTTGGCCATTTTTTCGAAAGCTTCCAGGTAAGCCGGCCGGCAGTCCGGATAGCCGCTGTAATCGACACAGTTTGCGCCGATAAAGATATGCGCGGCATCGATCACCTCGGCCCAGGCAAGGGCATAGGCCAGAAAGATGGTGTTGCGGGCCGGAACATAGGTCGAAGGTATGGTTCCGGCCCGGATGCCTGATTTTGGCACTTCCATCCGTGGGTCGGTCAGGGACGAACCGCCTATGGGACGCATGTCCACAGAAAGGATCAGATGACGCCGCGCTCCCAGGCCGGCGGCCACCTTGCGGGCCGCCTCAAGTTCGAAGCGGTGCCTCTGGCCGTAATCGAAGCTGAGGCAGTTGATTTCATACCCCTGATCACCGGCTATGGCCGCGGCGGTGGCAGAATCTAGTCCGCCGCTGGTTAACACTATCGATATCATGTTATTTTTCAAGTTGATATGCTCCCATATTTAAACCTGTGGATCAAACACCTCTTTCCGTATCCGGCCAGAGTATCCTGTGCAGCTGGACCTGGAGGCGCACGTTGAAAAGATGATCCTCCAGTATCCAGGCGGCCAGTCTTGCCGGATTCAGTTTTCCGTGGACGGCGGAAAAGACGATGTTTCCAGGTTGCACCGCGATACTGCGGGCCGCCAGCAGATTCCTGGCAAATTCGTAATCGTTCCGGTCGGTGACCACGAATTTGACCTGGTGGTGAGGCTTCAGGCGGTCCAGGTTGGCGTAATCGTTCATTTGCTCTTGCCCGCTTGCGGGACACTTGATATCCATGATTATTATACAGCGTCTGTCCAGGTCATCGATGTCAAGGCTTCCGTTTGTTTCCACCAGGACCGTGTGGCCGGTTTCGATCAACGCCAGGGCCAGGGCCGGGGTTTCCTGCTGAAGCAGGGGCTCACCGCCGGTTATCTCCACCAGCGGACATCCGATCTCGATTACCTTGCCCACGAGGCTCTCGACCGTGAAGGGCCGGCCCGGCCCCCGGGCGTAAGCCGTATCACAATAAGAACAGTCGAGATTGCAGCCGGCCAGACGAATGAAGGTGCACGGACGGCCCGTGTGGGTAGATTCTCCCTGGATGCTGCTGAAAATTTCACATACTTCAAGCGCCATCTTTTATGTTTCAACCGGCCGGCCGGCTTACGGGTTGACAACCACCGGCCGAAGACTGAATTTGAAACCCTCGAACCGTGTAAAAAACCGGCTTCATAATAACAGGCCCCGGCAGGAGTGTAAACCAAAGTCGGGGACCGGAAAGCAAACCGCCGCTTAAAACAGGAGACCTTCAGAATTCCGAAAGGTTGGTTCGTTAAAAAACTGAAAAAAGCGCGCGGTATCCAAAGACCAGAGAGACAGGTGGTGAAAATGGCCGATCTGGATTTTCTTCCCATGCGCAACACAATTCAGAACTATGCCTGGGGGTCGCTGACCGCCATTGCCGAATTGCTGGGGCAGACACCCGACAATAAAACCCCTCAGGCGGAATTGTGGATGGGGGCCCATCCCAAGGCTCCTTCCAGGGTGCTGTTCAAAGATGAGTGGGTCTTTCTCGACCGGCTCATCAGGCAATACCCGGAGCAGATCCTGGGAAAAGAGGTGGTCCGCCGCTTCGGCTCCGACCTGCCTTTTTTGTTCAAGGTGCTGGCAGCAGCCAGGCCCCTGTCGATCCAGGCCCATCCGAACCGGGAACAGGCCCGCCGGGGTTTCGAGCGTGAAAACCGTCTGGGCATCGCTCTTACGGCCCCCGAGCGCAATTACAAGGACGACAGGCACAAACCGGAGTGTCTCTGCGCCCTGAGCCCTTTCTGGGCCGTGTGCGGCTTCCGTCCCGCAGAAAAGGTGCGGCAGCTGATAAAACCGCTGGCAGGCAAACAGCTCGGAAAACTGGTGCGACTGCTCGAAAACAGTGACGGAGACCGGGCCATCAGGGAGTTTTTCCTTTCGCTTTTGCAAATGGACCCGCAGCACAGTGAAAATGCCGTCAGGCACGCTCTGGCCGCAATCAGGGAAAAGGGGCTGAATGATCCCGTCTATGGCTGGATAAGGAAACTGGCTCGATTCTATCCCAAAGACATGGGTGTCCTGGCCCCGGCCATGCTCAACCTTATCTGCCTGGAGCCGGGACAGGCCATCTACCTGCCCGCCGGCCAGCTGCACGCTTACCTGGAAGGGGTGGGGGTGGAGATCATGGCCAATTCCGACAATGTTCTGCGGGGAGGTCTTACGGTCAAGCACATCGATATACCGGAGCTTGCCAGGGTGGTTTCTTTCTCAAGCTACAGCCCTGCAATCCTCGAGCCCGTCAGGGCGGGTTCCCGGGCAGAGCAGGTATACCGGACCCCGGCCGAAGAATTCGAGCTTGCCGTCATCGACAGCCTCGCTGGTGACGATCACGGAACCCTGGCCGGAGGCAGGGTCCAGATCCTGCTGTGCGTCAAGGGACGCGGAGAGATAACAAATCCCCGTACCGGTTACACCCTGGATCTGAAAAAGGGAGATTCGGTTCTGGTTCCGGCGGCGGTGGCCCGGTACACCTTGGAGGGCAGACTGAAAATTTTCAGGGCCGGCGTGCCGTAAGGAGTCCTTTGCGCCTACCTGTCGCCATTGTCAGTCCGGCTTCTGCCCGTCCTCCTGCTTTTGGAGCAGAATCCTGGCATCCACCACGTCCAGCCCGGTCTGATGCAGAATGACCGGGTTCAGGTCCATTTCCCTGATCTCGGGATAGGCCTCTACCAACTCGCTGCAGATCAGCAGCAGGTTGATCAGGGCCTTCTTGTCGCAGGGCTTATTTCCCCGCACACCGTCCAGGATGGGGGACGAGCGGGTAGCCTCGATCATCTTGCGGGCCGAAAGTCTCGATATGGGCAGCACCCGGAAAGAGACGTCCTTGATGATTTCCACCATTATGCCGCCCAGGCCGTACATGATTATGGGACCGAACTGATCGTCTATCTTGGTGCCGATGATGACCTCGACTCCCTTGGCGGCCATGGGGGAGACCACCACTCCCCGGATGTCGGCATCGGGACGGTATCTGCGGGCATTTTTGATGATGGTTTCAAAGGCCCGGCGAACGGCCTTGGCCCCTTTGAGATCGAGGATTACTCCGCCGGCGTCGCTTTTGTGGAGGATATCGGGCGATGCGATTTTCAGGGCCACCGGGCCTTCGATAGAAGAGGCCAGTTCAACGGCCTCGTCGGCGTTGCGGGCCAGTCTGTCGGCGGTCACCGGCGCGCCGTGCAGGCGCAGCAGGTCCTTGGCCTCGTGTTCCAGCAGACTGGTGCGGCCCTCTTCCAGGGCCGCGGCGATTATACTGTCGCCCTCGGGCTTGGCCTTGGCCCTCCAGTTGAGGACGAAGTTGGTCTTGGCGTGATAACTGCGCAGGTAGTTGCCGTACTGGGCCAGTACGCTAATGCACTTGCAGGCCACGTCCAGGGAATCGTAGACCGGTATGTTGTAATAGCGGAGAAGCTCCAGGGCGTGGGGCTTTTCAAAGTTGTACAGGCTGTGGAGGATGATCGGTTTTTTGCGTTTGGCCATCAGCTTGCCCATCTGGTGAGCGGCGTCTTCTTCTTTCAGGGCCAGGGTCTTGGCAAAACGTATTCCGTAGCCGCCGAACAGGCCGACTATCAGCAGGCCGCCGATATTGGAATCCTTGAGGATGATCCGGGCACAATCGGCAAACAGGGACGGGTCGTCATCGGTGCCGCCGGCAACATCCACCGGGTTTACCACCGAGGCTGCCGGAGGAAGGATCTCGCGCAGCTTGGTTTTGGTCTTTTCGCTGAGTTCCGGTATTTCTATTCCGTAATCGGTAAGGATGTCGGCGGCGATCGTGGCGTGACCGCCGCCGTCGGCCAGGATGGCGATCTTGTTGTTGCGGATGGGAGGGCAGCTGCTTAAGGTCTCGGCGGCCGGAAAGAGTTCGTCCGAGTTTTCGATGACGATTATGCCGGCCCGCTCGAAGGCTCCCTTGGCCACCTCCGACATGCCGGCCAGAGCGCCGGTATGGGAACCGGCCGAGCGTTTTCCGGTGGAGGATCTTCCGCTTTTGAGCAGGATGATCGGCTTTTCCTGGGTAGTCTTGTAGGCCTGCTGGAGGAATTTGCGGCCTTCGCGCATGCCTTCCACATACATCAGGATGGCCTTGGTGTCCGGATCCTTGCGGAAAAACTCCAGGTACTCGTGAAAGCGGATGTCGGCCTCGTTGCCCACACCCACGTAGTAGGTGAAACCTTTGTGACTCTTGATTTTGGCTTCGGTTATCAGGCTAAGGGCCATGTTGCCGCTCTGGGTGAGCAGGGCTATTTCGCCCTTGGGGGCGCCTTTGAGTCCCACCAGATTGAGGTTGTTCTTCAGGTTGAGCATGCCCGAGGTGTTAGGCCCGATGAGACGGACATGGGCGGCCCGGGCCGCCCTGACCACTTCGTCTTCCAGCTTGCGGCCATCGACACCGGTCTCTCCGAAGCCGCCCGCCAGGATTACCGCGCCGGGAATTCCTTTCCGGCCGCATTCTTTCAGGATGGCAGGAACCGTGGCGGCCGGGGTGGCAATCAGGGCGATGTCCACCGGGCCCTCGATGTCCAGCACCGATTTATAACACTTGAATCCCAGAATCCGGTCAAGCTTGGGGTTGACCGGGTAAATCTCGCCGTCGTAGTGTTCATCCAAAAGGGTGCGGATGGCCTGGTAACCGCGCTTGGTTTCGGATTTCGAAGCACCGATTACGGCTACGCTGCGGGCGTTCATGAACGCTTCGAGTCCCATGATCCTTCCTTCCTGACATACGGTTTTGGGTGCTTGTTCAATAGAATGTTTCCGGCCTTATCTGTCCTTGCGCCGCTGAAAATCTTCCAGAGCCCGGCCGCGGTCGGCCGTGGAAACACAGGCCAGACAGGCTTCGATCTCGAAGTCCATCAGTGCCTCAAGGCTCACCTCTCCCAGGGCCAGGTTGAGCCCTTTTTTGATCATTTTGAGGGAGAAGAGGGAATTTTCGGCAATTTTGGCGGCAATCTCCATGGCCTTGTCCATGAGCTTTTCAGGCGGCAGGGCGTAGTTTACAAGACCGATCCGCTCCGCCTGCCTTCCGTCGATATATTCGCCGGTAAACAGCAACTCCCTGGCCCTGCCGGGTCCGATAAGATCCTGTACCAGGCGGAAAGCCCCGCCTGTCACCGATGAGGCCACCTTGGCTTCCGGAGAACCGATTTGGGCCTCGGTCGAAGCGAGTCTTATGTCGCATGCCAGGGCAAGTTCGTAGCCGGAACCTATGGCATAGCCGTTGATGACGGCCAGGGTGGGTTTTGCAAAGCGGATGATCCGGCGCGAACCTTCCTGGAGGGCCTCCAGGTAGTCCCGGTATTGTTCCGGAGACCGGGTCTTTGATTCCTTGAGGTCGGCCCCGGTGGAAAAAGCGCGTCCGCTGCCGGTGAAGATGACGACCTTTACCTTTTCGTCCGAAGCGGCATCGTCGAGGGCGGCCTGAATCTCCTGCCACATTCTTTTGTTCATGGCGTTTAGTACCCGGGGACGATTGAGGCTTATGACGGCAACCGATTTTTTCTTTTCGTAGACGATACACTCAAAGCCCATGCTGGCTCCTTTCTCCAACCGGTCATGGAGTTTGGCTCAGGCGGTTTCCGGTTCGGGGTAGTTGTCCGGGTCCATGACGTAAGTCTCGAAATCTTTTTCCGCCAGGAACTTGGTTATCATCATGCCAACGGCGCCGGCGGTATCGACCAGCGGTCTGCCCCGGTGATCTTTTCCGGCCAGGCTTTTGGCGTTTTCGACTATGGCCTTGAGGGCCCTGGCAGAAAGATCGACATTGACATGGACGGCGAGGATGTCGGTTTGGTTCTGCATTGCAGGTCTCCTTTGCGGTGAACAGTGTCGGTTTGCCGGGAAACGGGGTTTTGTACGGGTGTATTCCTTTGTCGCAGGAGTTGTCTTGAAGGGATTTCAGCAGATCGTTCCAGGTAAAAAACCCTGCAAATTCGATGCGGGCGGCTATAGCAGCTAATCATACCCCGGTCAATACTTTTTCTTTTAATATTTCAGGGTATCTGCCGATATATTGAACGAGGTCTAAAGTCACCCCTCCAGGGGCGATTTGTCTGAAAAATACCCGCCGATTTGGATTTTGAGGGATCGTCCCGGGACCGAAACTGTTGCGAGGTGTTTGCATGGACAACGACTACCCCGTTCTGGTGGTCGATGATGACCAGGTTACCCGCAAGCTGCTTGAACGGTACCTGGTAAAGTCAAACTTTACGGTGGAACTTGCGGCCAACGGGAAAGAAGCGCTGGACAGGTATTGCCGCAGATTCTTCCCGATAGTGATAACCGACTGGATGATGCCGGAAATCAACGGTCCGGAGCTGTGCCGCAGAATCCGCCAGCAAAACAGAGACAATTACGTCTTTATCATCATGGTGACATCCCGCAACAGCAAGGAAGACATAGTATCGGGCCTGGAGTCAGGGGCTGACGACTACCTTATCAAGCCGGTTCATCATGCGGAGCTCCTGGCCAGGATAAAGACCGGGATCAGGATCATCCAGCTGGAAAGATCTCTCAGGCAGGCCAATGCCGAAATCCGGATGCTGTCGATAACCGATCCCCTGACCGGCTGTTACAACCGTCTCTATCTCAACGAGCGCCTGCCACAGGAAGTGAGGCGGGTCCAGCGTTACCGCCGGGCATTGTCACTTTTGATGGCTGACATCGATTTTTTCAAAAAGGTAAACGATTCATACGGACACCAGGCCGGAGACGAAGTCCTCAGGGCCTTTGGGGCGCTTCTCCGCCGTTCCATAAGGGAAGAGGTGGATTGGGTGGTCAGGTACGGAGGGGAAGAGTTCCTGCTGATCCTTCCTGAAACCGACTGCTCGGGCGCCTACATGGTTGCCGAACGGCTTCGCAAGTCCCTGGAACAGCAGGCCATAACCCATGGCGGCCATGTTATCCGGGTTACCGCCACTTTCGGAGGCGGATGCGTTCTGCCGGAAAAATCCTCCTTGCAGGCCGATACCCACAAGCTCATAAAATTTGCCGATTTTTTGCTGTACAGAGCCAAAGAAAAGGGACGTAACTGTTCCCTGGTCGATGTGTTTCCCGTCGAAACGGCCGCCGCCATCTGTAACTGCAATCAGGAGTCCGGCAACATCCGTAGCAAATAGAAACAATGTGTGACGACTGCAGATAATGACCGGAGACAGTCAACCCGGCCGCTGGTGCCTTGCTGTGCGGCCTGCTGGAGCATGCCGGAACTTGTGATGATCAGTTGGCGTCTTTGTCCGCCCTGAATTCTATCAGCCGGGTTACGGCCAGCTGATCGACCCCTTCCAGGAAGGGGCTTTTCAGAACGTTGAGGGCTACCAGCTCATGGATTTTTGAAAAGCACCCCGGCAAGAAGACCTCCCAGCGGTCCTGAAGTTTTGAGATGCCGAATTTGATCCCCCTGAGGGTTTCAGGCCCGAGCCGGTTGAAAATGTCCTTTGATGCCCATGTCTGTCCGGATTTGGCTATGGCTGCCAGCTGGGAGGCGATTTCCGAAACCGGGCCCAGAGCTATTATCTGATCGCCGCCCGAGGCTTCCACGCAGCAGAGCTGCTCCATACCGGCATGCAGTCCGGTGTTGAGCCTGATCTTGCCCAGGTTTCCGTGTTGATTTTCCCAGATTTCAGAGGCCCGGGATATGGCCAGATCCAGATCCAGGGCGCAGCGGATCGCTCTGGACAGATAGTCTTCTGAAACCGGTTCGACAAAATAGCAGATCATGCCCGCCGGTGGCTGAAAGGCGAACACACCGTCATGCCTGCTGAAAACATCGCTTGCCGTGGAAAGCAGCCTGTCCAGCAGTATGTGATAATCCCCGGCAAGCAGACTGGTCTGCCACCGGCACCAGTCGTCCAGCTGGACCGCCAGGGCAGACAGCGAAACCGGCAGGGGGGTCGTACCCGCCCGGACTTTCTGCACAAAAGAATCAGTGGTTTCCTTCAAGTCCGGCTGCTCCGCCGCGGCGCTGTCCGGCCGGGCGGGTTCTTGTTCCGGCAAGGGCAGATCCCGAGCGTTTCCGGAAGTGGCCGGGTTGCGGTTTTCATCATCGGCCCCGGTCTTGAACTTCTGGACGATTTGATCCATGGGATGTCCCTGTTTGCGTAATTGTTCGACCATTTTTATGCGCTCCAGAACACTTTTGGGGAAATAGCCGTTTTTTCTTGAACCTTTGGGTTTCAGGCCGTTGAAACGGATTACCGGTTTGGGCAAAATTCCCAGCCTGACATAGCGGACAAGATCGTTTTTGCCGAGCCGGGCCGCTTTCATGAGCTGCCTGCCGGAAATCCAGTCAAGCCTGAGGACGTCGTCCAGTACGGAAAATTCTTTCCGGCCGTCGCAATTCATGGATTCAGGATACGTTTCAAATGGCAAGTCCGTTAAGGGTGTCCGAATATGCCGGAACCTGTATAAAAAATCCAGATTCCGTCCTTGTTGTCAAGCAAATTAACCCCGGGTCGAGACCACCGGAAGCTGTTTTGTCGCCTGCTCCGGGCCGGGCCAGGCCAATCCGGTCTCCCGGTCGGCCAGGGTCAATTGGCATTGAAAGCCCGTTCCAGGTTTTCGTCCATTACCGCTTCATACCCTTGCAGGCGGGCCATGACCCGGTTTTCCGGATCGAGAAAGATGAAATCGGACGCCAGTCTGTTTGCGCCGCTGGCAGTTACCTGCATAACCGCGATGACTCCCGAGGCAGGAAAGCGCTCGACGTACTGGCGGTAAGACCGGATGTAGCCCGGCAGGCTCGGCTTGCCGCAGACGGTCCGGCTCCAGATGATTGCCATCTGGAAAGCGCAGTCGAGCACCAGAGGGTCTGCAATCCAGTTGGAGCGCAGCGGTTCCTTGAGCCATTTTCGGGGCGGCGGGGCTGTTGCCAGCCTGGCGGCAAGGCCTTTTGCGTCGATTCTCAAAATGGCTTCGATACCCTGGAAAGAGGAGCCGTGAAAAAGCATCCGGTCGTATGCCTGTTCGACCTCGATATTTTCTGCGCCGGGTTTCAGCAGGTCTTGCTGATCGAAAACAGGTGGTTCGGGGATACTTTCTGCCAGGATCGCTTCGGCCCGGCAATGGATGACCGGGCTGCCGTTTTCGAACCCGTCGCGGATTTCCACCGGCACCGTGTAGCCCGCAACAGAGGCTCTGGTTTTGCCCGTCAGAAGGCTGACTTTCCTTGTCTTTTCTTCCAGCACGATTCCCTTCAGCAGCCTTACCCGGTCCAGGCCCACCAGGCGCAGGCCGGGGTTGGAATGCAGGGCCACATGCCCGAGCCATTCTGCCAGAAGGGCCATGGGGACCACCGGCCTGCCGTCCAGGCGATGGTGGTCGAGCACGGGATGGGACTCGAGGCTGACTTCGTGTTGAAAGGCAAGATCCATTTCGGCCTCGGCCCCGGTTTCCTCCCCAGGTTTATCAGTTTCCGGCTTCTGCGGCAGTTCCAGGGCCGAACCGATTACCACTTCCACGGGGTCTTCGGGGGGGGGCGCCATTTCGGCCAGCATGGCCCCGGCGCCTTCTTCCGGGCGTATCAGTGCCACGCCCCGGCGCTGGAAATTGCGTTTGAGGTGCCGGTCTACCATGCCGCCGTCCCAGGGCCCCCAGTTGATGGCGGTCACCTTGCAGGCGGGATGTTTCCGGGCCCATGCTGCCGCCAGCTTGTTGAGGGCCTCGTTGGCCATGGCGTAGTCTGCCTGGCCCGGGTTGCCGGTTCTGGCCGTGACCGAGGAAAATACGACAACGTAACGCAAGGGGGCGTCGGCGCATGCCTTCAGCAGGCAGCGCCATCCATCGACCTTGGTGGAATAGACCAGCTCGAACTGCCGGTCGCTCTTTTCGGCGATGGCCTTGTCGGCCAGCACGCCGGCTCCGTGGATCAGGGCCGTGATTCTGCCCATGGTGCGCCGGACCTCGTCTACGACCCGGTCCACCTCTTGCTGGTTCCTGACGTCGGCCCGGAAATAGCGTACCTGCGAGCCGGCATCTGCGACGGCCTTCAGGCTGGCCTTTATCTCGCGGTTGGCAAGATAACGGCGGTAGGCGGTTTCCAGTTGCCGGGGAGAAGGTTTGCCGCCTTTGAATTCGAATTCGAGCAGGGCCTTTTTCATTTCCGCCTGCCCGGTTATCCCTTGCAGCCAGCCAGGCTCGTCAAAAGGCTCCGCGGACCTGCCCAGGAGCGCGATCTTAGGCCGGCAGGCGGCTGCCAGCACGGCAGCAGCCCTGGCGGTGACCCCGCGGCCGCCCCCGGTTATCACCACCACATCCTCCGGACCCAGGTCCGGCAGGCCTTCGGGGAAATCGGCCGGCACCATCTCCAGACGGGTCCTGCCGCCGGGGCCGAGCCCGATTTCGACTCCGGAAGGTCCGGGACAGCAAAGCAGCTGTTCGACCACGGCCTCTGCCATGGCGTCCGTCTCCTGCCAGCAGGGGTCAAGATCCATTGCCAGGCAGCGGACCCCCGGCCATTCGCGGGCTGCCGTCTTCAGCAGTCCGGCCAGGGCGCCCTGTTCCGGCTGGTTGATTTCACCGCCCGACAGCCCGAATGCCCCGTCGATGCAAGTCACCGTCGCAAAGAAGGCGCCTCCTTTGCCGGCAGAAGCCCGGAGCAGGGGAGCGCAATGGCGGGCCAGGGCGAAAGCTTCCGCAGGCTCCAGGGGGGCCGTAAGTATCAGTCCCGCGGCCCTGTCGATGTCCTGGCATGAAACGGTTTCCGGAGCAAAGACCCTGACTGATGCATTTTCCCCGGCCAAGGCAGCTTTCAGTGATTTGACCAGATTGTCGTTGCGGCCACAAATGATGACAGGTGCGTCCTGGCTGAAGCCCGCTTTGCTGTTTCCATCCTCGGGCCAGGGCACGGGCCTTACGATTTGCCTGGGCAAACCGGCCGGCATATCCGGGGGCTGCCGGCGGCAGCTTTTTGCCGGGATACGGGATTCTTCGTTTTTGCAGGCTGCCCGCGGCTGTCCCGAGGCCAGGAAATCACGGATCTGCCCCAGGGTTTTGAGCTTGCCCATCTGGTCCGGGGTTATCCTGGCAAGGCCGGGCAGGGCCTCTTCCATGGCGGAAAGGATTTCGACCCGTTTGATGGAATCGATGCCCAGGTCGGCCTCGATGTCCATGTCCATCTCCAGCATCTGCTCCGGGTAACCGGTCAGGCGGGCCACCGTCTCCACCAGAACCCGGGCGATGTCATCTGCCGCCACGCCGCTTGCCTCCTGCTTGACGGCGGAGCCTGCGGAAGCGGTTTTTGCAGAAGGCGCAACCTCTTTTCCGGAAGAACCCTGGAGGAGGAAATCACGGATCTGCCCCAGGGTTTTGAGCTTGCCCATCTGGTCCGGGGTTATCCTGGCAAGGCCGGGCAGGGCCTCTTCCATGGCGGAAAGGATTTCGACCCGTTTGATGGAATCGATGCCCAGGTCGGCCTCGATGTCCATGTCCATCTCCAGCATCTGCTCCGGGTAACCGGTCAGGCGGGCCACCGTCTCCACCAGAACCCGGGCGACATTTTCTCCAGCCTGACCCGAGGAAGCAGGTCCGGAAGCGGGATCTGTATTGCCGGCCGCCGCCGGGGGCGGGGAAGCGGTTTCGGCAGCAGCCTGCGGTTCATCTTCCACGAATTCTGCTTTTTGCGCCTCCGGTTCCGGACGGCTGGGAACCTGACAGGAGGAAGGTTCTATCTCCGGCACGGGACGGGGTGGCAGCGTGGCTGCCGTTTCGGGCTCCTGCACCTCCGCCGCCGGAGCCGATACCCCTTTGGGGTCCGCTTCGAGAATCCTTTGCAGGGTTCTGGCAGCCTCGGCCTGGGTTTCAAGAAACTTCTGGTGGGCCAGGGCCGTCTGCTGGTGGAGATTTTGCAGGGCCTGGATACCCTGTAGCATCAGGCTCGAATCCCCGGCCGAGCCGGTTTGCGGCCCTTGTTCTGAGCCGTGCCGTTTCTGTGCCGTGGTTGCTTCAAATGCCGGTTCAGGAAGAGGTTGGTTGTTCATAACTTTATGTTCTTGTTTATGTTCATTGTTTTTTCTGACTGTATTTTCTGCAGATATCATTTTTTGTGAATTCGTATCGGTCTTGGGGACCCTTTTCCCGCCGCCGGCAGAAGGGGCTGTCTGTTTGCTGCGATAATTTGCCCCGCAGAGCCTGATTTCCAGCCTGGCCTTGGGCCGGGGCCGGGGAGGGCTTTCCCAGCGGCCAAGATCGACCGGCAGGCCAAGACTGGCTGCCATGGCCAGGGTATGGGCCAGGTCGAAAAGCTGCCAGCTCCTTCCCGCCGAATCGTCTATGGCCGCCGTGATTACCTTTGAGTCTTCAAGGATTTCATTGACAAGACCGGTGAGGATTCTGCGCGGCCCGACTTCGACAAAGATTCTGGCCTCATGCTGGCGATACAGGCTGACTATGGAGTCGAGGAACCTGACCGGATGGGACAACTGGTGGCCCAAAAGCTCCTGGGCCTGTTCCCTTTCCAGGGGGTAGGGGACTGCCGTGGTGTTGGAAATGACCCTGACGGATGTCGGTTCGATTCGGGTCCCGGCCACGGCCTCGGCAAATGGCCGGGCAGCCTCGGTAACCAGCGGGCTGTGAAAGGCTGCCGCAACAGGCAGCTTGACGGCCGAGATTCCCTTCTGGCGGAAGAATCGGTGAGCCTTGTCCACGGCTTCCAGGCTGCCGGACAATACCGTCTGGACCGGACTGTTGAAATTGGCCACCACCAGATCGCCTGCGAGTGATTCAACGATCCGGCGGCAGGCTTCGGCTTCGGCCCTGACCGCCAGCATGCCTCCCGGACTGGTCCGGCCCGCGGCGGCCCGGTGCATCAGCTGCCCGCGAAGAACGCCGAGGCGCAGGAAGTCGGCCCTCGTTATCCAGCCGGCGGCATAAAGGGCCGTAAGCTCTCCGAAACTGTGGCCGCAGACCAGATCGGGCCTGAGGCCGAAACGTTCCAGCACCGCGGCCATGCCTGCGCTGACCGCTCCTATGGCCGGCTGGGCAATCCTGGTGGAGCGCAGCTGCCGGTCTGCGTTTTGCCCCTGACCCTCTTCCGGGTAGATATAGCTGCTCAAGGAGCGACGATCATGGAAAAGCCGGTTGGCCTCCCTGAGAATATCCAGAAATTCGGGAAAGACACAGGCCAGGTCCCGCCCCATGTAAGGGTACTGGCTGCCCTGGCCGGGAAACAGAAAGGCGACCTTGCCCCGGAACCTGCCCCGGCCATAGAAATATCCTTTTCTCAGGCCGGATCCGCTGCCGCCGCTTTCCTGTAACTGCCGGAGGGTTAGGCTCAGGTCCCCGGCCAGTTTGGTTACCGGTTCCTGAAAGTCCGCCACCAGGACCAGGCGATGGTCGTGGCCGGGGTTGAATGCGGCCCTGAGGCTGGCGGCGGCCAGCTCAATATCCTGCTTTTCAGCGGCGGGTTCCAGGACTTTGTCCCTGAATTTTTCAACCTCCGCCAGCAGGGCGGAAAAGTCATCGTGGCTGAAAGCCAGGATCTGGACCCGACCGTCCCAGGAAACCTCTTTTTTGGAAGGATCGAATTCTTCCAGGACGGCGTGAAAATTACTCCCCCCGAAACCGAAGGCGCTGACACCCGCCCGCCGGGGATGGCCGTCTGCGCCGATCCACGGCCGCAGCCTGCTGTTTATGTAAAAAGGAGATTGTTCGACTTTCAGCTTGGGGTCCACCTGCTCGGCCTTCAGGGTGGGGAAGACGACCTTGTGATGAAGGGCCAGGGCCGCTTTAATCAGCCCGGCAGTACCTGCGGCCGCCTTCGTGTGGCCGATATTGGACTTGACCGATCCGAGGGCGCATTTGCAGCGGCGATTTTCGGCATCCCGTCCGAAAACCCTGCACAGGGCTTCGAATTCCACCTGGTCGCCGACCCTGGTGCCGGTCCCGTGGGCCTCGACCATCTCGACACTTGCCGGGTCGATGCCTGCCTGGTCATAGGCCCTTTCAAGAGCTTCTATCTGGCCTTCTGCCCGCGGGGCATAGATGCCGTTGGATCTGCCGTCGCTTGCAGAACCCAGCCCCTTGATAACCGCGTACACCCTGTCATTGTCCCGGAGGGCATCTTCGAGCCGTTTCAGCACGAGCAGGCCGATGCCCTCGCCAAGGACCGTGCCGTCGGCCCGGGCTGAAAAAGGCCGGGCATGGCCGCTTTTGGAAAGGATCATGGTCCTGCTGAAACACATGTGCATGAATATGTCGTTGATGGTATCGGCCCCGCCGGCAATGACCATGTCACTGCGGCCGGCGCAAAGCTCCAGCAGGGCCAGGTGGATGGCCCCCATGGAGCTGGCACAGGCAGCGTCCACCACGCAGTTGGTCCCACCCAGATCGAGCCGGTTGCAGATGCGGCCGGCCACCACGTTGCCCAGCAGGCCGGGAAACGAATTTTCCTGCCACTGAACATAGGCCGAGGCAATTTTTTCCACCACTTCGTCGGCCTTGGCGCCGGTTATCCCGGACTCGGCCAGGGCTTTCTTCCAGATCGGATGCCCCAGACGTGACGACAGGGGGATGACCAGTTCCTGGGTGCCGGTGACCCCCAGGATTACGCTGGTGCGCCTGCGGTGGAAAGCTTTGCCGTCGGGACCGTAGCCGGCGTCTTCAAGGGCATCGGTGGCCACAATCAGACTGAGCAGCTGGGAAGTGTCCGTGGCCTCGATGACATTGGGCGGAATGCCGAAAGCGGTCGGATCGAAGCAGACCGGCGGCAGAAACCCGCCGCGGTTACAGTAGATGTGGTCAGCCTTTCTCGGATCCGGGTCCAGGTATTGGTTAAGATGGGCGTGAGAGTCGGGCGGATCGCTGATGGCATCGCGGCCTTGAAGCAGAAGCTGCAGGTAGGCTTTCAGCCCGGGGGATTCCGGGAAAAGACATCCGATGCCGACAATGGCCACGTCCTGGGACCGGTCCCTGTCACTGCCGGGGCCGGTGGAGGTATTTTTGACGTCAAAATTTTGTTGGATCGACATATGAGAAGCCAAATTATCTATTTTTCAGATCGCGTATTCAACTTGAGTTGAGCGCTCTTCGGGCTTGCCGGAACTTGAAACGCTCAATTCAGACCTGGATTTTACCCAGGCTTTTGCAAACCACTTGCCAACGCCGCTCATGGCCGTGACGAACCAACACCTTGCAACCCCGGCGGCTCCGCAGAAAGTTTGAGAGCAGGGCGGCGGTTTCCGGCCGGCGAACGGACAGGCAATGTGAAACCTGCGCGGACCAGCTCGGAATACTATCAAGTAACCAATCGGGAAGGGAATTTCAAGGATTAGCTGGAAAAATTGAGTTGACACATTGGTATAACAAGTTAACATCAGAAGCGGTCTTGCGTTTTGTCCGCCAATTCGGCGGGCAACCCGGAGAGGCCGAATGCAAGGCCCGTTTTATGGGCAGATGGAGTGAAAACATGCTTTACGCTACCGGACGCGAGCTGGCGGAAGCCTTCGGTATAAAGATCAGCCGCTGGAAGAGGTGGAGCCGCCAGTTTCTTCCGCCCGATCCCCTGGGAGGCTACCAGTCGGGCTACTGCCGCCAGTACAGTTTCCGGGATATCTTCATCGTTGCCCTGGCAGGCCATCTTGTAGCCGATTTCAAGCTCGCGGTTCCGGACGCCCGCAAAGTACTGGACGACATACGTCCATGGCTGAAAGATGCCGGTTTCATGGAAATGGCGCCGAACCGGCAGCTTCTCGGCCATGATGCGTCCCGCTACCGGCTGCGGATCGTTGCCCGGACAGCAGGCGTGGGCCGGCCGGTCGATGCCGGCTGTTTCGCCTACCTGGCAGTCCAACTTCCGCCGGAAAGCAGTGAGGGAAAAGACCGGCAGGTGGTCTGGAGTGCGGGGGAAAGACCGGCAGAACTGCACATCACCAGGACGGTCCATCTGACGCGGCTTTACCGCTGGTGCAGCCGGGCCCTGGAGAACCTGCGCCGGAAGCCTTCCCGGCATCAGGCAACTTCCTGACCTGTTTGCCGAAAACTTATTTCAATAAGCCATCCTTTGAGCAAAGGTTACTCCCTGACCAGTTCTTTTATCTGTTCTTGGGGCAGGGGAGTTACGTTTAAAATCTCGGGACCGACTTCGACCCCCTGGTTGGCGATCGACAGGGCCCGGTTCAGAACCGCTGCTCCGTAAAGCAGGTTCAGGGCAACTTCTGCGCAATGCCTGTTTTCCGGCAACTCCATGAAGCTTCCTGCTGTCCACTGGTTGAAGGCACCCATGGCCGGCCCGCACCAGATCTGGTAGTCGATGACCCGGTCAGAGATTCCCTGGCGGGCCCAGATGGACGCCCGGCCCAGGTATGAACGGAAGACAAGGGCCATCTTGTGTTTGGGATCCCCGGACGCCAGGTCGATCTGGGCAGGATCGCGCCTGGCGAAAAAGGAGGCTGTTTCCTGCCAGGCTTCTTCGAAGCTGCATCTGAGCAACTGGCGCTCGACAAAGAGGCGGTCTTTTTCCGGCAGGCTCTCCCAGCTGTCGAAACGGCTGTACAGGTCGTAGAGACGGCCTGCCCGCATGGCGAACATGGTGCCCCGTTTCAGGACCTGGACCTTGACGCCCAGCTCGAACATGTCGCCTGCCGGGGCCATGGTAACGTCGGCCTGGCGGGCCTGGGCCAGCATCTGCTTGACGGCATCCGATGTGCCGGCCTCCACGCAGGCCTGGTTGATGGAACCGGTAAGAACGTAGGCCGCGCCCATGGCAAAGGCGGCGGCAACCGAATGCGCAGTGGCGATGCCTCCGGCCAGGCCTATCTCGGGAGGATCCTGATACCCGAACTTCCTGACGAGCCTGTCGCGCAGGGCAATGAAAGTGGGCAGGATGGCAAGGGCCGGCCGGTTGTCGGTATGGCCGCCCGAGTCGGCCTCGGCCGTAAGATCGTCCGCCATCGGTATCCTGGCGGCCAGTCCGGCCTGCTCAGCGGAGATCAGCCCCTGGTCGAGCAGGGATGCCACCATGTCCCGTGGCGGGGGGGAAAGGAACTTTTCGGCCACTTCCTCCCTGGAGACCTTGGCGATTATCCTGTTTCTGCAAACCGGTTGCCCGGCGGGTCCTGGCTCAAGACCTGCCACACGGTAGTAGACCAGGGGCATGGTCAGGGTCATGAAGGCCGAGGCGCTTATGAGCGAGATTCCGTGCCGGAGGTATGTCCCGGCAACCGCTTCTTCCAGGCGTGGATCGGCCGGGCTGTGTATCAGGTTGAATCCAAAGGGAAGTCCGGCCTGCTCTTTGAGCTCGACCACGGCCGATTCGATCTCGTCCAGCGACAGGCCGCCGGCGCCGAAAAAGCCCAGCATCCCCTGCCTGCCGGCCGCCCTGACCATTGCCACCGAGCTTATGCCGTGGGCCATGGCGCCCATGACATAGGCATAACGGAGGCCGTGGCGCCGCTTGAAGCCAGGCGATCCAAGGTTTTCGGGGGGCAGCCCGGGCACCCAGGCTTCAAGGGGAAGGCTGAGCGATTGCCTGTTTGCGGCAGCCGGTTCGACCTTGGTGGCAACCGCCGGCTGGCCGTCGCGGCGGACCAGGTAGACCGGCCGCCCGACCCTGGTCAACGCTTCTTTAATGGCCTGACGACCGGTTTTCAGCCAGCTTTTTTTCCCCGTCCAGACAATTTTTCCAGCTTCGGTTCCATGCATCTTATCCAGTGTCCCTTCCCGGCGGCGTTCAAGAACCGGTCCGCCCTTGTCGGCGCAGTAGGTTCACAATATCGCGTTACAGTGCGGCCATCGGGCCGGCAGAAGCAGTCTTTTATCAAAGATTTGGTATTATGTCAGCTCTTTTACCAAGTTACGCTTGACATAAAATAAACTATGTCTATACAATAGGCATACATTGTATTGTTAATGGGGGCATTTCATGATTTTATGGGATGAGGAGAAAAATTTAAAATTGCAGTTAGAGCGTAAAATTTCTTTTGAAGAAATCGCTCAAATTATACTCGGCAAAGAATATATTGATATTTTAAAAAACCCATCACATCCTGATCAAAAAATATTTATAATTAGATTTAATGGATATATTTGGGCGGTTCCGTTTTTAATAGATAAAAATAACATCATTCTAAAAACCGCATATCCAAGTCGCAAACTACAAAAGATATATGGAGACAACCATGCATGATAAGATGAAATTAGACGAATATGAAAATAAGATTGAAAATGAAATTCAACACTTCATCCCCATTTCAAAGAAAGAGAAAGATAAAATCAAAAGCATAATTGATAAAGAAAATGAAAAAAAGAGTATAAGTCTTCGTTTAAGAAAATATGATATAGAAAAGCTAAAAGAACGTGCCCGGCAGGAAGGAATACCATATCAGACTTTACTTTCAAGTTTGATACATAAGTTCATTACAGATCAGTTGATAGACAAAAAGAGCATATTAAAAGGTATTCAATTACTAAAAGAAGGCAACATTGGCTAACAGTTCCACAGCAACGTCCAGAAGCCCTCATCCCCGCGGATGATATTTACGATGGGCCCGGATCAGCTGTTGTTGGGTCAGATGAGTGTAAATCTGGGTGGTGGCTATGTCCACATGGCCCAGCATGGCCTGGACAGAACGCAGGTCGGCCCCGCCTTCCAGCAGATGGGTGGCAAATGAATGGCGCAATCCATGGGGGGTGACTTTGCTGCTTATGCCGGCCCGGGCCGCATATTTTTTAATAAGTTTCCAGAAGCCCTGCCGGCTCATGGGCCTGCCGGCCCGGGCCACAAAAAGCGACTCGCTCCGGTATTTGGCTAAAAGCCGGGGACGGGCCCAGGACAGGTAATCGGTCAGGCTTTCCTGGGCCTTGCGGCCCATTGGAACTATCCGCTGGCGTTCACCCTTGCCGCTGACCCGTATGAACCCCGCCTCCAGGTCTATCTGACGCATGCGGCAATTCACAAGCTCGGACACCCGTAACCCGGAGCCATAGGCCAGCTCGAGCATGGCGGCATCCCGGCAGCCGCGGACGGTTTTGCGGTCAGGGCAGTTCAGGAGCCGCTCGACTTCCCGGCGGTTGAGCACGACCGGTAGTTTCAGACCGGTCTTGGGAAGGTCGATACCTGCCGTGGGATCCTGCTTTATCAGGCCTTCTTTTTTCAGAAAACCGAAAAGGCCCCTCAGGGCCACCAGGCGCCTGGCCCGGGTCCGGCTGCTCAGCCCCTTTTTCTGCATTGAAATCAAATACTTCAGGATAACTGCAGTGTCGACCTGACAAAGCCCTTCCAAATGGCAGGAATCGATAAAGTCCGTGAAAAAGTTAAGGTCGGAAGCGTAGGCCTGAACGGAATTGGATGCCAGGCCTTTTTCCACCGTCAACTGGTTGATATACATGTCTATAAGGCTGAAAGTTTCCACGTCAGGGCCATCAAACGAAATAGTCTTCCGGATTCCAGGAAATCGGCAGGCGGTTGAGCACCCGTCCGTCTTCCCGGGTTACCAGAACCTGGTTTTCCAGCCGCACCCCGCCCCAACCGGGCAGGTAGATTCCCGGCTCGACAGTGACCAGCATGCCCTCCTTTAGGCTGAATGCGGACCTGGAACCAAGCCGCGGTTGCTCGTGAACGGCCAGGCCGGTTCCGTGACCGAGGCCGTGGAAGAACTTTCCCTTGAAAGGGCCCGCATCGATAAACTCACGTGCCAGCCGGTCCACATCGCTGGCTTTGCGCCCCTGTCTTATGCCGGCGATAGCCTTTTGCTGGGCCTGCTTAACGGTTGAAAACATCTCGAGAAATTTCCGGTCGGGCCTGCCCAGCACCACTGTTCGGGAAGTGTCGGAGCAATAGCCGTCCAGACGGGCTCCCCAGTCGCAAAGCACCGGTTCACCTTCCCGGATCACCCTGGAGCCGGGCCGGGCGTGGGGAAGGGCGCTGTTGGGTCCGGCGGCCACTATCGGCTCGAAGGACATGGAATCGGCCCCAAGCTCGCGCATGGCTTTTTCCAGTTCCCAGGCAGCCTGCTTTTCCGTCATTCCCGGCTTCAGTTTTTCCAGAAAGATGGTGAAGGCTTGCTCGGCTGTTTCCAGTGCCCGGCATGTGGCCCGGATCTCCTGATCCGATTTGATAAGGCGCAGGTTTTCCACCAGGTCGGAACAGGCTTCCAATCTGACCTCCGGCGCCGTGTCCCGCAGTTTCCGGCAAAGGCGACTGTGGCGCTCATAGGTAAAGCCGCTGCTTTCAAAGCCGACCCGGCCGGCGTTCCATTGTTTCAGAAGCACCGCCAGGCTGTGTTCAAAACCGTCATCAGCCAGCACCGTCTGCCAGTTGGCGCATTCTGCCCTGGCCTGCTCGAGGTAGATGCTGTTTGTGATCAGGGACTTTTTCTGCCGGCCCAGCAACAATACGCCCGCGACTTCGTCAGGAAGGGCGTTTTTGGCGCTGAACCCGCTCAGATAGTACCGGTTTTCCTCGATAAGTACGATGACCGCATCCAGACGGCGAAGTTCCAGTTCTTTTCGCAGCCCGGAGACTCTGGTGTCAATTTCGGTTTCCATCTCAAAGCCCGCTTTTTTAGTGTTAGCGCTACCGGAAGGCATTTTCTGCGAAAACATCGATCTATACGGATATACGGCCTGCAGCCGGGGATTGCAACCGCTGATTGACAGTCTGCCGGGCCATGTTGTAACTTGAAATTCAAAGGATGGAAGCCATGGATATCAGAACCCACCTGCGCATAGATTACAGGCTTTGCGGCCGGCCCAAGGCCGTGCATAAAGATTACAGCCAGGTTGAGATGGACACAACTTCCGAGATGAAAGTGGACGGTCACGGACTGGTCCACGGCGGTTTCATCTTCGGCCTGGCAGACCATGCCGCCATGATCGCTGTCAACCATCCCAATGTGGTTCTGGGAGCCGCCCAGGTGAAGTTCCTCAAACCTGTAAAGGCAGGGGAAACTGTTCTGGCCACGGCAAGGGTGACGGAGACAGGCGGAAAGAAAAGGGTGGTCGCGGTCGAAGTGAACCGCGGCGATGATACCGTCTTCGAAGGCACCTTCACCTGTTTTGTGCTGCCGGCCCATGTCCTGGAAACACGCTGAGCTTGAACCGGTCTCCGCTGACCGGCAAATGATACCGGGGCTCCATATCTACACCGGCAACCGCCTCGAAGTGCTGGCCGGCGCCATGGCCCGGGTGTTGGCATCCGCAGGAGATCAGAAGCGCAACCCCCTTGAACCGGAATGGATCGTTGTCCAGAGCAAGGGAATGCAGCGCTGGCTTTCCATGGGTCTGGCCGATCTGCTCGGGGCCTGTGTCAATATAAAATTCTCCTTTCCCAACCAGCTTCTGGATTTCCTGTCCCTGACCGGCGGCCTTGAGCATGAAATCGTACCCGGTGAAGACGGCTCGGATCCATGGGACCCGGACGTGCTGGCTTTCCGCGTTCTGGACATTCTGGAAAAGGGGATCGACCGGCCGGTTTTCGCCCCCCTGCACAGGTACCTGGAGCCAGAGCCGGCGGCTCTGAAGAGATTTCAGCTGGCGGCAGCCATCGCCCGCACGTTCGACCAGTATCAGGTTTTCCGGCCCCAGCTGCTGAGAAGGTGGGAAAAGGGCAAAGAGACTGACCGGAAGCACGAATCCTGGCAGGCAGAACTCTGGCGTACCCTGGCAGGACAGTGCACTGTCGGTCACCGCGGACAGCGCCAGCAACGGTTGCTCGAGTGGCTCCATGACGCTGCGCAAGCCGGGCCTAAGCTGCCGCCGCGACTGATGGTTTTCGGTATCAGTCACCTGCCGCCTTTTCATCTGGAAATCTTTCAGGCCCTGGGCACCATAATTCCGGTCTGTTTATTCCTGCTCAATCCATGCCGGGCCTACTGGGCAGACATATTGAGTCCGGTCGAACAACAGCGTTTCAGCCAGCGTTACTCAGGTCCGGACGCTATCCGGGAGGACCTTCATCTTTTCAGCGGCAACCGCCTGCTGGCTTATTGGGGAGGCATGGGAAGGTCCTTTTTTGAACAGGTCAGCGCACTGGAAAGCTTTCAGACAGAGCTTTTCGTTGACAACCGGCCGGAATCTGCACTGGAAATAGTCCAACAGGACATCCTGGAACTGTCGGAGCCCGAAGCGGATAAACTAAGCGGAGCCGCCTGTCAGGCAGATGACAGCATCCAGGTGCATGTTTGTCACAGTCCCATGCGCGAGCTTGAAGTGCTCCATGACAACCTTGCCCGTTTGCTGGCAAACGACCCGGGACTTTGCTGCGACGACATTCTGGTAATGACTCCTGAACTTGACCGCTATGCCCCGTTGATTCACGCCGTATTCGGCCATCAGGAAACCGGCCGTCCCAGGCTGCCTTATACGGTTGCCGACAAAGACGATCTTGGCACCGACCCGGCAGTCAGGGCCTTCTTCAGAATTCTGGACCTGCCCAACGGTCGCATGGAAGCCGGCCGTGTACTGGAACTTCTGGAATGCGAATCGATCTGCGCCAGGTTCGGAATCGATCCCGAGACAAAATCCGATCTTCCGCACTGGATTGCAGAAGCCGGAATAAGGTGGGGTATAGATGGTGATGACCGGGCCAGGCGGGGTTTCGGTCGGGATGAAAGCAATACCTGGGTTGCCGGACTGGACCGCCTGGTCCTGGGCAGCACCATGCGGCCTGAGGCAAAACTTTCAGCCGGAATTCTGCCCTGTCAGCAGGTCGAGGGCGGAAGGAGCCGCGCCCTGGGACGGCTCATCGCCCTGTTCGATACCCTCGGTCAGATTACCGGGATTCTGTCGGGATCCTGGAACGGCACCAGGTGGAGGGAAATTCTCCAGCAGATCATCGACCGGATGTTCGTGGAAGACGGAACCGCGGGTGCGGGCCTGGCAGGGCTGCGGAAGATCATCAGTAACTGGGGAAAATGCCAGGCCAGGGCCGGTTACGATTCTGAACTGCCTCTTGAGGTAGTGGTTCACCTGCTGTCTGCCAAGATAGAGGAAAGCGGCGCCGGCACAGGCTTTCTCAGCGGCGGAATAACCTTTTGCGCCATGTTGCCCATGCGCAGCATTCCCGCCAAGGTCATCTGCCTTATCGGCATGGGGCAGGACAGTTTTCCGCGCGCCGCAAGGCATCCGGGTTTCGATCTGCTCCAGGCTGAACCCCGGCCATGGGACCGCAACCGCAGGCTGGATGACATGTACCTGTTTCTGGAGTCCCTTTTGTCGGCCCGCAAGGTGTTCTATTTGAGCTATGTGGGCCGCAGCGTCCATGACGACACCGGTATCCCGCCCAGCACCATGGTCAGCCAGCTGCTTGAATACCTGGGGCGCCGTTTCGGCAGGTCTGCTGACGACTGGGTGACCATTCACCGTTTACATGGCTTTGCCCCGGAGTATTTCAGCGGGCAAGATGCCGGGCTGTTCAGTTTCAGCCGGCAGGATTGCCTGGCCTGCAGGGCGGCCGCCGCCCCCGAAGAAATACCCATGCCCTTGTTCCATGGGCGCACCCTGGCGGAACCGTCTGCAAGATGGACAAATTTATCCCTTAAGGAACTGGAGGATTTTTTTGTCCATCCCTGCCGTTTCCTGCTCCGCAACCGCCTCGGCATCAGGTTTGCCCGGGTGCGGACGGCCCCGGAAGACAAAGAAAATTTTTCCCTCACAGGTCTTGATCGCTACCGTGTTTACCAGAAAATTCTGGAAGGACGTTCAAAGCCGATTTCCCACCAGGATCTGGAAGAACTGGTCAGGGCCGACGGTCTTTTGCCCCACGGATGCCTGGCGCCGGCAATCTATAAAACCATGGCTGCCGAAGCAGACGCATTCCTGGAAAGACTGGCAGGGGTCACAGACGGCCGGGTTGGTGAAGCCAAGCGGTTCGCATTGGAGCATTCCGGCTTCAACATTTCGGGCCGGCTGGAAAATATCGGTGCCCGGGGACAGGTCTTTTACAGGTTTACAAGATTGAAAGCCAAGGATTTCGTGCGCGCCTTCATCCGCCATTTGCTGTTTCAGCTTGCGGATCGCAGCCGGTCTGAACGGCGGCAGACCTGGCTGGTTGGCAAGGATAAGCTGTGGCGGCTGAAGCCGGCCGATGATCCGGGCGCCATAATGGCGGTTTATCTCGATTTGTACTGGCAGGGTCTTTGCCGGCCGCTTCCGTTTGTGCCGGAAGCTTCGATGGAGTATGCCAGAAGGGTGCTGACGGGAAACCAGCCCGGGAAGCCGGCCCTGGATGCCGCCTTGAAAAAAATGCGGACCTATAATATGAGCCCGATGGAAGCCCAAGACCCATATCTGGAGTGCTGCTTCGGCCCCTGTCCTGAATTCGGTTCCCTTTTTCAAGACACCGCCGTGGCGTTTTTCAAGCCTTTGCTGGAATGCCTGAAAAAGGATGGATAGATCAAAGGATTTCGACGTGACTTTTGAAAAAAAAGGCAAGCAACGTTACCGGAAAATCTATCCCGTATCCTGGGAGCAGCTCCACAGGGACGCCCGGGTCCTGGCCTGGCGGCTGGTGGAACTTGGCAGTTGGAAGGGGATAATCGCCGTTACCCGTGGCGGGCTGGTTCCGGCGGCGGTAATCGCCCGCGAGCTTGAAATACGCCTGATCGATACAGTCTGTCTGGCCAGTTACGACCGTCAGGATCAGGGTGAACTAAAGATCCTGAAAAGAGCCGGTACAAGCGGCCGGGACTGGCTGTTGATCGACGACCTGGTGGATACCGGCAATACAGCCCGGGCCGTACGCCGCATGCTGCCCGAGGCCCATTTCGCCACTGTCTACGCCAAACCGGCCGGAAGACCGGCGGTGGACACCTTCATAACCGAAGTGAGCCAGGATACCTGGATCCTTTTCCCGTGGGACTCGGAAGCCTCTTTTGTCGAACCTATCATCAGCCGCCGGAAACTGACCGATTGAATGTCACCGATGGCCGGCAGCGTCTGAAAAGCATCAAAAATGAAGTTCGATCCCGATGCTGACCACATCGTCGCTGAATTCCCACGCATACGGTTCGTCCAGGTCGAACTCGTAATGCCTGAAGGACAAGAGCAGGGCGGCATTGTCCACCAGATAGAACCCCAGCCCCAGACCGTAGCCCCAATATCCTTCACTGTCCAGGGAGCTGAGAATTTCCGGGGCCCATTCCAGGTTTCCCCTGAGCTCGAGCGCTATGGGCACGATCCTGCGGGGCAGCATATAGCCGCCGGCCAGGGTGAAGGCCACGTTGCCGACGTCGCTTTTGGTACTGTATTTTTCGACCTTGCCGCCGATACCCTTGATGCCCAGTTCGCACGTCAGGCCGGGTGCCAGGGCGTCGTTTCCCACGGCCAGGGCAATGGTTCCCAGGCTGTACTGTTTGGAGTCGTAATCCGCGTAAGTGCCTGAAAAGCCGAATTTCAGGTAACCGGTTGCCAGGTATTTCAGGTGATAGAAACTGCCGTTGATATACTTTGAACCGGCCTCCAGGGTCAGCTGGTTGCCGTCTGCCAGGGCGCCTGAAGGTATTGCTATTCCAAAGACGAGCAGGAAGGTCGTGATCGAAAGCAGGATTGTTTTTCGCATTTTTTAATCCCCTTCTGTTTTTTGGCAAACCGCATGCTCTGCAGGCGGTAAGAAACTCGCCCTTCCGGAAGTGACGGTTTACTCGGCTTGCCGGGGCCGGCAAAAAAAGCCGATTGCCCGCCACCTGAAAGACTGGCCCTGTTTATCAGCCAGAACCTGTCTTGTCAATTGATGCCCCCCCGGCGACCTGCACGGGAAAGGACCGCCAGATCCCAGGAAAAAATAATAAGGGCGATCCAGATAAAACCGAAGGTTGCCATCAACGGCCAGGGAAAAGGCTCGTGATAATAGAACAATCCGATCAGGAACGAACAGCTCGGCGCCAGGTATTGCATGAAGCCCACTGTATGCAGGGGCACCCGGCGGGCGCCCATGGTGAAAGTTACCAGGGGCAGGACGGTCAAAGGGCCTGTTCCGGCAAGCAGGAGGTAAATCTTGAAGTCCCATCGGCCCGAGGCTCCTGAAATTATGCCCCGCTGCAAGATCATGGGCAGGGCCAGCATACTGAGTAAAACCATCTCAAACAGCAGCCCGTCCACCGATCCAAGAGGCGAGGTCTTCCTCAGAAGGCCGTAAAAACCGAAGGTGAAAGCCAGCCAGAGGGCTATCCACAATGGAACCTGTGCCGCCAGAATGTAAAACAGAACCCCGGCGCCGGCCACCATCACCGCCGCTTTTTGAAATGTGGTCAGTTTTTCCTTGAGGAAAAGATATCCCAAAAGTACATTGACCAGCGGGTTGATATAGTAGCCCAGACTTGCTTCTATGATATGACCGTTGTTTACAGCCCAGACGTAAATGAACCAATTGGCGGCCAGCAACACCGCCGGCAGGAACATCCGTAATCCGATCCCGGACCGGACGATTTTGAAAAATGATGCCCGGGTTCTCAGCAATCCCCATAAAAAAAACGGGATGATGCTGACAAGTGACCAGATGACCCGGAACAGGATAATGTCCAGGGCGGGCACCGTTTCAAGCTGTTTCCAGTAAACGGGCGCAATGCCCCACACGATGAAAGCGGCAAGCAGGAGCATGATCCCGGTGTACCCGGGACGAGAAGACGGTTCCGGCATGGGCTTCTCCGGTAAGATCGGGTAACGGCAGCAGGGCAGGTATCTTTACCCCATACCGGCCCGATAAACAAGTCCGGTATACATTCATGACACATATCTGGATAATAGGGGCGGGCAGGTTCGGCAGGCGGGCGGCAAGGCTTCTTTCCAGGCGCTACTGCCCCGCGAGAATCACCATGGTGGATCCTGATCCTGATTTTTCAGGCGAAACCGGCTGCGCATTTGAAAAACGGGACGGAGTAGCCTTTTGTGCGGCATTCAGGCCGCAACAGGGCGATGATTGGATCATACCGGCTCTGCCGTTGCACCTGGCTTACAAATGGCTGCATGAAAGATTGAAGCATCGGTTTAGATTCAAACACGTAACAATTGATAATGAAATAATAAACAGGCTTCCTAACGTCATTGAGGGCGGCCGGGGCCGGATCTACACCAGCGCGGCCGATTTTTTCTGCCCGCCGGATTGTCCCGAACCAAAGACTCATTGTTACCATACCGGCAGGCATCGTGAATACGACCTTTTCGATTTCATTGCCGAGGTTGGCAAAAACCGTTTTTTTACCACGGTTGTGCGCAGCCATCAGAAAGCACCCGGTGTGGGCGGATTTCAGGTCAAATCGCTTTTCAGGGCCGAACAAGAGATAATCAGGCATTTTACAACAAAAACGCAACCTGCGCTGCTGGCAACTTCATGTCGCTGTCACGCTGTCATCGATACTTTTTCCCTGCAATCTCCGGGCGGGCGCCATGACAGCCGTTCAGATTCGGCCCCGGGCAAAAGCGCGGCTTTGCTTGACAATGGGGCCAAGGATGGCTAAAAGCCCTTAAAAAACTGGCATTAAACCCGGGTTCAAAAGCCTGGATGGCGGAATTGGTAGACGCAAGGGACTTAAAATCCCTCGGTACTTTGTACCGTGCCAGTTCGATTCTGGCTCCAGGCACCATCGCAGAACGGATCCTACCTGCATTTGAAGGTAAGATCCGTTCTCTTTTTTGGCACTTGTCGCCGTGGTCCTGATGCAAGCGGGCCGGTGTCAAATGGCAGGCATTTTGCAAATTTCAGAACGGGATCACATGAGATGACCCGGAATCCGGAAGCTAAATATTTTTTCAGATCGGCCGAAACAAATTTTGAACAGACCGTATCCCGGTCAATTAAAAGGATCGCCGCAAATGGAAAATACCATGATTTTTTATCTGCCAATGGTATCCGGCGCGCTGATGGTGGTGTATGTCTTGCACCTGGTGGCCAAGCTGAAGGCCTGCTGTCAGCAAAAAGATCACTCGCTTGGTCCGACCGGACGAAATCCGGTCTGCTGATGTGCAGATGGCTCCTGAAAGCTCTCCCTGCCCGGGAATGTGCCGGCAGACCCGGCGCTTCATGTCAAAATCCTGACATCTCCGCCATGAAAACAACCCTCACAGGAGATGGTTTCCATTTCGAGCCGGTCGCCGAAAACCTCGTACATTCATTGTTTGCGCGCGCCAAAAGCTTAAAACTGTAAGATTGCGGCCGGTTGCAAAGCTACCGCGGCGCATGCCCGTGGAAAGCTTCCTGCGGTCGGGTATGCCTGGCAACGATATTGCATCATCTCCTGGTGAAGCCTGCTTCTTACATCCCTCCTTTTCCGCCGGGTGGTCCATGACATGCACCAACGACATGGACCACCTTACTCTTTCAAATGGCGGCAGGTGCCTGCCCGCCGGTTTGTTTTGACATTTGAAATCCCTGTTTTTATGATTGTGGAAGTTCGTTCCGGCCTGCAATATACAAATCATCAATGTTCTGACAAACGGCAAAGGACTAAAAGAAAGGGTGCGCTTTTGCTTTTGAACGGCCTGCCGGTCGGGTCCGGCCAGCTATTAAGGGCACGACCCGGGAAAAAATCCGGTTCGTCGCTGCCGGTTAGAGGCACGCAGCATGAGCCGGACCTCAATGACCATATCGAGCAATGGCTGGTTTGCGCAAATTGTGGAAGCCGAATCACAAGGCCGGTCAGCCGGATTTCCGTTGACGGAAGCCACAGACACACATTTGCCAACCCCCTGGGAGTGGTATTTGAAATCGGTTGTTTTGCTCCGGCGCCGGGGTGTCTTGTAACTGGAGAAGCCACCGCTGATTTTACCTGGTTCCGGGGATATAAATGGCGCATTGCCATCTGCGCCAGCTGTTACACCCATCTGGGCTGGCGGTTTGAAGCAGGTCATGGCGACGCCTTTTTCGGCCTGATTCTGGACCGGTTGCGCTCGTCTTTGACATCCGGCAACAGGCATCAATGAAAATGGTGCCCGCCTGACAAATTGTGATCGGATTTCAAAAAAAACACAACTGGTTGTGTTTTCACGTGAAACGCCGCGGGCCGGCAAGTTCGGCCGGCGGATGAATTTCTTTGACAGATTCACCAAAAGCAACTATATATATCAGCGTGAGTCAGGAGTTTACAGTAGAATTTTCGCCCGGTTGTTGTCCGGAAAACCCGAAAAGAGCTTGTGCCCGACACCATGACTACACCCATCTCCATGCAGCTGAAAGAGATCGTCTCCTATTGCAAGGACCTGCCGGTTTACGAACACCGTTGTTCGACAGATGATTTTTACGAAGTCGTATTTTTCAATGACGACATCGATCAGTGGATGCGTCTGCTGGAAGCTTTTCTCGGTCAGGCCCGCAAAGCCGCCGGCCAGAAGCCCACTGAAGCCGACCTGGTGCTTACCGCCAATACAGGCAGTATCAGAATAGAACAGACATTGTTTGAGAAAGAGTTTGAGAACGGAACCATTATAGCCAAGCTCTGGCCCTGGAAAGACGGCGTTCACACCACCTTGAGAATGGCCATGCTCAACAAAGTCTGACAAAAAAAGAAATCTTTCAAGTCGTCGGCAGGGGGCGAGGCTTGACAGGCCAAGCCTTTTTTCTTTGCCTCCCTGACAGGAAACCAACCGTGATGGGATATTGATTGCAAGATGAACAGCTTACCGTCACTGCTGAAATTCGTGCCAGTGGTCATTGCAGCCGTGCTGCTTGGCAACTGGTTTCTCAAGGAAGTCAAACGGGCCAAGCTGGCCCAAAAACCCTGGTACGCGCCTTACCTTACCATTCCGGGAGTCCTGATAATAATCGTCGTGCTTTTGCCTGTCTTTCTGAAACTGCTCAAACAATGAACGGCCCCGTAACAAGACGGATACCCTCGTCGGGCCGCATCCGGCTGCCACGGACTATTAGCAGTGCCGACCGGTTGCCGGACTTTTTGCAAACCGGTTCAACGAAGTCCGCAGCTGATTGTTGTCACCATGCAGATTGACAAACTCTTTGTCATCCAGAACCTGTCCGGCCGGCAGGAGGTGCGTAAAATTATCCGCGCCACAGGGGTTGCGCCGGTGATAATTGAACGGCCCGAGGCCGCCTACCAATGGGTGCGGAGCCAGGACGACCCTGTGGCCCGTGGCAAAAGAACCCTGCTGATTACGGAAAACAAGGGTTGTTTCCTGAAAAAATGCCCCGGCACCAGCCACTATACCTGCTGTGATTACCAGATTCTGCACGCGGCCAGTTACTGCTCCATGGATTGCGCCTATTGCATTCTGCAGGTCTATTTTCACCCCCCGCTGCTACAGTTTTTCGTAAACCAGGATGAGATTTTCGCTGAACTGGAAGAGCAGGGATCAGCCCTGTCGTCCAGACGGATCGGGACCGGTGAATTTACCGACAGTCTGATCTGGGAAGACTACACCGATCTTACCGGACGACTGGTGGAATATTTCGGAAGACAAAACAGGCTGGTCCTGGAATTGAAAACCAAGACCACCGCTGTTGGCCGTCTGCAGGGTCTTAGACACAACCGCAGAACAATCGCGGCCTGGTCACTCAACACGCCCGGGATGATAAAGAATCTGGAAAAAGGAACGGCTCGCCTGGAGGCCAGGCTGAGGGCGGCCCGGACATGCCAGAGATGGGGATACCCCCTGGCTTTCCATTTCGACCCCATGGTAATCTATCCTGGCTGGGAAGACGAGTACCGGCAGGTCGTAGACATGCTGTTCGGTCAGATAGATCCCAGGGGAGTGGTCTGGATAAGCATGGGCACCTTTCGTTTCATCCCGGCCCTGAAGAGTATCATCCAGAGCCGGTTTCCTGACAGCACTTTTATTTACGGCGAGTTCATACCGGGCCTGGACGGCAAATTGCGCTATCTTAGACCGCTGCGGGAGGAAGTATACGCCAGGATGTCCGGATGGATTCGAAAATATGCTCCGGATGTGGCCCTTTACCTGTGCATGGAAGACGAGTGCATCTGGGAAAATGCCCTTGGCGTGAGTCCTTCAAAGCTGGGAGGCCTGCCTGCGTACCTTGACCGGGCGGCCGCAAAAGTATGCGGTATTTCTTGATATATTGTAGCAGAAGATAGTGTTTTGATAGCAAAATCCAACTTTCAAAAATTTGCGGCATTCATGGTCTTTGCCGGGCTTCTTCTTGGATCGGCCAGCCTGGTCTCGGGTGCCCAGAAGAGACTGTACCGGGTAAGCAAGGTAATCGATGGTGACACCGTATTGCTGGCAAACGGTAAACTTGTGAGGTATATCGGGATCGACGCTCCGGAAATAGACCATCTGGCCGGTGTGGCCGAAGCTTACGGTTTCGAGGCCAGGCGGCTGAACAGCATGCTGATCCGGGCAGGGGCAGGGTATGTCCGGCTGGAATACGGCCGCCAGCTTCATGACAGGTACGGAAGGGTGCTGGCATACGTCTACGATTACACCGGCCGCATGCTGAATACCGCTATCCTCCGGGCCGGCCTTGCCCACATGTTTTTCCATCGCTCCAATCCCAGGTATTACCGGCGGCTTTTGCATGCCCAACAAGAGGCGATGCGCAACAAAAGGGGAATGTGGAAATTCTGGTCGGAACCAGGCGGCATGACTTTCATCGGCAACCTGGCATCAGGTCGTTTTCATCTTTCCACATGCCCCCTGGGTCAAAGCGTTGCACCGCGCAACCGCTGCCTGCTGGCCACGGCCTGGGATGCGTATTACCGGGGGCTGTCGCCATGCAGGGTGTGTCAGCCACGGCTGACAAGCCGCCGGCATGACAACACCAGACGGCGCCGGTAACAGGGAATAAAAAAGCCGCCCCATCTTCGTGATAGGGCGGCGTTGCGGCTGATGAAATCCGGCAAACCTGAAAAGGGCTTTTTTGAACTAACCCTCCTTTTCAGCCTTTACCTGCTCGATTATCTTTTCGGCCAACTGGGCCGGCACCTCGTCGTACCGGGAAAATTCCATGGTGAAAATGCCGCGTCCGCCCGTCATGGAGCGCAGGTCGGGGGCATAGGTCAGGAATTCGGCCATGGGAACCTCGGCATTGATCACCTGGTATTTCCCGGCGCTGTCCATGCCCAGTACCCGGCCGCGACGGCCGTTCAGGTCGCCCATGATATCACCCATGAACTCGTCAGGTGTGGTTATGGTGACTTTCATGATGGGCTCCAGCAGGACAGGGTTGGCTTGCTCGGCCGCTTTCTTGAAAGCCAGCGAGCCGGCGATCTTGAACGCCATTTCGGAAGAGTCCACCGCATGATAGGAACCATCATCCAGGGTAACCCTGAAATCCACACAGGGGAACCCGGCCAGGACACCTTTTTTGGCGGCTTCGACGATTCCTTTTTCTACTGCCGGGATATACTGTTTGGGGATGACACCACCAACGATGGCGTCGACGAACTCGAATCCCTTGCCCCGGGGCAAAGGCTCCATGGTTATCCAGCAATCACCGTACTGGCCGTGGCCGCCGGTCTGTTTTTTGTGTTTGCCCTGAACGCGCACCTTTTTCTTGATGGTCTCCCGGTAGGGGACCTTGGGAGGAGTCAGGACGACTTCCACGTTGAATTTGCGTTTCAGCTTTTCGATGGTAGCCTCGATGTGAACCTGGCCCGAACCGGAAATAATGATCTCCTTGGTTTCCGAACGCCGTTCCAGGGTAAGCCCCAGATCCTCTTCCAGCAGCTTTGAAAGGGAACTGAAGATCTTATCCTCGTCGCCCTTGGACTTGGGCCGCAGGGCAAAGGAAATCAGGGTCGGCATGGGCTCCACCGGCGGAAAGACTATCTTGTTGTCTTCGTCGCACAGGGTGTCGCCGGTAACGGTCTCTTTCAGTTTGGCAACGGCAACAATGGAGCCGGGGCCTGCCTCCGACACCGGCTTTTGTTCCTTGCCGGCAATGCTCAGCAGCTGGTTGTAGCGCTCGCGTACTTCCTTGGTGGAATTGTAAAAGGTTCCGTCTCCGCCCAGGGTTCCGCTCACCACCCGGAAGATGGACAACCGGCCGGCATAAGGGTCGGCCACGGTCTTGAAGACGAAGGCGGAAAAAGGTTCATCCGGAGATGGTTTGCGTTCGACCTGGCTGTCGTCGGCCGGATTTTTACCGATCCGCGGCCTGGTTTCCAGGGGCGAAGGCAGGCAGGATACGATGAAATCCATCAGCAGGTCGATCCCGATGTTCTTTGTTGCCGCGCCACAAAGCACCGGCACAAAAGCCCGTTCAAGGGTCCCCTTTTTCAGGGCGGCCTGAATCTCCTCGTCGGTCAGGGTTTCACCTTCGAGGTATTTTTCGATAAGGGCGTCATCGGCTTCGGCCACGTTTTCGATCAGGGCTTCACGCTCTGTTTCCACCTCGTCCTGCATGTCGGCCGGAATATCGGTGGCCTTGGCCTTGCCGTTTTCGTCGTATATATAGGCTTTCATCGAGATCAGATCGACGATACCCTTGAAATCTGCTTCCGAGCCGATGGGCAGTTGGGTGATGATGGGACGCGGTTTTTCAAATGATTGCTTGGCGTCTTCGAAAGCCCGCCGGAAATCGGCCCGCTCCCGGTCGAGCTTATTGATGAATATCACTACCGGCAGGCCGAACTCCTTGGCGAAATCCCAGGCCATCTCGGTCTGGACCTTTACTCCGTCAACGGCATCCACCACGAGTACGACCGCGTCGGCCGCCTGGAGGCAGAGCTTGGTGTCGGTGAAGAAATTCTGGTCGCCGGGAGTGTCGATAATGCTGATGGTATGCTTTTTCCAGGGTGCCTGGCAGAAGGCGCTGCTGATGGAAGTCTGGCGTTTGAGCTCCTCCGGCTCGAAGTCCATTACCGTGTTGCCTTCTTCGACCCTGCCGATCCGATTGGTAACCCCGGCATCGAACAACATTACTTCAGCCAGGGAGGTTTTGCCTGCGCCACCGTGGCCCGCCAGGGCGATATTCCGTAATTTTTCTGCCATGGTTTCTATCTAACGCTCCTCTCTGATTGGATTTTGGATTGAACTTTACCGGGAATGTCAAAGTTATTCTTGATATACGGGTTGGGTGAAAAAATCAAGGGCAAATAAGCTTTTAGAATACAGAAGGTTGCCGCGGGCAGGGACGCACTATGGAAGCCAGGTATTCCTTGTTGCCCTTGGGCCCCCTGATGGGGGATTCGATTACCGCTTTCCATTCAAGCCCCATGTCTACAAAGAATTTTTCAAGTTCAGCGAGCACTTTGCGGTGCAAGCGGGGATCCCTGACGACCCCGCCTTTGCCCACCTGGCCCTTGCCGACTTCGAACTGGGGTTTGACCAGGGCGATTATCCGCCCGCGGCCAGGGAGCAACTGCGCCACTTTGGGCACCACCAGCTTCAGTGAAATGAAAGAGACATCTATTACGGCAAGATCGATGGGAGAGGTTATCACGGCAGGGTCCAGGTGGCGGATATTGGTCCGCTCCAGAACCACAACCCGCTCGTCCTGGCGCAAAGACCAGGCCAGCTGGCCGTAGCCCACATCTATTGCAAATACTTTCCTGGCCCCATGTTGCAGCAGACAATCGGTAAAGCCGCCGGTAGAGGCCCCCACGTCCATGCAGACAGCTCCCTTGACGCCGATGGCCCAATGTTTCAAAGCGGCTTCGAGCTTCAAACCTCCGCGGCTCACATACGGATTGTCGTTTCCCCTGACAACGATCCTTGAATTCCGGGCAACCTGGGTTCCGGGCTTGTCTACCGGCACATCATCGACAAGGACCAGGCCTGCCATGATCAGGGCTTTGGCCCTCTGGCGGCTGACGGCCAGCTTGCGTTCTACCAGGAGCATATCCAGGCGGGCTTTGTCTGCCATGGGGTCATGTCAGGATGATCGGCTGGTGACACCAGCCATCTTGAGTGGACAGGCGTTCTTGCCGGGGGAAAGCATGGCTGCCGCTTCAGCGGCTATCGAAGCTGCAGTCAGCCCGTACTTGGTGCGCAGGACATCCTGGGAACCGTGTTCGACGAACATGTCGGGCAACCCCATCCGCCTGAGCCTGTTATAACGGATTTCACAGTCGGACAGAAGCTCCAGGATTGCGCTGCCAAAGCCACCATGCAGGGTGTTTTCCTCCACGGTCAGGATATTGGGAATCTTTTCGGCCAGCCCGGTGATCAGCTCCCTGTCCAAAGGCTTCACGAAGCGGCAGTCGACCACCGTTGCCCCCAGGCCGTCTTTCCTGAGCAGCCGGGCGGCTTCCAGGGCTTCTGAAACCATCCTGCCGACGGCGAAAATCACCAGATCATCACCATGGGTCATTACCTGGCCCTTGCCGATCTCCAGGGGCCTGATCTCTTCGTCCGGGGTCACTCCTTCAGCCTTGCCCCTTGGATAACGCAGGGCTATGGGACCATCGTATAGAACGGCCGTAAGAAGCATGCGCCGGAGTTCGTTCTCGTCCCGCGGAGCCATGACGACCATATTGGGCAGGGCCCGCAGGTAGGAAAGGTCGAATTGGCCGTGATGGGTAGGGCCGTCTTCTCCCACCAGCCCCCCGCGGTCGACGGCGAAAACGACCGGAAGGTTTTCGATACATACATCGTGAATGATCTGATCGTAGGCCCGCTGCAGAAAGGTCGAATAAATGGCCACCACCGGCCTGAAACCCTCGGTCGCCATTCCGGCGGCAAAAGTCACACCGTGCTGCTCGGCAATACCGACATCGAAGAAACGTTCGGGAAATTTGGCTGCGAACTCGGTCAGCCCGGTGCCCTCGGGCATGGCGGCAGTAACCGCTATTATGCGCGGATCGTTCCGCCCCAGTTCGACCATGGTCTTGCCGAAGACCTCGGTGTAAGACGGGGCGCTGCCCGGTGCCCGGGGACGGCAGGTTCCGGTGTCGATATCGAAGCATCCCACGCCGTGAAAATAGGTCGGGTTTTTCTCGGCCTGGCGGTACCCCTTGCCTTTGGTGGTGGTGACATGAAGCAAGACGGGCTCTTCGAGCTGCTTGATGTTGTTGAGTATGTATATAAGGTGAGAAAGATTGTGGCCGTCTATGGGACCGAAATAGTCGAAGTTGAAAGCCTCGAAAAGCATTCCCGGCGTAACGAAAGCCTTGAAGGACTCCTCGGATCGCTTTGCCAGCTGGTAGACGTTGTTGCCGATTTTGGGCAGGGATTTAAGGAACTCTCCGAATTCCTTCCTCCATGTCTGGAGCTTGCCGGCCGAAAAGGTACGGCTCAGCAGCGAGGAGATGGCACCCACGTTCTTGGATATGGACATGTCGTTGTCGTTCAGGATGACGATCAGGTCCTTGTCCTTGTGGGTGTCGCCGGCTTGGTTCATGGCCTCGTAAGCCAGGCCGGCCGTCATCGATCCGTCACCGATGACGGCGATCACCTTGGATTTTTCAGCTTTCAATTTTTTGGCGCACGCGATGCCGAGGCCGGCTGAAATAGATGTGGAGCTGTGACCCGTCGTGAAGGCATCGTAGGCGCTTTCGTTCCGCTTGGTGAAACCTGAAATGCCTCCGTGCTGGCGCAGGGTGCTGAAAACATCACGCCGGCCGGTAAGCAGCTTGTGGGCATAAGCCTGATGTCCCACGTCCCAGATCACCTTGTCCGCGGGCGTGTCGAAGACGTAGTGGATGGCTATGGCCAGCTCGACCGCTCCCAGGCTGGAAGCCAGATGCCCGCCGGTTTGAGACACCACCTCAACGATAGTGCTCCGGATTTCATCTGCAAGCCGGGGCAGTTGGGACCTGTCAATCTTTTTCAGGTCCTGTGGTGAATTGATTTTGTCCAGCAAATCCAATTTCGGTTGCTCCTTCAGCGGTTCCTTTCCAGAATATAGAGTGCAAGCGCCCTCAGGGGCTCGGCCCTTTCGCCGAACGTGCGCAATGCGATCAAAGCTGCCTCTACCAGTTCGGAAGCTTTTTGCCTTGCGCCTTCAAGCCCCAGCAGGGCAGGGTAGGTGTTTTTGTTACGCCTGGAGTCGGTGCCCACCGCCTTGCCCAGGACGGCTGGATCTCCAACGACATTCAATATATCATCAACCACCTGAAAGGCCAAACCTATATTGTAGCTGTATGTATCCAGGCATTCAAGCCGGCGATTGTCAGCACCCCCGATCAAGGCGCCGGAAACAACGGCGGCTCTTATCATGGCGCCTGTTTTCAGGCGGTGCATCTCTTCCAGGGCGTCAATATCTATCTGCCGGCCTTCGAATTCCAGATCGCGCGCCTGGCCTTCTATCATGCCGCTGCATCCTGCAGCCCGGGCGATTGTCCGGATCACCTCGAGCCTTGCATGCACATCCGGTCCGGGGACCTCTTCATCCAGCGCCCAGTCGGCCAGCAGTTCGAAAGCCGTATTTAGCAGCCCGTCGCCGGCCAGCACGGCCAAGGCTTCATTGAAACGCACATGACAGGTTGGCGAGCCGCGGCGCATCCGGTCGTCATCCAGTGCCGGCAGGTCGTCGTGGATCAGGGAGTAGGTGTGAATCATCTCCAGAGCGCAGGCAGGCGTCATGGCATCATCGGGCCTGCCGCCGACAGCCTCGCATGAGGCAAGGCATAAAACCGGGCGGAGCCGTTTGCCGCCGGCAGCCACGCTGTATGCCATGGGCTCGCGCAAACGACGGGAGAGGGTATAGTTTGTCAGGTGATTTTCAAGGGCCTTATTTATTACAGACCGTTTGGCCGAAATGTACTTTTTCAGATCCATATGAAAGCCGATCTCTATGGTTGAGAAGTGATTTACTCCTGCCCGGAATCTTTTTCAGGAGCAAATTCCCGGGTGACGATCCGGCCCTGCGCATCTTCCAGCAACAGGCTTATCTTTTTTTCAGTCTGTTCCAGCTGCCGGGAACAATAGCGTGACAATTTAACTCCCTCCTCGAATTTTTTGAGCGCCTTTTCGAGGGAAAGATCTCCTTTTTCAAGCTCCTGGACAATTTTTTCAAGCTCCTGCATGGCCTTTTCAAAATTAAGCTTTCGGCTGGTCATTTTTATTTCCCGTCCTGTAAATTTGGTATTTTGATTTCGGGCGTTTTTATATCAACATCCCTGCCGGCAACCACGGCTTCAAGCCGGCCATCGGCAAGCCATATGTATAAATGCTGATTGTCAGCTACCTGGTTTGAACTGGTAACGATTTCAAGGTCATCTTTGCGCAAAACTATGCTGTATCCCCGCTTCAGGATGGCTGTCGGGTTGAGTGCGTTCAAGGCCGCCGTAAGCTCGTCGAGCCGCCGCAGTTTTCCGGCAAGCAACTCCTGCATGGCGTATGCGGCACGATGCTTGAGATTCAACAATTCCTGCACTCCGGTCTTCAGGCGCAGCAGGGGACTGTTGTGCCTGAGCCTGCCAAGGCAGTCCTGTAATCGTTGCCTGCGTCCCGCCAGGAAAAATTCCCAGCTAAGAACCAGCCTTTTGGTCAGGTCGTCTATTTTGATAAAATTCTCACTCAGCCTTTTGGCGGGATGAATCAAACGTTCGCCAAGCTGCTCAATCTGGTGGCGATAAAAAGAAGTGAGTTTCGCAAGCGCTGTTTCCATCCGGTATATGAGCTCCTGCAGGCGCAGCTCGATCTCTGCGTAAACAGGGACAATGATTTCAGCGGCAGCCGAAGGGGTGGGGGCCCTTAAGTCGGCAACGAAATCTGCAATGGTGAAATCGACCTCATGGCCGACGGCAGAGACCACCGGAATTTCGGAGGCAAAAATTGCACGGGCAACTTCTTCGTCGTTGAAAGGCGCAAGGTCCTCGAAGGATCCTCCGCCGCGGGCAATCAGGATAACATCGGCGCGGCCGTGTCTGTTGGCCATTTCGATGGCCTGAACGATTTGTGCGGCAGACTCGGCGCCCTGAACGTTTACCGGTATCAGATCTATTTCCAGACGCGGAAACCTCCGGGTTGCCACATTGATGATATCCTTTATGACCGCACCCTGTGCCGAAGTTATGACGCACAGATTTTTTACAAGAAATGGCAGGGGTTTTTTGTGCCGCTGATCGAAAAGTCCTTCTTCCATCAGTTTCTGTTTTAATTTTTCGAAAGCAAGCTGCAGCGACCCGACGCCTTTGGGCTCGAGATATTCCAGTATTACCTGATAATTGCCGCGCGGCGGGTAAACCGAAATACGCCCAAGTCCCAGAATTTGCATGCCGTCGGCCGGATCGAATCCGAGCTGGCGCAACTGGCCTCTGAACAACACCGCGCTGATCTGAGCCTTTTCGTCTTTCAAAGTAAGATAGGCATGCCCCGAAGAAGCTATTTTAAAATTAGATATTTCTCCTTTTATCCAAATGATGGAAAACTTGTTTTCAAGAAGAGCTTTAATTTTTTCGGTAAGCTCCGATACGGTCATCACCATCCGCGGAGCAAGTCCGCCGGCGACAGGTTTGAAGTCGGTTTGAAAGTCGGTTTTAATCACGACCTGATCCCTATTGCCCTGCTGTGAACCGTAACGTCTGATAAGATATATTATGTCAACTTTTACCCGATTCCGCAGCCCCCGGCTCAACGGGGGCATCTCCCGGGTCCTGACGGTGGCCATCTCCCGTAATTTTCAACGGGCGATATCGTTCCAGCAATTCACGTACGGCAGGCATTATAAAAATATTTTCTGTCGGTTGCTGGGCCAGGCATTCTGCCAGGATCTCAACTTTCTTGGCAAGCTTGATCCGTTTGTCTATAATGCAGCGGCCTTTGCCCTTGACCTTGCAGAACCCGCTTCTGACTCTGATACCGGTGTTTTTGAAACTTTGTTCGGAAACGTCAACACCCATCTTTTCAGCAAGCTCTTTGAGATGGCGATAAGCCTGCTCAAGCTTCATATATTCCAACTCCCGTTTCGCGCGGCCTTCTTGACAACTTGATAATCGGGCAATCTGTGTTATAGTTACAAAAACGATCCAAATAAATTCAGGAGGAAAAACAACATGCAACCTGTTTCTTTGAATAGGACACAAGTTCAGGTTCGAGTCAACGAATTTGTACGCGGTGTCTATAACTGGATGGCGGCAGGCTTGGCCCTTACCGGAGTGGTAGCCTATATGGTTGCCAACAATCAGCCCGTGCTGCGCTTCGTATATCACGCCCGCTGGCTCTTTTTTATCGGCGAACTGGCCCTGGTCTTTTTCCTGGCAGCCAGAATCGGCAAAATGAAAGCAAGTACCGCAACGGCCATGTTCATGGTTTACGCTGCCTTGAACGGAGCAACTTTTTCATTCATCTTTCTTGCCTATACCATGACATCGATAGCTTCCACTTTTTTCATTTGCGCAGCCGCCTTTGCCGGATTGAGCCTATACGGTTGGGCAACCAAAAGAGACCTGGGACCTGTAGGCAGTTTCATGTTCATGGGACTGATCGGCATTGTCATCGCCAGCATCGTCAACGTATTTTTCATCCACAGCCATGGCATGCAGATGATAATTTCCTATATCGGGGTTCTGGTCTTTGCCGGACTTACAGCCTATGACACTCAGAAAATCAAGCAGATGGCCCTTAGCCAGCCTGACGGGCTCGATGCCGGAGTCATTCGAAAAGGTTCCATCATGGGGGCCTTGCAGCTTTATCTCGACTTCATCCTCATGTTTCAATACCTGCTTTTCATCTTCGGCGGCAGCAGGGATTGATTGACAATATAAAAAAAGGCGGCCCCTCAAAAAAAGGGAGCCGCCTTTTTTGTAAGTGTAATTTCCCCTCAGTACTTAATGCCCCAGCTGCGAGGAAATACATTCAGCGATAAGATCTGCATATTTGGTGACCAACCTTTCATCTTCGGCCTCAACCATGACCCTGCAAAGATTCTGAGTTCCGGAGTATCTGACCAGAACCCTGCCGGAATCCCCAAGTTCATTTTCGACCCCGGCTATGGCGGAATTTATTTCAGGAACTGAAGCAAGCGGCGGTTTCGATACAACCGGAACATTGACCAGTTTTTGGGGATATAGTCTGATAAGCTTTTTGCACAACTTGGAAAGCGAAAGGCCGGACGCACCGGCTGCCTCCAACAGCATAAGGGCTGCCAGCAAGCCATCACCGGTTGTATGAATGTCCCTCAATATAATATGGCCCGAAGGCTCCCCCCCTATTATCGCACCGCTTTCCTGCATGGCCTCGACTACATTGCGGTCACCAACCGGGCAGCTTCGGAAATCCAGGCCCATGGAACGCAGTGCCTGCCGCAGGCCGAGATTACTCATTACCGTGGAGACGATTGTCGCTGATTTCAACCGGCGGTGCCTCTGGTAATGATCGGCATAAATCGCCAGCAACTGATCCCCGGTAAGCGGTTGACCCTTTTCATCAACCGCCAGCAGGCGATCGGCGTCTCCATCAAAAGCAAAGCCCATGGAAGCGCCGGTTGCGATCACCTCTTTTATAAGCCTGTCAGGATGTTCAGTGCCGCAATCAGCATTGATGTTACGGCCATCTGGGGCAGCCGCCATAATGCTGGCGCTTATCCCCAGGGATGCAAAGAGGCGGGGGGCGATGTCTGAGGCAGCACCATTGGCACAATCCACTATAATATCGATATGTTTTGGAAAAATTTTAAAGTTATTCTTTAAAAATTCTAAATAACCATCTAAATTGCCATTTCTTTCAACCAATTTGCCAGGTTCGGACAATTCCTCATTGTCTTGGAAAACTTTATTTTCGATCGCCTCTTCCTGTAAGCGGGAGGCCTTATGGCCATTGGCCTGGAAAACCTTGATCCCGTTGTCCTCAAACGGATTATGGGAAGCCGATATTACCACGCCGGCAGCCCCACCATAGTTTCGAGTCAAGTAGGCCACCCCTGCCGTCGGGATCACTCCCAGCAGGCAGGCATCGATTCCGGCTGAGCAAATACCTGATGCCACCGCCATGGCGAGCATGTCGGAAGAAAGGCGTGTATCCTGGCCTATGTAAATTTTCGCTCCCGGTTGTTTGGCAAAAACCCGGGCGATTGCCCGACCTGTTTTGGCTGCTGTCTCGATATCCAGCGGGAACCGGTTGGCAATGCCCCTGATGCCATCGGTGCCGAAAAGTTTCTTCTCCCTGCCCTCTTCCTGCAGCATTATTCGTTCCTTTTTTAGATCAGGTCGGCCCTGATACCGGGCAAAACTTCTCCCGCCTTTTCAAGTACCTGCCGAACAATCGACCGCAACCATCGGCTTGCAAGCCTGGCACGGGCTGATCCCAGGGACTTTATGACCGCAAGATAATCGTCTTTGTAGGTATTTTGCAACACGTCCATCCAGGCCTTCAGCATTTCACTGTTTCCCGTATGGTTCCGGAAATCTTGCAGGATAATTTCAAGTTCCGGCCAGCTTTGCCGCAGTGCTGAATGCAGTCCTGACGATCTGCCCGAAGACGCCTTCTCTGCCAGTTGGCCCAAACGGGCTATCCGTTCATCAAGATGCAGGTTCAAAGTTTCCAGCAGGCCGTCATAAACCTCTTTGGGAAGATTTCCTCCTACGAAATAAGACCTTACCCGAAGATACCAATGGAAAAGGGCCGTGATATTGGCCAGATAAACCAGATTGTTTTCAACAATCCGGTTCAATCCGGTGTAATTCCCTTTTTTGAACGGGAGATTGATCGAGCGGCCAGGTGCGTCCGCAACCAGGCGGTCTTCTTTTAAAAGGTCCTTGCGCCAGATTGTGCCGGCGGCCACAACAGTGCCAAATGCAAGCCGGCAGGGGCCAACAAGGCCGCCCTGCCCGCCGAGAAAGATCGGATTTTCCCGCAACGTGACCCCGCGCGGCACATCGCCTATCAGCGAGGCGGTGGCTTTGTCCTGGTTGGGGGTAAAGTTGAAATGGATGTACGAACTGCCCACTTCGCTGTGATTTTCAGGTCCTGTTCCGCCGGTCATCAGACAATCGCAGAAATTTATCAAACTGCCCAGAGTAACATAAGGAAAAAGGATGGTCTGCTTTAGCCCGACTGCATGGGCTGCCGAGGCATGTTCTTCAAGGATGGTTCCCGGCCTTACCTGACCGTTGGGGCCAAATTTTGCGCCTTTTAGAAAGACAGCCCCCTGAAAGACTCCCCCCTCCAGCTTCACATCAGGGGCCAGCCAGCAGTCTGTCAAAGTAACCGGCCCCTGGCGGCCGATTTCGCAGCCTGCCCCAATGAAAAGTTTCCGGCCCTTGAGGCGGCAGCCCGGATGAATTACAGTCCCCGGCCCCTGGATCCTGTCCGGGTCTATATCATAAGCATGCACACTTGCAGGCTCAATGATTTCAACGCCTTTTGATTTTAATAGATTTGCCGAGTTGTTATCCATTTAGACAATTCACTTCAATCGGTTCAACAGTATCGTCCAGCATTTCATGCTTGAATTCAGGAACAATTATCTTCAATCTCCTATATATTTCTTCATAGTCATGTTCGTTCACCGCGTTTCTGAGAATTTCCAGTTGATCATTTAACCAATTCCAGTCAACCTGTCCTCTGCAACACGCCAGTAAAAGCTTTTCATGCGTCGTTGTCAAAAGTTTTTCGCTTGAGTGAAGCAATTCCTCATACAATTTTTCACCAGGGCGCAGCCCCGTGTAAACGATTTCAATATCTTTGCCTGGCTCCAGGCCGCATAATTTTATCATATGCTCGGCTAATTTCTTGATCAGAACAGGTTCTCCCATATCCAGAACAAATATTTCTCCACCTTTTCCTATGGCGCCGGCCTGCATGGTAAGTCCGGCCGCCTCCGGTATCGTCATGAAATAACGTGTTATTTCAGGATGTGTGACCGTTACGGGCCCTCCTCGCTTGATTTGTTCCTGAAACAGAGGGACCACAGATCCTGTCGAACCCAAGACATTGCCAAATCTTACGGTAATAAACGACGTATTTGAATGCTTATCCAAGTTCTGACAATATATTTCTGCAACGCGTTTGGTTGCCCCCATAACGTTTACAGGATTCACGGCCTTGTCGGTTGAAACCAAAACGAATTTTTCAGCGCCATATTTATCTGCGGCGTTGGCTATGTTGATAGTGCCGAATACATTGTTCGAGATCCCTTCTGTTTGATTATACTCGACCATAGGCACGTGCTTATATGCTGCCGCGTGGAAAACCACGTTTGGGCGATATTTTGAAAACAGCCACTCAACCTGTGCTGAATTTCTGACATCCCCAAGGACGGTTTCCAAGCAAAGCTCTTTTGCATTGGCCGATAGTTCTTGCTCGATAGAATATAGATTAAATTCTCCATGATCAAATATTATCAGCATTTCGGGATTATGTAATGCTACCTGTCTGCACAATTCGGAGCCTATCGACCCGCCGCCTCCGGTCACCAATACTATTCGGCCTTTGAGATAATCGGAAATTGCTTTTATGTCTAAACGGACACTGTCACGCCCCAACAAGTCATTGACCGAAATAGATCTAAGTTTTTCGAAATTTACTTCTTGACCCCTCATCTCGAGCAGCGCGGGTAATGTTTTGCATTCAACGTTGATTTTTTGGCATATGCTGACCAGGCGCTGCATTACCTCCTTTCTGGCAGAAGGTATTGCAAGAATGACCAATTCTATTTTAAGTCTTTCTACGATCTCCGGTATCTTATCACTCCCTCCCAATACTCTTACACCATGTATTTCACGGTCAATTTTCACTGGGTCGTCATCCAATATTGCTACCGGATTATATTCATTACTTCTATAAAGAAGATCGCGAACTATTAATTCGCCGGCTCTACCGGCTCCAAACACCAGCACCCTGCGCCTATCATCAGCGACAATCTTTATTTGTCTTTCTTTTATATATCGCCACAGCAGCCTTGGCATGGATAGACCGGCAGTAAGAAATATAGGATATAGAAAGAATATCGATCGCGGAACACCATGGAAATGTGTCATCATTCCGAATGATCCGGTAATAAAAAGTGCCCCTATCCCCACGGATTTCAAGATCCTGATTAAATCCTGGATTGATGCGAACCTCCAAATTCCACGATACAATCCGAATATCCAAAACAATAGGCCTTGAACAGGCGGGGCGAAAATCAGAAGCTTATACAAAGATTTCAGATTTTCTTCGGGTATCCCATCAAAATTGAATCTTACCCAGTACGAAAAGTATATTGCTACCGGAATCCAAAGAAAATCATGTAAGAACGCAACATATCTATGAAAAATAATTCTTTTTATCATCGAATTATGTCCATAAGGTAAAGATTGTTCGTATTCACGTCGTTTGAATGTATCTTTTCCTGGTAAATATCACCGTCAATATCAGTGG